>PDWJ01000347.1_pt1 | contig 69803 bp, 58 predicted proteins | sample 1430881 | NCBI WGS metagenome assembly PDWJ01 (sample SAMN01162460, study PRJNA174530) | Oral metagenome, whole genome shotgun sequencing project. | biome: Marine environment; feature: Marine mammal; material: Swab sample of the gingival sulcus; isolation source: swab sample of gingival sulcus... | reverse complement strand
CACCTGGGCCTGAACTGTTGCCGCGACCCCCATACACACCAGCACGAAACCAATACCGCTAAGAAATTTTTTCATCTTTCATTTCTCCTGTTTTCGGTTCTCCCATGGGTACTGCCCCTACATCCCTCCATGCAGACAGATGATATTCGTGTTGTACCGGCAAGTTTACAAAACAAGAAATTCGTTGTCAATCAATCGATTAGGCACCGCATCCATGTTTTTTCGCCGGGCCGGTGGGGTCGCGATTTCTGACAAAAAAAACAGGGAGGGCGCCGCCAGGCGCGTCCCTGTTTACATCACCCGGTTTCAAGCCAGTGTCACCCTGGCTTGAACACGCGTTTCACGCATCATTCGGTCAATAACAACACGTCAATCCCTGCCTGCGTCGTCATTAAGGCGCAGGGATACGTGCTGCATATGGTTTCAAACCCCGTTTTCCCGGGGCGATGAAAAACGGTAAAGTTGTCCGCGCAATCGTCGAACACATTTGAACCGAATTCGCCGGGCGCGTCCCCCAAAAAGAGGGCGCGGGTCAAGCTGCTGCACCCATCAAACGCCCACACCGCTATCGACGTGACACTGCCGGGTATCGTCACGCGGGTCAAGCTGATGCAATCCTCAAACGCGGCACCTTCTATCGACGTGACACTGCCTGGAATTGAATAACCGGTTCCAGCCCTTGCTGGCGGATAGGCAATCAACCGTGTAAACGCCTTGTCAAACAACACGCCGTCTTCAGATGAATAGGCTGTATTGCTAGCCTCCACACTGATGACACTTAAGCTGCTGCATCCGGCAAAGGGATTCCAGCTCCCGATGGACGTGACACCCTCTGGTATCGTCACACTGGTCAAGCCGCTGCACCCCCTGAACGCGTAAGATCCTATCGACATGACACTGTCCGGTATCGTCACGCGGGTCAAGCTGATGCAATTCATAAACGTCTGAGAGTCTATCAACGCAACACTGTCTGGTATCGTCACGCTGGTCAAACGGCTGCAAGAAAAAAACGCGAACGATCCTAACCACGTGACACTGGTGGGTATCGTCACGTTGGTCAAACGGCTGCAATAAGAAAACGCGGACGATTTTATGCACGTGACACTGGTGGGTATCGTCACGCGGGTCAAACGGCTGCAACCAGAAAACGCGCTCCCTTTTATAGTCCCGACATTGCCTGGAATAGAATAATCGGTCCCCTCCTTTCCCGCCGGGTACGCAATCAATTCCGTAAACGCTTTGTTAAACAACACGCCATCTTGATTTGAATAGGATACATTGCTTTCGTCCACACTGATGGCGATTAGCGCAGTGCATCTGCTAAAGGGATTCGTTTCTATATGCGTGACACTGAAGGGTATCGTCACGCGGGTCAAGCTGCTGCAATCAGAAAACGCGAAATTGCCTATTGCCGTGACAGGACACAGGATAGAAATAGGCGCCGTCGGATCCTTGGGAAGCTTAACGGGAACCGTCACATTTCCCCCGTTACCCAGATATTCCGTTATAGTGATCGTGTCACCTGCATCAACCTCGTATTCCCAGTTGCCATCCGGGGACACCTGTGCCTGAACTGTTGCCGCGAACCCCATACACACCAGCACGAAACCAATACCGTTAAGAAATTTTTTCATCTTTCGTTTCTCCTGTTTCCGGTTGTCCCATGGGTACCGCCCCTACATCCCTCCATGCAGACAGATGATCAGCCGTGTGAAGGATTTGAATATTGCAAGAACGACTTTTCTGTCTTTGAGTTTTGTTAACCATCTGTAATATTTTTTCTTCACTGGAAAAGCCAATGCCGATCCGCATCATTTTTTTGCCTTTGGCCTGATATTTTTCTGCGCAGCCTCTGGCTTTGATTGGGGAAAGGGCTTTTTGCTGCGGCATATCCACCTTGAACGCAATGAGGTACATATCACTGTTTTTTTTATCAATTGTAACTGCCATTTTTGATGTTGCCATAGGTTCACCTATCCTATGGCAATAGATCATATCATGATAATTTTCAAGCAGTTCCTATTTTTGGGATGCGAGGATTCAGATGGCGGATCATCACGCTTTTTGATCAAAAATGTTCCGCAGGGTCTCGGCAAGCGTGGCCTGATCAAGGGGCTTCAGCAGAAACCCGCTCAACCCCAGGGCCTTGATCCGTTTTTCATCCAGGATTTCGCTGAAACCGGTACAGATCACAAAGGGTATGTCCGGCCGAATGGCCCTGATTGCCGTTGCCAGCTGATCACCTGTCATCTCGGGCATGGTCTGATCTGACAGGATCAGGTCAAATTCCTCTGGTGCGCTTTTGAACGTTTCAAGGGCTTCAACCGGCGAAACAAAGGCGTCTACCTGGTAACCAAGCCCCTCGAGCATTTTTTTGCCGAGCATTGACAGCATGTCTTCATCATCCACCACCAGAATCCGTTCCGATCCCTGTATGATCGGTGTATTTTTCTTCACTGGCGGTTGCTCGGGATAGTTCACAAGCGGCAGGAAAATCTGGATGCAGCTCCCCTTTCCCTGCTGACTCTCAACACAGATACTCCCCCCGTGATTCTGAATGATGCCATAGACCACCGCCAGCCCCAGGCCGGTCCCGGTCCCGATCTCTTTTGTTGTAAAAAACGGATCAAAAATACGGTTTTTGATCTCATCCGTCATGCCGATACCGTTGTCCCGAACCGTCAGCAACGCATAGGCTTTCCCCCGGACGAGCTCCGGAAACGGACCTGACGGATAGTCTTCTCCCTGAACCGATTCAAGGCTTACACCAATCTTTCCCCGTTCATCCCGTACCGCGTGATAGGCATTGGTGCACAGATTGACAACAACCTGATGGATCTGAGTTGCATTGGCTCGAATCAGGCCGACAGCGTCTTCAATTTGGGTATGGATCGTAATAAAAGAGGGAACGGTGTGTCGAATCAGCCGAAGCGCTTCATTCACGACCTCCGCAACGGAAACCGCCGTCTGACGATTCTCGCTTTTATGGCTGAAAATCAGAATCTGCTGAACCAGTTCCTTGGCCCTTTCCCCCGCGAGAAGCACTTCTCCCAGATGCCGCTTTTCCTGAGACCTGGCAGGCAGTTTGTTGTGGACAAGCTCCGTATAGCCGAGAATTGCGGATAAAAGATTATTAAAATCATGAGCGATTCCGCCGGCAAGCTCCCCGATCGCCTCCATTTTCTGAGACTGCTGGAGCTGCGACTTCAGGTGGGCATTCTTTTCATCCGCCACTTTTCGTTCCTTCACCTCAACCTGCAGTTTCCGGTTTGTTGTGGCCAGCTCAACCATCTTCTGTTTCAGTTCCTGCTGATAATCGAGCATCTTGTTCTGCTGATTGTCCAGGGTATCAAGCATGCTGTTGAACGCAAGCCCCAACTGGTTCAGTTCATCTTCGGGTGCACCGCAGGGATGAAATCGATCCGTATACCGACCGGCATTAATGTTCTGAATGGTTTCCAGCAGCAGGTTAATCGGTTTTGCGATACGCCGTGCAAGCATCAGCATGACCACCAGCACGATCAGCGTGGCAATGGGAACACACTTATGCATGCAGTTCATGAACACGTTACGCCGGTTCGTCGATTCAGCCACAATCCTTTTTGATTCAGTTTCAAGATCCCGGCAAATGGCCGAAAAATGACGCACGGTCTGATCATAGCTTTTTTTCTGCGCGTGGTTCAGCAGGTGAATTTCCCGGATCAGCTCATCATAGGCGGTCAGCACTTCCCTGTAGGAAGACAGATACCCCTGCACCCGGGCATCAAATGCACCGGCCTGCCCAAACGCGGAAGCAAGTGAGTCCAGAACGATCTTCAAGGACTGAAAACCGGATGGACTCGGCGCGTTAAGATAGTTGATCTGAAAATGGCTGAGCAGGAATAGTTTCTTTGCCAGAGAGATATGTCCCTGGTACAGACCGGCCGATTCAATGGACTGGTAGATAGACGCCATGTTGGTCTTGATCAGATGTTTTTTACCCATCAGCTGTGCCAGTGTATGGCATTGTTTTTCGTACGCCAGCAGCGCGGTCTCGATGGTTTTCATCTGCCGGATCCGCCTCGGGTCTGATGCCTGTCCCCGGTATTCGGACAGTTTTTCCTTAATCTGCTTCATGGATTCGGCAAACCGGACCTCGACATCGGCATCGTGGCCCTTGAGGACAATGGACCGGTCCCAGGCCCTGAGCTGAAGAAACGTTTGCCGCAACGCCAAAAAATCGCTGGAACACGCCAGTGCTGCGGTTTCCGTTTTAGCAACCTGATTCTGCCGGTATAAAAAGAACAGAAAACTGAAGTATTGTATCAGAGCAATAAAAAGAAAAAAAAAGGCAATCCCGTATATTTTTGAATTGAGGCGCTTCAGCATAAAACATCTCATTTTTAGTGGGTTATCAGTTCCAGTTCACTCACAACCGTCTTTGGGACCGTTTCTCCCTGAAATAACTGAATGGCGGTCGTCACTGCCAGGCGGCCCATTTTTTCCGGTATCTGGGCGATGGTTGCCGTAATCAGGTTCTGGTTCACGGCCATGAGCGCTTCAGGAATACCATCAAAACCGACCAGGATTTTCGTGGCAGCTGTAGATTTTCCCAAGGCATCCACTGCACCAAGGATCATGGTGTCGTTATGGGCAAACACAGCATCAAACGCAATATTCCTGGCGATCAGCCCCGCCATGACGGCCTGAGCCCGATCCCGCATGAAATAGCCGGGCTCCCGGGCAACGACCTGGATGTCCGGATAGGATTTCAATCGTGTGTTGAAACCCGTCCCCCGATCATGGGTTGCAGACGTGCCGGGGATGCCTTCGATTTCCACCACCCGGCCTTTTCCGGAAAGATGTCTGGCGATCACGTCGGCTGCCAGGGCACCGCCGGCAGTATTATCCGATGCGATGAGGGACAGCACATTACCGGACGCCACGGTCCGGTCCACAGCAATCACCGGAATGCCACGACGGTTTGCCAGTTCAATTCCCGGCTCAATGGTTGCCGAATGGGTTGGATTGATGATGATGACTTCCGCACCCAGTTTGATCAGGGCAAGGATGTCGGCCAACTGTTTATCATCCCTGTTTTCCGCATCTGCTGTCACCAGCCGGACATTAAACACCGCTGCTGTGGATTTAGCAGTGTCCACCAGCAACCGGAAGTACGGATTTTTCAAACTGGAAATACTGAGGCCAATGGTTTTGTCGATGACCTCCCGGGTCACCAGGTCTACCGGCGTGGATAATTGAGACGGCATTGATCTGCCCCTGAGCCCCATCAAGGACAGCCGTACGCCATATTCCCCCATCAGTTCCTGGTGCTGATACACGGTGGCATGAATCAGGCCATTGCACATGGCCGCCTGAACGGTTTCAATATTGTCATATCCACTCACCAGTATCTTCTTTTCAAGACCCGCTAGTTCTATCGCCTTCAGCGCCCCCAGGGCCATGGAATCATTGAGGCAGACAATAGCATCCACCACACCCTGTTCTTCAAGCAAGCGGGTAACAAGGGAAAAGGCTTCATCTGAATGCCAGTTCGCCGGTTCACTGGCAACCACCTTGATGTCCGGCGACATGTTGAACTGGTTGCAAAGCCCCTCGATGCGACGTTCTGAATTTTCAACCCCGCGGATGCCTTCAATGATCATGACCCGCCCTTTTCCCTTCAGTCGTTTGCGGATATAGCGCCCGATCAGTTCCGCACCGGCACGGTTGTCTGAGCCGACAAAGGGTATGGACAGGCCTTCCTGTTCCAGTGTTTTCGAATGAAGGGGGTTATCGACATTGATGACAATGATTTTATTTTGAATCGCTTTTTTGCAGACCGGTATGAGGGCTTTGGAATCCGCCGGCGCCAGAATAATGGCCTGATACTTCTGTGTGATCAGCTTTTCCATGATGCAGATCTGCTTGTCGATGTCGGTTTCCCGATCAATGCCAAAAATATCAAGGGAGACGTCATGCCTGTCAGCATATGTTCTGGCACCGGATGCCATTTTCGAAAAAAACGGATTCTGAAGCGACTTCATGACCAGCGCCACTTTGGGTTTTTCCCCGGCCAAAACCGTAACCGGGGTAAAAACGGCGACAATCAGAAGACACAGGTGAAGATAACCCCACAAACAGATGAACCGTAATGCAACCGTTTTTTTCATCTAAAAAAAGCCTCCGAACAAAACCGAAAACACACGGTGAAATCGGCAACATTATCGTTAGGAATCTGATCGCAAAATCAGCTCCGGATCTGCACCACAGGCCGAAGCCTGAAGAAAGCAGGCCCCTGCAGCCTGCCTGTCACCCAGAAGCAAATAACGATTCCCAATGGAAATCAGCAGTCGCGCCCGCTGTTCATAAAGATCTGACGGACGCGTATTATATACCTTACGCCGGCTGTACACATTGAATGAAACAGACGGTTCTGAAAGAAAACGGTTCACCAGTATCTGGCGCAACGCATCCGGCCCGGGCCGATTCCCGCGACCCGTATCCGATGCCTGTAAATCGGCAAGATAGCCGTCGAGCGCTTCTAAAAATTCAACGGTCATATAGGTGGTGTGTATCAGCATGTCGGTCAGCATGACTTTTGCCTGCGATGTCATGCCCCGGTTCGGATACGCTTCTGCAACAAAATCGCTGTACCGTAGCCGTAATGCATACGGATTGGGCCAGCGGGTTACCAGAAAACCGGTGAAGCCGGTGACGATGATGCCAATCACCAGGATGTGCCAGATCATGGATACCTTGAAACATCTATTCTCCCCGGCAACAGTCCTGAAAAAATGGATTGCATAACCGCAGAAGGCAAGCCCCAGCAGCACTTCCCCGATTTCAACGCCGCGGATCAGGGGTTTGGTCAGGATAAACCCGCAGGCAATGATGAAAAACGGCCACATGGGTTTTGTGGCCATGGGCGTGCCCAGACGGGTTACCAGATGGCGGATCTTTTCATATCGGTTCATCACCAACGGAAGGCCCATGGCCCAGAACAGGATGATGAGTGCCAGAAACCGCATGGGCCGGTTGACACGGGCGAAATTATGCAGATTAATTTCTCCCTGCCGGTTCAGGGCCTGAAACAGTTCCGGCGTGGGGATGCCAATAATCCGCTGGCCCCAGCTGATTTCCTCCATGGCCATGAAAAAAAAGCAGAAGGTGATCAGCAGAAAACCGGGTTTAAGTTTTGTCCGGTCAACGGACATGCCACCCATCATCAGAAAAAAAGCCACGGTATAAAAGACAAAGGTTGCATATTCGCCCCAGCTGTCTTCGGTCACCAGCCGCACATAAACCCAGGGTTCCGCATAAAACAGATAAACAACGAGTCCCGTGATACCGGCTGCGATTCCTGCTGATACAGCCGTGATCTGATTATCGTTTACCGCTACTGCCATTTTGCCAGCCACCTAATCTGCCTGGGGGTTATCCGTATCCAGCCTGGATGTCAGGTTGGCAAAGACTTCATTGCGGATGGTCACGATGTCCGGGTGGAAATCGACCTCTGCCCAGTCATCCTTATCAATGGCAATGGTCTCCACTTTGAGGCCGTCTTCGATCAGCTCGTTGAAGATGCGCAGCCAAAAAAACTGAAGTTTGTCTTCAGAATGAAGCATGCGGATCACTTTTTTGACAAAAGCGGTCCGGTACCGCTCTCCAAAAACACCGACCAGCCCCACAGATTCGGCCATCACATCCGGCAGCGGGATTTGTTTGGACACATGCTGCACAGCGGCAGTGTCATCTAAAATCACCTTCATGTCATCATCGTCATACACATCTTTGTAACTGATGGTGAGATGAATGCCGTTTTCTTTTTCGGAAAAAACCGGCAGCACGCTTTTCCGGTATAAGTTATCCCCGTTGGTAATGATAAAATCCTTTTCCAGCAGCACCGGATGCGCACACCAGACAGAGGCGATATTGTTGGAGACCGAGTAAAACGGATTGAATATGGTCTCCAGGGCGATATCCTTGTTGTAGTCTTTTACCTTGGCCTCGATCTGTGCGGATTTGTAGCCTGTCACGATATAGATCTTCTCGATGACGCCACTTTTGATGGCATCCTCGATCTGACGCTCTAAAAGACTGACCCCGTCGCCAAGATCCAGCAGGGATTTCGGGGTATTTTTGGTCAACGGATATAACCGGCTTCCGGTTCCTGCCGCCAGGATGATGAGATTCATTCCCATCCTTTCTGTTGAAAGTTAGGGTTATCAGCCATCTCGCCGGTGAGATAGTCCGCGATCCGGCAGGACGCCTTCCCGTCGGTTGCACCGACAAGTGCCTGGGTGATTTCACTGCGATTTTCCGCGTATGCGTCCGGATCTGACACCGATCTGTCCACAACCGCCTTTAACTCCCTGTATCGCGAAACATGGGCGCCTAAATGTGCGTAGTTTTTGATGTCCTGATCCATCCGCCGGGTGAACCGGTACCTGAGCGGTCCCCGGTAGGTCCACCGGAGTTTATAAAAATCACACCAGACAATGGGTTTGTCAAAAGCGGCAAACTCAAACAACGCTGAAGAGGCTTCACTGATCAGCACATCGGATGCGGCCATGAATGGCAAGAGGGAATGTTCGGACATCTGCGCTACATAAACATTGGGTGCAGATGCCCATTTTCTTAATTTTTTCCGCTGATTCGCATATTTTGCCTTGGCAAGGGAAAAAAAATGGGGTTTGACGACAAGATTGTAGGCGTCAAACTGTTTCGGCCACTGGTCGGGGAAGCATTCCAGGGAGCTGGGATAGAAGGTCGGCGCATACAGAAGTGTTGTTTTTGACGGATCCAGCCCGGCCCGCACAATGTCAAAGGGAGGTATTTCCCGATTGAACAGGGGATCCAGCTTGGCAAATCCGGTCAGTACAAAATTTCCGTCCGGGTACATTTGTTTCAGGATGTCATACCGCCGCTGGCCTTCCACAAACCGCACCGTCATCAGGGTTCGGGACTTGGTGTAGTAGCTCATTTTGGGCCCCACACCATGACCGAACTGGGCGCTTTTTGACACCGTGTGAAGGGCGTCGATATCAAAAAAATGATTGCCGAACACCACCCAGTCTGCTTTTTCCTTCAAATAAAAGGCCAGGGCGTCCCGTTGGTTCCGGACCCAGTACACGGGAAGGTCTTCCGCTGCGACGGTGTCCCTGAGTAGGTCATTGAAGTCGCGGTTCTTGTAAATGGCGAATTTCGAATGGATACCGCGCTGTTTTAATTCCCGATATACCGGCAGGTATTGCGCCAGATAGTAAAGCTCCTGTACATCGAAAATCACCCTTGCCTGCATAACCGTTCTCCACACGGACTGCGTCCATATCTGTTATGGATTAAATGCTGATAATATTTTAAAGCAGGTTACGTGTCAAAATTTTTATATAGGAATCTCGAATCATCATGACCCAGCATCATGGCCAGCAGGATCATAGAAAGCCAGGCGAACTCGTTGTAATACCGCGAGTGGAACTGGCAGGCGATGAGCGGGATGACAAACCCGGCATATCCGGCCACCCAGACCCAGCTGGCCGTCCCGGATCGCGGCCAGGCTGAGAAGATCCGCACTGCCAGATACATCTGAAACAGGATCAGAGAAATCAGACCGATCAGCCCTTCTTCGGCCCATTTGGTCAGATACAGGTTATGGGCATGATAGGTTTCAATCTTATTGCGGATGATCTTTTCTGGCGGTTTTCTGAAATCAAGCGCGCTTAGATCAATGGCCTGAAAATTCCGCGAACCAATTCCCCACAGCGGATGCTCGGCCTGGAGGGCCTGGGTCAGGCCGATATTCCAGAATTCCATGCGGATCCGGTCGCTTTCCCCTAGATGAAAGGTACCGGTTTCCCAGTCAACACGCGAGGATACCAGATGGGTCATCCGTTCAATACCACTCGACGGGACCAGGGCACCAATCATGAACACGCTGACGCAGACCGCCGCTGCCCCCAAGATCCAGTAGCGGAGTTTTCCCGCAAACGGCCGCCAGATGGTGAAAACAAGCGGCATGACAGCCAGAAAAAACGCCAGAAGCGTGGCCCGGCTGCCCATAATAAACAGGCAGGGAAACGCAAGCACAGTGACGCCGGTCATCAGACGCCGGAGATTCACGGAAACAAATCCGTTCCGGTCTGCCAAAATGCCGGCCCCCACCAGAGTCATCATGGCGACATAGATAGAAGCATGGGTAACCAGGCCGGACGAATGCAGCTCCAGATACGGTTCTTTACCCGTCATCCAGTCAACAATACCCCAGCCAAGCCCCAGCAACAGCCCCGCGCCCAGGGCAACGGCCATTGTTTCCAGATGAATCCGGTTTCCGTCATCCGATGTCCCGGTCCCTGTTTGGCCTCGACAGGCCCCCCGATAGACCACCCAGAAAATCAGATACTGCCGGGACGGTTCCCGAATGGCATCCAGTCCGCAGTCCGAGGGCAGGTTCACCAGAATACCGATGAGCGTGATACCCCACATGGCAATCAGGAGCCATTCCAGGAGATCCGGCCGCCGCCGGCTAACCCGGGGATCGGCCCAGCGCCAGCCGAGGGCACCAAGCATCAGCAGAACGGAGGCAATATGTTTCGGGCCGTTCAGGGATGGCAACACAAAACACAGCAGATAAACACCCCAGGTTTCCATTTTCTGAAAAACCGGAATCAGCCGGAACCTCAGCGATTGCGATGCTTGACCAGTCAATTCAGGCGATACGTCCATAGAGATTTCCTGTTCCCTTGAAAAACCAGACCGCTAAAAAAGATTCACATCCGGGCTGCCGTATGATACGCCCGAACAACGTCATGGTTAAAACACATACGGTCCCTTTATAGTGAAACGATACCTGCTCTACGCATCCAACCGCTATGCCCTGCCGGTCCTCCGACCGCTCCAGTCCGTTATCCGCAGCCGGGGTGATGCAGCGTTCTGGTTTGCCACCGGTTCTGCTGCCAGCCGGCTGCTGCCGGACGAGCAGCGGATCAAGACCGCCTCCGCTGTCATGGACATTGCACCGGCGGCTGTTTTTGTGGCCGGAAATGTCGTACCGGATTTTTTCCCCGGCATCAAGGTTCAGGTGTTCCACGGGTTCAATGCCCGCAAGCGGCCGGATGACCGGGGCCACTTTCGTATCCGGGGCTTTTTTGACCTTTACTGCACCCAGGGCCCGGATACCACTGTCCCGTTTAGGGAGCTGGCCGAGCGGCTGGGCCACTTCAGGGTCACGGAAACCGGATGGACCAAAATGGATCCCCTGTTTCAGGGGTCTCCGGCCCCCCCAAAAAAGAAAAAGCGTCCCCTGATCCTGTATACATCGACCTTTACGCCCGAGCTGAGCGCTGCCTACCATCTGGAAAAAACCCTGGCCGAGCTGTCTGCCAGCGGGGAATATGACTGGGCCGTGACCTTTCATCCCAAGATGGCCCCTGCCATTGTGAACGCGTACCGGTCCCTTGAAAACGACTATCTCACGTTTATCGAGACCGATGATGTCATCCCCCTGCTCAGAGAAGCGGACGTGATGATCTCAGACACCTCATCCATCGCATACGAATTTTTACTCCAGCACCGGCCAGTGATCACCTTCCGCACCCGGATGCCGGCAGCCCATTTTATCAATGTGACCGAACCCGAATCGCTTTCGGCAGCCATCTGCCGGGCCCTTGACCCGGAACCGAAGCTGATCCGGGCCATTCGTGACTGCAGTGATCAGATTCACCCGTACCGGGACGGAAAATCAAGTGAGCGGGTGCTGGATGCGGCAACCGCGTTCATCGAAACCGGGATGACAAGCCTTAAACCCAAGCCCAGAAACCTCTTGCGACGTCTGAAAATACGAAGAACCCTCCGCTATTTTCGCTGGTAACAGTCTGTCATCGCCGCCAGTACATCTTCGGGCAGCACCGCTTCCATGCAGTAGACGCGCTTTTGATTACATGTTTTTCTGCCGCAGGGCGAACAGGGCACGGCCTTCCGGATCACCACCCCGTTCAGCGGACCGGTCCGGCGCGGGTCAGCAGGCCCGAACAGGGCAAAAACCGGTCTGCCCAGAGCCACGGCCAGGTGCATGGGGCCGGTGTCGCAGCTCACCACGGCCTGTGCGCCTTCGATGAGATGCTGAAGCTCAGGCAGCCGCGTCTCTCCCACCGTGTTGACCGGTACGCAGGTATCTGATGCCGCCATGATGGCCGCTGCCATGGGCCGGTCTTCCGGGCCGCCGGTCAGTACCACCTCCCACCCGAAGGTTTTCTGAATCCCGGCGGCAAGTTCGGCAAACCGATCCGGAAACCAGCGATTGGCGACCTTGGTGGCCCCGACATTGAGAATGGCATAAGGGGTCTGCGGACGTAAGGGACATGCGGATGCCGCCGGGGGCATCCGCCATGCAATGGGGGCGGACGGCAGCCCTAGGTAGGCGGAAAATTCCATGTACTGCCGTGCCATATGATCTCCGGGATCTCCTGCCGGAATACGTTCAAAGGGAAAAAACGCGGTCATTTCCTTGCACCGGTCCGGATCAAAACCGATGCGGCGGTCTGCACGGACCGCCTGTGTGAACAGGGCGGATTTCAGGATCCGCTGCAGATCCAGCACCCCATCATACCGGGTTTTCCGCAGAAGACCGGCAACCCGGAAGGCAGCCCGTATCCCGCCTTTTTTGTCAAACACCACGGTCTGATCCACACAGGGATGGGCAGACACGAAAGGTGCGCTGAGCGGCGCTACCAGCCAGTGAATCTCCGCGGCCAGGTGATCTTTCAGGGCCACTGCCAGGGGAAAGGTATTGATCACATCTCCCAGAGCGCCCAGTTTGACAATCAGTATACGCACCCCTTCACCCTGTCCTGTCTGTTTTTATAATCCCAGTTTTGTCAGCTGGGCATCCAGCCACCCAGAAAACGACGGATCTGAATCCGTAAATTGTACATGGACCCGCACCGTCCATACCGGCACATCTGCCGGCATCCGGCCCTCCCATTTCACCGCATCTTTTTCTGTGGTCACAATGGCGGCGGCACCTGCGGCATCATAGGCGTTCAGGATTTCTGCAACCGTCTGATCCGTATAGCGGTGATGGTCGGCAAAGGCAAGCGTGTGTACCCGGTTCATGCCCAGCCGGTCCAGGGTTTCCTGAAACGCGGCGTTTTTTGCAATCCCGGATACGGCAAGGACCGCTTGTCCAGAGAACGCGTCCGGCATGGCCGCGGCCCCGTGCATCACCACCGATGCCTCATGACGGCACCGGAACACCGGCAGATGGGGCGGTAGTCCCTCAGGCAGGGGCTGACCGCTGCTACGGGTCAGGATCAGTCCCTGGCTTCGAATCAAACCCGACGGTGTTTCACGCAAGGTGCCCCGGGGAAGGAGAAACCCGTTTCCGAACGGACGGTCCGCATCCAGCAGCACCAGATCCAGATCCCGGTGCAGCTTCCGGTGCTGAAACCCGTCATCAAGCACAGCCACATGGGGTGAAAAGGCCCTTGCTGCAATCAGGCCGGCCCGGTACCGGTCCCTGTGGACAGCCACCGCTGCCCCGGGTACAGACAGGGCCATTAAATACGGTTCGTCGCCAGCTTCCCTTGCAGATAACCGCACATCACAGCCGTCACTGACCAACCCGCCACGCCGGCTGCAACGCCCGCCGTAGCCCCTGCTCAATAGTGCCACCCGCAGCCCCCGTTTTAACAGATAGCGGGCCAGATAAAGGGTCATGGGTGTTTTCCCGGTGCCGCCCACTGTGATGTTGCCCACGGAAATCACCGGAAACGGGAGCTGCCTCACCCCGCGTCTTCCGGATACATACCCGTGGTTCTGCCAGTCAGCCGCCCTAGCGTACAGCCGGGAGGCGGCGGACAAAAAACCGGCAAGCACAGGGGCATGGGCCGGATCATCCGAGTGCATGACCGATGCAATCGCAGACTGAATCCGCCCTGTCATCCGCCGTCACCTCCCCTGCGTCACCCACAGCCACACACTGATGGGGATATAGAGCACCAGGCCGGCGGCTGCAGCCGGAATTGCAGGCAATACACCGCCATGACCCATGGACACGAAAAGGCTGTGCAGAATCCAGAAGGTAAAGGTCATGCCCAGCCCGAGGGTCAGGGTCAGCGGCAGCCTGCCAGCCCAGTCCCTGCGCACCGCGATCCCGGCACCGATGATCGCCATGAGCAGGCTGGCCAGGGGAAACAGAAGCCGGGCATACCAGTCCGTGATATATCCCGATGCGTCATACCCTTCCTTTTCCACCCGCCGGATATACTGGCGCAATTCGGACAGCCGCATGTCTTGGGATGTTTTGACCGCATGGTGCAAGTCATCCGGAACCAGGTCGATATCCACCACCAGCTGATCGTGAGTGATGGTTTTCACTGGCCTGTCAGGGCTCAGCTGCTGCTCAAGCACCCGTTCAAACGCCCATTTTCCGTTGCCCAGATGGGTTCCCCGGGCCGCATCCACCCGCCGCACCAGCTGATAGGCATCGTTCAGGGTAAACAGACTGACACCGGAAACACTGCTGTCCTTGGGATGATACAGGGCAATATGCAGAATGGATCCGTCTCCGGATTTGCGCCAGATATTTTCACCCCGCGTGGTTTTCAGCCCTTTTTTCTTGATTTCAATGCGCCGAATCAGGTTGGCCTGATAGGTGGCCCAGGGCGAAAGCGTTTCAGAGACAAGCATCATGCACAGGCTGATAACGGCACCGAGTCCAATGGCCCCCTTGAGAATCTCCATCACAGACACCCCCCCGCTTTCCATGATGACCAGCTCGTTTCGCCGGCTCATCAGCCCCACGGTCAGCACGGTTCCCACCAGCGTACAGACCGGTGCCAGCAGCACCACCATGGCCGGCACCTTAAAAAGGACATACTGCCCAGCCCGGCATGCGGACATACCCGCACCGATAAAATCATCCAGACGGCTCAGATAGTCGACAAGGACAAACATCATCACGACCGCCCCCATCACCGTCAGGATCTGTTTCAGGAGTTCACTGACCAGGTGGCGCTGAAACCGGTGGATCATTTTCTCTCCTTTCGGTTCGCGTTGCGGAGCATGAAAAAAACAGGGGATGCTGCTGATATCATGGCACCGGCGAGATCTATGGGACGATCCCGTGACATCCGCCAGAGCAGCCAGGCACCCATGCCGCAGATGGCAACGGCCGGCCCCCAGATGGAAAGCCACACCGGTATCACCCCTGACTCTCCCAGGGATTTTGCCGCAGCCATGCCCGCATAATAGACAAAGAAAAAGATCAATCCCTGGCCGATACCCGATGATGCCCGGGAATTGGCAGACTGCAGGCCCAGGGGAAGGGCCAGCAGTCCAAGGGCCACACAGGCAAAGGGGACAGCAAACCGGTCATGCAGGTCCTGAAGGCTCCGTAAATAGCGGTTTGATGCTGGATCCATGGTGCGCATATGACGGATAAACTCAACCAGCATCATCTCATCCCGATGGGTTTTGGCGGTCCGGCCGATCACCGGTTCCGGGGTGAAAAACCGGACATCATAGGTTGTAAAAGAGAGCGTCTGAACGGTCCGGGTTTCCAGCACCACCCGGTTCATGGCACCGTTTTCAAGCCGCAGCCGGATCCCCCCATCCGGTTCGGAGTAAAGCTTTCCCGAGGGCGCGATAATGGTGGTCACTTCCCCTCTCGTGCGGCGGTCTTCGATAAAGACATCGCTGAGTTCCCGTTTTTTGGGGTTCACTGCGTTAACCAGCAGCATGATATCCGGAAACTGATCAATAAAGACACCCGGTTTGATCAGGGCATCCACACTGGTCACTGCCAGTTTTTCCGTTGTGCAGCGAAAGGCGGTCCTTGCGTGCGGCATGGCCCAGAGGGTGACCCCCAGGTTGATGAGCATTCCGGTCACGGCAACCATCAGGGTCGGCGTCAGAAGATGGATCACAGAGACGCCCCCAGCCTTGAGGGCAATGATTTCATTGTCTCCGGACATGCGAATGAATGTCACCAGGATGGTCAGCATCACGGACATGGGAAGCGTGTACTGGAGCATGGGGGGCATGGAATAGAGCAACAACAGCCCCACGGTGCTCAAGGCCGCCTTGTAATTGACAATCAGGTCTGCCAGTTTCAGCATCTCCGCCATAAGAAAGACCGAGGTCACAAAGGCAAGATTGATCAGAAACGGGGGAATCATTTCCCGGATAATATACCGGTGCACAAGGGCGTTCAAAGGCATGGATATCTGATTACCGCGTTTTTGTCATACAGGTCAATTGGAATCGCCGACAGCCGTAATTTTATTGAATCACATCATTGGCAGCCGTTCAAGCGGATTCATCTAATTTCACAGATTTCGCTTGACACACCCGGTATATCTTAGTAGTAGTAGTAGTAGTAGTAGTAGTAGTAGTAGTAGTAGTAATTTATTAGTATTCTTCAACTCTGTTTCCATCATAATTCAAACACAAATGAGGCGCTTCCCATCTCGGGCATGTGGCCCGATTGAATCGCAGATTAGGCGAGGAGGTTGAAATGAAACAATTTCTGATGGTGTTGTTTGTGGCAGTGTGCATGGTTCTGCTGACAACGCCCGTGCCGGCCATTGAGCTGGATGAACTGGGGGGTGTGGTAATTCACGGATTCTTGTCGCAAGGGTACATGTGGACGGATGAAAACAATTTTTTTGCGGACACCGAAGACAACGGAACCTTTCAGTTCAATGAATTCGGGATCAACTTCTCCACGGAACTGACCGACCAGCTCCGCATGGGGATCCAGCTGCTCGCTTATGACATGGGTGACCTGGGAAACGATAAGGTCAAGGTTGACTGGGCCTTTGCCGATTTCCATTTTAATGACTGGCTGGGATTTCGGGTGGGAAAATCCAAGATGACGATTGGCCTTTACAATGAAATCAAGGATATCGACGTTAGCAGAACGTCGATCATGCTGCCCATGGCCGTGTACAATGAATCCTGGCGCGAATCCCTTTCAGCCAACAAAGGGATTACCGCATACGGAACCCTGCCGCTGGACAAACTCGGTTCCCTTGACTACACTGCCCAGGTCGGTCTTCTCCGCATTGAAGATAACGGCGGTGTGATAAGACTTCTCGAAGATCAGTCACCTGGCGGTACGTCTATTGATGTTGAACATATCAAACAGGATCATACCGTTAACACGTGTCTGATGTGGGACACCCCCCTGGATGGTCTCATGATCGGCGGATCATGGATTAATGTTTGTTTTATTTCTGAATCTGACTTTTCCATTCCGGCTTTGAAGCTAACCGCCCCGTTTGATTTTGAAATGGTGTTCAACGCACATCTGGCTTCCGCAGAATACGTATGGGGGAATCTAACCGTTGCTGCAGAATATGCCGAATTCTCATATGATTATTTCACAAAAGGTCTGTCCAGCAGGGGGATTCCGGATATTCGGCGGAAATACACATCCGTCGGTTATTACGGAAGCCTCTCTTATCGCTTCACCGACTGGTTCGAGCTGGGCACCTATTATGCAGAATACTACTCTGACAAGGATGACAAAGACGGCAGCCAGCGTCTTTCAAACCCTGAACTCCCGGCCGGACAAACGGACTATCGCAGCTGGCTCAAGGATGCGTGTCTGACAGCGCGTTTTGATCTTGCCGCCAGCTGGCTGCTTAAGCTGGAGGGCCATGCAATGAACGGTGCCGCGCTGTTGCTAAGCAGTGACGATAACACCCGTTTCAATGCAGATACCGGTCTGAATGAAATCGACTTTGATGAAAACTGGTTGCTGTTGATGGCCAAGGTCACCTATGCGTTCTGATTCGCTCAGTTTAACAAAATTTTTCAGCAATGCTGCACAGCGCACGGCATCGCCCACATGAAGAAAAGGAGTATGATATCATGAAAAAAACGCTTCACCTAACATGTGTTTTTGCCATAGTTGCCGGCGTGGTACTGAGCGCTCCGGCTCCGGCAGCTTCACAGGAGGTGGTGATCATCGCCAATAAAAGCGTAGAAACCAGCACCCTTTCTCCGGCTCAGCTAAAAGAAATCTTTCTCGGAAAATGCACCCGATGGGAAAATGGGGATAAAATCAACATTGTCATCCTGAAGCATACTGACACACATAAAAGTTTCCTGAAAACCTATGTCAAACGATCTCCATCCCAGTTTACCAACTACTGGCGCAAGCAGGTCTTTACCGGTAAGGGGGAATCGCCAAAAGCCTTTAAATCCGAACGAGAGCTGGTAGACTATGTAGCCAATGTCAAAGGCGCCATCGGCTACATCACCAAAGGAACCCATACGGACAGGGTCAAGATTCTTTCTGTTGAATAAAACGCCGTACGGTTAAACCCTATAGATAGATGCTGAGCGCGTTTAATATCATGAAAAAGACTTACGACCGGGAGGTGGACAATATGAAAATGCGGACGTTTGCTGTAGCAGCAGCCTTAATGATTCTGTGCCTGACACCCCAGGCTTTTGCCATTGAATTTGATGAAATGGGCGGTGTGGAAATCCACGGTTTCCTGTCCCAGGGATTCATTCAGTCCACGGACAACAACTTCTTTTGCGATTCAGCAGATGACGGTTCCTTTCAGTTCAACGAATTCGCCCTGACCTTTTCCAAGGAACTGACGGAAAAACTCCGCATGGGTATCCAGCTGATTGCCTATGACCTGGGGGATCTTGGTAATGACGAAGTCCAGATCGACTGGGCCTTTGCCGATTACCGATGGCGGGACTGGCTGGGGATCCGCCTCGGGAAAACCAAACTGGCTTTCGGCCTGTACAATGAAATCAAAAACGTCGACCTCTTGACCCCCAATGTTTTCATGCCCCTTTCCATCTACAACGAAACCTGGCGGGAGGCGATGACCTCTGTCAAGGGACTGGGCGTTTACGGTTCGCTGCCCCTGGGCGTCATGGGGAGTCTTTCCTATAACACCAGTTACGGACAGAACGACTTCCGGCCAGGCGGCGGTGAAAGCCGTCTCATGGCAGACAGTATGCCCAACGCGTTAGATCTCCATTTCACCGCCATCGATATTGATAGTCTGTGGAGTGCACAGATCCTGTGGGATACCTTCCTCTCCGGTCTCCGTGTGGGTGCGAGCTACCGGAGAAGCGTCTTTGACGCAGACACCACAACAGCCCTTGACGGCTTGACCCAGGCGCAGATAGATGCCCTTGGCCTGCCGTTTACTGCCGGTGACCATGTCTTTGAGGCAGACGCGGACAGTTATACCCTTTCAGCCGAGTTTATCTATGGCGACCTGACCGTTGCTGCAGAATTTTCCGAGATCGAATATGATCTCAACCTGACCGGTATCGCGCACATTGACCCGTTCAAATCCCAGGGGTATTATGGCAGCGCGTCTTACCGGTTTGCAGACTGGTTCCAGCTGGCCATGTACTATTCCGAGTATTACAGAAACAAAGATGACAAGGACGGGGATGCCATCATGCTGACTGGCGAACAGCCTGATCACCGGGCCTGGAGTAAAGATTTCTGTCTGACCACCCGGTTTGACATCAGCGACAACTGGATTATCAAACTCGAGGGGCATGCCATCAATGGTACGGGTATTCTGCTGGGTGCGGATGCGGAACTGGATGATGACGGCAACCCGATTTTCGAAGAAGACTGGGTTGCGGGCATTGCAAAAATTACGTACACCTTTTAGTTGATTCTTTCATATAAAGTTAGGTATAATGAACATTATAAGGCACGCATCACTGCCGCCCGTATATTTAACACCCTGATACTGATAACGATGAGAGGTATGGCGATGTTGAAGTTTTCCGTGAGAGAATACCTGATCACTGTATGCTGCGGTCTGGTTTTCTTCATCAGCGGCGTTCCGGCAGCAGCTGAACCCGTTGATACCTATGATGCCCTGTATGAAAAGCTCCCCGGCAGCCTGAGCAGCAGAACGTTCAACACCCAGGCAATTGAGCACGCACAGGAATTTATCAAAACCCGTCAGTTAGCCCAGCGGCGACGGGTTATCTCGTTTGTCAAACCAATAGATATTTTCTTTCTCAATGAGAAATATATCTCCGTCTCCTTTGAACTCACCGTCAAACCCCAAAACCAGAAAGCCATCATTGCCGTACTGCTGGAAAATCTGGCAAACAAGCGCGTCAAATTCTACAATGGACTTTATATCCTGTGGATCGGAGAAAAGGATCTTTCCGATTACCAGGACGTTACCTCTGATCAGCTCTGCAAGTATTATCAGGAAATCGGTGCGAAGGACTGTAAACCGGCCTTTCGCCGCTCCAGGCTTGAGGCGGCTGTATCCGCCAAATCCGATATCGGCCATACGCATGACATCTCTGAAATTACGGGAACGATTCCCGAAAACAGGATTGATGACAACATCACCCGGGATTCCGAACTTGAAGCAGCCCTTGCGAAAAAGGTGGATCTGGATACGGTTCAGCGCCTGATCCCTGAATCCACAAACGAAAACGTCGACCAGAGTTATGTGGAAAGCCTCGAAAAGCGGATCGCGCTACTCGAAGCCGAGCTGGCAAAAGTAACGCCCCTGCTCAAAGGCATGGTGAGGGCTGGCAACACGCTGATACTGACAAACATGAATCTTCAAATCGTCAACGGCAAAGGGAAAACCGAATCCACCAATGGCAACGGCAACCTGATCATCGGCTACAATGAAAGCAAGGACGCCAAACATTCCGGTTCCCATAACATCGTGGTCGGACCTGACAACACCTATACCTCCTACGGCGGTATTGTCACCGGCCGGAACAATGCGGTTTCCGGGAAATACGCGGTTGCAGTTGGCGGAGAAAATCAATCTGCCAGCGGCGATTATTCCGGTGTGTTCGGTGGTAAAAACAATAAAGCAACGGGGCCTCATACCAGTGTCAGCGGCGGCAGAAACCGCACAGTGGCCGCTAAAAACCCCCATTTCATCCAGCAATAAGTTTTTTGTAAACAGACGTTTCGGGGGCAGCATCTGGTTCCGCCGGAACGCCGCTCTTGTTTGTGAAAGGTTGTTATGAAACGGCAATGTTTTGTACTGGCGCTTGTCTGGCTGTTCATCTTTGTTCTACTGACGTTACCGGTGTCTGCACAATCGGTATCGAATCTGGGCGACTTCACCCATCAGAGCGGAAAAATCGGCACCTACCGGGCGTTGATCATTGCGGTGGATGCCTACACGGATCCCGAGTTGAAACCCCTGACAGCACCTGTAAACAGCGCCAAACGCCTGGGGAAGGTCCTCAAGGACACATACGGATTTTCCGTGACCTACCTGCTGGATGACCAGGCGACCCAAAAAGCCATGTACAAGACGCTCCGTACGTTTGCCAGCACGGCAACACCCGACGAATCCTCCCTGATTTTTTTCTCGGGGTATGGACAGACAGATCCGGTCTACCAGTACGCATGGTGGCTTCCCGTGGACGCCTCGCCCCAGAACATGCTCTCGTTTGTGGATATCAACCAACTTTCCTCACTCATCCGCGCCATGGAATCCCGTCATGTCCTTGTGATATCGGATGCCAGCTTTACCGGAAAGTTCCTCGACGGCACCGATGTTTCACGCCCTTCCGGCGGAAACGAGGAGATGCTCCGGCGGTTCAACGGCACCAGTAAAAAGGTGCTCGCCTCCTGTGAAGATGTGCCTTCCGGCGGATCCGGCAAAATCACAGCCCTGGCCCAGGCATTGATTCGGCAGTTAAACGGCAGCGTATCCTACCTCTCTGCGGCCGCCATGTTCAAAAAGCTCGCTGCTGCGTCCGGTGTTTCAAAAAAAATCGTCTATCAGGGGCTCAGGCGTGCCGGTGCCAACGACGGAGAGCTGATTTTTGTCTCTAAAAAAGCGCACACCGTTGTTTCCAAACCCAAACCCGCGACGCCAAAGCCGGCGCCAGCGCCGAAGCCGGCCGTTCCGGTGATGACCCGGGTCAGCATCACCGCCAATGTGGCGGCCGCATCTGTGGTGATGGACACCAGGGACATCGGAACCGTTCCCATCAAAAGCCTGGACATCGAACCGGGAATACACACCGTACGGATCCAAAAAAACGGATATGACCTGTTCGAACGCACCTTTGATATCCGGGAAGGAAACAGCCTGCCCATCCACGCCAAACTGGTAAAAGCGCAACCCCAAACAGGCACCCTGACCCTTCTAGTCACACCTGCGTCTGCAGCGATTGCCTTTGAAGACGACAATCTGCGGTATACGGAAGGAATGGCACTTCCTCCGGGAACCTACCGGCTGACCGTATCCGAAAAGGGCTATGAAATGCAGCACGTTGAGGTGTCTGTTCAAGCCGGCAGCCACACGCATAAAGCGTATGTACTTTCACCCGTACCCCGGTTTGAGACATCCGCCGGCATGACCTTTGTCCGGATACCGGCCGGAACGTTCACCATGGGCAGCCCGGATGACGAAGCCAACCGGGATGTGGATGAGCAACCCCACCCAGTCACCCTCTCACGCCCGTTTTACATGCAGACCACGGAAGTGACCGTCGGTCAGTGGAAGGCCTTCACAACGGCCACCGGCTATAAGACCGAAGCGGAAACCCAGGGAGGCGCCTGGATATGGATCGGCTATCGATGGGAAAAAGATTATGACCATTACTGGAAAAACCCAGGCTATTCCCAGACCGATGACTATCCGGTGACCTGTGTCTCCTACACTGACGTGTTGAATTTCATTAACTGGCTGAACACCTCCGGCAGCCGCACCTATGCCCTGCCGACCGAAGCAGAATGGGAATATGCCTGCCGAGCCGGTACGGTCACACCGTTTAACACCGGTGACTGTCTGCCGCCGAGCCGGGCCAATTACGAGAGTAGCTACAAGTGGAAAGACTGCCCCAGTGGCACATATCTGAAAGTGCCGGTTGCGGTTGCCAGTTATCCTCCAAACGCATTGGGATTATATGACATGCACGGCAATGTGTGGGAATGGTGTGCAGACTGGTATGGCACCTATGACACGGGCCCTGTCACGGATCCGGACGGTGTTCCCACCGGATTGGAACGAATCCGGCGCGGGGGGGGCTGGGAAACGTATTCGTATCAGTGCCGGAGCGCCAATCGCGCCGCTGACACCCCAGAAAAACGGTATAATAACCTGGGGTTCCGCCTGATCACCCGTTAAAACCTCTAGGCGGCCATCGATCCTGACCGATGGCCGTCGTCTACCGGTTATCATTTCCCTTATTTGCCGCCCGTCCACCCGACGCCAGGACCGCTTTTCATGAATCTCATCCTGTATACCCCCGCAGACCGTCTTGAAAATGATCCGAACCGCATCCGCCTGTCGGATAAGCGGCTTGAGCACATGCGTACCGTGCACCGGGTGAAGGTGGGTGATACGGTGACGGTCGGTCTGCTGAACGGAGACATGGGGACAGGGCGCATCGACCGACTGACAGCAGACAGCGCGGTGCTTTCGGTTACCCTGTCATCCCCGCCTCCGCCGCCATCTCCCATCACCCTGGTCCTGGCCATGCCGCGGCCGAAAATGTTCCGGCGGGTACTGGCAGGCGTGGTTTCCATGGGGATCAAAGCCATCTACCTGATCCACAGTTACCGGGTTGAAAAGTCCTACTGGAGCACCCCGTTTCTGCATGCGGATCAGCTGCATGCAGTGATGCTGGACGGATTGTCCCAGAGTGTGGATACCCGGCTTCCCCGCCTCCATCCCCGTAAGCGGTTCAAACCCTTTGTCGAGGATGAACTGGCCGGCATCCGAAACAACCGCCCAGGGCTGTTAGCCCATCCAGGTGCCACAGCCCCCTGCCCGTTCAGGATCCCGTCACCTGTCACCCTCGTCATCGGTCCTGAAGGCGGCTTCATTCCTTATGAGGTGGAAAAAATTTCCGCTGCCGGCTTCACCCCCGTACACATTGGATCCCGTATTCTTCGTGTGGAAACAGCGGTCCCCTATCTCATGGGCCGCATCGCGGAGACAGCCTAGACCCGCAGGCTATCACGGGCGCAAAAAAAAGGCGGATCCGCCGTTGAACGGCTCCGCCCTGCTAGTTCCCGACCCGTGTGATCGGTCAGAAATCATCAGAGTTCATTGTCAAACCAGTCTGCGTCAGATGCGGTATCTTCAATGCAGAGATACTCCAGTGTTTGCCGGGGCGACGAATGGTTGAAGCATTCCATGAGCACACCGATATCCGTATTGAAGGTGCGGTACTGGTGGTAGCCCCAGGTTTTACGCAGTGTGTGGGATCCATAGTTGCCCCGCAGGTTAATGGCTTCACACCATTTTTTTACCAGCCGGCTGATCGAAGGGACCACAAACTGGCCCCGCTGGGATTTGAAAAGAAGGTCATCTGGCTCAAAGTTGTCAGAGATCAGCAGATCCTGAATCGCCTCAACACAGGACTTGTTGAACACGATCTTCCGCTTGCGGCCGGTGGTTTCATCTTCGAGAAACAAAACATCCTTGGGCTGCAAATCTTTGACCTGGGACACCGTCAGATGCACCAGTTCGCTGGGACGCAAATGCGTATTGATACCGATGGTAAAAATCGCAAGATTTCTTGGATTGTCGTGCAGCAGCTCCTTGATCGCTTTGATGTCTTTTACCAGTTTGATGGGCGCCACCTTTAGCTGAGCCCCTTTTGCTGCATCGTTTTCATGCGTGTTATTTGTCATGGACACTCCCCTTTTCTTGTTGAGTTTTATAAAAAATGGACCAAAACTCAACGAGTGTCAAGGAATTTTGAAAAAAATATCATTGCCCAAAATCGTGTAGCTGATCCTTAAAAAAAACAGAAAATTATCGATTCTTCGTTTTCTTTACCATCATAACATGCTATTTTGTCCACACGTAAACGTGGCAAATCCACTTTACGATACCAACACCCCGACCGACCTCTCTTTGAAAAACCGCAAACAGGAATGATCGCGCCATGAAAACGAATGCCAAAACCCGGATTCGACGCAGAACCTATCTGATCAATAAAGGTTTTCAGGTAAAGTACATTCTCAGCTACTTTATCCTCGTGGCAGTGGGTGTGCTGACGTTTTCGCTGCTGTTCAGCCTGTTTGCCGCCGATACCCTGTCCATGATCTATGACAACCAGCCCCTGCCCATTGGCAGCACTCCCGGACTTCGCTTTGACAAGTTTCTTGAGGCCACATGGATTTTTATTGTACTTGGCGCCTTCATCATCATCGTTTATTCCATTTTTCTCACCCATCGTATTGCAGGTCCCAACTACCGATTTCGACGCACGCTGGAATCCCTTATCGACGGTGACTTTAATCTACACGTCGTGTTGAGGGAAAAGGACGAGGCCCAGGATATTGCCGATGCGTTCAACCGTTTCATCGTCATGCATTCCAATAAACTCAGAACCCTGCAGCACATGTCAGATGAGATCGGCCGCATCCTTGACAGGGTATCAGAACACCCTGAATTTATAGCAGAGCTAGCCTCCCCAAAAGCATCAGACGCCTCGCGTCATATTGAACAGATACAGATCCTGAACCAGCGAATGACAGACATTCTGCACGCATTCAAGACCCAATCCGATTAACCCAGACCGCCTGGCCTTTCGCATGTTCAGGATCAGGCATGGAAGGGTATCACCGCCACTCGTGCAGTATGCGAAAATCTATCGCTGAAGCCTCACACCATTTATACGATCATGAAACAGTGCGTCCTGCGCAGCCGTCGTCCACGGCAAGGTATCTGGAAATGCGATCCAGAAGCGCCGCTTCTGCATCCGTCATCACGGCATCTGCATCTGCAATCAACCTTGCAATCGCTAGTGCCGTTTCACGATCAGTGCGGGTTTTAATGAGCTTTGGCAAGGCCTTGATCGCTAGATCGGCATCATACTCAAGTATGCGGGACTGTCTGCGCACCAGTTGTTTGAACACAGAGGGATGGATCGCCGAGAGCCGGTCATGATGCCTCACATATCGGCGGCTGACCCGATATTCTTCCTTGTCAAAACTGCCGTCCGAGATGGCCATGGCCACCATGATCCGGACAACCCCTTCCGCAAAACCGCCTTCATCAACCGCTTCCTTCCAATATTGATCTTCTGCCGCTGAAAAGGCTTCTGTCTGCTCCAGCTGACGGGCGTCCGCATGCCGGTAGTTAGCGTTGTACATTTCCCGTGAATACAGCTGCATGAAAGGATTGCTGTACATGGCTTTGAAGCAGTATTCCTGGCACAGGTCACGCATATCGCGAAACGCGTCAAGCAGACTGCCGCTGGCTTCAACCCATGCAGTCTCCATGATTTTAAACAGGTTGTCATCTGTATCCGGACAGGCAGACACTCTGGCATCCCTCACTGCCGGCGCGGCAATGGCAACCGGAAGCATAAAGGGATTTATATCGGAAAAAAGGTACCGGGGTATCCGCATGGGATGCAGCATCCGAATCCATTCTGCTGTCAGCGGATTGGTGCCCAGCCGCACCCATGGGCTGACAAAAATTTTATAAACTGTATCATTAAAATCAGATAGCTGTGCTACCGGCAGGAAATCAAGTTCATCATCGTCACCGTCATCAAGGTTTAGGATATCGGTAAAAGACCGCGCTTCAAACCGGACTTTATTCCTGCCCGGAACCGGATTATCCTGCGGCGTGTCAATGATCATCTCATACAGACCCGGTGATAGATAATCGACCATATCCAATGTGGAGATGATTTCCCGATGCTGGGTTCTCGCAATACGTCCCGACACGAAGATACCCAGATGACCAATACTTTCGTGAAGCAAATAGACGATCACCTGCTGTTCTCTCTTGATTTCATCAACAGAGCGCCACACCCGGGTGATCCAGTTCAGCGCCTGCGGGGGAGGGGTAATATTATCACCATCAGAAGCAAAAACGATCACCGGGCAGTTGATATGCCGGAGATCCACGGGCTGACCCGGAACAAACTCAATCCCCCCGTTTTCAAGCTTGTTTCCCAGAAACAGGTTTTCCACGATGAAATGGATTTCAGCTGCCGTCATGTAGAAGAAACCATTCCACCACTTTTCAAATGCCAGATACCGCCTGGGCTCTGTATCAATGTTCGCATACAGGTGATACGGTTTTCGACAATAGGTATGGCCCGGATTCAGATCTTCAAAACCGGCCACCAGGCTGGCGCCGTCAAATTTGCCGTTTCCGATATCACTCCACAGGGACGTCATCCAGATGCCCCCGATCAAACCGCCCTTATACCGCATGGGGTTCTTACCGTTCCGACCGGCCCAGTAGGAAAGTGGCGCACCGTTCAACACCACAGCCCCAGCCAGATCCGGCCGTTCCGCACAAAGAATGGCGACCGCCCATCCTGCCTGGCAGTTGCCAATCACGGCGGGTTTGTCTGCTTTCGGATGTCTGCGAATCACCGCCTCGAGAAACTGAATTTCCGCATCCTTGACATCGGAAAGGGTTTGGCCTTCGACGGGTTCTGCTTCAAAAATGATATAATAGACCGGATGCCCCTTATCCAGTGCCACACCGATTTCAGAATCCTGTTTGGATCCGCCGATCCCCGGTCCCTGACCTGCCCTGGGATCCACAATCACAATCGGCCGGGAGGAGAGATCTTCCGGTCGGTCTTCAAGCGGATGACGCCTGCGTTCATCTGAAGGTTCCGTCACAAGCCGCCGTTTTTTTCGTCTATTGATAATTTTCACCAGTGAATAATTGACAGGCCGGTCCAGGGATCGGCCGTCCATGATCCGCTCATAGGTAAATGTCAGTACCGGTTTCAGTCCGTTATGAATATGGGTAAAATACTGGTTCCCTTGCTGCCGAAGAACATCAACGAACAACAAACTTCGCTGGCATGTATCAACGCCATAGTCTGTCAACGGTTGAAACAGGACACCGGCCCAATGCATCCAGGAATTTCCCTGCACTGAACGCCCGTGAGACGCGCCTTTCATAAAAAACTCCTTGTTTTCACGCATGCGAATAATAAATATTAATTCATTTTTTCAGTATATTATAATTCTAACGGTTACCAGTACTGAACCAATCCTCCTCCACTATAAACCCATCTATGCCCCCAAGCAAGCCGGGTTTGATACATAACTCGGGTATGACGACAATTCGTGTATCCGTTTATCAGAAACGGGAATCTGCAGCTGACACTGAAGATTCGTAAAACATACCTTTACAATCCATATGCATCCTGATATTATATGTAGTTTAAACAAAGTTAATTGAAATCATATGCAAAGACAGGAAATCGAATGCGACAAAAGCTTGTATTTGAAGGGGCAGACCGGCTCACCTATGAAATCCGTGAAATTGTTCAGGTTGCCAACCACCTCCAGTCACTGGGCCGGGAGATTACGTGGGAAAACATCGGTGACCCCATCCACAAAGGGGAACAGATTCCCGACTGGATCAAGTCTATCATCACCGAACTGACCACCCACAACAATGTGTATGGGTATGTACCGACGGACGGCGTACTTTCAACCCGTGAATTTCTGGTCGACCAGATCAACCAGCGGGGCGGCTGCCAGATCACACCGGAAGATCTCCTTTTTTTCAACGGACTCGGCGATGCGGTGGCAACCATTTTTGGATACCTGAACAAATCTGCCCGCATTCTCTGTCCGTCGCCAGCCTATCCCACCCATGCCACCATGGAAGCGGCACACGCCCAGGCCGACAATGTCACCTACCGGCTTGACCCGAACAACAACTGGATGCCGGATCTCGATGAAATCGAAGCCACCGTGAAAGCCGACCCGTCCATTGCCGGCATCCTTATCATCAACCCGGACAACCCAACCGGAACCGTGTATCCCCGATCCGCCATCGAACGGATTGTCGAGATCGCCCGGACGCATGATCTGTTTGTCATTGCAGACGAAATCTACTGCAATATCGTCTACAATCCCGAAGCACGCACCTTCCTGAGTGAAGTGATCGGAGATGTGCCCGGGATTGCCCTTCAGGGGATTTCCAAGGAATACCCCTGGCCGGGCAGCCGATGCGGCTGGATGGAGATCTTCAACAAGGATAACGATCCGAATTTCAAAGCGTTTATCGACAGCATCCGGATGGTGAAAATGCTGGAAGTCTGCGCGACCAGCATCCCCCAGCACTCGATTCCCCTGGTCATGGGAGACCCCCGGTACCCGGCTCACCTTGATATGCGTCGAAACCTGTTTGCCGCACGTGCGCAGGAAGCCTGGGAGATGCTCTCATCTGCCCCCGGCGTCATTGTTCCCAAGCCCCAAGGGGCGTTTTACATGGCGGTGATCTTTGAAAACGGCCTGCTGAACGACACGCAATCCCTGGCCATTGAAGACGATGCCATACGCCGGTTTGTCGAAGAAAAAGTTCAGGGTGTGGCACCGGATAAACGGTTTACCTACTATCTGCTGGGCGCCGAAGGTATCTGTGTGGTCCCGATCACCGGATTTTGTTCAGATAATAACGGATTCCGCATCACGCTTCTTGAATCCGATGACGAAAAACGCAGAGATACCTGGCAACGGCTTGTCAGCGCCATTGAACGGTATACCGCATCCGGATCACGCTGACGATTCAAACAAAAAAAGCCCCTTTGATAAACAAAAAAGGGGCTTTTTGACGAGATAGGGTCAGACATCATTAGGCCATCATCTACCTCCGCTGAAATCGAGACAAGGCGTCCAGGTATTTTTCCGTGGTTTTCGCGATCACCGACGCGGGCAGTTCCGGTCCCGGCGCTTGCTTGTTCCAGTTGCACGCAGACAGGTGATCCCGCACAAACTGCTTGTCAAAACTCAGCTGAGAGCCTCCCGGCTGATAGGCATTCACCGGCCAGAATCGGGATGAATCCGGGGTCAGCACCTCGTCAATCAGGATCAGCTCATCTTCAAAATACCCGAATTCAAATTTGGTATCTGCAATAATAATACCGCGTTCCCGCGCAATTTCGGCACCTTTCTTATACAGAGCGATGGAGAGATCCCGAACCGTTTCGGCAGTTTCCTGGCCCACGCGTTCCGCTGCTTCTTCAAAAGAAATATTGATATCATGATCACCGATATCTGCTTTGGTAGCGGGGGTAAAAATCGGCTCCGGCAGTTGATCCGATTCCCTCAGACCCTCGGGAAACGTGATGCCGCAGACCGTTTTGTTTTTCTGATACGACGCCCAACCAGAACCGGAAATATACCCTCTCACGACACATTCAATGCTCAGCGGCCGGGCCTTTTTCACTAGCATACTGCGTCCGTCGAGCACATCCGCGTATGGACGGCAAGCCTCAGGATATGCATCCACATCAGCTGTCATCAGGTGATTTCCAACAAGGGTTGACAATGCATCAAACCAGAAAAGCGATACCTGCGTCAGCACACGCCCTTTTTCGGGAATGGGGTCGGGCAACACCACATCAAACGCGGACAGACGGTCACTCGCCACCATCAGATAGGCATCCCCCAGGTCATACATATCCCGAACCTTGCCCCGCTGAAGCAGCTTCAAGGTAGGAAAATCTGTTTGAAATACCGCTTTTGCCATTATCTCCTCCCCTGTGTGCCGGATATCACACCGGTTTGCAAACCAGAGCCGCCTCATGCAACAGGTTACCAGACCCGGCGGCGCAGCATCCGATCAATACAACAGCTTATCAGGACGGATCAAAGGAGTCGGGTTCCTGATCTTTTGCCCGGATAAAATCATCGATAAACGCCTGCAACGTACGTTTGGCCGCCAGATCCACATCAAAAAACTGAATACCGGATTCATACATGCCGTTTCCTGCCTTACGGCAATAGACGACCGTTCCGTTGATGACACACATATCCTCCTTGAGTCCGATGTTCAGAGAGACCGTATGGTCCAGATCAAGGGGAACATGCGTCTCTAACTGGATGCCGCCCTCGCTGACATCCAGGGTTCTACCCATTCCCTGTTTGACGGAGGCCGCTTCCTCACGAACATGACAGACATAGGAGAGCAGGTTTAAAGAATCGAACCGGTCAAATTTGCGATTATCAACGTCCATGCCATACCTTTCCGCACATCATCGGGTGCATGACTGCACAGCCCCTTATGTTTCAAAAGCGATATTGGTGGTTGCAGATACACAGATGGCTGTATATTCAATCATATTTTTGAACGCATTAGGCAATTCATCGTACTCATCCCGAATCTGGTCAATATCCAGAACACTCAGTTTCAAATCCGGCGAACCATACACCGAGGCATATTTTGGCTCATTGTCAATGCTGAGAAAGGGGACTTCACCGAAGCAGTCCCCCTTGTGCAGTTTAGCCAACAGCACATATCCGGACCCATCCTTTACCCGTCGGGCAATATAGGCATCCCCCTGATTGATGCGAAACACCCGCTTTTCTGAGTCACCCTGTCGAATGACCAGTTTTAGATTCTTGAAAAAATCCCTGGATTTAACCTTATGGGTGATGGAGTCGATCGCGCATTGCGTCACTTCCTCGAGCCGGTGATCGATACTCATGACAAGATCCTGAAGGTGCGGAGAAAGACCGGCGAACTGAGTGGCAAACATCTGGGAATCGACCACGCCGATGGTCACTTCTCCCACGGCAAGGGCGGTCGCAGATCGTTTGATGCCCGTGCGCAAAAACGACGAGATCCGTCCAAGATAGCCGCCAACCCCCAGACGGACCAGTTTTATCTCTCCGTCAGAGGGGGAGTCGACCATGATATCGACCATCCCTTCGAGTATTACCCATATCCAGTTCCCGTGACGGCCTTGTTCGACAATCCGTTCCCGATCATGATACACCTCTTCGTCCACCACATAGATGTAGTCGATAAACGGTCCCCGAATGACCGGGACCGTGCGTTTCCGGTTTGAAGAGCCGTCTTCTCCTGTCTGGATGGTTTCCAGGGAAACCGGGCCCAGTTCCTGAATCATACCGTCGTCCAGCATGCGCAGACCGTTCAGAATAATCTCCATCCGGCTCTGATTGATCACGTTTTCCCGGTCCACATGGACCTCTTCAAACGTGTACTCGCCTTTGGTCCAGCCGAAAAGGGCATAGGCGGCATCCACGCCGGACAGGGAGCCGATCTGGGCATCCACCGGGTTGCCGCCGGCCAGGTACATCAGACCGACATCCTCCGAATAGATGCTTTTGATCCGGATCACTCCGGAGCGATTATTCGTGCCCAGCAGCTGCAGCAGTTCAGCAAGTGACAGAAACGCTATATTTCCAGAAAGAACGATATTCCCCATGCGGCTATCGCGCCCATTTCAAATTTGCCTGCAACTGTTTCAGTGTCAGCTTGAGGCCTTCCTGAAGGGTTTTACCCACACCCGCCCCCACATTGGCGCTGGCGGGAAACGAAGGAACTTTTAGCTGGCGGTTCAGATCCCGATTCATTTGCTCGACAGGCAGCAGCGGAATCCCTTCTCCTTCAAGGTCCCGTTTGTTGTACTGGAACACCAGGGGCACTTTTCGGATATCCATGCCGTATTCCTTCAAATTGGTGTGCAGGTCCTTCAAAGACAACAGGTTTTTTTCCCGGCGGACCTTGAGTGAGTCTGCAACAAAAATCACCCCGTCTACCCCTTTGAGAACCAGCTTCCGGGTGGAGCTGTACTGGACCTGGCCCGGAACGGTAAAGATCTGCACACGCACGTCGCAACCTTTTATTTTACCCAGACCGATGGGCAGGAAATCAAAAAAAAGCGTCCGGTCTCCTTCCGTATTAATGGAAACCATGTCCCCCATCACCTGTTTTGAGAACGCCTTGTGGATATACTCCAGATTCGTTGTTTTACCACTTCGTCCCGGACCATAGTAAACGATCTTGCACTCGATTTCCCGCTTCTGCAAATTGAATATAGCCATAATTTCAATCCCGAGGCCCTGGCGATTTCGTCTGCCTTCAGACTGCCGACCGTATTTTTATGGGAATCACCCCATAGAACCCTCTATATGAATCGTGTACGGCATCAGATATCCACTACCTTGATATCTACACTGTAGTCCCCTTTCTTGGGACCGGAGCTGATTTTTGTCTTGGCTGAGATAATACCGTTTCCCTTAAAAATGGCAATTTCAGAAAAAAAGTCGACATTCATCAGCTTCACACCGACCTTCAAGCCTTCGATGAGCTCCTTTTCCTTTCCTGAGATAATCAGACTCAGAACATTACCGCTCTGATACGTCACATCCAAATTATAATGTTTCGGATCAACAGAGTGGGTATCTGTACGGAGCCCCACCGAGTTGATGTCGATCAGTTCAGCGTCATCCTGATACACGGCGGAACCGGCATCTGCCGTGTCCGATGCAGTCGGTGATACAGCAGCCAGTTGGAAATCATCGACCTCATCCGCTTGCTCAGAAAACGCCATTGCTTTCAGCTTGAGCTTTTTAGGAAAAGCTTCTGGAAAGGCGGTGGTAAGTGCTGCCAGTTCATCCACCGTGAAGCGCTGTTCTGCCTCCCACTTCCGGTAACACTGGATGGCCTGCTTGGCATCGCCGATCCTGCCACAGACGCTCAGTATCTGTTCTGCAGCCTCATACTGGAGTTCCCGCGCATGCATCAACGTCTTGAATTCATCCAGGGCCCGCTGTTCCTGTCCTAATATCACCAGGGCCTTCGCGCCCTCAAGCCGTCCCTGAGGTGTGTCACCGGTAGAAAAGACATCCTGAATCAGGTTCTGATTGGAATCTGAAACCGTCATGGTTTCAGGTGCTTTCGCTACTTCCCCCAGTTCTTTTTTGACCCCCTTTATTTTTTCTCCGATCCCCCTGGCGAGACGGTTCGCATTCGGTATCTGTTCATATTTCTGCAACAGACTGACCGCTTTTGAATAGAGCGCTATCGACTCACTCAGCAGTCCCTGATGGCGGTAAAGTTCGGCTTCCTGCATCAACGTTTTCAGTCGATCTTTGAGTTGCATTCAGATCCTCCGATGAGCCCGGAATACGGGTTCACCGAGGCCGTTCTTCTGGCCCGGAGTAACGGGAAACAAATACATTGACTGCATACTTGCATCAGTTATCAATAAGTTGACTATCAATAACGAATTTACAATAATGCTGTCAAGCTTGATAGAAACTGTTTGAGAAAAACTTGCTGCAGGTTCGCTGATCGGGAAAGCGGGGTATCGCACGCACCCTGTCAACGATATCCGTATAGCCGGTCAGTGCACAACACCTGAAACGTCCCATTGATCAGAGCACATCCCTTTTTTTCAACTGATTTCCAAACGGACATCTGCCATGAAGCCTAAACGCCGCGATGTCAGAGAGCCCCTTCATCAAGGCCGGGTCGCTCGCGGTATACTGTGCCGGATTCGGTTTCTGCGCCGGTAAGAAATCAGCCGCTGTCTTGACGGGATTTTTTCTTTTAATCAGAATCTGCCAACCCCCTTGCATCCACATAAGATCTTGTGCTATTTTGGATAAAATTTGGACGTCTCCGATACGTATCGAGGCATACCTCTGAAGTGTGAAACAACACCGCTTCCATGCGAAAACGCATCTAATTCAAAAAAATGCGTTTCAAAAAAATCCCATTGACCACGGCAGGTTTTAAAGGAGATTTACCCGATGCCAGTTGACCCCCACATTCGAATTCTTGTTGTTGACGATTCCGGCACCATGCGGATCATGTTCAAACAGTATCTCGCCAAGGCGGGATTTAAAAATCTGGTCATGGCTGTGGACGGTGAAGACGCCATTCAGAAGCTTCAGGAAGACAACCGGTTTGATCTGGTCATCAGTGACTGGAATATGCCCAACAAAGACGGGCTTGATCTGCTCCAGTGGATGCGTCAGGAAGCGACCTGCAAATCATTGCCCTTTATCATGGCAACCGCCCAGGGCGACAAAAGCCAGCAAAAAGTCGCTTACGACAACGGTGCGTCCGGTCATATTGCCAAGCCGTTTGACGCAGATGAGCTGAAATCGGCGATCACCGGGATACTGGCACCGGATACCCTGGAAAAAGCCGGACCTAAAAAACATGTGCATCGAAACGGAAAAGTGGTTCTGAATATCGGCCATATTCAGATCACCGACCATCTGGCACTGGGTGTTCTCAAACACAAAATTGCCTCCGGAGAAATTACGCCGCAGTATTTCGAACTGGAAACCCATCGCATGGCCGGCTGGAACCCCATTCAAACCGCCTTGGAAAAGGGAGAGATCGACGGCGCCTTCGTCCTTGCGCCCATTGCAATGGATCTGTTTGCCTTTGAAGTGCCCATCCAGTTGATCCTGCTGGCGCACAAAAACGGCAGCGGGTTTATCCGTAACGCCAACTTCACCGATGCCCAGACCGATTCACTCCAGAGCTTCTATAAGTATAAGGTTATCAATATCCCCCACAAAATGTCCATTCACAACATGCTGGCCCATAAATTCCTCAAACAGCTGGGTCTGAAACCGGGGGTTCCGGGGAAAAATGCCATCAATGTTCGATTTGAGGTGGTTCCGCCCATCAAGATGCCCGGCATCATGAAGGAAAACGAAAATGTCGGCGGATTTATCGTTGCAGAACCCATCTGCACCAATGCGGTCGCCAAAGGTATCGGCCAAACGGAGTTTATCTCTGCTGCGGTCTGGCCCAACCATCCCTGCTGCGTCGTTGCCTTGAGAGATGAGGTCATCGGGAAGTATCCCGACGCGGTTCACGAGCTGACCCAGATGATCGTCGATGCCGGCCAGTTTATTGAAACGCATAAAGAGGCGGCATCTGAAATTGCCGTCAACTTCCTGGATCCCACTGGTGAACTGGGACTGAATACCACCCTTCTCAAAAAAGTGCTCTCCGAGCCCATGGGAATCAACATGCATGATCTGTTTCCCAGACTTGAAGACCTGGATAAAATACAGCAATATATGTTCCACGAAATGGGCATTGGCAAACTGATTGACCTTGAAAAATTCGTCAACCTTGAATTTGCATCCGAGGCCTGTAAAAATCGGTGATACCGGTTGCGGTTTCAGAAGGGTGCCCATTCCCCCCGGTGGTGCCGGAAGATCGTCATCAGTCCTCAGGCTGAACGATCCGGTGTTTTTTTTCAACACCCGCAAGTGCGGACTTTAGCGCGGCGGCCACGGACAGGTTCCATCCCGGCAGTGCCGCCACCTCATCCACGGAAGCCTGGACAGCGTTTTCCAGGCTTCCGAAATGCATGAGCAGGACAGTTTTCCGTTTTTTACCGATCCCCGGGACGGCATCCAGAACAGAGGTCAGCCCCCGTTTGTTCCGCCGCTGACGATGAAAACGGATGGCAAACCGATGCGCCTCGTCCCGTATCCGGGCCAGCAGGTTCAGGGCATCCGCATCCTTTCCCCAGATCACCGGATTCATCCGTCCCGGAAGAAAAATCTTGTCTGCCGACTCCCCCCGGGTTTCATCCGGTTTGGCAATCCCGATGACCGGAAACGCCCCCTCGATGCCCAGTTCCCGTAAAATGGCGCATGCGATATTCAACTGTCCCTTGCCCCCGTCCACCATGAGGAGATCCGGATACGCCCCGGTTTCCGCCGCCTTCCGGTACCGGCGTTTCAATACCTCTGCCATATAGGCGTAGTCATTCTGTTCCGGTACGTTGCGGATCCTGTATTTCCGGTATTCGGCCGTATCCGGCTGGCCCCCTGAAAAGACCACCACACCGGACACGGGTTCCTGGCCCTGAAGGTTGGAGTTGTCAATGCACTCGATACGATGGGGAAAATCCGCGAGCCCAAGGCGCTTTGCCAGCCGTTTCAGCAGATCGACCCGGTGCTCCTGCCGGGCCGTGATATCCTTTAGTTCTGTCAGGGCATTGGTCTCCGCCATTTCCAGTATCCGGCGTTTTTCGCCGCGCCGGGGCCAGCGCAGATGTACCCGCCTGCCGCGTTTGCCCGTCAGCCAGGATGCGATGAAATCCGCGTCCTCGGGCATTGCCGCCACCAGCACTTCCGCCGGCACCATCCGGTCATCCGCGTAATACTGGCGCAGAAACCCGCCCATCACATCACCGGCATCCGGCCAGGCAGTGTCAAACCGAAAATGCCGGGTGTCCTGCAGGCGGCCTTCCCGGATGGTCATCAGGGTGATCACCAGGAGTCCCGATTCACGGGCCATACCGATCACATCCCGATCTCCCAGGTCTGCCGAGACCACCACCTGGCGCTCTAACATCCGTTCCAGGGCAAACAGCCGGTCCCTGAGCAGGGCCGCTTCCTCAAACGCCTGGGCTTCCGCTGCCCTGTGCATGGCGTCCCGGACCTGGGACAGCAGCTCCCGGGTTTTCCCTTTTAAAAAAAGCGTCACCTCCGTAACCACCTGCTGATACACTGCCGGATCCACCGGCAGACAGCACGGGCCCAGGCAGGCCTTGATCTGGTATTGCAAACAGGGCCGGTTCCGGCGGCTGAACGCCGTGTCCCCGCATTTTCGCAAGGGAAAATTCCGGTGGATCCACTTCAGGGTCTGGTTCACCGCAGCACCCGATGAATACGGGCCGAAATAGACAGCCCCGTCGTTTTTGATCCGGCGCACTTTTTTCAGAGTCGGATACGGATTTTTCACGTCCAGCCGCAGGCAGGGATACTGTTTGTCATCTTTGAGAATGACGTTGTACCGGGGTTTGTGGGTTTTGATCAGGTTGGATTCAAGAATCAGGGCCTCATGTTCAGACCCGGTCACAATATAGGAAAAATCCGCAATCCGGGATACCAGCACATGGGTTTTCATGTCCGGCTGATCCGGCCGGACCAGATAGGTGGACAGGCGTTTTTTCAGATTCCGGGCTTTGCCCACATAAATAATAGCGCCCGTCTCATCCCGCATCTGATACACACCCGGATCACCGGGCACCCGAGCGAGTTTTTCCAGTAAAGCGCTCATGCCCCTCCCCCGGTCAGAATCGGTCCAGCTGTTTCAGTGCCTTGATCCGGTCCCTCAGCTCCGCAGCCCGTTCAAAGGCCAGCTCCCTGGAAGCTGCGTGCATTTCCCGGGTCAGTTCGTCGATAAGATTCTCTGCATTCCCGTTCACCTGATAGACCGCCACGGGTTCAGCCACGCGCTCGCCAGTCCCATCCACCCGAAAATCCGCAAACACCGTGTCAACGGATTTACGGACCGACGCTGGCGTGATACCGTGTTTCTCATTATACGCCTGCTGGATTTCCCGCCGCCGCCGGGTTTCCTCCAGGGCCTCCTGCATGGCCGGGGTTACCGTGTCCGCATACAGAATCACCCAGCCGTTGACATTTCGGGCCGCCCTTCCGCAGGTCTGGATCAACGACCGGGCAGACCGCAGAAACCCTTCCTTGTCCGCATCCAGCACCGCCACCAGCGAGACTTCCGGAATATCCAGGCCCTCCCGCAGCAGGTTGATCCCGATGAGCACATCGAACACGCCGGTTCTCAAGTCGTGGATCAATTCCACCCGTTCAAGGGGCTTTATATCCGAGTGAAGATACCGCACCCGGAGGCCCAGGTCTGAATAATAGTCGGTCAGGTCTTCGGCCATCCGCTTGGTCAGGGTAGTCACCAGCACCCGTTCATCCCGGTCGATCCGCTTGCGCAGCTCTGCATACAGGTCATCCACCTGGGTGCCGGCAGCCCTGACATCAATCTCCGGATCGATCAGGCCAGTGGGCCGGACAATTTGCTCGACCACACGGTCCCCGGCCAGTTCCAGCTCATAATCAGCTGGCGTGGCAGACACGTAAATCACCTTCCGGGTCCGCGCCCGAAACTCATCAAACATGAGGGGCCGGTTATCCAGGGCAGACGGCAGTCGGAATCCGTAATTCACCAGGGTCTCTTTGCGGGACCGGTCCCCCTTGTACATGGCTTTCAGCTGGGATACCGAAATATGGCTTTCATCAAAAAAGAGCAGAAAATCATCGGGAAAGTAGTCGAACAAGGTGGGCGGCGGCTCCCCCGGTGAACGGCCGGTCAGATGCCGGGAATAATTTTCGATGCCGTTACAATATCCGATCTCCTGAATCATCTCCAGATCAAACCGGGTCCGCTCTTCAATCCGCTGGGCTTCGACCCATTTTTCCATGTCCCGGAACACCGCCACCCGATCTTTCAGCTCGTCGCCGATGGTATCAATGGCCCGGCTCCGGGTCTGCTGCTGGATCACATAATGGCTTGCCGGAAACACGGCGGTCTTCTGCAGCCGCTTGAGCACCGTCCCCTTCAACGGGTCGATTTCATAGAGCCCGTCCACCTCGTCTCCGAAAAACGCCACCCGGATGGCCGTCTCCTCCTCATATGCCGGATAGATCTCGACCAGATCCCCCCGGACCCGAAAGGTTCCCCGGTGAAAATCCATGTCATTACGCTGGTATTGCATCAATACCAGATCCTTGAGCAGCCGGTCCCGGTCCAGCGCCTCGCCCGTGACCAGCTCGACCCGCATGGCCAGATAATCCTCCGGCGCACCCAGGCCGTAGATGCACGACACACTGGCCACCACCACCACATCGTCCCGGGTCAGTACCGACCGGGTGGCCGAATGCCGCATTTTGTCGATCATATCGTTGATTGACGAATCTTTCTGAATATACGTGTCACTGTTGGGAAGATACGCTTCGGGCTGATAATAGTCATAGTAACTGACAAAATATTCCACCGCATTGTCCGGAAGAAAGGTTTTGAATTCATGATACAGCTGGGCCGCCAGGGTCTTGTTTGGCGCAATCACCAGTGCCGGCTTCCCATACCGGGCAATGACCTGGGCCATGGTGAACGTCTTGCCCGATCCCGTCACTCCCAGCAAGACCTGATGGGCCGCCCCTGCCTTCAGACCCGCAGATAACCCCTCGATGGCACCGGGCTGATCTCCCTTTGGCGTGAATTCTGAGTGAATCGTGAACATGTCATCCCCCCTGCCTCCGGCGGCCCTGCCGGGGGCCTACCTTTTGAAAAGGTAGCCAAACAAATTTTAAAATCAACCCCTTAAATTCATCTTCACTGGATCGTTTAACATGACGGCGACGGTAAAAAACAGGTTGGTCAACGCAGAAAAGCCCGCAGACCGTGAAGGTCTGAGGGCTTTTGAATCCATGCTAAAATGATTATTCTTTGACTTTCCAGTGGGTGCCGTCCACCTTGTCTTCCAGGAGAATATGCTTTTCCAGCAGTTCATCCCGGATGGCGTCCGCCCGCGCGAAATTTTTCTCTTTTCGGGCCTGGTTTCGCTCGGCGATCCGAGCCTCAATGGCGGCGGCATCCAGTTCAGTGGTTTCCAGGGCAGCCGTTTTGCGGGACTCGAAAAACGCGGCCGCGTCTTCCATCAGAAGACCGAGCACGGTGCCCGTCCGGACCATGTCACCAGCAATGCCTTTGACCGTATCCGGGGTCACGTTATCCGCATCCATGAGGCGGTTCAGTTCCCGGGAAGTATCAAAGAGTCCGCCAATGGCCCTTGCCGAGTTGAAATCATCATCCATGGCCGCGCAAAACTGTTCCCAGACAGGGCCTTGCGGAAGATCAAGCAGATCCACCCGGCCCCAGCCAAAGGTTTCCTTGACCCGGCGCAGGGTTCCGTAGAGTTTTTCCAGACCGGAACGGGCTTCGTCCATATTCTGGTCCGTGAAATCAATGGGGCTCCGGTAATGATTGGACAGGAGAAACAGCCGGATCACCTCGGGCGGATAATACTGCATCACGTCTTTGATCATCTTGAAGTTGCCAAGGGACTTGGACATCTTTTCCTGATCGATATTGACAAACCCGTTATGAATCCAGTACCGGACAAACTGACAGCCGCAGGCTGACTCGGACTGGGCGATCTCGTTTTCATGATGGGGAAAGATCAAGTCCTTGCCGCCCCCATGAATATCGAACCCGTCACCAAGATAGGCACGGCTCATAGCCGAACATTCAATATGCCATCCCGGCCTTCCGCTGCCCCAGGGGCTGTTCCATGCCGGTTCCCCGGGTTTGGCGCCTTTCCACAAGGCAAAATCAAAGGGATTCCGCTTACGGGGGTCGATGTCAATGCGGGCACCGGCTTCCATGTCCGCCAGCTTGCGGCCGGAGAGCTTGCCGTAGCCATCAAAGGATGCCACGGCAAAATAGACATCTCCATCTGCCGGATAGGCGTGCCCTTTTTCGATCAAGGAGGCAATGAATTCGATGATATGAGGGATGTGGTCGGTTGCTTTGGGTTCTTCGGTGGCCCGTTCCACATACAAGGCGTCCATATCCGTATGAAACGCGTCAATGTAGCGGTTGGCCAAATCAGACCAGTTTTCCCCGAGCGATGCCGCCCGCTGAATGATCTTGTCATCCACGTCCGTAAAATTCCGGATATAGGTCACCCGGTTTCCAATGGCCCGCAGATACCGGGCCATCACATCAAACACAACGACAGAGCGGGCATGGCCGATATGACAGGCATCATAGACCGTAGGACCGCAGACATACATCTTCACATGCCCCGGTTCCATGGGTTGAAAGACTTCTTTGGTTCTGGTCAGCGTATTGTAAATCCGCAATGTCATGATCGTTTCTCCGGCACCTGCACACCTGACAGGTCACCCCTTGATTAAGTCTATCCGTTGGAGCAGGGCAACGCAGTCTGCCGCGATCCCCTCTTCTCTGCCCACAAACCCGAGGCCTTCGGTTGTGGTGGCCTTGATGTTCACACAGGTCGGGTCCACAGCTAACACCCGGGCAATATTTTCTGCCATTTTCAACCGATGCGGGGAGAGTTTCGGCTGCTGGGCTATCACGGTGGCATCCAGATTTCCGAGTGCATACCCCTGTTCACGGATCCGATGTCCCACAACCGCCAGCAACTCCAGACTATCGGCCCCTTTGTAGGCCGGGTTGGTATCCGGAAAATGCACACCGATATCCCCAAGGCCGGCCGCGCCCAGCAGGGCGTCACACACCGCATGGATGAGCACATCCGCATCCGAATGCCCCAGCAGTCCCTTTTCATGGGGGATATGGACACCGCCGAGGATCAGCGGCCGCCCTGCCACCAGCCGGTGCACATCATATCCTTTTCCGATTCGCCACATCCGTCCGCTGCCGTTTCTCCCTCACATCTGAAAACACTTCCTGCAAAAATGAAAGACCCGCTATATCACATCTGAACTGGCCGGTAAAGCCCCTGATGCATGCAAGCCGGAACTTCAAAACGCATCCGGTGACAAGCGGCATAGGGTTCACTGGCACAGCTGTGGTTTAGATACAGGATGTCTAAAAATGCAATGCGTTAACGAGAACACATCAAACGGCTAACGTACCGTAAGATGTTAAGGATCGATCTCTTTTTGGGGATTACCGCAGGAAAAACCTCATTCGACGCGACGCCTGTATTACGGGAGGGTCCCCGGCAGAATATTGGTAAACGCGTACGCTTCGACCATCTCGCCGACGGCGGCCTCAAAGTCGTTCTCCCCCCATTGCTCAATGGAGAGGATCCGGTCTCCGGAATCATCACAATAATCCCAGCGGAGCAGTTCACTGCCGCTCTCGGGATTTTTATCCAGATTGATGTACTGCCCCCCGCCCATCTCCTCCTGGTAATAGGTGACACCGTCAAACGTGATTTCCGCCGGCGGATCCTCGTTTGTTTTCATATGACTCACCACCGCCTCCCCCAGTTTCCCAAAGGGAACCTTGCGGGTGATACACCATTCATCCGCGTCATCTCGCGTCAGTTCGAGATAGATCACATCATCTGCAGCGGTGAGCTGCCATTCGTAGGAGATATCCGCATCCCCCCAATTATAGGTGGCAGCGTTCGTCACCTGCCAGGTTTTCATGTCATAATCCAGATAATACCCGGTCTTGAGCTTCTCAAGGGGCACATCCGTCAGCAGCTCGTCACCGTCTGCTTTTTTTTTGCTAAAGAAATCAAACAGGCCCATAGGTTCCTCCGGTGCATACGATTTGCGTTTTGATCGACATCTCTTTTTTTAGCGCCGCGTGCACTGCAAAAAAGAATATCCGGCCACTGCGGATGCAGTGACCGGACCCGATAGATTTCTGTCCTGTCAGGGTGACGGGGTCACCTGAACAGATCAGCTCATTCCCATTTTCTGCTTCAGCTCCAGAAGACGCGCCTGGGCATCGGAGTCTGCGGCAGAACCGCCGCCGAGCAGGTGATTGATTTCGTCATCCACACTCTTGTCCGCATTGGCCATCTCACCGTAAGCAATGGCAAGGGACTCGTCAGCTTCCACCTTGTCCTTCATTTTTTCCAGCATGGCCACGGTGCCGCTGCTGTCGATCTTGGCCAGCTGGGCGTTGATCTTCTTTGTGGAAGAAGCGGTACGTGCCCGGGCCCGCAGGGTGATCAAGTCATTTTCATAGGTACTGATAGCGGATTTAATCTTGTTCACATTGGCCTGAAGGTTGTTGGCCATGGTTTCATGATGACCGGCCTCTTCTGTCAGACGGGCCGCCTCGGATGCAACCGACTCTTTTTTACTCAACGCTTCCGTGGCCAGGCGTTCGGCTTCTGCCAGATCCACGTCACCGGACTGGGCCTTCTGCAGCAGCAGCATGGCTTTTCGTTCATAATCGGCGGCCAGTTTTTTCTTGTTGTCCGCATCCTTCCGGGTCCGGATGGCAATGCCCTTGACTTCTGCCAGACTGGTCATGGCCTGCTGAAGGTCTTTTTTCAGATCCCGAATCCCCTGCTCCGTCATTTTGATGGGATCCTCGATCTTGTCAATGGCGGAATGAACATTTGACTGGCCTACTTTGAAAAGTCGTCTGAATATCGACATGGTACTCTCCTTGTGATGAAATGCGCAGGTTCCAAGCTGCGGTCAATCCTATTTCCCCATATAGCCGAGCAGTGTCTCACCGTATTCGGACAAGGCCAGGCTCAGGGCGTGAATCGATGCTTCCAGCTCATTGCGATCCAGATTTTCCAGCTGCAGGGTATCCCTGAAGATCACCCGTTTGCCACTCTCATCCAGCACAAATGCACCATGCACCAGGGTCCGGTTCATCTTGAGAAGCTCTGAAAAGAGATCTCCCGGCTCTGCCGGAACATCCAGAATCATCTGTTCGAGAATGACAATAGGGGCTTCGCAGTCGACCACCATGTTCATAATGCCGTTCTCTTCATCCGCGATAATCACGATTTCCTCTTCAGGAATCTCATCAATCACCGCCACATCCATATCAAACAGATAGGCTTTTACCCGCTCAAAACGGTTTTCCATCATCCAGTTCCTCCTAGGCTAAAGTATCAGGACGGTCGGTTGCGACTATCAGAAGGGCGTCCCCTGCCGCCAATGGCAGGTCCCCTGCCGGGTTGGTCATGACAGTGCCCTGACCGCGTTCAATTCCGATGAGCAGATAATTCCACTCCTGTTTAAGGCGAGTCAGGGCCTCAAAAAAACTGTTCCCTACAAAATAATCCGGGATGGGTATCTTGTAAAGGTCTTCGCCATATCGATTGCTCACCAGCTCGCTGACCATGCGGGTGATCCCGTGATCCAGAGCCGCCTGAACCATGAGGTTGGTGCTCAGCTCTCCGATGACAATAATTTCATCAGCCCGGGCCATCCGGCATTGCTCCAGGTTGCCGCTTCCCATCAGCTCGGCGCACACATAGAGCGACGGATACAATTCCTTGAGCGACATGACAGACAAAATGGTTCTGGCATCCCGGCCATAGGTATCCATCCCGTCCTCGGACAGAACCATCGCCACTTCCGCAGTCCCGGCATTGGCTTTTTCCAGTGTGCCGGCATCCACATGCCCGCGCACAAACTGAATCGCCATGTCGTCCACCGGTTTTTCAGGAAGATCAGCGATGATTACAATGGACCGCTGTTTCATTTTCGGGTCTGCCTGCAGCTCCCGAATCAAGTCTTTCCCCCGATAGTTCCAGCCGCATATGAGAAAATGATTCCGTACCCGTACCGGTTTTCCACCTCTATTTTCCATCATCCGCCTTTCCACAAAAATACTTGCCACTGTCGCCGTGAAAATCCCCAGAAGGCCGATCCCGAGCAGCATCACCCCGATGGCCACCACCCGCCCTCCAGGACTTGCCGGTGAGATATCCCCGTAACCGACCGTGGTCATTGTCACCACGGCCCACCAGATCGCGTCCTGCATATCCAGATCCGGTTCAAACACCACCATACCGATGCTGCCCAGAATCAAGACCAGTGCGATAAACCCCATCACCCGGTTCAAATTATCCCGGCGTACCAGATGCCAAAATTTACGAAATACTGAAAAATAAAAAAAATGCATGACGAATCAACCTGTCTGAACCCTGTAAGGAAACCTTATGCGCATCATCATCCAAAAACATTCACCGCCCATCCACTCAATTTTTATCACACCCTCATATTTACGGCTCACATTTTTTCATATATAAAAAAATTATGCTGGGTCATCAATGGCTAATTAACCCAACAATACAATTTGAGACCGATTTTTTTGTCACCCGATAAGGAGTACCCATGTCATCCATCTCAACGGACCCTGACTTTTTTCAGCGCCATTCAGACAACTACCTCAAGATGGCCTTCTGTACCGATTACCGAGAGATTTTCGAGCATCCGGATGGTTACGGAAAGCGCACCGGACACTGCGGTGATACCATCGAATTCTATATTGACATTGAAAATCAGGTCATGAAGTATGTTGCCTATGCAGCGGATGGCTGTCTCAATACCCATGCCTGTGCCAATACCGTTGCACACTGGATGCAGGGAAAACCCCTTGAGGCCGGATGGGACCTCACGCCGGATCAGATCGTCGCCTTCCTGGAAACGCTGCCGGATGATGAGCATCATTGTGCCGAGCTGGCTGCGGGCGCATTTTATCTGGCGCTGACAGACGCGACCCAAAAGCGCGGCGATGCCTCCGTATCAGAAACGGCATCCTGACCAGGCCATGCCGGGACACGGTCCCACATCGCCGGCCGCCCCTAGATCCCATAAGGAGATACGAGATTGCCTGATAAGTCAACATTCATGAAATTAAGAGAGGATGAACGCGAAGTTCGCAAAAGCCTCATCATCTCAGCGGCCATGGATCTTTTCAAACAAAAATCCTTTCACGAGGTCGGTATGCGGGACATCGCCGCCAACGCAGGGGTCTCTGCAGCCTCTATCTACCGGTATTTCCCCAGCCGGGACGACCTCTTTGTTGAAGCCCTGATCCGGGACATCAACCGTATCGAACAGGTGCTTGAGGAACGGGTAAAATCCGGCGACGCCACCATCGAATTCCTCGCCCGTTCCGTTGTCGACTATTTTATCGATCATGAAGCGACATTCCAGATGATGTGCCATTTCATGATGCGGGGTGAAGAAAACCCCAGCGCCCTGAAAAAATTCAATGCAGTCCAGCTCTATTTCCTCCGGATGTTCGATGATGTGGTCAAGCGTCTATCCGGGCCGGATGCCAAGAGCCTGCATACCCAGGCGTTCTTTGCTTCCATCGCAGGCATTGTCATGACATTCCGGAATTACCCGGGACGCTCCGGTAAGGAACGAAGGGAATACATGCACAAGCTGGCCCTGATGATCATGCGGGAAGGCAACTCACTGAACTCTCTCTGATTTCCCGGCATTCTTTCCCGAAACAAAGGATGGCCGCTCCTCCCCCGTCTTTTCCGGAGGGGCACCCGCTGTTTCATCCGTTTCTTCTCACTCCGTCCCCCACCTGTTCTGTCAGGTAACAAAACGGTCACCGGCATGTGCTGCCTAAGAATTCGATGATCTTTTCACAGGCCTTTTACTTCTGCCGGAGCCGCCAAAAGGTGTGGGGAATCCCGATCAAACCCGGGGAAAACCCCAGTGAAATGATAGGGTTCCCCTATATACAAGCGTGAAGAATTCATGAATAGTAAAGCCAGTCGATGGAACGGTGGCACACCCGTTTCCTGAACCCTGATACGGTCATGCTGAAAGAAAATACGTATGTTCACTAAAAAAAAGTCACCCCAAAAAATAGTGCAGCACCCACAGAACACCCGGGCAAAAGGGCATTTTACCGACCCGGTATTTGATATCAACGAACTGGTAAGGAGCATTCAACGCAGTGAAGGACAACCCGACTGTTTTCGCCGTTGCGATACGACCTGCCCTAAAACAGACTGTGACTGGTACGCGTACTGCTGCGGCACACCCCGCTGACCGGTCACTGCGACCGTACCGCCGCACCTCCTCCGCGAACGGCGGATACGTGCCTGCCCCGCCCTTCCGGCAACAAAAGGCGTTTTAGGTAACTTCACCACTTACAAAAAAGGGCTCGCACATGAATCAGCTGATCCAGGAAAACACCACCGATATCTGTACGACGCTTTTCTATCGCCTGACCCATCAGGGGCTTTCCCCCCTGGAAGTTAACCGCATTGTCAAAGACACCTACAACATTTTAAAAAATGGCGGCAATTTTACCATTTCCCTGATCAACGCTGAGCTGACCCGGCTGGGATGGCCGCATTTCCTGCTGGATGATTTCAGTTTTGAACTGATCATTGCCCTGCTTGAAAAAGAATTTGATTTTACCGTTCGCGTCCATTTCATCCACTAATATCCATACCGAATGAGACTGTTCTGGGCTGAACGTTACAGCTGTCCTCCCTGAAAAAACCCTGCCCGGCAGCGACGTTGCTATGAAATATCCCCGGCATAAGCGCCCTTTTGCATGAGTATTTCGCAGTGCTGCGCCCCTCCCTTGACATTCACTTCCGCGTTTTTTCATGGGCGGGCTATTTGCGAATTGACATCCCCTTGAAATCATGCTCAACTTATCGAATCCTTATTGAATTCAATGAAGTTGTTTTTAATAGAGGGACACCATGAACCCATCCGCAGCCCCCCCCCGCAAAAGTCCCCTTCATCCTCATTGCAGATGATGAAGCACACGTCACCCAAACGCTCAGTCGTCTGTTCCACCGGGAAGGGTTCCCGGCGATTTTTGCATCTACCGCCAAAGAGGCCATCACGCAGCTTTCGCGTCGGGAACAGTTTGCCATCATTCTTGCTGATCTGCGGATGCCGGACATGAACGGCTTACAGTTTCTGAAAGAAGCCAAATTTATTTCGCCCCGGAGCAAGCGTATCCTCATGACCAACGATTCGGACATGGACGGTATGACAAGCGCCATCAACGATGGTGAAATCCATCATTACCTCACAAAACCATGGGATGAGGATGTCCTCATCAGCCTGGTCCGTTCATCCTACCACCAGTATATTGATGAAACCGCAAAAATGTCGGAAATCGAAAAAATCCGGCAGCAGAACCGGGATCTGTTTTGGTTCGGAAAAAACCTGAAACAACAGCTTGAACTGAAATGTAAAGAGCTGGCGGACAAAAACCAGCAACTCCAGCAACTGAATGCGGAACTCAACGCCTATACAAAACAGCTGGAATCCGAATGCCTGCAGACGCCGGACCTGACAGACGTGCTCCAGTCCGTCAGACTCGATTCTAAAACAGGACTTCTCACCGCTGCCAGCAGTATTGCCCGTCACCTCAATTCCGTCTTTCTCGCCCTGATGCAGCCCTATGAACCAGACGCGCCGCCGCCCTTTTCCATTACCGCGCTATGGGAATCGGACCCCTCGCAGGATATTCCTCACGATATCATCCATCTGCTGTTCCGTACAATCGGCGCCGTTCAGCCTGCAATGCTGCCTGATCGCCCTCCTCAGGCAGAAAACGCTGGGCTCATGACGGATGCACTGCTCGCCTTCACGTCTCAGACAGATGCGCAATCTCCTCACAGTTTCGCCCCCACATCCCGCATCAGCCCGGATACGCCCAACCCCATGAACCTCCAGCTCACCATCAGCGATGACGCCATGGCTGCCTTTATTCGGCTCACACCGGAAACATCTCCCCGGATCACATCCGACGACATCCTGGATTACCTGGCCGCACAGGGCGTTGTTTTTGGCATTGTGGGCAGGTCCCTCATCGACACCTTTCTCAATTCAGAAACCCACCGCACCAAGCGGTTTCGCATTGCCATGGGAAAACCATCCCAGGACGGCCGGGATGCGACGCTCACGTATCATTTTGACACCGCATACCTCAAAGCCGGAAAAATCCTTGAAGACGGCACCATCGACTTCAAGGATCGCGGTGATATCCCCCACATTTCAAGAGGGGCCCTGCTGGCGGAAAAAACACCCGGGGTGCCGGGAAAAAACGGATGCACTGTGTTCGGTGAAGAAATCTGTGTACAGATGCCAAAGGATCTGTATCTGGGCAGCGGCAAAGGGACAGAATTTTCCGAAGATGGGCTGAAAGTCTACGCGGCAACCGACGGCCAACCCGGTTTAACGCCCTGCGGAGATATTTGGGTCTCAGATGATTTTGTCATTAACGGGGATGTGGGATATGAAACCGGACATATTCACTATGAAGGAAACATCATCGTCAAGGGCAGTGTGAAAACAGGATTCCAGGTCAAAGGCGGGAGTCTTACCGCCTACGAAATCGAAGGCGCTGAAATCGACTTGACCGGGGATCTCAATATTTCAAGCGGCATCATTGATTCCACTGTCAGCGTCGGCGGCTCCATCCAGGCAAAATTCATTACAAACTCGGTCATTCTGGCGTATAACGATGTGCATGTGGTTAAAGGGATTCGCGACTCTGAGCTGCTGATCAGCGGGCGATGCATCAACACACAGGGGAAAATCATCTCATCCACCATTTCCGCACTGAACGGTTTTGATGCCGGACAGATCGGGACCGATTTGGCCTCCCCCTGCATCCTCAAAGCCGGCATCACCGAACACCGGGAGCGAATTTTCAAAGCGATGGATCGGGAAATCCATGACCTGCGGATCCAGCTTCAGTCTCTGGAAACTGCCTTGGAAACCGCCGCGCAGGAAGAGACCGGCCTTCACATGACCATTACCGAGCACGCAACCCGGCAGGACCGGCTTGAACGGGAATTAAACGCAGGCAGGAATGCCAAGCAGGCACTGTCTGCCCTAGAACAGAGCAATATGGAAAAGGCAGTTGCGAAATTATCCAAGGCGCTAGACGCCCTGTTTCTTCAGCAGGACCAACTGGAAACCACCCTATCCAAACATAAATCAGACAAAGCGAAACTGACAGCCCGTGTCCAGCACCTTGAAACAGAAAAGGAATTACTTGCCACCCGTTTCGATGAAATGCCCCAATCTGCTGAATTAAAAGCCAAACGAAGCATTCACGCAGGAACCATCCTGATGACGCCCCACGTCACCCGTACCCTGAACCAAAACGAAGCACGGTGTGTTATACGCGAAATCCGGCAGACTGACGAAGCCATGCACACCCACTGGTATCAAGATATTCAGCCGCTGAAATAGCGTTTCCGGCACCAGCGGCCTTTACCGGGTTCAAGTGTTTCTGCTCTGCAACAGCAGATAGAACCACTGACGAAACAGCGGTGACAGACGCCGGGTCTCTGCGGTCAGCCGTTTACGGCAGGCATCTGCAAGGGCTTTCGAATGGGCGGCCTCGGCCGGCTCACGCGCCATCAGAGCCTTCCAGATATGGATCGCCTCCTCAATATACCCCTGATCCAGATACAGCCGGGCCATCGTCGGTGTACAGCGTCTGCCTGCACAGGACCCCACAGGATTCACGCTGTTTTCATTTAGATTGTCACTGGAAAGTGTTATCACCGGGCACCGGCTCCGTTGAACTGGAGAATGACATCATTGGGACGGACCATGCCCAGCTCTTTGCGGGCAAGGTAATCCAGATAGGCCTTATCCTCCTTCAGGCGCCGAATCTGGCGTGAAAGGCGTCCATTTTCCAGCTGCAGCTGGCGGTTCTCAGCCTCGATCACGGCCAGATCCGACTGAAATTCTTTCATATCCTGATACCCATTCGTGCTGAAAAAACTCACCACAGCAATGACAATACAGGCCAGGGTCAGCATTACCGTCAGAAACCGGTTCATCTGTACACGCATCCATCTTCTCCGTATCCATCCCCGGGGCGGGAAAACCGTGTCATTTATGATGAAGCACGCGATCATACGCATCCCTGAGCAGACACCGTGCAAGGGCCCCGTACACTAGCACACCGGTGAGAATTGTCAGCATCAGTGAAGCGGCCCGCCATGCCATGCCGCTCATAAAAATGTGCATACTATACCGGTTCATCGCAAATACGACAAGACCCATCATGCAACTGCACCCCAACGCGACCATCTGCCGTCCTGCAAGATAGCGCCACGCAATCTGAATCTGGCGGTAATCCAGGGCACTGGCCAGCAGATACAGATTGATAAACGCGGCAATTGACGTTGACAGGGCAATACCGAAATGCCCCAAATAGGGCAGCAGCAATAGCCCGACCACGCCATTGGCAAGGATCGACACACTCGCTGCCCGGACCGTCAGGGCCACGCCGCCTGTTGCGGCAAGCACTGCAACCAGCAGTCGGGCAGCCCCATAGGCCCAGAGTCCGACAGCATATCCGGCAACGGCCACAGCCGTCTCCTGTACGGACTTCGCGTCAAACGCCCCGCGTTTGAAACAGAGTTCCGCAATCGGATGGCAGAGAAGGACCAGCCCTACTGTTGCAGGCAGAAGCACCGCCCCCAAACCATTCAGGTCTGCCGCAACCGTCCGGGCAAAAGCGGAAGGCGCTTCCGCAGCGGACCAGGCAGGCAGGGCTGCAATCGACACAGACATGGCCACAATCCCCAAGGGAAACTGTACCAGCCGGTCCGCGTAATAAAGGGACGCCACAGCGCCCGGCGAGAGTAGCGAGGCCAGACAGGTGCCCACCAGCACATTCACCTGAAAGACCGATGCTCCCCAGACCGTCGGCAGGATACGCCGCCCCATGCGGCCAAGCCCCGGATGTCCCATTCTTACGGGGCCTGTAAAGACAAATCCGCACCGTTTCAGCGCCAGGCCGTGTAATACCAGCTGCACACCGCCACCGGCACAGACACCGCTCACCAACGCCCAGTCAGGAGGGATGCCCAGCGGTATCAACAGGCACGCGGCAGACAGGATGCACAGATTCAGAACCGCAGGTGACCATGCAGGGATGGAAAAGTGGCCCCAGGCATTGAGAACGCCCATCCCGTAGGCCGTCACCAGCACACAGCCCACATAGGGCATCAGCCAGCGCTGTAGCACCACAGAGAGCATCAGTGTTTCCGGATGCGCCGTAAAGCCTGGTGCGAGAAGCCGCATGAACACCGGCGCCAGCGCCCAGCCCCCAAGGACGGCGCCGCCGGCCAGAATCACCGCCCACACGAGGCCGCTGCGCACAAACCGCAGGTTTTCGCTCTGTCCGTCCACACGGCGGTTTTCGCACACCACCGGCACAACCGCCATGGCAAACGTCCCTTCTGCAAACAGGCGGCGGATACCATTGGGCAGCCGAAACGCGGCAATAAATGCATCAGCTGCCGGGCCTGTGCCGAGTAAGGCAGCAACGGTTATATCCCGCAGAAATCCGAAAATTCTGCTGACAGTCGTGGCGCCAGCCACCCGACGCGCCTGGGCTGCATGTCCTTCCGCTGTTTCAGGGCCGTACGCCGCCCCGGCTTTGCGGTCTTCCTCCATTCTGGCATCCTGTGTCATGGCATCTTCTATCCTATCTGGTACAGACATCGACCCAATACACACCCACAGCATAAAACGCATGAATTATTTATCGCATCCACATAAAAACACGAAATAAAAAAAAGCTTTGCTTGACATGGAGAATCCGGATCTGTATATTTTTTGGGTTTAATATAACCCCAGTACCCGGGTGCTGATTCAACACGTATAATGGTTAAGAAATTTGAACAAGGAGAAGGTCGTTGGCTAATCATAAATCCGCAAAAAAACGTGCGATTCAAAACGAAAAGCGCCGCATGCGCAACCGCAGCGTCAAAACCCGCCTGAAAAGTGTGATCAAATGGGTCCGTACCGGTGAATTCGAAAATACGGACGCCGCAAATGCGGCTCTCAATACTGCCAAATCGCTGATTGACAAGGCTGCCAAAAAAGGCGTGATTCACGAACGCACCGCTGCCCGGAAGATCTCCCGTCTGGAGAAGCTGCTGAACGCCAGCGCCACCTGATTCCGCATCACAGCACACAAGTGTTTTCAGCCGGGTTTGCCGGGTTTCCGGCAAACCTTCAGAAATCGGCGGTCATGCCGGACAGGATGCGTCTGACCAGTCGATTCATCGCATCGGTCATGGCCGCATCACGATCGGCATCCGTGGCGGCCCCCGCCCCCTCTGCCACATAGACCGCTGTTTCTGTCAGCCCCTCACCCGACCAGAGTACACAGCCGTCCGTGCCGTACAGGCGCACGTCTGTCACAATTCGCACCTGCTGTTTCACACGCCCGCCACCCCGATTCCGGGACACGGTCTCCACCGTTCCCGTGCGGACACGCCCACGGAGTTCACCGGCCGCATCGGTGTCACTATCCGGCATCGAAAGTCCCGGATACCTTATAATTCCGGCCACCAGGGCATCTGTAAAACGGATCCCGATGGTGCTGTCCGAACTCCCGCAAATCACATCACCCACCCGGACAGACGCCAGTCCGCCCGGCAGGCGACCGCCGCTGCCCAGTAGCCGGTATCCGCAGCCTGTGAAGCCGGCGATCATTAGCACAAAGGCTAGCGGCAACAGCCGGCGGTTTACGCTGTGACGCGGTGTCTCAGACAACAATATTCACCAATTTCTTCTTGACCACGATCACCTTACGAATGGGCTTATCCGCAATAAATTTCTGCACCCCTTCATCGGCCAGCGCACGTGCGCTGATGGCATCATCCGTGGCATCCAGATCAATGTTGAACCGGCTTCGCAATTTGCCGTTCACCTGAACCACAATCAGCAGCTCATCGCCGCCCAGGGCATCCGGGTCATGGCGGGGCCATGCGGCAGCGGAAACCCGCCCCGCGCAACCCAGGGTCTCCCAGAGTTCTTCGGCAATATGCGGCACCATGGGACAGAGCAGTACCACGGCTGTTTCCATGGCAAACCGAATCACGGCCGGTGTACGGTCGGTTGCCGCGGCAGGGTCCATGCGGTTGATCAGCTTGATCAGTTCCATGACTGCACTGATGGCTGTATTGAAGTGAAACCGATCTTCAATATCTTTGGTAACCCGTTCGATGGTCTGATGGGTTTTGCGAAACACCTCCCGATCATCGCCGGTCAGCGGATCCATGGCCCCGGCATAGGGTGCAACCGCCTGTATCAGGGGCATCCAGTCCATGGCCAGCCGCCACAACCGGTTCAAAAACCGGCTGGCCCCTTCAACCCCGTCATCGCTCCACTCCAGGCCGCGCTCCGGGGGCGCGGCAAACAAACAGAACAAACGGGTGGTATCTGCCCCGTAATTCTCGAGCAGCACATTGGGGTCCACCACGTTCTTTTTGGATTTGGACATTTTGATCACCGGCCCGACCTCGACCCGTTTGCCGCACCGGCTGCAGGTGCGGTCAGTGCCGTCGCCAGTCGCTTCTTCCGGTAACAGATAGCCGTGTTCCGGGCAACTCAGGGTCTCCTTGTTTACCATACCCTGGGTCAGCAGACGGGTGAACGGCTCCGTGAAGGAGACCAGGTCCAGATCTTTCAAAACACGCATAAAATAACGAGAGTAAAGCAGATGAAGAATGGCATGCTCCACACCGCCGATATACTGATCCACCGGCATCCAGTACCGAACGGCATCCGTGTCAAACATCCCCTGATCATGGTGGGGGCTGCAATAGCGCAAGTAATACCATGAAGATTCCACAAAGGTATCCATGGTATCCGTATCCCGCCGCGCCGGCTGCCCGCACACCGGGCAATCTACATTCACGAAAGATTCAAGATGCGGCAGTGGGGATCCGCCGCCTTCAAGCAGATCGGCACTCTCCGGAAGCGTCACCGGCAGGTCTGCATCCGGTACCGGCACAAGACCGCATGCCTCACAATGGATCATGGGAATCGGGGTCCCCCAGTACCGTTGACGGGAAATCCCCCAATCCCGGAGACGGAAATTGATGGTCGGCCGGCCCTTGCCATGGGTTTCCAGCCAGTTACCGATGGCGCTGCGGGCGTCGGCACTGGTCATGCCGTCATAATCTCCGGACTGCACCAGCACGCCATCTTCCGCATCGGCTTCCTGAAGGGCGTCCGCATCCGGCCTTCCTCCTTCAGGAACCACAACCACCACCCGCTCCAGGCCGTACTTTTCAGCAAAATCAAAATCCCGCTGATCGTGCGCGGGAACCGACATGACCGCACCGGTGCCGTATCCCATCAGGGCAAAGTTAGCTGCATAGACAGGCATTCGCCGGCCACTGAGGGGGTTGATGCACCAGGCACCGATGAAGACCCCTTCTTTTTCATAATTCTCTACGGCTTTGGCGGTCCGGTCCTGATGGGAAATCCGCTCCACAAAGGCATCCACCGCCGCTTCCTGTTCCGTTCCCCGTGAAAGCGCAAAGGTTAACGGGTGCTCAGGGGCCAGACACATGAAGGTGGCCCCAAAAACCGTATCCGCACGAGTGGTGAATACCGGAATTTCCGTGTCATGCCCCTCCACATCGAACCGGATTTCTGCACCAAAGCTCTTGCCGATCCAGTTTTTCTGCATGGCGGTCACCTTGTCCGGCCAGCCGGGAAGCTGGTCACAGTGAACCAGCAGATCATCCGCATAGTCCGTGATACGAAAAAACCACTGTTTCAGTTCTTTCTGCCGCACCAGCTTACCGCACCGCCAGCAGGCATCGTCTTCCACCTGCTCGTTGGCAAGCACCGTCTGGCAGTGATCACACCAGTTGACCGATGCTTCCTTACGGTATGCCATCCCCTTTTCAACCATCCGGGTGAACAGCCACTGTTCCCACTGGTAATAATCGGGCGTGCAGGTGGCAATCTCCCGTTTCCAGTCATAGCTGAATCCCAGCCGTTTCAGCTGCTCGCGCATGTTCTCGATATTGGCATAAGTCCATTTGGCCGGATGGGTGTTATGGTCAATGGCCGCATTTTCAGCCGGCATGCCGAAGGCGTCCCATCCCATGGGGTGAAGCACATTGTAGCCGTTCATCTGTTTATAACGGGCAATGACGTCACCGATGGTATAGTTCCGCACATGCCCCATGTGAATTTTTCCGGACGGATAGGGAAACATTTCGAGCAGATAAAATTTTTTCTTTTCCGGGTCCTCGGTCACCGCAAACAAATCCTCGGACTCCCAGATCTGCTGCCAGCGGTGTTCTATGGCATGCGCATTGTATGTGTCGTTCATTTCCATACCTCCTGAGCATGGGGCGTTGTTGGATGTCATGCGCTATATGATCTATCAAGAAAATGTGCGCCGCCGATGCGTCGTGCGTTCAGGCCATCCCGCACCGGCTACCGTGTATCTGGAATCGGTACTGACTGTCATGCCACAAGATGCCTGAAATGGCAAGATCGTTGACTTTTTATACAGCGCCGTCACCCCGGCATGTGAAAATAGATTGACTTCACTTAAGCAATTTCATATTAACGCGATACGAGCGTCCCTGCACTGAACCACTCACTTATCCTGACGGTTTTGTTGATATTTTTACTTAGGATTCGATTGAATTATTTATGAAAGCCGTATCTTCTACCCGCAGCAAAATACTGATCAATGCCCTGGAAACCGATGAATGCCGTATTGCCAAGATAACCGACAGCAAACTGGTTGATTATCATCTTGAATCTGCGACAAACATCATCACCCAGGGGAATATATACAAAGCAAAAGTCACCCGCGTGGAACCCAGTCTTCAGGCCGTGTTTGTGGATTATGGCGCAGAAAAAAACGGATTTCTGCAAAAGCAGGAAATCCACAGTGATTTTTTTCAGGACAGCCAGTCCGGTGACAGGAGCCTTCAAATGCTGATCAAGCGGGGTCAGGAACTGGTGGTTCAGGTCACCAAAGATCCCTTCATGCACAAGGGCGCCATGCTCACCACCTTCATCTCCCTTCCCGGCCGGTACGTGGTCCTCATGCCCGGGAGCAACAATCGGGGCGTGTCCCGACAGATCGAGAATGAAAAGGAGCGCTCGCGGCTCAAGGAGATCATCGATTCTCTCAATATCCCCAGCGAATTCGGTATCATCGTCCGGACCGCCGGTGACGGCTGCACCAAAACAGACCTGTCCAAGGATTATAAATATCTGATGCGCCTATGGAAGCAGATCACCAAGCTTGCGGCCCAGGCACCGGTGCCGGAACTGATCTATAAGGAACAGAATCTGGCCGTGCGCGCGGTGCGGGACTACCTGTCCACCGATGTGAACGAAATCCTGATTGATGACGAAGCCATCTTCAAGGAAGTCAAGCAGTTCGTCTCCGTAATTGCTCCGAAACAGACCGCCATTGTCAAACGCCACCGGGCGGACAAACCCATCTTTAACCGGTACCAGTTAGAGCAGCAGATCAGCTCCATCTACGAAACAAACGTTGATTTGAAATCAGGCGGTTCCATTGTCATCAACCCCACCGAAGCCCTGGTTTCCATTGACGTGAACTCGGGCAAGGCAACCCAGCGGGGTTCCTTTGAAGAGACCGCCCTTCAGACCAATATGGAAGCGGCCGAACAGGTGGCCCGCCAGCTCCGCCTCCGCGATCTGGGGGGGTTGATTGTCATCGATTTTATTGACATGCGGGATTCAAAAAATAAAATCCAGGTGGAACGGACGCTCAAAAAACACCTGAAAGTCGACAAGGCACGGACCAAGGTGGGCCGAATTTCCCAATTCGGTCTTCTGGAAATGTCCCGTCAGCGCATCCGCCCGTCCATCGATTTTGGCAGCTTCACCGAGTGCCCGCACTGCAAAGGAAAAGGCCGTATCCTCTCCAGCGAAACTCTTGGGAACCGGTTTCTCAGGGAATTGTTCATGCGGACCCGAAAAGCCGAGGTCAAGCAGATACGGTGTTCACTCCCCCCTGACGTGGCCGCCTATCTGCTCAACCGGAAACGCGCGGAACTGCTGGCCATGGAAACCAAAAACGGCGTGGCCATTCTGATAGAAACCGATGCCGATCTTTTGCCGGGAAGCAGCTGCATCCATACCGAGGAGTGACCCCGCCGGAGAAAAGAACAACGGTGACATCCCATAAAAAAAACGATTTGCGCTCCTGAATCAGATTGATTATTCACAGAGTGACGGAATTGATTTTTTCGGCGAGAGCCTTTTCTGGCGACCGGATAAAATCAGACCGGATCAACGAAAAAAGTAATTGAAATATTTCAGCCGGTCCCGTACATATGGCTGAATTCAGATGAAACTGCCGCAGACATGCGGCTATTGTTATTGTTCAACCACTGTAAGGAGGTCGTGTGTTTACAAGCATCGCTTATGCCATGGGTCAGACAGGGGCATCGGCTTCGGGCCAGCCGGGCGGATTCGCCGCTTTTGTTCCCATTATTCTCATGTTCGTTATTTTTTATTTCCTGCTGATCCGGCCCCAGCAAAAAAAGGCAAAGGAACACCGGGAAATGATTGACAACCTGAAACGCGGAAACAAGGTTGTTACCAGCGGTGGGATTCATGGCACCATCACGGCAGTGGATGAAACCACCGTTACCCTTGAAATTGCCGACAAGGTAAAAGTCAAGGTGACCAAAGGGTATATCACCACCGTTCAGTAGCCGCTCTCCTAGACGCGGCCATCCGCTGTTTCGTGACCAAATCGGGCAGCAGCCATCCGTCTGCTGACACGCGAGAAAGGCGTTCGACGGGCTTATTTCTGCTGCCATATGTGCCAAGTGTGCCGGCGGCCTGCACGGCCAGGACCGGCCTGATGAAAAGAGGGATCAATTGAAACGAATTACCTGGAGACTCCTGACTGTTGTCGCCGTTTTGATCGTGGCGGTCGTGTACCTGCTGCCGACACTCACCGATATCACATCCGGAACCCCCTGCTGGCCTCACAAGGTGATCAATCTGGGCCTGGACCTTCAGGGCGGTATGCACCTGGTGCTGGAAGTCCAGACCGAAGAAGCGGTTGACAACACCTTAGACCGTCTGACCCATGAACTCAAAGGGTCGTTTCGAAAAGAACATATTCCCTACACGGAAATCAGCCTTGATAAAACAGCGCGTCGTATCACTATTGCTGTTTCCGGTGATAAGAACATCAACCGGTTTCAGGATATGTTCAACAAAGAGTTCAGAGAACTGACGCAGATTTCAACCCGCATGGAAGATGACACGCTGACCTGGGTGGTGGGACTTCCCGAAGCAGAGGCCGAACGGATCCAGAAAATGGCGACCGACCAGGCCCTTGAAACCATCCGGAACCGGATTGACGAGTTTGGCGTGAATGAACCGGATATCCGCGTACAGGGTGATCGCAGAATTCTGATTCAGCTGGCCGGTGTCAAGGATCCGGAACGCGCCAAAAAACTGATTGGCCGTACGGCCCAGCTGACCTTCCGTCTGGTGGATGACGCCCATGATGTGAACGCGGCCCTGCAGGGAAAAGTACCGCCGGGTACGGAAGTACTGTATGAAATCAATAAAAACAGAACCACCGGAACGGTCACTCGAACCCCCCTGCTTATCCAGAAGCGGACCCTCCTCGACGGCAGTACGCTGACCGATGCACGGGTCAATATCAATTCCCAGTTCAACGAGCCCTATGTCTCCATCCAGTTTGATAAAAAAGGCGAACGGCTGTTTTCAAAAATCACCGGTGAAAATGTGCGCAAGCGGCTTGCCATTGTCCTTGACCGCAACGTCTACTCCGCGCCTGTCATCCAGGAAAAAATCAGCGGCGGACGCGCCAGCATCACCGGAAACTTCACCATGGAAGAAGCCCGGGATCTGGCCATTGTGCTGCGTGCCGGCGCACTGCCGGCCACGGTCACCATTATCGAAGAACGGACGGTCGGACCGTCTCTCGGCCACGATTCCATTGTGAGGGGGCTCAAATCCATGGCCATCGGATTTGCCCTGGTGGTCCTCTTCATGCTGATCTATTACCGGGTGGCCGGTCTGATGGCCAATATCGCCCTGCTGGTCAATATTCTTCTGATCGCTGCGGGTCTGGCCGCGTTCCAGGCAACCCTCACCCTGCCGGGTATTGCAGGGATCATCCTGACCATCGGGATGGCTGTGGATGCCAATGTGCTGATCTTTGAGCGAATCCGGGAAGAACTGCGGATCGGCACACCGCCCAGGGCTGCGTTGACCGCCGGATATGAACGGGCCACCTTGACGATTCTGGATGCCAACGTCACCACGCTGATTGCCGCCCTGGTCCTGTTCCAGTTCGGATCCGGCCCTGTCAAAGGGTTTGCCGTAACGCTGAGCCTGGGCGTGCTTTCCAGCTTGTTTACCGCGCTGATACTCAGCCGCATGCTGTTTGATGCCTATGCAGGTATGAACCGCAGTGACAGTCTGAGCATTTAATCCACGTTTTTGATCGCGTTTACCATCCGCCGCCCGATCATCCGGGTCGGCGGAATACAGGGAAGGATGATTCATGCAGTTCATCAAATCGGATATCAATCTTGACTTTATCGGCAAGCGGAAAATTGCCTTTGCGGTTTCTCTGGCGCTCATCACCGTCAGTTTCCTGACCCTTCTCGTGCACAAAGGCCCGAAATATGGTGTCGATTTTGCCGGCGGTTCCCTGATCCAGGTGCAGTTTGATCAGCCCGTTACCATTGCATCCGTAAAAGCGGGCCTGAACAACCTGGGCGTTGACGACCCCACCGTGCAGACATTCGGTGCAGACGGAGATAACGAATACCTGATCCGGACCGCGTCCCTTGTTGCAGATGATCTTTCATCAGATGATGCAGCCGATCCGTCCAATTTCACGGCATCACTCAAAACCCAGCTGAGCCAGTCCACGGGTCAGACCGCAGAAATCCGGCGTGTGGAGATGGTCGGTCCCCAGGTCGGAAAAGACCTGCGAGAAAAAGCGCTGCTGGCCATGTTTTACGCCCTGCTGTTCATCACCATTTACATTTCCGGAAGGTTCGAGCTCAAGTGGCTGATCAGCGCAGTGATTGCGCTGATCCTCATCGCAGTCCTCATGGGCGCACGAAAGTTTTTCGCCCTTTTCGGCGTGGATGAAACCATGGTATTTCTCATCCCCATTGCTCTGATTGCCAGCCTCATTCTCTTCTGGATCCTCAAACTCCAGTATGCCATGGGGGCGATTGTGGCCCTGGTGCACGATGTCTTTATCACGGTGGGGGTTTTTTCCCTGTTCAACATCGAGTTCTCCCTGCCCATCATTGCAGCGATCCTGACCATTATCGGCTACTCGCTGAACGATACCATCATCGTGTTCGACCGCATCCGGGAAAACATGAAAAAAATGCAGAAGAAATCCCTTTCCGCGATCATCAACCGGAGTATCAACGAGACCCTGAGCCGGACCATTCTGACATCCATCACCACGTTGCTGGTTGTGGTCACGCTGCTGATACTGGGCGGCAGCATCATTTTCGATTTTGCCCTGGCGCTGTTTATCGGTATTCTCATCGGCACCTATTCATCCATTTTCGTTGCCAGTCCGATACTTCTGGCCTGGCAGGGCCGTCAGACACCTGCAGCTGCAGATCCTGCGTAACACCCGGCCCGGTTAAAACTGCCGATTTTATCTTGTGACAATCGCCCGGCAGGCGCATGCCGCCGCCGGGCCGTTATTTTCACCCTCATATAAAGATAACAAGAGGCTGTTCATGCACTTGACTTCGCGTATTCCGCCCGTTTCTCTTTCCCGTTTTACCGGTGTCTGTGCACTGCTTGTGTCCGTTGCACTTCTCAGCGCCTGCGCCAGTAACCGTGCTGCTGCACCTGCGGCTATGACAGAAGCCACGATGGCTGAAAAAGTGGATGCACTGGAACAGAAAGTAGACGCGCTCTATCACCAAGTCTCCGTCATTCAGTTCATGGCAGATACCCATGAACGCACCATTCAGGAGTTGGAACGAAACCGCCAGGCCGGATCCGCCGAGGCGTTCAGGCAGCCGGTCCTGCTTTCTGAACCGGTAACTGCCACCGCGCAACCTGAACGCCCGAAGCCACCCGCCAAACCGCTTCCGCTCACGGCAGAGGCCATGTATCAGCATGCCCGCGATGCCTATCATGCGGATAACTTTCCGGAAGCAGCCCGCCGGTTTGCCGAAATGGCCCGCCGGTTTCCCGCACATGACCTTGCAGATAACGCTCTCTACTGGCAGGGTGAATGCCTGTATGCCCAGAAAAAATTTGCTGCATCCGTAAAAATTTTCAAACAGGTTCTTGAAAAATACCCGAACGAAAGTAAAATGCCCGATGCCATGCTCAAAACCGGTTTTGCCTACCTGAACATGGGAGACAGTGCATCTGCCAGGCTGTTTTTAAAACGGGTCATCACCGAATACCCCTTTTCTTCGGCTGCGGAAAAGGCGGAAACCCGGCTGAAACTCATTCAGTAAACAGCAGTCATTCAATGGGCACTGATGAGCTGCCCGTACAGATGGATTCATGACACACCTCAGTAAGCAGACACTGGATCCCTGGTTTCGGCTCACGCAGGTCCAGGGCATCGGCAATTATCTGTTCAAGCGGCTGATAGACCGGTTCGCATCACCGGAAGCTGTTTTTGCTGCCACAGACACTGAACTTGCGACAGTGGAAGGCATGGGACCCGGCCGCATCCGTCTGATCCGTCACGCCCGGCTGCCCGATGATTTTCACAGGATTGTCGATCACTGCAGAAGCGCGGACATCCATATTCTGCACCAGAAAAGTGAAGCCTACCCGGCACTGCTCCTCACCCTGCCGGATCCGCCGCCACTACTGTACGTAAAAGGCGATCTGGATCACCAGCTGCCGGCAGTGAGTATTGTGGGATCCCGTAATGCCACACCCTACGGCAAACGCGCGGCGTACCGTCTCGGCACAGACCTTGCCAGAAACGGCATTTCGGTGGTCAGCGGTATGGCGCGGGGCATTGACACGGCGGCCCATATGGGCGCCCTGGACGCAGGCGGCCACACGGTCGGCGTCCTGGGCTGCGGGGTGGACCGAATTTATCCGCCGGAAAACCGGGGATTGTTTGACCGGATCACCCGCCCTCGCAACGGTATTGAGACGGCTTCAGGCGCCCTGATCAGCGAGTTTCCCCTGGGTACTGAACCGGAAGCGCATCATTTTCCTTTAAGAAATCGAATCATCTGTGGTATGACCCATGGCACTGTTGTCGTGGAAGCTGCCCGGAGAAGCGGTTCACTGATTACGGCACGGCTGGCCGCAGAGCAGGGACGTGAAGTGTTTGCCGTTCCCGGCAGCATCGGCTCCGCCACCAGCAGCGGTACCCACGGGCTCCTGAAACAGGGAGCCAAACTGGTTGAACATGTGGATGACATCCTGGAGGAACTGACCCATGTCATCGGGATGCCACCCGGGTTGTCTGCGGTTCCGGAAACACCCCGCCCTGACTTTTCACCGGATGAACAGCGGGTATGGGATGCCCTGAGCCCCTATCCCGCCCCTATTGACCACTTGATCCGAGCCACCGGATTTGACCCCGGAAAGCTGACCGGCCTCCTCCTTGCCATGGAACTGGCCGGCCATGTTATCGCGGTTCCGGGTAAACAGTATTATCGAAACGAGGCGTAACCGTGACGAAACCCCTGATCATCGTCGAGTCCCCCACCAAAGTGAAGACCATCAAGAAATATGTGGGAGATACCTATAATGTGACAGCCACCTCCGGCCATATCAAAGATCTGCCGACCAAGGAATTCGGCATTGATATCGAAAAAAATTTTTCGCCCACCTATGTCAACATCAAGGGAAAGCAGAAAATCATTCAGTCCCTGAAGGCGGCGGCGGCCAATGCCAGTGAAGATATTTATCTCGCGCCTGACCCGGACCGTGAAGGAGAAGCCATTGCGTTTCACACAGCGGAAATCCTGAAGAAAAAAGAACGCCGGTTTCACCGGGTGCTGTTTAACGAATTAACGAAAAACGGCATCCTTTCCGCCCTCAATACCCCATTAACACTGAATCCGGACAAATACGACGCGCAGCAGACCCGCCGGATTCTGGACCGGCTGGTGGGGTATCAGATTTCCCCCATTCTCTGGCGCAAAGTGCAGGGTGGCCTGAGTGCCGGCCGGGTACAGTCTGTTACGGTGCGCATGATCTGCGAACGCGAACGGGCCATCCAGGCCTTTGAACCCAAAGAATACTGGACCCTCACCGCAGACCTTGAAGGGGACACCCCGCCCGGTTTCACTGCCAAGCTGACGCGTATCCGGGGAAAAAAAGCGGAAATTCCCAATGAAAAAACCGCACGGTCCATCACCGACGCCCTTGGCCAGTCACGGTTCCAGGTTGAAAAGGTCATTCGGAAAACCACCAAACGCAATCCACTGCCCCCGTTCATCACCAGTAAACTGCAACAGGAGGCCATCCGTAAACTCCGATTTTCAGCTAAAAAAACCATGATGATCGCCCAGCAACTCTATGAAGGGATCGATCTCGGTCCGCAGGATACGGTCGGGCTGATTACCTATATGCGTACCGACTCGACCCGTATTTCCGTGGATGCGGCCAACGAGGCCATGGGTTTCATCAAAGAGACATGGGGCGCGGATTATGCCCTTTCCGCGCCCCGTTTTTTTAAAAACAAGAACAAGGCCCAGGATGCCCATGAGGCGATCCGGCCCACATCCGTTTACCTCACACCGGAAAAGGTGAAGCGGTATCTGTCCGAAGACCAGTTTTCTCTGTACGGACTGATCTGGAAACGGTTTGTCGCCTCCCAGATGGCCCAGGCCCTGATCGACCAGAAGACCATTACCGTGACCGCAGGAGATTATACCCTCACCGCCACGGGATCCACCGTGAAGTTCCCGGGTTTTATGCGGCTCTACCTGTCTGTTGATGATGCCATTGAATCGAACAAGGACAAGCAACCCCTGCCGGACCTGGCAGATGGGATGTGGCTGAAACTACTGAAACTCGACCCCGCCCAGCACTTCACCGTCCCGCCGCCCCGATTCACGGAAGCCTCTCTGGTCAAGGAGCTGGAAGAAAACGGCATCGGACGGCCGAGTACCTACACCAACATCCTGACCACCATCCAGAGCAAGGGATACGTTGACCTGGTCAACCGCCAGTTTCGGCCCAGCGAACTCGGTTTTATTGTCAATGATCTGCTGGTTGATAATTTTCCAACCGTGCTGGATGTGGATTTCACGGCGCGTCTGGAGACCGACCTTGACCAGATCGAAGCCGGAGACACACAATCCGTGACCGTACTCACCCAGTTTTACGACAGGTTTCAGCAGCGGCTGGAAGCAGCGAAAAGCGATATGCAAAATGTCAAAGGTGTCGGAATTCCCACCGGCATGTCCTGCCCTGAGTGCAACAGGGAGCTGCATATCAAAGTGGGCAGAAACGGTCCCTTCATTGCCTGTGAAGGGTATCCGGAATGCGCGTTCTCACGGAATTATGAACGGGACGAGAAGGGAAATCTCACCATTGTCCAGCCGCAGCTCGATGCAGCGGAAGGAAAGGTTTGCGCCAAATGCAACCGCCCCATGACGGTGAAACAGGGCCGCTACGGCAGTTTTCTTGCCTGCACCGGTTACCCGGAGTGCAAGCACACCCAGTCCATCACCGAAGGAGGCGCATCCCCATCCACCGGTGTCACCTGTCCGGCGCCGGACTGTGACGGGGAGCTGGTGGAAAAAAAATCGAAACGGGGGAAAGTTTTTTACGGCTGCAACCGGTATCCGGACTGCACCTACGCGATCTGGGACAAACCCGTGGACCGGAAATGCCCAGACTGTGAGGCACCGTTTCTGGTCGAAAAGACCACCAAACGCGACGGCCGTTTTCTCAAGTGCCTCACCGATGGCTGCGGTTACAGGGAAATGATAGACGATTAATCGGTTATTTCCCGGCGGACACAAATGCCCACGCAGCAGGCCGGGTCAGATGCGGCCTGCTGCGCGTATATTCGGTTACGCCCTGCTGTGACAGGCTATTTTTTTACCCGTTCCACATACGACTTGGTGCGGGTATCGATTTTGATCTGTTCCCCTTCTTCGATAAACGGCGGTACCTGAATCACCAGACCGGTTTCCAGCTCTGCCGGCTTGGAACTTCCGGATGCCGTATCTCCCTTGACCCAGGGTTCGGCTTTGACCACCTGCATTTCCACAAACATGGGCAGCGTGATACCCAGGGGCCGTTCTCCGTGGAACAGGACCTGACAGACCATGTTCTCCTTCAAGAGATCAATCACGTCTTCCACATGGTCCCGGGTCAGCTCCACCTGGTCATAGGTGGTGGTATTCATGAAGCAGTAGTGGGTGCCGTCATGGTAGAGATATTCCATCTCCCGCTCTTCCAGGCTGGCCTTATCGATTTTTTCTCCAGACCGCCAGGTTTTGTCAAACTGAGAACCGGTCACCATGTTTTTCAGTTTGCATTTATACAGGGCCTGCCCTTTTCCCGGTTTGACAAACTCAAACTGGGTGACCACATGGGGTTCCCCGTCAATCTCGATCTTCAGACCCTTCCGAAGGTCACCGCTTTCATACATGAGAGGATATCCTTTCACCAAGTCTCAACGTTACATTAATATTTTTTAGATGTGTAATATGGCCTTGCAACAAAAACCCGTGTAATATACCTTATACGCAGCAACATTACAACGGCCGGAAGGCCCTCTTGCCGGTGACGCTGCCCCCGGGTTCCTGTCTGTCCTGTTTTGGGAACGGATTCAGGATCCACCTGCGGATTTCACAATCAAACGACTTCAGTCCCAAAGGTTACGTTATTATGATTCTGATCATTGATTTTGGTTCACAATTCAACCAGCTGATTGCCCGCAGGGTTCGGGAAAATCAGGTCTACTGCCAGATTGATCCACCGGATATCACCCTAGAGACCATCCGTGAACTGAGCCCCGAAGGCATCATCCTGTCCGGTGGTCCGGCCAGCATTTACGATGAAAATAGCCCGAAAATCGACCCGGCGATTTTTGACCTGGGCATCCCTGTGCTCGGCATCTGTTATGGGCTGCAATATATGGTGCATACCCTGGGGGGGACGGTCCATCGGGCGGAAAAACGGGAATATGGATTTGCCGCCCTCAACATTCCGGTATCCGAGGGTCTGTTTGCCGGCGTTCCGGATCAGAACCCGTGCTGGATGAGTCATGGAGACGCCATCGAAACCCTGCCACCTGATTTTACCATTCTCGCGTCCACGGCCAACACCCCTGTGGCTGCCACCATGCATGCCGAAAAACGGTTTTACGGATTTCAGTTTCACCCGGAAGTCGCGCACACGGAACACGGCACCCACATGATCGCCAATTTTCTCTTTGATGTCTGCGGGTGCCGGAAAACCTGGAACATGGAAAACTTTGCCCGGACGTCCATTGCGGAAATCCGGGAGACCGTGGGAGACAGACGCGTCATCCTCGGGCTCAGCGGCGGTGTGGATTCATCCGTTGCCGCCCTGCTCATTCATAAAGCTATCGGCAGGCAGCTGACCTGTATTTTTGTGGACAACGGACTCCTCCGTAAGGATGAAGGCGCCAAACTGGAAGCGAACCTGACCCGGCATCTTGACATGAACATCCGGTTTGTGGATGCCAGTGACCAATTCCTGTCCGCGCTTGACGGGGTAACGGATCCGGAAAAGAAACGGAAAATCATCGGCAAGGTTTTCATGGATGTTTTTGAAGCCGAAGCCCGATCTGTTGAACATGCGGAATTTCTTGCCCAGGGCACCCTGTACCCGGACATCATTGAATCCCGGTCCGCATTTGGCGGTCCTTCGGCGGTCATCAAGTCCCATCACAATGTGGGCGGGCTTCCTGAAGACATGAAATTCAGGCTCCTTGAGCCATTGAAATATCTGTTCAAGGACGAGGTGCGCCTCCTAGGCGAAGAGATCGGTCTGAATGAAGACCTGGTCTGGCGTCAGCCCTTTCCCGGTCCCGGCCTGGGCATCCGGATCATCGGCGAAATCACCCGCCGGCGTCTGACCCTTCTTCAGCATGCCGACGCGATTGTCCTCGAAGAAATCAAGGCCGCCGGTATCTACAAAGACCTCTGGCAGTCCTTTGCCGTGCTCCTGCCCATCAAGACAGTCGGCGTGATGGGAGATGAGCGGACCTACGAAAACGTCATCGCCATCCGGGCCGTGAACAGCATCGACGCCATGACCGCAGACTGGGCAAAGCTTCCCCATGAACTGCTCGGAAAAATTTCCAACCGGATCATCAACGAAGTCGACGGTGTGAACCGCGTGGTATACGATATCAGCTCCAAGCCGCCTAGCACCATTGAATGGGAATAACGGCCCTGGGCTGACCTGGGTTTTCACCGCGGTTTGCCCACAACAAATGATGAAAGAAACGAATCGGTTGCTTTTGTTCTTTCATCTAAACCTGATTGAGGAGCCATCCATGACAACCAATGAAAAACTGCCCCGTTTCACCCTCGGGGATGGCAAAGAACAGCAGACCGATCAACCCCCTGCAGCGTTTGAACCAGATGCGCTGCTCAAAAAAGACCGGCAGGATATCAAGCTGGAAAAACTGAGTACCCGAATCACCTTTATCACGATTATCATCCCCTGCCTCATCGGCGCCCTGATCGTTATCGCCTATCTGGACACCCAGGAGCGGATGGGCGAGGTAAAATCCCTGGGCAGTTCTGAACGCCAGACGATTTCAGCTTCCATGGAAAATCGGATCGCGGCTGTGGAAAAGACCGCCAGCGAGCAGGTCATTGCTTTTAACAAACGGCTGGATACCCTGGCCACTCAGCTGTCCGACCTGAACACCGCCCTGTCCAAAACAGAAAAACGTCTCAAAGAGACCCTGTCTGCCAAAGCAGACAAAAAACGCGTAGAGGCCCTTCGCAAGGAGGTTACGGCTGTTTCAGAAAAACTGCCCCCACTGGATACCCGTATTGCAGCTGTCAAAACCATGCAGGCAAAGGACCAGAAAGCGCTGAAAACCACTGTTGAAACACTTCAGACAGATCTCACAGCTGCTGCAGGCGGTGTCCGGGAAACCCAGAGCCGGCTGGCAGCGCTGGAACAGACTCAACTATCACGGAAAGACGTTTCGGGAATCGCCGAAAAACAGACCCAGGCACTGCGTACCTATATCGATAAAACCGCCGATGATCTTGACCTTCAGATGCTGCGGCTGACCGGCCTTGTCAACCGGCTGACAAAAACCGTTCATCATCTTGAATCCGGCGGACAGTCTGTTTCTCAGCCACCAGCAGCATCTGGCAACATTATAGAGAAAAATCTGAATCAATAGTGTGGACAGAAAAGGAAAGTCTGGTTCGCATACACGTTGCTCGCTGTGGTGGTGCCATTTACATCATTAATGACCTCCAACCTGCTACGTGCCCTGCAAACTTTGTTTGGCCTAAAGTCTTCACAATCATGCAGCAAGATTAAATCAGAGTACATATCCATGGTCACAGTGTATTCTGGCAGTCGGATTATTAAAAAAAATAAAATCCAGATGGGCCTGCCTTCCCCTTGATTTTCGATTTTATATGATGAAAAAAATATTGAGGCAGAATCTGCTACAGCCAAACGAAAAAGGAAGGTTCTTACCTTTGAAAGCAAGATGGTACTGGCAGCCACGATGATAAGGTATAAAACGGAATCGGTGGTCAGTTTGTAGCGGAATGGCTGGTCACAATGAAGCGGAATCGGTGGTCAGTTTGCATCGGAATGGCTGGTCACTATCAAGCGGAATACGCACGCTCTCCACCTGAAGTGTATTAGTCAAGACTTGATCTGACAAATAACCAATTTTGACGAGGCATTTGTCAGGACTCTGTCAAATATTTTGTGTAACTGCCCTTTTCATTAAATATCAGCGAATCGGTCTTCATACTGAATAAGAAAACGATTCATCGCAGGCTTCCAG
>PDWJ01000346.1_pt1 | contig 69843 bp, 54 predicted proteins | sample 1430881 | NCBI WGS metagenome assembly PDWJ01 (sample SAMN01162460, study PRJNA174530) | Oral metagenome, whole genome shotgun sequencing project. | biome: Marine environment; feature: Marine mammal; material: Swab sample of the gingival sulcus; isolation source: swab sample of gingival sulcus... | reverse complement strand
GAAAACATGAAAAATCAGGCGTTGAATTGAGCCTGATTGTCAAATTTATACCTACTATTAAAGACGTTGGGTAATAAACCAGTTATTCGAGATTCCCTATAACATACTGTTTTCGTATGGAATACTTTTGAAACCATACCAAGGGAAGGCAGCTACATTCACCAGTGCCTCGCCAGTCATCTCTCTTCTTCATCTGCAAGAGACTGCATTTCGTTGCACTCATCGCAGTGAATTTGAGCACCAACCTTGAAAAAGGGCTAACCCCATTGGATACCTTTTAGTATCAGTGCTTGAATGAACGCTGTCCGGTGAACATCATGGCCACCTGGGGGTCGGCTTCGTTACAGGCCTGGATGGAGGCAAAGTCACGCAGTGACCCTCCTGCCTGGAGGATAGCGGAGACACCTTCACGGATGCCAACATCAGCACCGTCACGAAAGGGGAAGAAGGCATCAGAGATCATGACCGATCCCGGTAGCCCTGCCCTGTCCGCGGTTACCCTGCTGTCGATGGCATCCAGCTCATCCTGGCTACGCTCTCCCTTTTCCACGGCAAGAGCAAGTTCGGCGTAGGAAAGCCTGTGAATGTCAAAGCACAGGATGTCAGCGTATTTACTGTAGGCCTTGTGTACGGCAATCTCAGCCACACCCACCCGGTCTTGCTCGCCGGTGCCGATCCCCACGGTGCAGCCATCCTTGACATAGATCACCGAGTTCGAGGTCACGCCATGTTCGACAGCCCAGCCAAAAAGCATATCTGCGATTTCCCGTGGAGTGGGCTGACGCTCACAGGTGTAGTCTTTTCCCTTGTAGCGAGTAACAGCCGGTCGTAGATCAGCGGCCGAGCGAATGGTGTTGACTGCGGACTGCTGGACGATGATGCCGCCATCAATGAGTGACTTGAAGTCTACAAAACGAAACTGTTCAAATTCCGCAAGCCTGTGAATGGCATCCATACGGATAATCCGCAGATTTTTCGCCCTGGCCAGCACCTCCAGGGTACCCGCCTCGAATTCGGGTGCACAGACCACTTCCAGATAATTTTCAACCAGCAAGTTGGCAGTGTCCAGGTCCACCGGCCGATTCATCACCACTGCACCACCAAAGGCAGCGATACGGTCAGCGCGGTTAGCTCGGTTGAGGGCTGCGGCCAGGGTATCATCCATGGCCGCTCCACAGGGATTGTTGTGCTTAAGAATTACGGCAGCGGGACGCTCCATCAAATACTTGATGATGTTGAGGCCATTGTCCACATCCGTGAGATTGATTTTTCCGGGATGCTTGCCCACCTGGAGCATGTCTGCGGCAGTGATTGCGCTCACCAGCCCGTTGCCTGGTTCAATAAACTTGCATGCCCCCAGCTCTAGATGACCGTTAACCAGCTCGTACAGGGCGGCCTCCTGATCAGGATTTTCCCCGTAACGGAGGCCTCGTTCCTCGGTACCACTGGCTGTCGTGATTTTCCATGTTTTTTTGCGGTAAACCAGGGTCTGCTCACCAAAGGAGATGGTCATGTCCATGGGGAAGGTGTCACCAAGGATGGTGCTGTACATCTTTTTCAAATCGCTCATGGAAGGACTCCTCATCATGATGTATCGGTGGGTGCGAGATGTGTAGGCTGGAAGCAAAGGGGACTGCATGTGCGTAACTCCGATGTTGCACCCGGAAAATCTAGTAGTACAACGAATAAAAATACCTGGAACGAGAATAAAAACCAAGGATATTATTGAGGTCCTGGAGAGCGGGGCATCCTTGCGTACAAGAGCACCGACAAAAAAGAACGGTATCGTACCGTATGCGCAACTCATTGTACCCTTGGGGCGTGGCTGCTGTCTATTGCCGCTTATCGGCAAAGGACTCCATCTGGCAGATAAACCCGGTAATGGTCTCTCTCTGTTCCTGGCAAAGGTTTTCCAGATAACGGATGACTTCCTGATCCCATTCTTCATCCTGCTGATGCCACGACAGGAGAGAAAGCCTTTTGCCGTCATTTCTCGTAGCCCTTCAAGCAAGTAACCCCGCCAATGGTATAATCAATTCCAACACAAGAGCCCAGATCTGCCCAAATAGCAGCGATGACAACACTCATGGGAAGAACCACCAAAAAAGGAAGGGCGATAATAATTTTCACTATTGTCTCGTCAACGTCGAAAAAACTCGGACAAAGGCTCGCAGATCCACAGGCACAGTGACTCTGACCATAACAATCAGCAAAAAAAAGACAGCAGGGCATTCCTGATCAGTGAGACATTCTACCGTAAAAACTCAGGTTGGAAGTTTCCTGAAGGAAGAGTTTTTATTGACTTTTCTTAGCCAATGCTAAATTATTGCCGGATTGCTAATGCAACATACCTCTTTAGCGAACTTCTGAAGACATCATATGAAAGCATCACAGATTGCACGCGCCCTGGAACAGCTGATCGAGTCAAAACAGCCGGTTTTTCTCTGGGGCCCACCCGGGGTAGGAAAAAGTCAGGTCGTCAGCCAGACGGCGGTCCGGCTGGGAGTCCAACTTATTGATATCCGAGCTATTCTGCTCGACCCCGTTGATCTGCGGGGCTTGCCAAAAATCAGCAGTGAAGGCGTTTCGCAGTGGTGTGTCCCGGCATTTCTTCCCCGAAGTGGTGAAGGCATCCTTTTTCTCGATGAGCTCAATGCGGCCCCCCCCCTGGTGCAGGCTGCCTGTTATCAGCTGGTGCTGGACAGAAAGCTCGGAGAATACGAGTTGCCGGCGGGTTGGTCCATCATTGCTGCAGGAAACCGGGAAACTGACCGGGCCGTCACCCATCGCATGCCTTCGGCCCTGGCCAACCGCTTTGTCCACCTGGATTTTGATGTTGATTTCGAAGAGTGGCTTGCATGGGCGAAGAAGGTCGGCATTACCGCCGAGGTCATTGCCTTCCTGCGCTTCAGACCAGCGCTGCTACATGACTTTGACCCGGACAAGAGCGGCAAGGCCTTCCCCACGCCACGCTCCTGGGAGTTTGCCTCCAGAATTATCGCCGGAGCCCGTTATCCAGACCTGCTCACCGAAATGCTGACAGGTACGGTGGGCCGGGGCGCTGCAAGCGAATTTGCCGGTTTCATGAAGACCTGGCAGGAGCTGCCGGATCCGCAGGAAATTATCGCCCATCCAGATACAGTACAGATACCCGCTGATCCCGCCGTTCTCTTTGCCATCTGTGAGTTGATGGGGCGGATTGCAACCATGGACAACCGAGAAAAGCTGTTGTGCTTTGCCGATCGGCTGCCCAGCGAATTTTCGGTGCTCCTGGTTCGAGAAGCGGTCAGGCACTGTGCCGAGCTTGCCGGTAGTGAGGATTTTGCCCGGTGGGCTGTCCGCCACGCCAATGTCCTCGTTTGAACGATTCTGTATGATGAACGACAAAGCAGCCCTCGAAAAAGTGATGCGAGCCAGAACCGCGCTGGTTCTGAAACATCCCTTTTTTGCGTCACTGGCGCTGCGGCTCGACCTGCAGGAAGACAGAAGCTGCCGGACGGCCTGGACCGATGGGCAGACTTTTGCCTATAACCCGCATTACATCGACCTGCTTCCCGCTGAAAAACTCGAAGGTCTTGCCGCCCATATTGTGATGCACCCCGCCTGCAGTCACCATCTGCGACGGGGGCACCGTGATCCAGAGGCATGGAACCGGGCCTGCGACTATGCCATCAACTGGATTTTACTGGACGCCGGATTCACCCTCCCGGACGGGCATCTCTGCGATGACCGATTTCGCGGCCAAGGTGCTGAATCTATTTATGAAATTCTCATGGGCGAACAGAACGAAACAGAAGAGAAGGAACCTGAGGGTAGTGAAAACGACGAACAGGGTCAGGAACACGAACCTGCAGACGAAACCGGTGAGCAGACCAATGAAGAGCAGACAGGTGAACAGGAGTCCAGTGATGACCCTGGCCTCTCTGGTGAAGTCCGTGACGCCCCCCAACTCGGAACATCAAGTGACGCCCAGGCCGAAACCGATTGGGAGGAGGCCTTGATACAGGCCGCCCACAACGCCCGCGAAGTTGGCAATCTCCCTGCAGGACTGGAACGGCTGGTTGAGCGTATCGTCGAGCCTGTGCTCCCCTGGCAACAGATCCTGTCGCGATTTATTGAGCGCTCGGCTCGCTCCGACTACACCTGGCTCACCCCCAACAGACGATATCTCCACAAAAACCTCTACTTCCCCTCTCTGCTCAACGCCGAGTTAAACGAAGTTGTCATTGCAGTGGACACGTCGGGGAGTATCAATCCAGAGGATATCGAAAGATTCGCTGCGGAAATCTCGGCGATCATGGAGCAATATCCAGCGACAATGTACCTCATGTACTGCGACGTTGAGGTCTATGATTTTCAGATCCTTCACCGCAGCGACCTGCCCATGCAAATCACCGCCAAAGGTGGGGGGGGCACCGATTACCGCCCAGTGTTTGAACGGGTGGAAAAGGAAGGTATCAGACCAGCGTGCCTCATCTATCTCACCGATCTTGAGTGCGAAGGATTTCCCGGCTACGAACCCGAGTACCCCGTACTTTGGGTCCAGACCGGAACAAGCTTACGAAAACCACCCTTTGGCGACGTGCTCCATGTGCAGGAAATCGAGGAAACGCCATGAAGATTCAATGGAAGATCGAAAAAAAACGCGGTAATTACAGGCCTGTTCTCAGCTATGTTATCACCCTGGAAGAGCATGAAAAAGACTTAGCTATGAATGCACTCACCATTGAAAGCAGTATCCCGCATATCCCTGATGCGGGTATGCCATGGTGTATGCCTGGCTGCAACGAGCGTGCTCCAGGCTGGGAGCCGATTGATTTTCACAGCTTAAGCGTCCCCTATTTCAAAATCGGGACTACCTCTGAGCGCATACGCCTGCCTTTCAGAGAATCAGCAAGCTACCCGGAAGTTGAACAATCTTTCGCAATGCTTCGTGATGCCTATGAAAAGGCTGTGAACGAAGTCTATCAATGGCAACCGTTTTATACAACAGGTGAGATGGACATTACCCCTGCTGCCAAAGAGCAGCGGGCAGCGACGCTGACGGCCCGAAAGATGCTCGGCTTTACGAGGTAAGCCAGTATGGACAACTATATACCGGGGAACAGAAAACCGACCAAAGAAGAAGACTCGTTTTTTCCCTTTTTCTGCAGGGACAAAGCGTGGAGCGCCTAGTGTTTTTGTCTTGACAATACTCTTTGGTTTTTCTAATAAAATTATCAAAATTTAATGCTACGCAGCGCATACTCGTATTTCCGAAAACTGGAACCACCTCTTCAGACCATCCAGAACCAAGGATAGCAACGATGACCAATAACCTGCTGGTGGAGATAGAACGACGAAAGGGGAACACCCATATTAGACTCGATGGCAACTTCACCCCCCAGGGCGCAGCAAGAGTAGTCATGCTGATGGCAAAGAACTATGAAGGTAAGGGAAATATCTTTCTTCACACAGAAAAAATTACCGCTATTGATGCCAACTCGCGATACGCCTTCGAGGAACTACTCGAGACTTCGGGCCTCCTCAGCAAACACGTCTACCTCATCGGTGAAAAAGGGCTCAAGCTCTGCCGCGATAACGCCAAGGTTATCATTCGTAAAAAGAAAAAAAGTCATTGCGGCAAGTGCAAAAACTGCACAGGTCGCAAGAAAAAGGCCGCTTAACAGGCCTCACTCAACGGCAACAACGCCGTGTGTAATGTACCAACTCATAATCCGAGCAGCGGAATCTGCCCGGGAAAACTACCACTCAACAGGAGGGCAGTATGCCAAAAGCACTCATTGTGTACGGATCGACCACAGGAAACACAGAAGCAGTCGCCCAGCAAATCTCAGGAGTTCTTGAGGACAAGGGGCTGGAGGTAACGTTAAAAAATGTAACAGATGCCTCTGTCGAAGAACTCGGCGGCGACTATGACGTCACAGTACTCGGATCTTCCACTTGGGGTGAGGACGAAATTGAATTCCAGGAAGATTTCGATCCCTTTTACCAGGACATGGGCAAGGCCAACCTGAAGGGCAAGAAAGTCGCAGTCTTCGGGTGCGGCGACAGTAGCTACGAGTATTTCTGCGGGGCAGTCGATCAGCTGGAAGAGAAGATGAAGGAGCTGGAAGCTGACCTTGTCAACGAGCCGCTGAGGATTGACGGTGACCCCGATGACGCCAGTGGTGACATTGACTCCTGGGCTGCCGAAGTCGCTGGAAGTCTCTAGTTTGTAAGAGTTCGTTTATGATCTGGCAAATACCTGTTGTGAGCGGGTGTTTGTCAGATCATCTGTCATGGCTCTTTTTCTTTATTCAGTAGCTTTTTCCGTCTTTAAGAATTTTTCCCTGATGCACTTTTTCTTGATTGTAGCAATCAAACCGACATTCACCGTTGCTATCAACCAAGACCTCAGTTTTCCTGATGAGAAATCAGGAATACACTGTTGAATATTTTATGCAACCCACAGTACTATTGAAAGATTTTTTACAGTTATTATTGCCCCCTTCTTCACATAAAAAAATGGTTGAATGAAGGAGCATATTTTTTTCAAATCATCATGGGTTAAAAAAGAATATGCAGGGATGTCTACCAGAAAACAATCTGTCAGGCGAAGCCTTGAGGCGAACATATCAGGGTTGTCCCAATAATTGCAACACTGCTTCACAGAAATATTCAACGCCAGTTAACAAGACATCTTCAGCAAAATCAAACTTGCTGTTGTGCAGGGGGACAGATGTTGGCTGCCCCGTACCAATAAAGACAAAACACCCTTCGGCTTCCTCAAGAAAAAAAGCAAAATCTTCGCCACCCATATTCAACTCAGGGGTGACGACGTTGTCTTTCCCAACCACCCTGATAGCTGAATCTTTTGCAATTTTGGCGAGTTTCGGATTGTTATGCAGAGGAGGATAGCCAGCGTTGAATTGTAATTCATAGCTGGTACCTGTTGCCTGACAGACCCCTTTGACAATCTGCTCAATCCGTTTTGGCCAGTTGAGCCATATATCACGATCAAAGGTACGGGTTGTCCCTTGCAAATGAACGCTATCCGGGATGATATTGTGGGTCGTGCCACCATGGATACTACCTACGGTTACAACCGTTGGCGAAATGGGTTTCATCTGCCGGCTTGTGATACGCTGCAATGCGTTTACAACCTGAACAGACGCATCAATGGGATCAACGCAAAGATGAGGCATTGCACCGTGACCACCTTTTCCTTTTATGGTGAGATCAAAGGTGCTCATTGACGCCATCAGAGGGCCATCCTTAACACCAATTTCTCCCTGCTGTAGACTTGGCCAGAGATGTGCCCCTAAAACATAATCAACCTTGGGCTGGTCCATAACTCCAGCCTCAATCATAGGTTTGGCTCCACCAGGGCTCTCCTCCGCAGGTTGAAAAAGAAACTTTACCTTGCCATGTATCTGGTCCTTCATAGCATGGAGAACCAACGCAGCGCCTAGAACCATTGCCATATGCCCATCATGACCACAGGCATGCATCGCCTGATCATGGGTGGAAGCCCACGGCAAACCTGTTTCCTCGGTGATGGGCAAAGCATCCATGTCTGCCCGAATCAGTACGGTTTTGCCATCTTTGCCGCCGGAATTGTCTCCTGCAAGCAGGCTGACAATCCCGGTCTGGGCAATTCCCGTTACCGATTCCAGACCAATGAGTTCGAGTTGCTTTTCTACATATTCAGCAGTCTTATGCAGAGCAAATCCGATTTCTGGAATTTGGTGCAAATGGCGTCTGTATTCAATAATTGTTGACTTATGCCTGTTAATACTTTGTCGTAATGCACACATTGATCTGAGATACGTTTAACCTGTTATACTTCAACATACTGGCGCACATGTTTTCTCTCCATTGGAGCTGTCAACAACGAGACAGCCACCAACACAAGGATATTCAATGCTAAACCCTGGAGCCCGGGATGTATTCCTGCCAGTTTTGGAATAACCTTCAGCACAATGAGATAGTTGAAAGCGACCCCGACTAGTATACCACAAATTGCTCCCGCTGAGGTTGCCCGGGGCCAAAAAAATGTTGCCGCAGCCAGCGGAAGTAGTTGGACGATCGCGCCATAAGAACCTAAAAGGAGGGCAACCAGAGTTTGTCCACCAAAGACAGCTACCAGATAAGAGATAAGACCAAACCCCAAAACAGAGATACGAATCCACAGAGTGGCCTGTTCTTCACTTTGTGGTTTATTTTTTAGAACTTGCACTATATCCTGTGCAAAAATGGAGCCTGCTGCGTGGGTCACTGTATCCTGGGTTGACATTGCTGCCGCAAGAGCGGCGGCGAGAACAAGCCCAACAATAAAGGGGCTGAAATTCAGATTGGCAAACATCCAGGGAAGAATACGGTCAGGCGCACCCAAAACATCTGGCTCAACCTGCATAATGCCCGAAAAACCGATAAAGAGTACCGGAATGAGAAAGATGGCAAAGGTTGGATACCAGACAATGGTACGCTTCAAAACTCTTTCATTTTCTGCGGTATACGCCTTCATGAAAAGATGCGGCCACATCGAAAACCCAAGAACCGACACCAGTACCGCAGTTGCAAATTCCATATAGCCCATCTTGGTACCAGGTCCCACAAGCAGGTGGGTAGGTATCTTTTCAGCAATCTGGGCAAACATATTTGTTGGTCCACCATACAGAGAAAAAGCAAAGTATAGCCCCAGCCCCCATGCTGTAACGACCATAAAAATTCCTTGGAAAACATTTGTCCAGGCCACGGCGCGAACTCCACCGAAAAAGACGTAGGCAACCACCACAATGTAGGCGATGGCGGCCCCAGCCCAAAAAGGAATTCTCCCGCCAGATGCTACTTCAAAAACATAGGCACTACCTTTCATCTGTACGGTAATATACTGAATAAAGGCCAGTATTGAAACGGCCGCGACGATAACGGAAAGGGTCTTCGATTGAAAACGACCGGAAAAGAGCTGCGCCTGGGTAACAAAACCAAATTTTTTGCCGGCTCTCGACGCCCTCGGTCCCCATATCCACCAGGGAAGAAGACCAGCGGCACTGTAACCCACAATAAAAAATGAAGCTGCACCTTTTGAGTAAGCCCATCCAGGACCGCCTAGATACGCAAAGGCTGAGAAGATGGCGCCACCCATAAGAAAATAGAGAACAACCGGGCCCAGGTTCGAACTGGCAGCAATATACTCATTTACCGAATTACTTCGCCCCTTTCCAGCCATTGAACCAATACAAAAGACCAAAACCAGGTACAGGACTATAATCGACATGGTAATTATCCAACTCACTGTGCACCTCCCGCCTGCCTGTTTTCCTCAGGCTCTGTGAGGTACATAATCAGCAGAACAATAAATTCAAAGACAATCAGAGCTGTAATAAAGAAGAGGCCAAAGGGAAGCCCCAGGATAATAGGCTCAACACTGTTGGCAAAAACCCAGTAAAAGGCCAATGCCAAGACCAGCAGGGTGAAAATAGCGAAAAATACGATACCCCTGCGTCGCGTGGTGGCAGGGGTTCCCTCCCTGAAAAAGACCAGGCCATAATCCTTTTTTTCCGTACTGTTCATGTACGACTCCTCTTTGCAAATTTCCTACAAATTACACTCGGTAACTTAAAAAGCCACAGCGCTTCGAACACGTGTACTGCATTTTTGAAAATTCAAGTTACAAAACAGGAAATACGTTGTCAAAAATTTTAGCGAAGCCGGCCAAAAACACCCTATTTCAATAAGTTTTAATACAAGCTACACCAGGATAATACGCTGGGGTTTTGCCAAACAGAAACCCACAGATTTAAAAATGCATCAATCACAGGTGATATAAGGCTCTTCAAAACCAGGCCAGCCATTATCAAAAAGCTCCGTTGGGTAAAACCAGCGAAGCTTTTCTCTTCAAAAAAACCGGGAAGCTTAATCAAACGATCTATCTCCCAGGTTTCCATATCGGTGATAGTTATCGCAGATGGACTGCTGCTCCAAGTACTGGAGTAACTCCAGCCGCCCTTCCATATATACTGGCGTGCGTGAAATGTAAAAACCAGTTTTCGCTGCTGCAGCAAAAACTGCTGCAGGCACCTTGCGTTGATCAGCGTAGCGAAGGCGATCTATGGTATCAAGTCGTGCGATAAGCTCATCATCACTTTCACGTTTCACAACGACATCCTGTAAGAGCTGTTTACCATAAGAGGTGGTCAAAAACGCTGTCACCTTGTTATCAAGATCAGTTGGCATGGAAAGCACCGTCGAACAACCTGCAATCCTGGCAGCAGCAATCCGGGCCAAGGTCTCAAAGAGAGTATCATCAAGATGGAGCCGGATAACCATGTGCTTAATGGGCAGATAACGCAGAATATTGTCCTGACCACGGAGATGAAAAAAATCCTGCTCAAGCCCAAACTTGGTTTCCATATTATAAAGATAGCTATAGGTTGCGCTGATAAACTTTTCCACATCCTCTTGCAGGTCAGCAAGCTTGCCCCATTGGATCAGCTTGCGCCACTGCTGAATGAGCTGCAGGAGTTGGGAATCATTAGCCAGTCTTTGCTCTGCAGGTGGTGCAATCTCCTCAATATCCATGAACTGGGTTACATAGTCAGGGCTGCCAGCCTTGATTCCAGGTCCCAACGCTGACTTACCCATCCCGCCAAATGGCTGCCTGAGTACAATTGCTCCGGTAGTTCCGCGGTTGACATAGAGGTTACCGGCAAAAATATTTTCTTTCCAATATTCCTGCTCCCTGCTATCCAGGGATTCAATACCACTGGTTAGCCCATACCCTGTCTGGTTGACAATAGAGACAGCGTCTTTCAGGTTTTCCGCCCGCATCACTCCTAGCACCGGGCCAAAAAATTCAGTCATGTGGGTGTAGCTGCCAGGCTTCACTCCGTATTTAATACCTGGCGACCAGATGTATGGATTATTGCCTACCATTTCAGGCTTAAGTGCCCACTCTTCGTCAGCCTCAAGTTCAGTGAGCCCGCGCTTCAAGTCTCCTTCCGGCGGCTTGATCAATGGCGCAACTTTGTTGGCAAAATCCCAGGAAGAGCCAACCTTCCAGCTCGCCGCAGCATCAACGAGCTGTTGCCTGAAATGGGGATCATCATAAATTGTTTTCTCCAGCACCAACAAACTGGTGGCACTGCATTTCTGGCCGCAGTTACTGAAGGCTGAGTGAATAACGTTTTTCATCGCCTGATCCCGATCAGCCATGTCGGTGACGATGGTAGCGTTTTTTCCACCAGTTTCCGCTGCCAGGTAAACACCTGGGCTCTGCTCCAAAATCTGTAACCCCGTGTCAGTTCCACCGGTCAAGATGATGAAATCCACCTCTTCACTGGCAGTGAGCAGCGGCCCGACCTTTGCCCCTGAACAAGGCACAAACTGAAGGGTGTTTTTAGATATTCCTGCCTTCCAGAAGCACTGACATAGATTCCATGCAGTGAGTACCGCATCAGAAGCCGGCTTGAAAACCACGGTATTTCCAGCAGCAAGCGCGGTCACCAACCCGCCGCAAGGAATAGCAATGGGGAAGTTCCATGGAGAAATAACCAGTCCAACCCCTTTACCTGTCGCCTTGATATTTTCCATACCATCCAACTGGCTGGCTGTATATGGATAGTACTCGGCAAAATCAATGGCCTCGGAAACCTCAACATCCGCTTCAGTAAAAATCTTGCCAGTATCTGCAGCTGCAGAGCCAATCAGCTCACCACGAGCTTTACGTATCTCCATGGCAACCCTGGAAAGTACTTCATGGCGCTCTTTAGTCGTCAAGCTTCGCCATCCTTCAGGATCCTGTTTTGCCACTTCAAGGGCCCGCAGCGCATCCTCTTTATTGGCCAGGACAAATTTTGCGACGCAGATGTTTTCTTCAGGCCGGTTGGGGTCGATCACCTTGCATACATCCCGATCTCCAAATAGTTCTTCACCACCGATAACAACCGGAACCTGAATGGGCTCATGATCACTCCCCTTCATCCACTTGTCCCGGATTCCCTCTGCCCATTTTCTGTTGGCAGGCAAAGACCAGTCCGTATCAGCCTCGTTAACGAACCTTGCCGTATGATAGGTAGAAACCGACGCAGGAAACGTTTCCGTATTTCGATCCTGTACCCGGTTAGGCCCATCCTGTGCCGTTTCCATCACCTCGCATGACGCGAGAAAACCCTCTTTCAAAAACGTCCATTCATCAGAATCAACAGTAAGGTCAGGGGAGTAGCGGAGGAAGTTCTCTGGTGCTGTATTCTCATCCAGGCGACGAATCAGGTACGCAATGGCGTTAATGAATTCGTCTTTGGAAGCAACCGGGGCATACAGTAACACATCGCCGGAATCTTCCTTGAGTGCCCTGCGCACATGATCTGCCATGCCCTCAAGCATCTCAAAATAGAAATAAGGGGTGAGGCCATTTTGCTTGGCCACTGTGGCAGCATAAGCAAGTTCAAACAGGTTATGGGAGGCAACACCTAAGTTGACAGCCTTGATATTCGCCCCTTCCATCCCATAGGAAACCATGCGCTTGTAATTGGCGTCTACCTCAAGCTTGTTGTCATAGGGGGCAAGGGGCCAGTTAAACAGGGCAGACTCAAGTTTTTCCATCTCCATGTTGGCGCCCTTGACGATACGCAGTTTGACCGGTGCGCCACCATTGGCCACCCGTTCTTTTGCCCAGGTGGTCAGCTTTCTCTGCATGCTAAAACTATCTGGCAAATACGCCTGAAGCACGATACCTGCAGAGTAATCCTTAAACTCCGGCTGGTCCAAGGTAGCGATGAACGCCGCGTAGGTTATCTCCAGATCGCGGTACTCCTCCATATCCAGGTTAACGAATTTGGGTACCGTTGTTCCGTCTGGCCTGGTAAAATAATTTGCCTTGGCAACCCGGTAAATCTGCGAAAGCCTTTCTTTGAGCACCTCAACCGTTTGCTCAAATGCCAGAGAGTTAATCTGGGAGTAGATGGTGGAGATTTTGATGGAGATGTACTCCACATCAGGATCCTCCATGTCCTTGATGTAGGTGGCTAGTCGGTGAGCCGCCTCTTTCTCTCCCAGCACCGCTTCACCCAGATGGTTGATATTCATCCGGATACCCTGCGCCTTGCGTTTTTGCAGGTGAGCATGAAGCTCCTTATACTCGCCAGGGATGATCGCTCGGCTGGAGCTTGAACGCATCTGATCAATCATGGTGGGTACAGCCAGGGCTGAAAAATGTTTCCCCACACCTTTAAACATCTGGACAAACAGCCGTTCCACCCTGCTGAAAAACTCAGGAATCCCCTCTTTATCGATCAGGTGGCCCATCTGGTCTGCCACCCGTTTGGGTTCATGGGAGCGAAAGCTCTGATCAATCATTCTGGTAAGGAGCACCTTATCATGGGGATTGGTCAGCAGGCGCTTCATCTGCTCCTGGATATGCTTCTCCTCCTTGGTGAGCAACGCATTGGCCCGATTCTGCCATGATTCGGCTAAAGCAACGGCCTGAGAGTAAATATGCTGCTTATCTGTACTCATGATGACACTCCTGTAAATAATTTTCTATCCTTCCAACTTCTAGTTATTGTCGTCTTGTATATTTCACCTCTTGGGCAAACCACCGCACGTACTCCCTAGCCACCCTGCCTGCGACCTCACTGTCATGGTTTGCAATTGTTGCCATCATGCCTTTTAGATCAGTATAATTGACCTCTAACTCCGCGAGGTTGAAATATCTCGCAGGGTTGCCGCTCAGCAGACAGTTTACGGCCCGGCCCTATCTCAGAGTTGAGGATAGCCACCTGAATTTGTTCAACAATACCTTAAAGCGCCGGCTGGAGTTCTGCTCTATAAAATATCTTTTTCATTGGCTTCTTGACAGATCAACTTTTTTATAACATTATAATGGTTAAACTATTTAGTCAATAAAATATCAAACCTGCACTTTAACGAGACTAACACTCTACTAAAAAATTATTTTTATAAATATAATGCAAACGTGACAGGTAAAAATATCGGCAGAATATTTTTTTTAATATCTAAAAGCCTTCAAGGAGGAAATATAAGGACACAATTATATTGTACCTCACACAAACCGCAAAAAAACAACTCGACAGGAGGAAAGTATGTTGACAAAGAAAGCCTTATGTATGTCTTTACTAAGCTTTTCCTTGATCGCTGCAACGGCTAACGCCGAAGAAACACTGAAAGTAGGTGTCCAGGCTCCCATTACCGGCAGCTACGCCAATGAAGGACAGGGAATTGAAAACGGTGTCAACCTGTTGGCTGAACAGATCAACGCCAACGGCGGGGTACTTGGCAAAAAGATTGAAGTTATCCCCTGCGATGATCAGGGGACTGCAATGGCTGCAGCAATTTGTGCCAAAGACCTGGTCAACAAAGGCGTAAAGATGGTTATCGGTTCCTACACCTCCACCTGTGCTGAAGCTGCACAAAAAACATACTTCAAAGCGGGTGTCCTCCAAACTTCTGACGGTACTGCCGACAGCCTGACTGAAAAGGGCTACTGGACCTTCCTGCGTAACTCCTTTCCGAACAGCGCCGAAGCTGAATTTGCTGCCAACTACCTGGTTAACGTCAAAAAGTACCAGCGTATTGCAGTGCTCTCTGACTTCTCCACCTATGCTGATGGTCTGGCCAATGCCACTGAAGAAGTTATCAAGAAGCTGGGCGGCAACGTTGTTTCCCGCGACAAGATCAAGGCCGACTCCCAGAACTTCACCCCGGTCTTGACCAACATTAAATCCAAGAACCCTGACGCCATCTTTTTTGCTGGTTACTACTCTGACGGCGGTCTGCTTCGGGCTCAACAAGTCGCTCTTGGTATCAAGGCTGACTTCTACGGTGGTGACGCCAACGACAACCCAGACTTTGTCAAACTGGCCGGGTCTGCGGCCAAGGACGCCTTCATCATCAATGTCCCTGAGCCTGCAGCTCTACCTACCCCAATTGCCAAGTCTTTTATCGCTGACTACCAGAAAAAATATGGCGAAATGCCACCTTCCATCTGGGGCCTGATGAATATCGATGGTATGCGTGCCATCATCTACGCCATGGAACAAAACGGCGACGTTGACACCAAGAAAGCCGCTGACTACCTGCACAACATGGAAAAGCCGCTGGACGGTATCACCGGCCCCATCGCCTTTGCTAAAGATGGGAATCGCAAAGGCGGCGCTTACGTTGTCAAGCGCATCCAGGAAGACGGCAGCTACTTCAACGAGTACGTTCAATAACAGTAGTCTCTATAGGGTGGGGGAGTTCTTCTTCCACCCTTTTTCGTTTGAAATCGACACCAGTAATAACCGGTAGTTCTTCCTTTCAAGCGCGAGTAAGGGACAAGACCGCCTCCCCTGACTCTAGAAAGGTAGCAGTCAAAAACCCCGGAGAAGTTTTTATGGACATTTTTCTGCAGCAGCTGGCTAACGGCCTGACCATCGGCTCCATGTTTGCCCTGGTTGCGCTTGGCTACACCATGGTTTACGGTGTCATGAAGCTGATCAACTTCGCTCATGGCGACATGGTCGCGGCCTCAGCCTTTGTCGGCCTGACCATCTATACCCAGGTCATGGGCCAGGCTACTTCGCTCTTTGCCGTCATCACCATTTTCCTGCTTACTGCCATTTCCATGGCCTGCGTCGGTATTATTTTAGAACGTGTCGCTTACCGGCCTTTGCGCACAGCGCCAAGGCTCTCCGCCGTGGTCTCAGCGCTGGGTGCTTCAATGATAATCCAGAACGGCATCATGCTGATCTGGGGACCACGTATGCGCATCTTTCCTGAACTGGTCCCGCAGATTTATTGGGATTTTGACGGCGTGGTCATCAGCCTGATCCAGGTCATCATCCTGATTCTATCCTTGGTGCTGATGGTTGCCCTGTACCTGTTCATTGAAAAAACCCGTATGGGTGCTGCGATCAGGGCCTCATCCATCGACCAGGATGCCGCTCGTCTCATGGGGATCAACGTCAACAACGTCATCGCCCTGATCTTTATCATCGGGTCATCTCTTGGCGCTGTAGGCGGTTTATTTATCGGTCTTTATTATCGAGGTATCACGTTCAACATGGGTTGGCAGTATGGTCTTTACGCCTTTATCGCGGCGATCATGGGCGGAATCGGTAATATCCCGGGCGCCATGCTCGGCGGCATGTTGCTTGGCCTGTTCAATGCCTTTATCTCCGGCTATGTTTCCAGTACCTGGGCCGACGCCTTTACCTTTATCCTCTTGATCGTAATCCTGATTGTCCGCCCTACCGGTATCCTTGGTGAGCGGGTTGCGGAGAAAGTCTGATGGAGATACTTAAGCGTGGTAGCCTTCTGGCCTTTATTGTTCTGATGGCAATCCTGCCACACCTGCTTAATGATCGCTGGCAGGCGGTTGCCATCACTTTTCTGATATTCACCGTCGTGGCTCTGTCCCAAGACATCATCCTTGGCAAAAGCGGTATGTTCCATATGGGACAAGGACTGTTTTTTGGTATGGGCGCTTACGCCACAGCCATCCTCAACAACCAATTCGGCTGGCCGATTCTAGCCACCATTCCAGTTTCTATCCTGGTTCCAGCCCTGTTCGGAATTCTGCTTGCCGGCCCCATCGTCCATCTGCGCGGCGACTACCTGCTGGTGGTCACCATTGGCTTCAACATCGTTTTTGTCCAGGTGCTGCAGAACAACCTCGGTGGTGTCACCGGTGGCCCCAACGGTATCTTTGGTCTCGACTCCTTATCTCTTTTCGGCACTGAACTGATGAGCCAGATAGCGGTCTACTATTTTGCCTTTGCCGTGCTCCTGCTGACCTTCTGGGTCATGCACAACCTTGAGAATAGCAAAGCGGGCCGCGCCCTGCATTACTTACGTGAAGATCCCCTGGCAGCTGAAAGTATCGGCATCAACACCCGGGTCTATAAAATTTTCGCCTTCAGCCTGGGTGCCGGTCTGGCAGGCCTGGCTGGAACGGTTTTCGCCACCCAATACGCAGCAGTCAGCCCAGAAGCCTTCGACTTTATCCAGTCGGTCCTGTTCTTCAGTATTGTTATTGTCGGCGGTTCTTCTATTCCAGGAATCCTGCTCGGAGTATTCGTGATGTTCGTACTGCCCGAAATTTTCCGCGAGTTTGCGACCTGGCGCTATTTCATCTTCGGTTTTGCCATGATTCTGGCAATGATTCTGCGACCCCACGGCATAGTACCGGCCACCTTTGGCAATATCCCAAAGTTCCTGATCAAGAGAGAGGGAGGCAGCCATGGCGCGTAACGAACTGATCCTGACCAACCTCACCAAGCGCTTTGGCGGCCTAACCGCTGTGGACGATCTGACGATGACGGTTGAAGAAGGCCAGATCTACGGCATCATTGGTCCCAATGGAGCAGGCAAGACCACTGTCTTCAACTGTATCACCGGTATCTACAAGTCAGAAGAAGGCTCGATCAACTGGCGCGGCGAAGAGATTCGTGGCCTGACCCCGTACCAAATTGTCGACCGCGGCATTGTCCGTACCTTTCAGACCATCCGTCTGTTCAGCCAGATGTCGGTTGCCGAGAACATAATGAGTGGCCGTCACATCAAGTCCAAGCAGAGCTGGTGGCACGGTATCATTCCCACGCCGGGCAAGGCACGGGACGAGCTGAAAAACTGGAAAAAAGTCGAAGAGCAGCTCGATTTTTTCAAGCTCAATGAATTCGCGGCCACGCCGGTGGATTCACTGCCCTACGGTATTCAACGCCGGGTAGAGATGGCCAGGGCCATGGCGGTCAACCCAACCCTGTTGATTCTTGACGAACCGGCTGCTGGGCTCAACGATAAGGAGACCATAGGGCTGCTGGAAACAATCTTCAAAATCCGTGACAAAGGGGTCACGGTGTTACTCATTGAACACGATATGGATATGGTCATGGAGGTGACCGACTACCTGACGGTTATCAACTTCGGCCGCAAAATCGCTGAAGGAACACCGGCTGAGATCCAGAAAGACCTGGCCGTTATTGAAGCCTATCTGGGAGGTGAGGATGAGTAATGACGCCCTATTCGAGATAAAAAACTTAGAAGTCTCCTATGGCAGTATCGCCGCCATCAAGGGAATCTCTCTTGAAGTGCACAAGGGGGAGATCGTCACTATCTTAGGTGCCAATGGGGCCGGTAAAACCACGACCATGCGCACCATCAGCCAGCTGCTCAGTCCCAAGGCAGGCTCAATTAGATTCAAAGGCCAGGAGTTGACCCAGCTGCCTGCTCACAAGATCGTCAAACTCGGCATCAGCCACTCTCCCGAAGGGCGACAGGTGTTCGGTATCCTTACGGTGGAAGAAAACCTGATGCTCGGCGCTTTCAGCCGCGCCAAGATGAATCAGAAAACGCTTAAGTGGGTGTATGAGTTGTTTCCACGCCTTGAAGAACGACGTAAACAGCTGGCCGGCACCCTCTCGGGAGGGGAGCAGCAAATGCTCGCCATCGGCCGGTCGCTTATGAGCGATCCTGAAATGTTGCTGCTCGATGAACCTTCTCTTGGTTTAGCGCCAATCCTGGTCAAAGCAATCTTCGAGCAGATCCAAAAAATTGCTAAAAAGGGTGTTACCGTCCTGCTCGTTGAGCAGAACGCAAAGGCGGCATTGAAGCTGGCTGACCGTGGCTACGTGCTGGAGGTAGGAACTATTGTTTTTTCCGGCAGCTCGGAAGAGTTGCTCAACTCCCCGAAGATCCAGGAAGCATATCTAGGAAAAAAGAAACACTAAGGGAAATATTATGAACGTTATAGTAGACGTATGTCTCGTTCCCATGGGCGTTGGAGTGTCTGTCTCCACATATGTTGCAGCCTGTCATGAGGTACTGCATGAAGCGGGGCTGGAAGCCAAACTCCATGCCTACGGTACCAACATCGAAGGCGAATGGGATGAGGTGATGGCTGCAATAAAAAAATGCCATGAAAAAGTCCATGAACTTGGCGCACCACGCATTACAACAACCATCAAGCTCGGCACCCGCAATGACCGCGAGCAAACAATGGCAGACAAGGTGGAGAGTGTACAGGCAAAGCTAACTAAGGGCCGCGAAAAAATCATCCCATTCGGACCTGAGAAACGATGTTGATCAACCAGCTTTCAAGTCCTGTTTTCGGCTCAAGACTCCTTCAATTTCCGCATAGCCTTTTGAGGCCAAGATATTCTTTTTCGATGGCGGCGGACGAATAGTTGTGAAGGCGCCATTTCGTGTAGTCACCAAAATGCCTGAATCGTTGATACAGCACCAATTACAGCACCTGAAATCTAACTATTAGAATAACACGGAAAAATCTATTACAAATATGGATAAAACAGAAATATGTGCTAAGAATTTTGTCGACCTATCAGCGCAGCTTAAAACATAACAATTAAAATAAAATTTTGATTAGACCCCATAGACCCATATCAATCTTTACTTGCCAACAAACTTGATGAGTGTCTTTCCTTACATTCAAAATTGGGAGAGCTAGTAATAAAAAAATAGCCTTATCTCAAAATCTTCAGAAGTTTTTTTAATTTATTTAACCAATCATCGTGGAAATCTTAATAGTTATCTTGTCGAACTAGAAAAAGATTTTCAAAATTATTTAAAATTTATTGAAAAAAATCAAAGCAGAAGCAAGAGGGGAAAAGCTGTCGCTAAAAGACGCTGAAAAAGTGTGGAAGGAATTTGAAGTATGATTTGAAAAAAGGTGATAAGCATCATTTTTCAGTGAGATGATCAAAAAAACAGAGCCCCAAAAAAGAGACCAGCCAAGCCTCTATTCTCATCCGAGAACGCCCCCTACTTGACCGCATTTTTCCTGCAAAACACGCCAAGAAGCCTAAAAATCAAAAAAATCAAGCAGTTACTGTGAACCCATAGGGTTCATGGCATACAACAGGAAGTAGGTTGCGGTGGTTCTCCCAGAAAAATAGAAAGACTAAGATATTTTTTTTCATTTTACTTTGTGTTAATCTTCTTTGTTTTGGAAAATCAAAAAAAGAGAACGAAAAGCCTAAAGATAATAAATTCTATCTACGAGCAATTCGCCCCTCTTTTAAGCTGAAAACAACGAAGTATTTTGAGGAGAATGTATGAAAAAAGTGGCCAAAAAAATTATCACCGCAGGCTTTCTCTCTTGTCTGATGGTTGCTGTTGCCCAGGCAGATAATGTCACAACCTTACTCAAATCTGCAGAACAAAACTACGCAGCGGGAAACTATTCAAAAGCCCTGGAAGATCTCAATTGGGCCAGCAAGGAAATTGCCAATCAACACCTTAACAGCATGAAAAGTCTGCTTCCGACTGAAATTGAAGGAATGAAAGGAGTTGATGCCGAAGGTGGTTCAGTTCTCGGTTTCCGCGGGATAAGCAAGCAATACAACAGCACAGACGGAAGCAAATCCGTAACAATTTCGCTCCTCTCTGGCGGTAACACAACGACAGGGAACGGGCTGAGCGCCCTAATGGGCATGGCGGCGTCCCTCGGCGCCATGCAGGGCGGGACGAATGCAAAAATAGTTATCGAAAAAGGCTATCGAGGACAATTTCTCCAGGAAAAGGGAGAAAAAACTGGAACTCTTACCTTCACCCTAAATGATGGCAAGATGATCACCATTGAGACTTACGGCTATCAACATTCAGCGATGGCTGAAAAGGTCGCAAAAATGCTTGATATCGCCAAAATCGAAAGTGCATTTTAACTCTCTCTTTGACGGCATCCTTAATGGTAAGGAGTCGAGGCTCCTGTGCCTGCTCACACAAATCCATGCGGAGCCCACTACACAGTTCCGCATGGATTTCTTTAAAGATAACGCATAAAAAGTTTCTCACTATTAGGGCGGTAACCTCGACCCAGTTAACTAAAAATTAAGCGAGCAACAACAATCAGGCAAAAAAGCCATCATGAAAAATATTGTGGTAAAAAATATCAATAAAGTGAATTAGTTGCGATTTGACCTGACAATCACAACTAAAAAATTGATAACTGTCTGATCTGGCCTGAACCACTACAAATTAGAGGATCTTGTTTAGCAATTCTTTGTGGCGATTTGCTTGCAAGGACAGCTCTCAAAAGAGCCTTGTGTTTTTTAAGGAAAATCTAAAAATATATGTACAACCTCAGCTCTTACATAAAAATAGCGCGGCTTGATCATTGGTTTAAGAATATTTTTATGTTACCCGGCATGATACTCTCTTTAATAGCATCACCGGAACTTCTTATCTGGACACTACCGGTTAAGCTCTTCCTGGCTTTCTTCAGTGCAGGATGTATAGCTTCGAGCAACTACACACTCAATGAAATCCTTGACGCTCCGTATGACGCACTGCATCCTGTAAAATGTAAGCGTCCAGTCCCGTCTGGACAAATAAATATCCGTTTAGGGTATGCACAATGGATAATACTTGCGGTACTTGGTCTGGCAATCAGCCTATCACTCGGAAAAATTTTTTTCTATAACGCTTTTTCATTATGGGTAATGGGATGTATATACAATATACCCCCGGTAAGATCCAAAGACCGCCCTTTCATTGATGTACTCAGTGAATCAATTAACAATCCCATTCGCCTGCTTCTCGGATGGTATGCGACAGGCATTACAACTCTTCCACCAGTTTCGATCCTCCTCGCCTATTGGATGATCGGATCTTTTTTTATGGCGGTCAAACGATTCGCAGAATACCGGCGAATCAATGATCCCATGGTCAGTGCCAATTACAGGCGTTCCTTCCATTTCTACACTGAAGAACGTCTACTGATGAGTATTCTTTTCTACGCTGTTGCATTTGGCCTTTTTTTTGGTATTTTCCTCATTCGTTATCGTATGGAGATGATCCTTGCTGTCCCCTTCATTGCTGGATTTATTGCGTGGTACATGCATCTCGGCTTTCTTGAAGATAGCCCTGCCCAGTACCCGGAACGACTCTACCTGCAAAAAGGTTTCTCACTGTACTGCCTGTTCTGCTCGTTTCTGCTACTACTCCTGTTTTTTATCGACATCCCTATGCTCGCCAGTATCTTCCACCCAACCATCCACCTCTAAGACGTATGCGCCTCTGCCTTTTTGACTTTGACGGAACCATCTCCTGCCGCGACACTTTCCTCCTGTTTCTTCGTGAAGTTGTCGGTCCTGCCCGATTCTCGTCAAAATGCGTCCTGTTAGCACCTCATATCTTCCTTTTTTGTATCGGCCGCCTTTCAAATCATGACCTGAAAGAGCGCTTTCTGCAGAAGTTTCTCGCCGGCAAAGACTATACCGCCCTGTCCAGACTTGCTGAAAATCTTACCCAGACAAAGCTGCACAGCATCATCCGCATGCCAGCTCTGGATCAATTACAGTGGCACCGGCAAAACAACGACGAGATCGTTATCGTCTCCGCTTCCCTTGATCTCATCCTGGCCCCCTGGTGCAAAAAAAACGGATACAAGCTCCTCGCTACCCGCCCTGAATCTATCAAGGGAAAACTGACCGGGCGCATCTGCGGGAACAACTGTCGCGGCCAGGAAAAAATCCATCGAGTTCACAAACACTTTGCCCTTGATAGTTACGATGAGATCTGGGCCTACGGGGACTCACCTGGTGATTACGCTATGCTGAAAATAGCCGACGTTGCTTTTTACAAACCATTTCGAAGAAACTGGCGAGCCATCCATACCAATACACGACAACCAGCAAAGGGAAGGCTGTAACAATGCGGGTACCCCAGCAACATTTTTTCCTTGTCAGCCTGTTGCTCGTCAGTGCACTGGCCGCATTTCTCTATGGGGTACAGACCTGTTATACCGCCACCTTTGATACAGGAACCATCGGGCTTATGGCTGTCAACATCCTTCAGGGGGACAGACCGCTTTTCTTTTACGGCCAGTTCTATATGGGTGCCATAGAGGCGTATGTTGCTGCTTTTTGGGTACTGATCCTCGGTTTTTCCGAACAGGCCGTCAGCCTGTCACCGATCTCCTTTTCCTTACTTTGGATACTGGCCTCCTACCTCCTTTTCAAGGAGCTACTTGACAGCCGAGGAGGCCTCATAGCGGCAACCTGCACCTTTTTTTCAGGGTATTACGCCTATTATTACATGATCAGCCCATATGGCGGATATCCGGTAGTTTTCAGCCTGGGCACCTTAATACTGTGGTTAACGGTCGCCATCGTCAGTAGAGATCATACCAGCAAAAGATCTCTTCTCCTTTTAATGTGCATTGGCTTTTTATCAGGGATTGGCTTATGGACACACTTTCTTATAGCTCCATATCTACTCACAAGCTTTTACTTTCTCCTTCTCCACATAATAAAAAATAAATTCTCTTTTACCCTTTGTCTTCAGTATTTATTCTCTGCGAGTATAGCTGCGACAGGGTTTTTTCCTTACCTGACCTCACCAAAAATATACTATGAAAATGATTCAACAATTAATTTCTTTTTTTCTACAGGACACTTAAAAAATAGCATTTATACTCTATTATCCCAAAATGGCCCTCAACTACTCATTGATAAAGACTTATTCGACACTTTTTCACCTATATTTTTCAATACGATTTGCTTTTTGGCCATACTGCTCGTAGGCATTCTCTTTTGCATGGCTTTTTTTACGACAATTAAGGCCATAGGCGCTCGCCAAAACCACAGGCTCCTTCTTCCGTTTATTTTTCTCGCTTTTTTTTTCGCCCTCTACCTCCCCCACGAAATGGCTGTTATCCATGCCCCCCGCTATCTGCTCGGGGCATGGAGCATGACCCTGGGCACACTGTGGAGCTACCTCCTTCTCCTACGACCTGGGAGCCGAACCAACGTTTTCTTTAAGATCTTTTTCGGTTGTTTTCTTCTCTTCTCTGCGGCAACAACGGCCTGCTTCATCTACATGAACAGAGATGCTCAACAGACACGCGCCGCAAATAAACTTGTTGCTGAAACGGCAAGGCATCATGGCCTTACAACTGTTTTTCTTCTTGGTGACAACATCTTCGGCCTTCGAGGGCAGCTGCTCAGCATGTTCGCCGAAAATACCACCCATTTTGTGAGCACAAGGAATGAAAGATACCTTGCGAACGCCCAGCTCGCCGAAACCGACGAGAATTTTGGCTTCCTCTGTCGGCACAATAACGCGCAAACCGTAACGACAACCCTTCGCCGACTGGGATTTGGTTTCAAAAAGGAGGATATCAACGGTTACACCCTGTTCTTTGCCGTGAAAAAAAACCTCCCAACCATCCAGGATGTTGCCGTTCAGGCGACCACCACAAAAATTCATCCTTTCGGGCAATCCTTGGGCAAAGGGGAGAACCTAACTGATCGAACCCTCAATACCCTCATCCAATGGGGTGGCCGACAACCAAAAGGACTTGTTATCGATCTAGGCAGCCCTCGGACCATAACCCGTATCTGGCTCTATGCTCCCTCAACAAAATGCTCGTGTGAAAACGGTAGCCCTTTCCAGGACCAGATTCGTTACCCAGAGGATTGCCTGCCAAGGTCCATGAAGATTGAAATATCAGACAACGGCAAGGATTTTACCCAAATCAGCAACGGCAAGGATTGGATCGCCAATGGCTACGCCCTTAACAACCAGATATATCTCGATGGTTTTTGGGGTAAACTTGAGGAACGACTAGCCCCGGTCAAGACACAATGGATTCGTTTGACGTTTCCTGAAACGGCCGTGGTCACTCTTGATGAACTACTCCTTTTTACTCAGGAAGAGCGAGAAACTGACGTCATTGATGTACAGCGTCTCCTTTCCCTACTCGACAGCCACCAGAGCCGTTTCACTCTTGCCGACCGCTGGATCAGCGCACAAATCCTCTCACATAAAAAAAACATCTCCGACCCGCATGAGTTGCCCGCTATTCCCCGACCAAATGTCCGTCACGATAAACGCTTCACCAACCGCCTGGTTTTTCCTCACAGCACACTTGCACTGGTGACAGCAGCTGCTGTCGCTGACGAATGCCAGTTGCTCCTTCACCAACAGTTTGGAGCATCAGCCCTGAAAAAACGCTTAGACCTTTCAGGCTACACAATTTTTTTCTTTGATGACATCTCTATGCAAGCGGGAAAGAGTCTTCCCCTGTACTGGAATGGCCATTCACTGCTCAAGCTTAATGCGGAAAACAGGTCTTGCTTTACCCGGGAACTCTCTGCTTACGGATACCCTATTTTTTCACCGCGCAACACGACCAGCAAAGGCTTTTATCACGATTTCTGGACATCAGGGGAGGCTCATCTCACAGGCATGGAGTATCAGAGTACCGCAGACGAAAAGTTCCTCGTGCTTCACACCTATGGGTGGCTGGGGGTGCTTGACCCTGTTACCGATCTTCATCTGCAGCTGTTGTTCAACAACATGCCCCTTTTTCTTGAGTACCGGCAGGGTAATCACTATTACTATCGGCTTCCCCCTTACCCGCGACCAAAACTCACCAGCATCACCCTACGTTCAGACACCTTTCAACCTTCATCAAGTGATGCCCGGCAACTGGGCATTGACGTGGACTATCTGGAAATAAAATAGATCAGCCCCTTTTTCCTTCTTTCATCACGACAAGACCAAACTGACTGACGAGTATGTCATCATCTGCCAAGCAGGTCCTGAATGGCTAACCAGTTCCTTTTTGACGAGTCTCAAGCAAGGCGAGCATCCAGGCCCCCTCTCTTGCCAATTCTTGAACCCTGATGGAGGCAGCTGGCAGGGCCTGAAGATTTTTCGCCTTATCGAGCACCAAAACAGCAACAGGATCTGCTGGAGAATGCCCCTGAAGAAAGGACAGATAATCCTCTTGAAATTCAACTCGTCGCTCAACATAGGTAGCAACAGTTGGAGACTCTCCAAAGGGGGCGGCAAGAATCACGTGCGGGTGATCGACGGCTCCTGCATACCTGTCCATCTGTTTCGCTAACACCGCTACTGGCCCATGAGAACGGATACCGTTAAGGATCTGTCCGTGTAGAGTGGTATGAATATTATGCGCCATCAAGTATGCTTGTACAAAAAAGAGCACACAAACTGCTATCCGTATCACAGCGCCAGACCCGGCCAGAATCCTTTGAGCAAGCCCCCAGCTTAACCCTCCTGCAATACAGATCGGTGGCAGGGAGGGTAGGATATACCACCAGGTATGATTCTTTGCCAAACTAAAGAGGACCACCGGAGTTACAGCACTGACCACAAGGACACAGGCAGGCCGCCAGGATCTTTGCAGCCACGTCGTCAAGGTCTGCAAGTTCCAGGCGTTCCACGTACACAAAAATGCGAGAAGAGGAAGGCAGGCAGTTGGCCATAAATAGGCCAACTGCTCGAAAAGAAACCGGGGATAATACCATGCACCACCAGAGTGAAGAAATCCTTCCTGGGTCGCCCGCTTCCACACCATAAAGATAAAATGTTTCTGCCAGAAAGCCGTTCCGTGTAAAAAAAACTGGAGAGCATACCAGGGCACGATAACAATCGTCAACATGCCCAGAGCTCGAAGATAATCCAAAGCACAGCAGTTCCTGTAATCTTTTATGAGTATGTGTAGCAGCACAAGCGTGAGTGCAAGGGGAACGGCTGCCACCCCCTTGGTCATGACAGCCAAACCGAGCAGAAAGACGCTCCATAGGGGTGAGACCTCGCCCATCCGTGCTCGATGCTGGAACCAGATTGCCGTAATCGAGCAACAAAGGAGCAAGCTGTCCGGGGATGCATGCCGGGAACCATTTTCCAAAAACATTGCAGAGCTGATCAGCAGGAAACCACTGGTGATTCCTGCCACCCAGCCGCCCAGTTGACGAGCAAAACCGACAACAGCGACCAAGGTGAATCCCGCAAAGATAGCACTAGGCAGCCGTCCAGTAAATTCACTGAAACCGAACCCTCGTAGCACAAATTGGCTGCACCAGAAATACAAAGGAGGTTTATTGAAGTAATCTTCGTGGTTGTAATGCATGGACAGCCAGTCACCCGTTCGCAAGATCTCCAACGCTACTTCGGTGTAAATAGCTTCATCCCAATCCTTTAGGGGAAAACTCCCCAGCCCATAAAGAAGGCAAGACAGACTACTAACAACCAAAAGCAGAACGGACAAGAAGACCTGCCATCTACCACGGACAAACCTTACTTTCATGACATGCATCTCGGACTATTCCAACAGAAACATCATTATGCCAGGATGCAGCAATGGTCCCTTTATCCAAAGATGATGAGGAAATCTGGGCAGAGACAAAGTCGCGTACAGCACTGTTTCACCAAATCCGGCTGTGTTGATCAAGCGGCCTCCAGGGGCAACAAATCCCGAACCACCGCCGAAACTATTCCCCGAGTTCGCCCCACTCTGATTGGCCCCGATCGCATAAGCCCGTCCGCCAACCCTGCAGGCATTGTACACTTTCTGCCAGCCCTTTCCCGGGGTCTTGCCATCTCCGGAATCTCCGCTGATACCAATCAACAAATCCATCCCCTGATTGACCAGTTCATGCGCCTGCCAATAATTATCCATATCCTTACAGATAAGCATACCTGTCTTGCCGTATGGGGTATTAAAAACTTTCAGATCATCCGTGAGAGGATTTCCGGAGGCAGTAAACGAGCGTTCATCGTCTGCAATATTGATTTTTCTGTGACTGCCAAGAATCTTTCCATAGGGGCCAATGAATATTGCCACGTTAAATGTTGGATAAAGAGGAAGTGCAGAAGGCTGTCTCAACCCAAGGACAAGGCTGATATGTAACTCCTTTGCCAGGGAAGAAAACCGATGTACAAGATCGGTATATGATCTGGCCAGATCGAGTTGCGTGACTCCGTTCTGATTCCACCTGCCAAACCGATAAAAGGTGGTTTCGGGGGTAACGACAAGTTCGGCACCATTTCTTGCGGCATTACGGATAAAGGCCTCAAGCCGATCAGCATCTATACCAACAGCATCCGGTTGCTGTACTTGATACTGGATGATAGCAGCTTTGACCTCAACTCGCTCGGAATTATCAGCAAAAGAATTATTTACTATAAATAATAAATTAAACAAAAAAAGCACAAAAAATATATTTTTACCAATTATATTTTTGACCAGCACACTGCTCTCCTTGTATTTAATATTACTATTTAAAAGATAAAGAGGCATAATAAAATCAATCATACACTCTTATGTGCTTTTTCTTTCTAGGGGAAGACCTCCTCCATATAGTGAACATCAATACCAAGCCCAAACCGTAAGACATCTGGGTTTTGCAAGACTCCAACAAAACGTACATACTCTCCGTTTTCCACGGTTTTTTGAGGTTGTTTCTTAAACTCTACCCGAACCAGATCATCTCCGATACTACAGGGCGTTGCATTGATATATACATCTGCAGAATTATACAATCCTAACCTGTTTTTCACCAGTCGGTCAAGTTGTCCCTGCCACACCACAATCCGGCGTATAGATTGCTTCAATTTCCCATGATTGGCTGCCCGCTCTTCAAAAATTTCCCTGTGCGAAGGTAATGGCTGGCCCCGTTGCTGATAGTCGTTCCATAATCCGGATTGACGAAGCATTTCCTCGATTTTTTCCGGCGCAAGAGGTGGAGGAGGGATCTTTCGTGTTTCCGCACAACGCCAGTGTCTGTATCCCAACGTCAACAAATGATGACAGACAACGGCTATAAAAAAAGAGAAAAGTACAACGCGTACAAGATAAGACAATTTCATGCTGATCGCCTTCTCAGTTTCCTTGTAATCGTCTCAGAACATTTATTCCACAGCCATGCCCCACCGACTCCTATGAACAAAAAGAGGACCCAATCGATAGGATGACGATACCGCACACAGACACCGGCAATGGCATGCAACGAGGTATAGCTAGAAAGAAGAAGCCACAGAAAAAGTGCTGATCGCCACTGTATCCAGCCGACAATCACACCAAGGCAGCCAAGGGCAGCGAGAAAAAAGCCGAGCAGTACCACCCCTGCGGGAGTCGTCTTTGTCCAGCCGTAAATACCATTTTCAAACGGATGACTTTCCCAAAGCTGAAAAAAACGAAGCACAGTATGGCGAAAAGCAATATCTGGATGTTCCTTGACAAGGGAGACCGTCCCCTGCTTCCAAGAGGTATATTTTTCCACTTCGCTGGCAAATGGTTCGCGCCAGAGCTGGCTCCACCACGTTCGTCGAGTATAAAAACGACCCTTGTATTTTGGATTATACCCGACCTCCATATGTTTGATACCTATTGTCGTTAGTGGAATGAGCTGACCATGGATAGCAACACTGCGGGACCACCAGGGAAGCATGACGACGATGATTGCAAGAGACATGATGAGTATGCCCCTGCACCATGCCTTCCATCTTCCCCAGTATGAGATGCCAAGCCAGCAGAGAGCAGCAGCGGCAACCGCAATCCCCGCAGGCCTGGTCAGTATGGCGAGGCCAAGAAAAATTCCGCCATAGAACTGATCCTTCAGTTGACAAAATTTTTCTGCACGTGCTGTATACAATACGCTAAGAGCAACCAAAAAGATAAACAAGGTCTCTGAAAGTAAGGAGGCAGGGTAACGAATATAAGGGAAATAGAGGGCAAAAAGCAGGGCTGCCCAGGCACCAGCCAGCCGCCCAAAAAGTGTACTCCCGATATGAAAAACCACCAGTGACGTGAGCGCACTCAGCAGAATCTGGACGTAGATGACAGTGCGGTAATCCTGTCCAACATAATGATAAATAAAACTAAGAAAAAAAGGATATCCGGGAGGGCAATAACTTTGCAAAAAAATACCATTTTCAATCCACCCCATCACCCGCCCTTGAAGGATGTTTTTACCAATAGTATCATACATCTGGGTGTCAGAGGTAGGGTAACCGTTGGCAAACCAGCTGGTTTGCCCGAAGCCGACATCCTGCAAGTACCAGACACGCAGCGCAACAGCGAGAAAAACCACCAGAAAAAGAAAGGGCGTTTGCCACTGCGTATGTGCAATTTTTTTATTTAGCATTTGCTCGCCTAGTCCATGAGTAACAGGTTAAAAATGGGGACGATATCTCCATAAGTGAGCACCCCCGCCTGAATCAGGGCAGCAAACCATACTTCAGCCATTTTTCTGTACCCGGACCGATTGGGGTGCAGTTCATCGTCGGAAAGGTTTTCCCAATCGTTGACCATTTCTAGGTACAGATCACAAAGGACCACGCCCTGTTCCTCTGCCAATTCCCTGATAAGAGGATTTGTCTTGCTGGCTATGGGCTTATACCTTGATCCCCAGTCCGGTGTCAGGGTCGCGACAAGAGGCTCGACCCCCCTGGCCCTGCATTTTTCTATCATTATTCTCAGGTTGTCTCGCACGGTCTGACTGGAAACTGGCCGGACAGACAGGTCATTGGTTCCCTCCAGCAAAAGCATATACGAGAACTGTTTTTGCTGCAAAACAACTGAAATTCGATTTACCCCTGATGAACTACTCTCTCCCCCAACCCCATAATTAAAAACCTGGCCCCTACCCTGTCGTGCCTGCAAAAGTATCTCTAAAAATGGTTGATAACCTCCGTCTCTGCTACCATTGCCTCTCTGGCCCGGAAAATAAGGATATCCCAGGGTAATGGAATCACCAAAAGTAGCAATAGCAAGTGTTTCCCCATAAGCATTCGGGCAAAACAAATAAAAAAAAGAGCAGACAACAATAATTACCAGCTCTCTCTTAAAAGGGTTTTTTATTTTAAAGATTTTTTTGCAACATTTTAAACTACGAATTAACTTTATATTCATAGATATCCTCATTGCAACAATGATTCCTTATAAAAAGAATTTTTTATATACCGTATGAACATCAACAAGACTCTTCTTCCTCATACCGCAGTACTTTACGAACAGCATAAATAGGTTTGCCCTGTGCTTCATGATAGGTCCGCGCTTGTACCTCTCCCAATAAACCGATACTGACAAACTGCATCCCCATAAAAATCAGCAGTACAGCCAATAACAGCATCGGCCTGTTTCCCAGGGGAATAGCAAAAAACTGCCGTTGTATCGTCATGACAAGGGCAAGTGCGAAGCCAAGAGCCCCGCTGATAACACCAAGTAGCCCAAACACCTGGATGGGGCGGGTCGCATAACTCAACAAAAACTTTACCGTCAACAGGTCGAGAACGACCCTGATAGTTCGGGAAATGCCATACTTACTGGTGCCAAAACGTCTTGGTCGGTGATTCACCTTGAGCTCGGCAATCCGGCTTCCCATGCCGCTGGCTATGGCCGGAATAAAACGGTGCATCTCTCCATAGAGCTTGATCCCCTTGGTTACCTCGCGCCTAAACGCCTTCAAGGTGCAGCCATAGTCATGCAGCTCAACACCGGTGACCCTGGAGATAATCTTGTTGGCAATCATGGAAGGCAGTTTGCGACTGAGGAACGCATCCTGTCGGTCAAATCTCCAGCCACTGACGAGATCATACCCTTCTTCCATCTTGGCGAGCAATGCCGGGATATCGGCAGGATCATTTTGTAAATCGCCATCAAGCGTGGCGATAATATCGCCGGTAGCAAAATCAAAGCCCGCAGACATTGCCGCTGTCTGTCCGAAGTTTCGTCGAAAACTGACCACCACCACACTCTGGTCACGGGACTGGAGAGCTGCAAGCAACTGCAAACTCCCGTCTCTGGAGCCATCATCGATAAACACTATCTCATGCGCACATGACAGACCATTGAGCACACCCTTGAGTTCGTCATAAAATATATTGATATTTTCTTCTTCATTGTAAATCGGGACAACAATTGAAAGTTTCACTTTTTTATTCCATGTTCTGATTGGTAAAATAGGCGTCAGGCCAGCAATCATTTCCTGAATGAAAAGTTATCCGTATACTTTCCCCTGAAGGCTGCCCAATCTCCCAAAGAAAGATCTCGTAGTCCGCGCTGTCATGTTCATGCCCGCCAGCACTGGCACCATAGACGAGATACCTGCCACCTCTGATCACTCGGGGAAAATATTCATGACTATACATACCCTCCGCATCAAACCAGAGCTGCTTGTGCAAATCCAGAGGGTTAACCTTATAAAAGGCATTCTTGCCTTTGCCGCCATGACCGACAAAGTACAAATAGCTCTCACCGGGAGCCCAAAAGAGCTGACAGCCCTGATCAATCGGCCAGACCTGTTCAGAATTGAGAAGAACGGTGCCCCTCTTCCCTCCCCGCAGGGTGACGGCAAGTTTGCCGTGACGTTCACCCCAGTCCGGCGTCTGTAGCTCAACATCACCGGGCAGGGGAATATTTTCTCCGCTTGCGGCAATAACCCTCTCCTCTCGTGTTTCGAGGACAACGGCAACGACCTTGCTTCCATCCCGCTGAAAGTACAAAATTTTTCCGTCTTCTGACCACGTCGGCACATTTGCTTGCTTGGCAACGAGATGTTCTTCGCCAGAGGAAAGATCGAGTATATACACATCCCAGCCACGACTGTTTCTCTGAGAAACCCATGGCTCCCTTGAACGACAAAACGCCAGTAAGCGCCCGTCAGGAGAGATTCTTGGGTAATATTCGGCATGGGGATGACTGGTCAGACGGGTGAAGGTTCTTTCGGGGAGGGTCAGTTTGATGATATCATGATTTCCAAAACGATTACTGCTCCATACCAGAAATCCCTCCAGGTGGTCGAGCCTCCTGTCGTTCATAAGCGCGCCATTGCCGGTGCTCCTGCCGGCAGGTGGTGGGCTGAGCGTACCAATTTTTTTCAAGTTCATAGCCTTACGGGCAAGCACGCCGAGACTGGTGAAAAGCACCAGGGCAAGGCAGCCAAGCGTTATACCCCTTTTCCAGATACCCTCCGGCCTACCTGCACTTTTTACCCGGCTAACCGGTACTGCCTTCAAAACAAACAGGAGGAAGGCGCAGAGCCCCAAGGTATAATCAACCACCTGGCTGAGCATATGGATACACAACATAATGACTAGTGAATTGCTTTTTGCCATACCCAAGGCAACCATGGCGAGCGAGCCGCCTGCTTCATAGGTGCCAAAACTGAGAAACGCGGGAACAGGTAACGCCGCTGCCGCCTCCGCACTGATCAGCGCGGCCAGCACCTTGCCGATCTCCATACTGGCCAGGACCTTATAAGAAGGGGTTACTACCGCAAGGAAAAGGGTATAGAGTCCCAGGTACTTTACTCCCCTTACCCCTAAAGACAACAACAGGGTCTTTGTCAATACCCCCTGTTTCCTGGTGGTGGAGACAGCCTTCACCGTGTCGACAACGACCACCCCTAATTTTCCAACAACACCTGGCTTGCGGGCTAGACGCCCTGCAAGAACACTTAACCTCCCAGTTCCGGAGAAGAGTAAAAACCATAGGCAACAACAAAGACACGACAAGACGAACAGAGAGCCCATGAGCCAGCCTTGCACTTCACTTGTCAGCCACTGTAAGGTCAACAGACCAGCCATCAGCAACAAAAGGGCAAGGAGATCAAAGACAAAACTGATGGCAAGCGAGGCAAGGCAGGCATTCATACCGACCCGATATCCACGGTTGAGCATGGCCACATAGCTTAACTCACCCAGTCGTGCCGGCAAGAGATCAACAAACATGTTGCGGCTCAGTGTAACAAGGAACAGGTGAAATCGTCCGGGAAGCCGCTCACCTGTTGCCTGAAGGAGTATTCTGTACCTTTGCGCCCTTATCCATGCCTGCACGAGTCCACTCAGACCGTATACCAGGATATACCCACCACTGGAGGCCAGCAGCACCCTCAAAACCGTCGCCTGGAGCTCACCGTTCAAGGCGCTGCCAAGAGATCCCGCCAGTACAGCAAGCACTGCAGCGGAAACCGCCAGGGAAAGGACTATGCGGAGCACATACCGGCCACTGAGATACTCATCCGTATACATGAGAGGTCATCCATTGCAGCAATCTTTGCTCGGCTTCTGCCTGCCGGCACACCACATTTTCCACAGCAGCAAGACGCCGCCCACGAGCGAATAGGCCACGGTCAGGGCAAGAAAAGCCAGGGCAAGGGATCGGGTCTGCACTTCGGAAAGCCCGGCCCAACCAAAAAAGAAGACATAGCCTGCATCACGGACACCGATACCGTATATGGAAATGGGTAAGGCCTCCATCAAGGTTATCAGCGGAACAAACGCGCTGAAATAAAAAAAGGAGACTGAGGCATGCAACGATTTCGCAAGCAGGTAAATAACGACGATCACCTGCAGCTGAAACAAAAAACTCATCAGCATGATACGCACGAGCAGGCCAGGATGGTTTCCGTACCGCTCAAAGCTCTGAAAAACTTTATCCGTTACCTTGGACACCAGGGCAATGGTATCGAGTCGCGTCAAAGCAAGCATCCGGCGCAATGGTGTCTGCCGCCAGAGTGTGGCCAACAGCAGAAGCATAAGGATAAAGAGTACCAAGGGCCCAACAAAGAATGCCAGGTTTTTCACTTGCCAGGCAACAATGACAGAGCTGCAAAGCGCCAGCATAACCATTGCCAGAAAACCTGAAAATCGATCGGCAAAGACAGACGTTGCCGAGCGGACAACCTCCCGGCTTTGCCTGGCGATATCATAGACACGATAGGTGTCCCCACCGATATTTGAAGGAAGAAAGAGATTGTAGAAGGAGCCTATCAGGTATGTCCTCACAAGTGTTCCCAGGGCAATATGTACATTGTCGGCAAGGAGAAGGAGCTTCCACTTCAGGGCGCTGAGCACTGTATTGATAAAGAGAAGTGCAGCAATGGGTACAAGGAAACGCCCATCCATTGTTGCGAAAACATCCCGGATATCGACGAAAGGCGTGGTCCGATACAGCAGCCAGATCAAGCCGCCGCTCAAAATAATTTTCAGAAGAAGAGTACCCGCCTGGCGTCGAGTCATGGATCAGATCGCCTCTTGACCGGCCGGGCCGGAACTCCCATACAGACAGTTTCCGATACGACCGATCGGGTCAGTATTGCTCCGGCAGCGGCAATGCTGCCCTCTCCGACACGAACACCGCCGAGTACGGTGACACCCGCACCCAGCCAGACATTTCTTTCGAGATGGACGCCACCATCGTCACGTATACCCTGCTTGCGAATGGGGACGTCAAGTCGCGCCGTGATATAACTGCCGCCACCGATCACCAGACAACGCTGCCCGAGAATGCAGTCCTCGCCAATGACCACTGGGCAGCCATTGGTCGACTGAATGATGGTTTGCGCGTTTATCCCGGTATCATCACCAATACGGATGGTTCCCTGTTTACAGCTGAGCATGACATCGTTGGACAGGATAACATCATTACCAAGCACAATCGCGTCACTCTCATCGGTATGACGTCCGTCAAGTACGCAGTTCTCACTGATAACCACCCGCTCCCCCATATGGATACGCCAGGGATGCCGCACCACGATGTTACGGGCAAACATGCACCCGGGACCGCAACTGCCAAACATCTTGGGCCAGAAAATTTTCCGCAGCACCATGCCAAGGGCGCCTGGAATCGGACTCAGCCACGCGCAAAACTCAAAGTACAAGAAAGCTCCCACACCACGGCGACCAACCAGCACAGACTGATAGCGGGAAAACGGCGAACGTTTGGCAGTGATGGATGCGTGTGTTTTCTCCATCTACAGGTACCCTTCCTCCTTGTACCATTGCGCGGTCCTGCGTAATCCTTCATCAAGGGAGACCAAAGGAGTATACCCGAGATCACGTTTAGCCTTGCTGATAGTAAAGGCCCGGTTCTGCCGATACCAGTCGACCCGACGGGGAAAGATAGGAGGAGTGATCTTCAACGGCTTGCAAACCTTCTCGCAGATATGTCCTGCCACCACCAGGGGCATAACGGGAAAGTGCGGGATCTTCACCTCAACGTTGAGGGCCTTACCTACCCTGCGAACCAGGTCTTTGATCTCCACATACTCCTCGTCAGCGATGAGGTAGGCTTGCCCATCTCCCTTACCCGGCTCTTGGGCAAGGATGAACGCATCGACAAGATGATCGATATAGAGTGGATGATACAGGGTCTTGCCGCTTCCGAACATCGGAAAAGTACCGTTGTTCACCCGCTTGAAAATCATGAAAAACCGTTCTGGATCACCTGGTCCATAGATGGCTGCGGGCCGCAGGATTACAGCAGGCAGACCTTTTTCGTGAAATTCCAGGACAACTGGTTCAGCGTTGTATTTGGTCTGCTGATAGTAATCAGCAGCATTTATCGGGGCATTTTCATCAGCAGGTGGGTGTTCGACATTGCCGTGCACACCACAGGTGGAGCAATAAATAAATCTTTTCACTCCGGCGGCAAGCGATTCTTCCAGCATGATGCGGGTACCACCGACGTTGACCTCATCATAGTGACTGTTCGGCACGTCCAGCTCACGAAAAGCCGCAGCAAGATGATGAACGACATCCACTCCGGCGACGCATTGTTTGACCAGGGTACGGTCCGTGACGGTACCGATAACCACCCGGGCTCCCCACTGCCGCAACTCCTCTGTTTTCAATCCTTCCTGATAATCCAGGGCAATGACCTCATGCCCGTCATCTAACAGTCGCCGAACCAAGGCCTTGCCAGTAAATCCTGTGCCGCCAGTTACAAGTATCTTCATAGTCTCGTCTTTGTTCTTTGGTACTCAGTTGAAAAAACGATCGTGCCAGATGGCCACATTTAAAAGGGCCCACAGCACGTGGTTATGATTGTGCTTTAGAGATGAGTGCTCATCTATGAGCTGGTCAATAGCGCTCATCTTCATGGTTTCCTGGAGGATTCTCGAAGCGTGAAGGCGTTCGACCATGTATGCCTTCAACTCCCCTCGAAGCAGATGCTTGACAGGCAGGCTGTACCCCTGTTTGCCACGATGAACAATGGAGTTGGGCAGCAGTCCTTCAAGGGCGGAACGGAAGATATACTTTGTTGTCATCCTGTTCAACTTCCAATCGCCGGGAAGTGATGCCAGATACTCAACAAGGACATGGTCCAGCAGGGGTACTCGAATCTCCAAGGAAGAGGCCATGGACATCCGGTCAACCTTCATGAGGACGCTGTCACTCATCATAAAGCGCATATCAAGATAGATCTCCCGATTTACCCGGTCATCTGCGTCGCAGTTTTCCCCATAGGTACGTACCTGCCGAAACGGATCTCGGGTGAAAGACTGGGCAAACGAGGGGGAAAACAGCCTCTCCTCCAGGGCTGTATTTAAAAAGTATTGCCAACGCAGATGCTGGCCGTCTTCGGGTAACAGGGCCCCCTCGACAAACCGTTTGAACATGTTCACTGCGCCTTTTTTCTGGGGCTGATCCGGAAGCAGGGCCGCCAGACGGCCAAGTATATCATGTCGTACTCTTTTTGGCAGTATCCGAAAAACCGTGTTCAGCCGACTCGCCTTGAACCTGTCGTAGCCAGCAAAACTCTCGTCAGCCCCTTCCCCGGAAAGACAAACGGTGACGTGCTCTCTGGCCTGCTTGCAGAGCAGATAGAGGGGAACGGTTGACAGGTCAGTCATGGGTTCGTCGAGGTGATAGAGGGTCTCTTCTACGTATTGTGGTTTCAGGGAGTCCAACTGCAGTATATGATGCTCAGTCTCACAGTGATCAGCAACAATCTGAGCGTAATCAAGCTCGGAGAACGTCTTGTCTGCATACCCGATGGTAAAGGTCTTCAGTGGCCCTTCGATATGGCGCCGCATCAAGGCGACCAGGCAGCTGGAATCAAGCCCTCCCGATAAAAAGACACCAAGGGGGACATCGGCAACAAGATGGCTTTTAACCGCAGTGTCAAGATGGCAGCGCAACTGCGCTACAGCTTCGCTGTAATCCCTTGGCCGGTCGCCGCCTTTAAAGCGTAACTCCCAATACTTCTTGATCGTTGTTTCTCCGCCCTCATGGACCAGCATATGCCCCGCCGGCAGCTTATGGATCCCGGCAAACATGGTCTGGGGTGAAGGAACAAACTCAAAACCCAGATAATCATAAAGGGCCTGGGGGTTGACCTGTCGTTGGACGCCTGCATCCTCAAGGATCGCCTTAATCTCGGAAGCAAAAACCAGCTTTCCGTTATAGGTCGTGTAATACAGGGGTTTGATGCCTATGCGGTCACGCGCGAGGACAAGACGTTTACGGGGGATATCATAGAGGGCAAAGGCAAACATTCCCCGGAGACGATGAACGGCGTCGAGGCCAAACTCCTCATACGCATAGAGGATAACCTCAGTGTCTGACCTGCTGCGGAATGTATGCCCTTTGCCTTCAAGCTCTGCCCGGAGCTCTTGAAAGTTATAGATCTCTCCGTTGAACACAAGACAGAGGGTACCGTCTTCATTACACATGGGCTGGCGACCGTTTTCACTCAGATCGATGATACTCAGTCGCCTGTGACCCAGAGACATCTCCTCAAAGCAAAAAACACCATCCTGATCAGGTCCCCGATGCAGGAGGCGATCAGCCATTCGCCGTACCAGATTTTCATCTTTCCACGTAAACCCACATATTCCACACATGGAAACAACCTATAGAAGGATCATAAAAAAACCGACCTGAAAAGGTCGGTCATGCAAATAAAGACGTAAATAATAAGAGTACCTTAACCTGACCAAACCCGCAACAAAATATTCAAAGTGTCAAGACGTTAGACAAAATCTCCGTGAAGGCGAGCATACTCCTTTTCAAGCAGGGCGCCGACAGCTGCCGTGCTGTACACCTCAGCAACAAGCTGCCGGTTCTTTGTTCCTTTTTCCTTTCGTTGCGAGACCTCATTTTTCGAGACGTGCAGGGCCTCGGCAAGCCCCTCTGCGGTTAATTTCGAGCTCACAAAGGCGCCATCTCCGAGAAGAGCCCGATTATTCTCCGTGTCAAAACAGACCACCGCCAGACCTGCCGCCATGTAGTGAAGGACCTTACCGCTTGCCTCTCCAGAGGCCTCACGTTTAGGCTCCACGGCAATATCGGCGAGGGCGAGCCACTGGCGCAGTTCTTCATAGGGCCGTTGCCCAACAAGAAAGACTCTGGCATCGAGATGATGACGCCGCACAAACAGTTCGGCCTCTTCCACAGGGTATCCCAGCAAAATGAACTGGGCCTGCGCTTCCTGTTCGAGAAAGAGCCGCACCGCGTCAAGTAAAGACTCAAGCCCCTTTCCAGGGAGAAGCGAGCCTGTGTAGATACCCGTAAAGAACTCCGGATTGAGTGGATACCGGCACACATTGTCACAGGGGGTTGCCGAGAAAAACATCTCAGGGACGACATCGGGCACGAGGACCGTCTTTTCAGCGGCTATGCCAAAGGCTGTCTGCACCACTGCACGGCTGCGAACAGAAGAACAAAAGATCTTGTCAGGCATCCGACAAATCAGCTGTTCAATCCGGCGTAACGCCCTCACCAGCACGCCTTCCTGGCGCAGGGTGCCATAGTCGATCAACTCACCGGTAAGGCTGCCTTGCATATCCATGATCAGGGGAAGCTTTCGCCAGAACAGGCAGTACTTCACGAGCCAGCCAATCACCACTCCCTCATGGAGATGGCCATGGAGCAACACTGGCCGCTCTTTGACGGCAACGCCAAGAACGACCCAAAACAAAAGGAAATCGGCGACAAACCTGTAGGGGGAAAACCCGGCTGTCAGCTTGGTGTACCCAGGTATCCGCCAGGTCCTGCGAATATCCATGCCTTCAACATCGCTACCCAGGTGATAGGTACAGACAACAGGCGTGTAGCCGCGCTGATCAAGGGCCCGCACCTCGTTACGAATGCGGATATGGCATCCGCGATCGGCAAAAAACGGTGTCGGAGAGATGTGCAGGACAACAGTATTACCAGGGGGCATGGAATGCTCAGGAGTAGGTGTATCGCCTTCTCAGCAAAACTTTTTGCCGCTCTTGTTCTGCACTGTTCCAGTCGAGCAGATCAGCCATGATTGTAAGGCAACGGTTTACGGCGGTGGTACCGGGATCCCCAATGGTCCCCATTCCAGTACGCTGAAAGAACAGATCCTCAAGTGTCATGGTCATCTCCTCGCGCACAGCATGCTCGACCTCGACCTCAAGAGTTTCCCTTTCCGGTGAGATTCTCTTCAGGGTATCCAGCTGCTGCCCTCTTTCAACCAGCTGCGGCATATGACATCCATGGTTGTGAATCATGGCGCCAAGAACATCCTCATCAAGCAGCTGCCGGTAACGTAACGAGCATTCACGAAAAAACTCCTCGAAATTGTCAATTTTTCCCTCGCTTACCCTGGTCGTTCGGGTCGCGCAGCCCGGGTCAGCTTTACCAAGTTTGGCAAAAACCATATTCACTCCGATTTCAGCCACATGGCGAGCGGTCGTATACTTTGCCCCAAGCGCTGTTATTATACCATGAATGCCACTGTTTTTCCCGTGATCAATCACCTGATAGTGGCCAGTCCCCTGATAGGTGTCAGCCTTGATGTTGCTGGCAATCAGCGGGTAGATTCCCGGAAAGGCATACCTGACATCGGTCTCTTCAAGCTGCAATTCGGGAAGGGTACTATTGATGTCACCCAAAAACTCCTCTATATCTCTTGCGGTAACGCCAATGGCATCCAATGGTTCCTCATAGGGGACATCCGCTGTACCTATCAGAGAACACCCCCTCCAGGGAATAATGAAGAAATGTCGTCCTCCCCTGGTTACCAGGCCTTCGGTTTTCTTCTTGGTTTTTAAGGCCATGGCATATTCTGGTTCGATCTGCCGGGTAACGAGATGAACACCTTTGGAAAACCCTGTCAACGGACTGGTAAGCTTAAGCTCGGGCACAGAATCGTTGATGGATGAGACATAAGGTCCTGCAGCATTGAGCGTCAAGCCGGCCTGAATGTCGAAGCTCTCACCGCTCAGCCGATCCTCTACCCTGGCCCCCTGCACCGTGTCGCCTCGCAGCAGCAACTCCTTCACCTCCAGATAGTTGGCAACTTCGGCCCCACAGGATACCGCAGACTTTATAAACGCCAGGGTCATCCGCTCGGAACTGAACATGTGTGACTCCCAGAGGATCTGTGCTCCGGTCAACCCCGACACAGCTTTTAAAGAAGGTGCATGGTACACGGCCTGACCAACAGGGAGAAAAAATTCTCTGGGTGCACGTTTACTGGGGTCATCGATCAGCTGGGCGACTCCCTGCCGACAAAGGCTATAGATCTGCATCGCCAGGTGCATGGCAGGGGCACTGCTCATGAACCCCTTCTCATCAGTGGGTATCAGAAAGGGGATCCATCGGGGAATATGCGGCGCAATATGGTTAAAAATCGCCGTCTCTCTGGCAGATTCTCTGACTTTCCACAGCTGGAGTTTGGGGAGATAGCGAATGCCGCTGTGCAGGAGCTTGGAACTGGCCGACGAGGTATACCCGCCAAAATCGCCCTTTTCAACCAGAGCAACGCGCAATCCACGCAATGCCGCATCATGAGCGACACAGGCCCCGGTAATACCACCACCGATAACAAGCAGATCAAAGTGGTTATTTGCTAGATTTTGTAGATTTCTTTTCATGCGGTTTCATTAAAAGTAAGCACGCCGACAGGGGCACCTGCCGAACATGGCCTTTACGGCTAAGAATAAGCGTATCAATCTGCACATCTGTCTGCCCGTTGTAATAGGCGACAAAGCTGAGTTCCATATTTCGTTGCACCGTAAAATTTAGGGCAAACGGCTGATAGGCAACCGGATCCAGCTGACTAAACTGCACCTTTTTTTCGGCAAGCACCATGGCATCGTCATCACTGGTTACTATAAATTGCACCACATCAGGGTTCTCGGGATCCGTCAGTTCCTGTCGGCCTCCCTTCACGTAAAACTGTACCTGATAGTCGCCTGCGGCAAAGGTTTGATTGGGGCCGTAGATCATTTTTCCTGATCTGTCACGCCCTGGCAGGGCCTGAACCGCTTTTCCTGAGCTGGCAAGGATATCGTCAACGACAAACCCTGTCTCACCAAGCTGCCTCTCAGCCTCAAGCTGCATTGCCGGTTGTGCCTTCGCACCACAGCTGACAATAATCTTTTCAAGATAGACCTCACCTTTGCCCATAAACCAGCTTCTGAACTCAAGTCGCTGCAGCTGGTTCAGGTGTACCTGCAAGGTCACGTCGCAGTACTCACCCTTCTGCAAATCAGTACCATACACGACCTTCTCGGCAAGGATCTCCTGGGTACCATGATCCTTGAACGTGGAGACATCAAGGCGCACGATCGGCGCGGTCAGTTGCAGGTGATCTGTCCGCAGTCGATACGTTACCTTGTATGTCCCGGCGGGATATTCTTCATAGGGACCATAGGTGAAGTAATGCTCACGATCCCGCCCTGGCACAGCATGGAGAACCAGTTTGCCTATTTTCGTATCTTCCTCCTGCTGACCGGTTAAATGTGGCAGGTCTGCTCCGGGGTAAACACGGGGCATAAACATCTCACAGGGATCTTTCTCCGGGACCTGTTCTGGAGGTTCATCGACAACCCTGAACAGATAAAGGCGGGGATTTTTAACCTTCAATCCGGGGAGCTGCATGCGATTGTCGACATCAATACGTTCAAGATATGGAGATTCCAGGAGACGACGGACTGTCATCAGAGAGGGAAAAGGACTGACACGTCTGGGGAAAACCTCAGGGTTATCATGAACAGTAAGAAAACGTACGCCCATCTGTTTGAGCAGGTCATACTGCTGCCGATCCAGGTAGCCCATATTCAGGGTTGACAAGGGATTGTAAACCTTTTCGACATACTCTTTTGCAACAATTGGTGTATATCCGTTCACTCGATGTACACGATCCATTGTCGTATAATATTCATACAGGGAACTTTGGTGAGAGTCACCGGGCCATAACGGTAACTCTAACAGCAGCTCCTCTCCAATATTCTCGGCAACATAGGTGTAGATATCCTGTCCCCTGTCAAGGTTTGTCAATGCCACGGGCTTCCCCGCACCGTAGTCAAGCCAGAGCACGCCAATAAAAATCGTGTAGCAGACAGCAAGAAACCACCTGTCACCAGGTTGCCAGAAGCGCTTGACAATATCCCTGATCGCATAAGCACACAGTACGCTACCGCTCAAAAAGGCCACGGACATTATCCGGTCAGGTACACGGGGATAATTAAAAAAAGGAAAGTAGTCAAAGAAAAAGATATAGAGTGACGTGGTACCCAAACTCAACCCTGAACCGAGCAGATAGGCCAGGAGAAAAATTGTAGAGAAAAAACAGACAAACGTCAATTGGTACCGACTGTACAATACCTCACGACCCCGTATGATCTGACGAAACAGCACCACCAGGAGGTAACCGATCAGGACAAGCGGGACAAGACCAAAATAGACAACGCTGCCCTGGGTATACAGATCAGCAAGTGCCGGACTGAACAGCTTGACATCCTGAATGGTTCGCCCCCCCTGGGCAATGGAGTCGACAAAAAAGACCTTTTTAACAAAAAAAACCCATGTAATGGTGAGCAGCAGCCCCATGAAAAAAAACAGCAGATATCGCAGGCGTAGCCTTCCCGCCTGGCTCCAGGGCATGGTCAACCGGCAGGGCCCCGGCCACCGTCGGCTTTTACGCCACCAGGCAAGGGCGACAAGAATAACGGCTCCTGCGCCGAGCACCTTATCGAGGTGACCGATGTTCAGCCAGTGATTGAAAACATAGAGAGGCAAACAAACAAAGGGGAGGACGGCCCATGACAAATCATGAAGGCCCTGGCGAAAAGAAAGGCCACAGACCAGCTCCATGATCGCGGCAACCAAAGCGACTCCCATAACGAACAGCAAGGGGTAAACCACCAGTGCCACCCAGAAGTAGCCAGTAATAAAGCCAGGATGCAACTTCCAGGCGGCCAGACTCTGATAAAAACAGGTAAGCGCTGCTCCAACCACGAAAAGACGAAGAAGCGGCCATAACTCGACATTGCTCGCAAACGGGGCAGCAAAATAAAAATCTCCCTCTTCCTGTGGATCAGGTACCAGAGAGGGGAAACACAAAAGACGAAAGGGAAGGTAGACTCCTATCAACACACACATATAGTAGATGAGATGAATCTCAAGTAAACTCAGCCATAACAGTGCCAGGCCACTCAACGCCCCCCACCACATGCTCGCTCGACGCAGGCACATCTCCAGAGAGTACAGTATGGCCGGTAACAGGAAGTAAACAAAACCGTTCAAATGCCCGCCCAACAGATTGCTGATACGCAGTGGAACGAGAGTATAGATCAACGCTGCCAGCAAGGCACCGGCACGACACTGTGTATAGGTGTTGACGAGGAGATACGTGAAGAGACCGGTCAAGATATAGCTGCATATGACAACGGCATTAAACGCAGCTATATCCCCGAGAGGAGTGAACAACAGATAAAGGAAGTTCAGCGGATACATGTACAGCCCGTCTGGCGGCTGCCCGGCGATCATGTTGAACTCGTAGGGATTGTGCAGAAAAGCGGAAGCCCCAAACAGGTTGTCCTGAAGAAGCCAGAACCAGTACAGCAGCTGCAAGGAATCGCCGGGTTTATTGAGAGCGATAACTTCGCTGCTGGTGCGATACGGAATGGCACTGTTGAAATGTTCCGCAAGTGGCCATGTCGCGGCAAAGGCCAGGGCTGTCAACAGCAAAGAGACCCCCAGACACTCCAGGGTTGCCCGTAGCCAGGCCAGGGAGGACCGCTGCATCATCAGACCAGAGGCTCCAGTATGGCGTCGAATAACGGCAGGACAGCCGCCGGGAGAAAATCCTGACGACGCCTCTGCTGAGCGTCAAGAATTCTGGTGCGAAGATCCTCGTTGTGCACCAGACAGTGGGCCAGTGCGGCGACCTGTTCCAGATCATCTTTGCCTGTAAAAAGTATCCCCCCTTCACCCAGAGTTTCCGGTATGGCTGAGCTCTTATAGGCCAGCACAGGCACATCAAACCACATCGCCTCGATAAAGGGGACGCCAAATCCTTCATGCTCGCTCATGGACCAATACAGATGCGCTGTTCTGAAGTAGGAGTGCAGGTGCTCATCATCAACCTTACCGGCAAAAAAAACATCACCTTCTAGCCCCTCTGCGCTGATCTGCTCGACAAGGGACTGATAATAAGCCTCTTTTTCGTCATAACCACCGACAAGAAACAACCTCGCCGTTGGGTCAAAATTGCGATACAGAGAAAAAGCCCTGATAAGGTCATGCTGGCACTTGTTGCGGACAACCCGACCGACAAAGAGGATATTCGTCCGCCCATCCTGAAGTTCATACATCAAGTGGGAAATGGTCGTTACATTCCATCGCGAGGGGTCGACACAGATCGGCAGAACCTGGGGCGAAGTGAAACCATGTGCTTCCAGTTCTCTGACGTTGTACAGTGAATCTCCCACCGTTACAGAAAAAAGAGAAGCCAGTTCAGGCAAGGCTTTCCGCCCTTGTGCAAGCACCTGAGCAAGCTGTGGGTCAGTCTCCTTTACCAGCTCCGGTGGAGTTATATTGTGATAACTCATGATCTTCGGGCCGACATGCTCACCAAGATAATCGAGAAGTCCACAACCGATGGAATGATGGTAGATCAGGGCTTCGTCTATGGGTGGCTTTTTCCTGGCGAACACCCTTGCCTCATGGCGCATGTTCGGGTCCAGTGCTTCAGTAAATATCTCTGAGGCGACACCCTGTTTCCTCAGATGATCACGCAGAAGAATCGCCTGATTGCTGATAGCGTCACCGTAGGCAAACCCTGGCAGGAGCTGGTGCACCGCTTTGGGACGTCTACCTGATACACTGGCAATGTTCGGCCGCAGCCCCAGCATATCTTCATAGCGCTCCATAACGACATCCCAGTCAGCAAACTGCCGGGCATAGGCACGCCCCTGTTCCCCGAACTGCTCCAACACCCCGATGTCACTTTGTTCCAGGGTCAGAAAAAGTCGCTGCCACTCATCGTCACTGCCGGCTAACCATCCTCCATCCGCCTGTTTCACGGCCATGGCCGTCGCAAGGCAACGACGATGAGCAGCCACGGGTTTCCGGTGAAACCACGCCTCCATAATCACCCTGGAATAACTTTCGTTCTCACTTGGATGAAATAACGCCTGGCAGTGCGTCAGTAACGCCGCCTTTTCAGCTTCACTGACCAGGCCCAAATCAAAAACACCATGGGCTTCATCACTGAAAGTCTCATCACCCGGACCAGCCAGCACCACCTTCAATTGCGTTCCAGGAACCTCTTCACGATACCGCCGATAACTCTCCACCAAAAATTTTGTGTTCTTATGAACATCCCGGCGTCCCAAACAGAGGACATATTTTTCATCAGCCACGGTCAGTGGCCCGACCACGGTGGGAAGTTCTTGACGGTCACCGCAGGTCTCCACCCCCACACCAACAATCCTCTCACGGCTGATCAGCCCCGGGCCGTACAAACGGCGGGCCAGCACGGCCTCTCCAGCTGAATTATACAAGATCCCCTTAGCAACTCTAAAAAGAGTCTCGACCTGTGGCAGGTATGCGTATGCTTCGTCGTGCAGACAGGGTTGCAGGAAGGCCTTTTCTGCCACCAACGGCAGCCCGTTTAAAATGGGACCATAGAGGTAGGGCAAAAAAATAAAGGCATGATATTTTTTTTTGGCACGCTTCAGATAGCTGAGCAGATGCTTTGAGGTGATATTCTCGTGAACAAACACATCCCCTGTTCCGCAAAGAAACGGACTGACACCAGGAAGGAGTTCAGAGGTCGGTCGGGAGAGGGCAAAAGTATTTGCAGCAGTAAACGCACCTGCCCTTCTCTGGTTTACGGGAAAACGCCTGATGACCACCCCATCTTCAACGGCCTCACCACGAGGCAGATGGTTGGATGCCCAGTCGTCAAGAAACGACCGGCAACAGGTGGTCAGTACTTCCACCTGGTGCCCCCGAGCTGCAAGTCTGGTGGCCACCTGAAAAGCCACCTGTTCAGCACCGCCTTTCAATTCCTTGCCATACCAGGGAATGACAATGCCGAGCCTTTTTTTCATGGCCGGTATCCAATGATTGCATAGTCCCGTGCACAGGAAAGCAACTCGTTGAGTCGCCCTGCCAGCTCGGGAGCTTCAGCTGTTGGCAAACAGTGCCCCAGATCGTGGGGATGGAGATACATGATATCTGTCCGACAAAACCCTTTATACTCAAGAAAAAACTGCTGTGTTTCAGGATACAGGGGGCGCTTGTGCGTTGGGTCTGCGTAAAAGTTGCAAGCACCAACCAGCAGGTTTTGCGGGTTCGGGGTCTCAAAAATCACGAGGCCACCACTTTTCAGGGCCCTTAAGCTGGCACTGTACAATCTGAGCTGCATCTCCATAGGGATATGTTCAATAATGTGGAAGCCGGTGATTGCCCCAAGAGAAGCCTCGGGGAGTGCGTCAAGGTATTTGATGGCATCATCAAGGGTCACTGACAACCCCTGCTCCCGGCACTGTTCCACCAGTGCCGGGTTGATGTCAACGCCCCTTGCACAGCGACCATTATCCGCTAACACCTCCAGCCATTCACCACGGCCGCAGCCCACATCAAGGACAGGTCGGTCTTCGTTGCCAGCCTGTGCAGCGTCAAGCAGGGGCAGGTACACTGACAGCCTGTCTTTTATCTCTTCCCGGGTGCCCCGGAATTTATCCTCAAAGGTAACATAAAGGGCATCGAACAGATCTTCCTGCCCGATACCTGCAACCTCTTGCTGTTCAGGGGGGAGTTTCCCTGGAGAGGCGTCATCCCGATGTACCGCAAGCAATGCACTGAGACGTCGTTCCTGCATGGCAAGAGCAGATTTCAAATAATCCACCTGATGCGTTTTTTCTTGCAGCTCATTTTCGATGTGTGCCAGCCGTGCGGCTGTTGCTGTTTCATGCCGCTCCATTCGCTGCACCCATCGACTGGCGCTTTGATCCCCTTCCCGGTTCATCCCACGGATGCCGTTCAAGGTGATTCGCAGGGCATGCAAAATAGCAGTATTAAAATCCCGCTGCGGTACGGTGATCACCCTGCCGAAATAGAGGATCACCTTGCCAACGCCCCGGGCGAGCAATCGAATCCCCTTTCGATAATTAAGCATGCTGGAGAGTCGAGAACCAGCATCCGCATTTTGCTGGGCTACCTCAAGCGTTGCGCTGAGCTGTGTCCATTCGTACGGGTTGTTCGACTCCTTGACGGGCTCAACAGATGAAGCACACCTACCCGCGTCATCCCTGTTCTGCTCTTGTTCTTTGAGTTGAGTGTGAATCAGTTCCAGCAACTCTGTGACATCCACCCTGGGATTGTTGCTTTCAATCATGATCGCCTATCCTCTGAATTTCTGCATTGACCGGTAGCGCCGCCACTCCGACAAAACTGGGGCCAGCTCCGGCAACCACCTGAAAGACCTGACACCTGTCCCACCAGGCGCAATTCTCAATCAAGTGAGAGTCGCCGGGGTGAACCGCGACACTCAACGAATAATTCCCCTGGCCGATATTCAACTTAACGGTAAATCTTGCTTCAAGGGTCTCACCCTGTTCACAGTACTCAATATTCTTACGCAAATGAAAGGTATTGGTACCATACACTTCATTGCCCATACGATCACGAAAAAGTATCCCGATGGTCGGGCTGGTCATCTGCTCAAGAAAATGGACCCGGCACACGACAACAACCGAGCTGCCACTGGTAAAAGCATTTATTGGCTGCCCTGCCTCGTCAAAAAGATCCACCTGCTCAATGCAGACTTTCCCGGAGCCTGACCGGGTGGCGACACCTCCGTTACCCTGCACCTGTTTTATCTCGGCACTGCCGCTGCTCCGAGCTATGCTGGCGTTGTAATAATCCAGTATCGCATCGGCAGGCCCATCCTGGAGAATATGTCCACCCTCAAGGAGCAGGGCCCGCTGACAAAGAGACTTGACAGCACCGGGGTCGTGGGACACGAACAGCAGGGTCGTCCCCATTTCTCGATACTGACGAATCCGCTCAATACATTTATGCTGAAAATAGGCATCACCAACGGATAGCGCCTCATCGACCATAAGGATCTCTGGCCTCACCGCCGTTGCCGCCGAAAACGCGAGCCGGACCTGCATCCCGGTGGAATAGATACGCATGGGTTTGTCGAAATATTCACCCAGCTCGGAAAATTCGGCAATTTTGGGGAGAAGAGCGTGACTTTCCTCGGTGGATAGTCCCATCATCTGACAGGTCATCTTGGCATTCACCCGACCACTGAAATCCATATGGGCGCCCATACCCAACTCGAGCAGAGCCGAGACACGACCGGTGATAGCAATGAGTCCTTGGTTAGGCAGGGAGGTTTTTGTAAGAAGTTTCAATAAAGTGGACTTTCCCGCTCCATTGCGGCCAATAATACCGACGCTCTCTCCAGAACTGACGGTAAAGGAGACATCCCTAAGAACCCACCGCGCCTCATGAAAAACCCGTTGACCACCGGTCAGCCACTCACCCAACCGTGCCCACTTGTTCGGATAATGTTTATATTTCTTCCCCACTCCTTTAACAACGATAGTGCCGCTCATAGCTCGTCCACCATTTCACCTGACAGACAAGAAAAGACATACAGACCGCCAGCAAGGGCGAGAAAAGCACCGGCACCAGGCAACATGAAGGCAGACCACTCAGGAGGTCGATGATACAGGATGATCCCTTGATACGCCTGTATAAAGGGTGTCAGTGGATTACATGCCAACAGTGCCCTGGCTTTTTCCGGAAGAATGGTCACTGGATAAACGATCGGGGTGAACCAGAACCAGAACTGCAAAATGACCGCAAGCAACTGACCAATATCCCGGAAAAATACATTGACGGTACCGAGCAGGATACCAAACCCGACAACAAACAGCTGCTGAATGGCAAGCAAAGGAATAAAGGCAAAGAGCACCATTCCCGGGAACCTGCCAGTCAGGCACAAAAAGGCAAGAAATACGCCAAAAATTATACAAAAATTAATAGTACTTGAAAGAAAGGCTATCACCGGCAGCGTCGTCCGGGGAAAACTGACCTTTTTCAAGAGCGCGGCCTGCTCAAGAAAAATATTGGGAAAACGGCTCAGCAACTCAATAAAATAGGTCCATGGCAGGAGACCAGCACAGATATACAGACCATAGGCCATGGCGTCATCCACTCCCGGCAACTTAGCTCGCATGATACGGGAAAAGATAACGGTGTAGATAAAAATCATGGCAAGAGGATTCAGGACCGCCCAGATGCTGCCGAGCAGGGAACCAAGGTATCGGCTCTGAAATTCGCGGAACACCATAGAGACGACAAATCCCCGGTACTGCCAGAGCGCCTGTAATCGTGCAAAGAAACAGGAATGCATATCACGCGTGACGAGGCGGCAACAACCTGAGCTGCTCTTCCACCATCATCCGGGCCACATCGGGCATGGCAGAGTTCGCACACCAGCCAAGTCGTGCCCTGGCCTTTTCCGGCAAGGCCAGCGATTCGACGATATCTGCTGGCCGCAACAGGTCGGGGTTATGCTGTACATGATCATGCCAGTCAAGCCCCAGCGTCGAGAAAACTGCTTCTATAAAGTCCTCAAGGCTGTAGGTTTTTCCGGTGGCGACGATATAATCGCCTGGATCATCTTGCTGCAGCATCAACCACATGGCCTCAACATACTCGGGTGCCCAGCCCCAATCCCGCCGCACTGAAATATTGCCCAGGTGCAGGGTTTCCTCACTGCCAGCCGCTATCCGGCAGGCACTACTGACAATTTTTCGCGTGACAAACCGTTCAGGACGCAGCGGTGATTCATGGTTGAATAAAATCCCCGAGCAGGCAAAAAGTCTATACGCGTCCCGATAATTCGCGACCTGCCAAAAAGCTGCTGCCTTTGCCACGGCATAGGGACTTCTCGGACGAAAAGGGGTTGCCTCTGTGGCTGGCTGTCCTTCAGTGTTACCAAAGCATTCACTGGAGCTGGCGTTATAAAAACGGACCTTTAAATCAAGAATTCGCATCGCCTCGAGAAGGTTCAATGTACCAAGCGCTATGGATTCATATGTTTCCACTGGCTGGTCAAAGCTCAGGCCCACGGAACTCTGTCCGGCAAGGTTGTACACTTCATCGGGTCGCACCTTCTTTAACACCTGAAGGACACTGCGAAAATCGACCAGGGAAACGGATTCAACATCAACCTGCTTGTCGATTTTCAAGCGGACAAGATTGGCAAACGATGCGACCTGAGCATCGCGGGATGTCCCCACCACACGGTAGCCCTTGGCCAACAGTAAGGATGCCAGATAGGCACCATCCTGCCCTGCAACTCCAAGTACGAGCGCAGTTTTCAACGCATCACCCTTTATTCATAATATTTCTTGATGGAAAACCCTTCTCGCCGGCAAACTTCATCACGTCGCGCCTCTTCCAGGTCAGATCGAACCATCTCGGTAACCATCTCGGCAAAGGTAGTCTTGGGGGTCCAGCCCAACTGTTCTTTCGCCTTAAGCGGATCACCAAGCAACGATTCTACTTCTGTGGGGCGAAAATACCTGGGATCAACGCGGACAATCGTCTTGCCGACAAGCGCTTGCTGTTCAGCCCTTACCACAGTACCGGTCTCTTCTACGCCACACCCTTTCCAGGACAGCTCCATTTTCAACTCTGCAGCCGCTGCGTTGACAAAATCTCTTACAGAATGCTGTTCTCCGGTAGCAATAACATAGTCATCCGGCTGTTCCTGCTGGAGCATCAGCCACTGCATCTCCACATAATCTCTGGCATGGCCCCAGTCGCGTTTTGCGTCCAGATTGCCGAGAAAAAGACAATCCTCCATACCAAGGATAATCCTTGCCATGGCTCTGGTGATCTTCCGGGTGACAAAGGTCTCGCCACGAACAGGAGATTCATGGTTAAAAAGTATACCGTTGCAGGCATACATTCCGTAGGCTTCCCGGTAGTTTATAGTTATCCAGTAGGCATAGAGCTTGGCTACCGCATAAGGTGACCTGGGATAAAAAGGGGTGGACTCGGTCTGGGGAACAGCCTGTACCTTGCCGAACAGCTCTGATGTGGATGCTTGATAAAATCTGGTCTTCCCCGACAAACCAATAGTTCGTATGGCCTCGAGGATCCGCAAGGTACCCAAGGCATCCGAGTTTGCCGTGTATTCTGGTTCCTCGAAACTCACCTTGACATGAGATTGGGCAGCCAGATTATACACCTCGTCCGGCTGAACTTTCTCGATGATATGAATGAGACTGCTGGAATCAGTAAGATCCCCATGATGCAAGACAAATCGACGTTGCTTTTCATGGGGCCCCTGATACAGGTGATCAATCCTGTCCGTATTAAACAGCGAACTTCGCCGTTTAATCCCATGGACCTCGTATCCTTTATTGAGTAAAAACTCTGACAGATATGCACCATCCTGCCCAGTTACCCCGGTAATCAACGCTTTTTTGGTCATCAAGCCCTCCGGTGCTCAATCAAGCAGCCTGTGGCAAAGTTAATGGATAACATTGAGTAGGGGGGAGACGAGCAGAGTTCGCCTACACATCCCCCAATTACTTTCACCATCGTGACACAGCGGCAATATCCTTTTTGAACAGCCACCTGCCGTTACTTTTTTCTTTTATATCAAACAAATAATCCCGTCTCTTTTTCTTTCAACAAGGCAAGACAAAAGGCTTTTCTCCACAGGCTGGCTCCTGATGCAAAATACATCCTTCGTGCCTGGCTTGATGAAACATCCCGGCATAACAGAGACGGGCATACCGCCTAACCAATAAAAATTCTTTATTTTACAAAATCTTTCAAAAAAAAACAACCCGCTCTCCCGCACGTCCCGTCCCAACAACGCACAACCATCCCCATCTTCTCAAACACTCCCCCTGAATGCTGATCTTTTTTTGTTTGCCTGAAGAGTATGCCTGGCAACAACCTCTATTCCTGCTCTTTTCGGAGGCTCCCCTGTCCTCAACGAATCCCTGGCAAAAAACCAACAGCAACACTCAAGTCTCTCGGGTCATCACCGTACCCCTCTATCTTGGAGTTCCAGGTTGTTGAACACCATATTTTCAAGAAAGGCGAGGTGACCATTTTTGCCGGGGGCACAGGAATTGTTACCCATTCTGCAGGAGGCAACGCCACCTCCTGCAATAGCTCCTGCCCCAGAGAAATCCGGACCACCGGTAACTGGTCATGCACATACGGCATGTCATTTCGCAGATACACCTCACCCCCAACAGAAGAAAACTCACGCAGGTCAAGAATTGCCTCTTTCCCGGCATACCGGAATCTCTTCAACAAAACCGCTGCATTTCTTTCTACCGAAGAGTTAACTTCCCATGCCGATAAACCTGTTTCATACCGATCTGCACTACGCATCTCCCCGACCGCAACACCAAGAAGCCGCACATCATTGCCAACACCCTCTTTTAAGGGACTCCAGACTCGCGACACCCGCAACTCCAAGCGGGAGTTCTCACCAAAAACATACCGCCTGATTTTCTTACCCGGCCCCCAGAACGTGCATTGATCAACCACGTGCGAATCAATGGCCACCTCTAGGGTTATCGGATGGGTATCGAGATGCGGGGCACTGCAGTCAAACCAAAACTCGGCCGGCCCCGCATGCATGTGAGAGATTACCGCAGTTTTCCCTGTCCAACGAAATGGGCCTCGGCCTGCCCAGGATTCCTGCGCATAAAATCCCGAGTAATCCGGATCTGCCAAACCATACGAGGCCAACGAGTAACGCTCGGCAAGTTTTCTCCCCTGAAAATTATCAGCAGTCAAGTAACCAAAAAAAACAATAGCCACGCCCATTACCACAAAATGAGAGAAACGAGAGCCGCTGTTATCCGCAGAAGAAAGAGCCAGGCAAAAAGCCACAGCAACAAAAAAAACAAAAAAGATGACAGGAAGATACGTTACAGACTGGGTTAACCCGTATAGATGAAAGGCCAGGATTGACAGGCCATAAGCTGCTCTAGGTAACGTCAGCCCTCCTTTTACCAATGTACAAAAAAGTAAAAAAACCACCGTTCCCCATGAAAGCAGGCCCGCGACACCGGTATTGAGAAAGAGCTGTAAAAAAAGGTTGTGAGGAGTGTCCCAGTCCGTGCGGGTGAGGCGAGCCGTCTTAAAGCTTGATTCAGGGATGTTGTCCATTGTCTGCACCTGCCATTTATACGCTTCATACCCCAAGCCCACGACAGGACTTTCACCTCCAAGCGCTAAACTCTCGCGCCAAACCTTAAAACGTTCTTCATCAGTACGTACTGTATGGAGCAAAAGACGTTTTTTCAGGTACGCCATCCGTGAGGATACTCCCCGGGTATTCACGTCCTGATCAAAACTGTATACATTTGCACCCAATATTCCTGTAGCAATAAGCACAATCGGAATCAGGGCAAAACCGACACCTTTAACAATCCACTTTCTCCCAACCTTAATTTTCCCGTCACTCCAGCCTGCAGTACTTCCAATAAAAAGCATAACAAACAACAAGACTGGATAAATGATCCAGCTTGTTCGAGAGGCGGTCAAGACCAGAGCAATCCCTACGGTGCCCAACGAAAAAAATAACACGAAAAATCGTTGCAAAGAATTTTTCAACGATGGCATTAAAAACAAAATAAAGGGTAGGGTAACAATTGCGTACTGCGCATACCATCCAGGATTACCAAAAACACTTTGAAGACGATAAACTTTAGAGGCATCATGAAAACTTGGTCTATACCATTGCAAATTGAGAAATCCAAGAGTGTCAAGGATACCAATTAGAGAAAAAAGCACTAAAGAAATGGCAATACCTTGCGCTAATGAGGAGCAAAGCTTCAAGCCGTCATCCCTTCTCGCCATTGACCAGGAAAAAAGCGACAATAAAACGAGTTCGTTTATCGAGGATAAAGAGTAAAAAATATTGCCAGGAAAGGCGTTATTCAAATAACAAGATAATGAACGTATCTCCCAACCATTGAATTTTACAAAAAAATAAAAGAGAGGAAGAGATAACAACGACAAAAAAGAAAACGAGCAATAAACAAACACCGCTGCCGATAAAGGAGAGCTTCCTCTTTTTTTTCTGCAACTTCCCTGGAAAAGATTTAACAGGATAAGCACGACCAGCCAATACTCAAAGAGCTGGCTGTACAAGGTATACGACTGGAACCCAAAAAGCGGTAAACTTGCCCCGAGAAGCCAATATAACTGCCGAATATTTAAAACTTTTAAACGAACAAAAAAAACGACAGCCACGGTTGCCACAACCAATATCTCAAAACAACCGATTAAAGCATCTAAAGAGAAAAGGTGCGCTGTTATATTACTGACCAAATAGAAGACGATAAAGAATACAAGTACAATTTTCCATATAAGTAAAACTGACGGCACCTTACCTGTCATGATCAAATCTCTCCAGCACCCCTATGACCGTTCGTCGAAGATGCTCAACACGGCGCAAGGTATAATGACTCATATTGCTTCGCTGTAAATCCTTGACGAGCCAGAGAGTACCATAGGCAACGCCACCTCCTCCTATCAAGGGCATTTCGAGCTTAAAGTTATTCTTTGCGCTCAGATCAAAGTCGCTTTCCCTTGTCAGCCTCCATTCTCTTTGATTGTTTATATTATGCCGCAAGTTTTCAGAAAAATAATCAATTTGGACGAGATCAAAATCTAATTTTTCGCAGGCCACACATATATTACTCCACAAAAATTCAAAATTTTCAGATTGTAATATTTGCATTTGAATATTAAGAAAGCTTCTTCTTTCATTACTTATACCGGCTTCATCAGTAACATCGCGTATCCATCCTAAAATTTTATCAGTAGCAATATATTCCATATAACCAGATTTTCTGGCTATAGATAAAAACAAAATGGCCGGTATTAACATAATATACGCAGACCATTTATCCTTAACAAATACAAATGAGAAAGAAACAACACCTAAAATAATAGTAATTGAGTATATAATATAAACAGCTTTTTTGTGAGAATACCCCATCTTCATAAGTAAATGGTGAAAATGATTCTTATCAGGACTGAATAATTTTTCTCCTATTATAAACCTTCGTATTGGTGCGATAAAAGTATCAACCAGGGGAACGCCCAAGGATATAACAGGAATTAAAAGGGCAACTGTCGCGTGGCTTTTCATAGCCCCCTGAATAGTTAAAACGGCCAGTATATAACCAAGAAAATAGCTTCCACAATCCCCCATAAAAACAGAGGCAGGATTAAAATTATATCTCAAAAAACCAAAACAAGTCCCGGCAAGCGCAGTAAACCCAAAAACAAGTACAGGATCTCCCCCTCGATAACAAACGACGAGCAAGGTTAACGAGACAAATAAGCATACACCTGCCGCCAACCCATCTAAACCATCTATCAGGTTAATAGCGTTAATCAAAAGCACCACCCAGAACACAGTAACTATCATCGAAAGCCAACCAGACAGCATTACTCCTCTGTGCAGGGTTATTGAAAGTGATTCTACATCTATCCCTCCCATCCAGACAAAACAGCCGATAAAAACCTGACACACTAACTTAAACCACGGATGAAGCCCTCGAACATCATCGCAGAACCCCAACAAAAAAGCCCCGAGGCCTCCAAGAAGAAAAAAGATCTGCTCCTCTTGCAGCAAAGCAGAAAAAGACATCTCCGAGGTAATCCCAATGACAAGTATATACACAGAAAAAAAAGAAAAAAACAGGGCAACGCCACCAGCTCTGGGAACGCTGTTCCCGTGAACCCTTCGACTTGAAGGGTGGTCAAAGATGCCAAGCTTTGAGGACCAGCCTGCAACCTTTGGCGTAAGGACAAGAGCTCCTCCGGTCGACGCAAGAAAAACCAAAAAAATAGTCGGCAAGCTCACCTGTTACACCTCAAACCCTTGGAGTGAAAATAAGTAGTTTTACATGGGCAACGTGGATTTTCAACTATCTCAAGGGAAAAAACCTCTCCCTTCCCCTGATAAAGCAGTCAGTAAATGGAATTCCCTCTCTCACAGCCAGACGACCTATCTCCCACAATATCGAACCAATGTTTCCAGACGAAACGGTCACCGTCCATTTGATACCAACCCAATAGTTTTCCAGGGATCTCGGTCACAAAATCGCAACGAAGCGGTACTGTTATCTGTTCCTTACCTCGTTGTTGTTATTCAGGTCAAGTTTGCTTTTTTTCTCATTATTTTTCCTTTTGCGTACTCTAATCTTCGCGTTACCCGCAATTAAGGCAATCTCTTCAAGAATGGAGAGTTTCCTTAAATCGTTTTTCTGTAGCATCACTATCTTCTCAAACCCGGAAAAATCAGGGAAGCCAAGAATACCCTTTCCTCTTAATACATCTCTATGGCAACAATATCCTCGATCTGCTCTTTGGTCGCATACGCCGTATCAACCACCCGCTGCTTCAGGCTGACAAAAAAAGAACGCTCTTTATCTCACCCAATATCCCCCCATTCCTGGTCCAGCATTATGGGAGCTTTGCTGGTTCACCCAAAAGACCGCGTCGTGAAAAATGCAGAAAACGAGACAGCCCTGTCAGTCATCTGTGCCCCAGGGAACAGGTCATGTCTGTTGAATGACCCGAGGAACAATGATGGTAAAGGTTGACCCCTGCCCCGGTTGGCTCTTTACCTTGACAGCACCGTGGTGGATCTGGGCAATATGCTTGACAATGGCCAGACCCAGGCCAGTGCCGCCCAGATCTCTACTGCGAGCGCGATCGCATCGATAGAAACGTTCAAACAGTCGGGAAAGGTGTTCTCGGGCGATGCCTGGCCCTTGATCAATGACGTTGATCAGGGCCAGGGGTTCACCCTTTGGCGTGAAGTCGGCAAACGCCTGCAGGGTAACCACGGTATCACCGGGACTATAGCTCACCGCGTTGACCACCAGATTGATCACCGCCTGCTCAAGCAGAGGCCTGTTCATCCCTGCCAATATCTCCTCGCCTTCGTCCAACTGCAGGGTGATATTTTTTTCCGCAGCAAGGACCGCGCAGGTCTGGACAGCAGTTTCCAGCACCGGCCGGATCGGTTCGGTGCTAAGATCAAAGGAGGCTGTGGTGCCATCCCTGGATTCCAGTCTGGAGAGGGTGAGGAGGTCTTCGACGATAGCATCGAGCCGGGTGGCCTGCTTGCGAATAATCTCAAGAAAACTGCGGACATCTTCGGGATTATCGGCAGCACCGTCTTGCAGGGTTTCCACATACCCCCTGATCGCGGTAATCGGAGTCTTCAGCTCGTGGCTGACATTAGCAACGAATTCCTGCCGGATGTTTTCCAGCCACTTGATCTTTGTGAGATCGTTCATCACAAGCAGCACGCCGATGGACTCCTGCCGGTTTTTTAACGGAGCGGCGTGGATCTGCAGGGTGACATTTTCGCCCCCTCTGTTAAAGGTGATCTGTTCGTGCACCGGGGTTCCTTTGTCAAAGACCCTGGTAATCAGCTCCTTGAGCTCCTGGTTACGGATCACGGTGCTAATTTCCTGCCCTTTGACGCGGTCGGCGGTAAGCTGGAAAAATTCGGCTGCGGCCTGATTCATCCGCAGGATTGTACGATGGGCATCAATGGCCACCACGGGTTCGACCATGCTGGCAAAAACCGCTTCCAGCTCACCACGCTGTTGTTTGATAATTCCCACCCGGCTGCTGATCTGCTCGGACATCCGGTTAAGGGCCATGGCCAGCGCTGCCGATTCTGCGGACATGCCAAACGTGGCAATTCGCCTGGGAGTCGCGTCCAGTTTGCTGGCGATAATATGATCTGCTGCCACTTTCATCCGTTCGAGGGGACGGCTGATCCGTTTGGCGAAAAAAAAGGCTACCACCCCGGCAAGAACCATCAGCAGAGCAGCCACCAGCCCCAGCTTACGGTGATAACCGGCCAGATATTCCTCCAGATCCGCGGTGGGACGGGAGAGGCGTAGTGCGTACCGGACAATGCCAGATTCTTTTACGGGAATGGCGGCGTAGAGCATGTTTTGACCGAGGGTCTGGCTGAAGCGGATCGAGGCTCCGTTGCTGCCCTGCAGGGTCACTACCAGTTCCGGTCGACTGCCATGATTGTCCATACGGCTGGGATCTTCGTCAGAGTCGGCCAGTACCGTACCCTGAAGATCGACGACTGTAATCCGAATGGCCCCTTTGCGCCCGGCGGTACGGACAAATTCCCGCAGTTTTTCCGGAGACGTCTGTAGATGGTCGTGCACCGATGTCTCGAGCATCCGGGCCTGGTTTGTCAACTCCTCAAGAGTTTGGTCGATATAAAAAGTCCTGCCGCTGGAACTTGCCAACCATCCCATGAGCAGCAGGGTTACCACGCAGACAAGAACGATGCCGGGGAAAAGTATCCAGAAGAGACGAATGTTCATGGTGGCTCGCTACGGTGTGTTTTGTGAGAAGTACGAGGGTTATTCTTTGAGGCGATAACCAATGCCTCGAACAGTTTCGATAATCGACCCCGCATCACCGAGTTTTTTGCGAAGGCCAAAGATCTGGACATCAACAGCCCGGTGCGTGATCATGTAATCGTATCCCCGTACCTGATCGATGATCTGCTGGCGGGAGAATACCCAGCCGGGTCGACGGGCCAGGAGCAGCAGTATGGTGAATTCCGTCGAGGTCAACTGGACACTCCTTCCTTCCACCAGTACCTCGTGCCGCCCCGGATTGATCTCCAGAGAATGGTGACGGAGGGTACGGTCCTCTCCAGTCCTGCGGTTGTCCTCCACGGGGATGCGTCGCAGGGCCACCTCCAGCCGTGCCAGCAGCACCCGCGGGCTGAAGGGCTTGGTCACGTAATCGTCAGCACCGCACTTGAACCCGGAGATGATGTCTTCCTCCTCGCTTCTGGCGGTGAGCATGATAATCGGCAATCCCTGGAGATTTTCCCGAGAGCGGACACGTGTACAGACCTCTGTGCCGTCCTTGCCAGGCAGCATGAGATCAAGGATCATGGCATCGACCTGCTCCTGGTCAAGAACGACAAGAGCCTCTTCACCGCTGTCCGCACAGGTCACATTGTAACCGGCCTTGATCAGATTGTAACTGACCAGTTGCTGGATATCGGTGTCGTCCTCCACAACAAGAATGGTAGGTTTATTCACGAGTGTTTTCCTAAAAAGATCGGGCGGCATGTATGCCCAGGTTTCAAGGAGCGTTTGCCGGTGAGTAGAGGCTGTCCCCTACCCGCTAATGGCACCGGGTTGGGACATACACCCTGCACCTTACTGCTCGAAAAATTTACTACAAAGCCTTGGGGACCTTGCAAGAAAAAAACAAAAGAGCTAACCATATCCTCATGCTTTTTTAATGAGCCGCTAATGGGGAGCCATTTCCATTATAGTGCGTATTTTCAGTTACGTTAACACGGGAGAGACGTTGTGGCGAGACATATGCATTTTCATCGTGAAATCGACCACCTCAAACGACAGGTAATGGACCTGGGGACCCTGGTCGAAGACAGGCTGCGGCAGGCCTGCATACTTGTTGACACCTGCGATCCGGAACTGGCCCAGCAGATCTATCGTTCAGACTGGGAGGTGGATGAACAGGAGATCCATGTGGAGGAGGAGTGCCTGAAGGTCTTGGCTCTCCATCAGCCGGTTGCCCGTGATTTGCGGCTCATTATAACGATTCTCCGCGTTAATACCGAACTGGAACGTATCGGCGATATTGCCGTTAATATATCGAAACGGATCCTCTCCATCGAAAAACGGTTGAACGGCCAGGAGCTTGCTGTTGACTTTCAGCCCATGTGCGCCAAGGTTCTTGAGATGCTTAAAAAAGGTCTTGACGCCATGATTACCCAGGATGCCGGCAAGGCACGGCAGCTGTTCATTGACGACGATGAGGTGGACCATTTGCGTGATGACATCTACAAGGTCATCACCAGTGAGATGAAGAAGCGGCCTGAGGACGCCGTGAGCCTGCTCAACCAGTACTTGATTTCCCGCCATCTGGAGCGCGTTGGTGACCGGATTACCAATATCGCCGAGACCGTTCTTTACCTGGTGGAAGGGGAAATAGTGCGGGGTGATTCAGAGGAAGAATAGCCAGAGCTGTCAGCCCTGTTAGCATGAGGCTCGGCTGCCTGTAGAGTCCTCCCTCCATGTAGGGCTGATTTTTTCATGAATGACTATCCCTGCTGGTCCAGCCCTTTTTCAGGCGGTTTGCTCAAAAGACATTACCCAGACAGGTACCGGTGGCCTGGGCAGCAGCTATCCACGGGTGGTCCAGGGGGACTGTTTTACGTTTGCCAACGACGTCGGCCAGCGGCACCAGTTGCGTGGACTCGCCGTCAACAGCCACCATGCGGTTGAAGATTCCTGCCTGTATGGCATCGGCGCAGGCCGTACCCAGTCGAGTCGCCAGAAGCCTGTCTGCGGCGCTGGGGGTGCCGCCACGCTGTAGATGCCCCAGAATGGTCAGGCGACTCTCCAGCCCTGTCAAGCTTTCAAGATCACTGGAGAGCCGGACAGCAGCATTGACCTGGCGGGCCTTGAACCGGGTAAGCGCCTTCAGGGTGCGGGCAAGTTTCTTGTTCTTTTTCTCTGCCTTGGCCTTGGCTTTTTGAGCGCGCAGTTTTTGATGAATCTTGGCATCCTCTCTGGAGAGGGCTCCTTCGGAAACCGCGACAATACTGAAATTTTTACCGGCACGGCGCCGGCGGCGGATGGCTTCGGCGACCTGTTCAATATCGTACGGGATTTCCGGAAGGAGGATAACATCGGCACCGCCGGCAATGCCGGCGCCAAGACCGAGCCACCCTGTGTTATGGCCCATGATCTCGACAACGATGATCCGGTGGTGGCTGTGGGCTGTGGAGTGGAGGCGATCCACGGCGTCAGTGGCGATAGTGAGCGCAGTGTCAAAGCCAAACGTCACGTCGGTCATGGCGACGTCGTTGTCGATGGTCTTGGGGAGGGTAATAACGTTGATCCCTGCCCTGGCCAGCCGATAGGCGTTTTTTTGAGTGCCGCCACCGCCAATACATACCAACGCCTCCAGGTGATGGCGGTAGTAGTTCTCCACCATCACGTCGGTCATATCCTGGACCCTGGCGCCCACAGGCATACGGTGGGGTTTGTCCCGGCTGGTGCCAAGAATCGTGCCGCCCTGGGTAAGAATGCCGGAAAGCTGGTCACTGTCGAGGCGAAACAGCCTGTTTTCCATGAGCCCCCGGAAACCATCTCGAAACCCGACAACCTGCATATTGTGACGGAGCAGAGCTGCCTTACCAATAGCCCGGATTGCCGCGTTTAGACCGGGACTGTCACCGCCGGCGGTGAGAATGCCAACAAGTTTTGCCATGTTACCTGCTGTTGTTGATGGGTTGTCATTATGGTATCTCCCTGGAACGACTGATTGTTTCGTTTCCGCTACGGGAGAGGCCCTTTCGTTTCCTGTAACGGTCACCACCCGGAATCATCGGTGAGTATACCACGTTATACCGTTCAATCGAAGAAAATTGCAGGTCCTTTTCTTTGCGAGGGAGGATGTCTCTGGCCTGTCCTTAACGAAACACTAACATAAAACAAACGAAATTATGATTTTTGAAAAACCTGTTGCTAATGCCACTGGAGTTTGATGCCGGCCACGTAACAGTAAACGTCCTTGAGAGACAGGCCTAGACCATGACCGCTTCCACATTGCCCGTTGTCGTCCTGCTGCTGGCCGCCTTCTCTTTCTGGCAGGGCAGCCGAAGAGCCTTGGCGTTGTCGAACCGCCCTGAGAGTGGCAAACTCCACTCGCGTCCGGAGTATTACGGAATGCTCACCGCCCTGTGGTGTGCCCTGCCGGCAATGATCATTTTCGCCTTCTGGCAGTTTTTTTCCGAGTCTCTTCTGGTGGGAATGGCCGGTAAAGAGCTGACTGTCAACCATACTCCCGGGCAGGTCAACCTGCTGATGAACGATCTCAAAAATCTGGTGAGCGGCAACATTATCTCCGGGGAGATCAGTGAGGAACTCCAACGGGCCGCTGACAGGTACAACGCCATGAAACAGAGCGCCAGCGCCGCCTTGCTGATCGTTGTTCTCTGTGTGGCACTGATTCCCGCCTTTCTCATTTACCGGCGCATCCGTCCGGCCATGCGTGCCCGTAATCATGTTGAACATATCATCGAGGCATTTCTCATCTTATGCTCAACCCTTGCGGTTTTCACCACCCTGGGGATTGTTCTGTCGGTCGTCTTTGAGTCCTTCCGTTTTTTCCAGAAGGTTCCTCTGGTTGACTTCCTTTTTGGTCTGCAGTGGAGTCCGCAGATGGCGCTTCGGCCAGATCAGGCCGGCAGCTCCGGGAGTTTTGGGGCGGTACCTGTTCTGGCCGGTACTTTTATGATCTCAGGTATTGCCCTTAGCGTAGCTGTACCCATCGGCCTAATGGCCGCTATCTACCTGAGCGAGTACGCCGGTGTAAAATTTCGGGCAATCATGAAACCCTTGCTGGAGATCCTTGCCGGAGTCCCTACGGTGGTGTACGGTTTCTTTGCCGCGCTGGTGGTGGCCCCGATGGTCCGGGGCGTTGGCAGCTCATGTGGCCTGGATGTCTCTTCCGAGAGCGCCTTGGCGGCTGGCCTGGTCATGGGAATCATGATTATTCCCTTTGTCTCTTCGCTCTCCGACGATGTCATCAATGCCGTGCCCCAGTCGCTTCGTGACGGCTCATATGGGCTGGGGGCCACCAAAAGTGAGACCATTAAGCAGGTTATCCTGCCAGCGGCCTTGCCGGGTATCGTCGGCTCCATTCTGCTGGCAGCTTCAAGAGCCATTGGTGAGACCATGATCGTGGTGATGGCTGCCGGTTTGTCTGCGAACCTCAGCGTCAACCCCCTGCAGGCAGTGACCACGGTCACGGTACAGATCGTTACCCTTTTGGTGGGTGACCAGGAGTTTGATTCTCCAAAGACCCTGGCAGCCTTTGCTTTGGGATTGCTGCTGTTTGTCGTTACCCTGATGCTGAATGTCATCGCGTTGTATGTGGTGCGTAAATACCGTGAGGAGTATGAGTAATTGCAGGGAGCGCCACTGTTGCTGGCTCGAGGTATACCATGAGTAAGGTCAAGCAGGAAAGTACCATGGATGTAGTCAACCGTGGCCTGGCGAAACGTTATGCCAGGGAAAAGCGGTTTCGTCTGTTTGGTCTGGGGGCAATCATTACCAGCCTGGGATTTTTACTGTTCCTGTTCATCTCCATCGTCGGTAATGGCTGGTCAGCGTTGTATCGTACCGACGTGCTGCTGGATATTCATTTTGATGCGCAGGCGCTTGATGTCGCCAATCTGGACCGCGCCAATTACGGCAAGCTGATCAAAAAGGCAATGTACCGCCTCTTTCCGGAGGTCTCCGGCCGCTCTGATAAACGGACCTTGAGCAGACTGGTGAGCAGTGGTGCCTCTTTCGAGCTACAGAAAATGATTAAGGACAAGCCGTCACTCATCGGCACCACCCAACCGGTCTGGTTTCCGACTGATGATGAGGTGGATATGTTTATGAAGGGGTATATCCGTCGTGATGTTCCCGAATCCGAGCGCAGGTTGAGTGATAAACAGATCGCCTGGATTGATGAACTGCAGGCCTCCGGTCGGTTGAAACGCTCGCTAAATACGACATTTTTTACTGCTGGTGATTCACGTGAACCTGAGCTCGCCGGGATCCGGGGCGCTATAATAGGTTCTCTCTTTACCCTGCTCGTGACGCTCGCCCTCAGTTTTCCCATCGGTGTCGCCGCTGCTGTGTATCTGGAGGAGTTTGCCCCCACCAACAAGTTCACCGATCTGATTGAGGTGAACATTAACAATCTGGCAGCGGTCCCTTCCATTGTCTTTGGTCTGCTTGGTTTGGCTGTCTTTCTTAACTTTTTTGGACTACCGCGTTCAGCACCGCTGGTGGGCGGTCTGGTGCTGACGCTCATGACCCTGCCGACCATTATTATTGCCAGCCGCGCCTCGCTCAAGTCAGTGCCCGGCTCTATCCGTGAGGCCGCCTACGGCGTGGGTGCCTCGAAAATGCAGGCGATTACTCACCATGTCCTGCCCCTGGCCATGCCAGGAATGATGACCGGGACCATCATTGGCATGGCACAAGCCCTTGGCGAGACCGCACCTCTGTTGATGATCGGCATGGTCGCCTTTATTGTCGATGTGCCGCAGACGTTCACCGATCCGGCGACAGTACTACCGGTACAGATTTATCTCTGGGCGGATGCCCCGGAACGGGCCTTTGTCGAGCGGACCTCTGCGGCGATTATGGTCCTTTTGACCTTCCTCATCTGCATGAATGCCCTCGCGGTTCTGTTACGCAAGAAATTTGAACGACGATGGTAAACCGGCAACCCCTGTTGTGTTGCTCTATCCTCGATTATTGATAATGACCAGGATGTTGAACGCTGGAAAGAACAAAGGCCTTGATCTTTGAAGGAGAATGAACATGTTGAAAAAGACACTGATAGTTACGGCAGTGTTGTCCGTTGCGGCCACTGTCTGCATGGCTACCGGCGGCCGTGATCATCTGGAGATAGTTGGGTCAAGTACGGTCTATCCGTTTGCGACCACGGTTGCAGAGCAGTACGGCAAGACCACCAAATTTAAAACACCTAAGGTTGAGGCGACTGGTTCGGGCGGTGGCTTCAAGCTGTTCTGCGCCGGAGTTGGCGTGGAAACTCCTGACATCACCAACGCGTCCCGGGCCATGAAAAAGTCGGAGTATGACACCTGCAACACCAATGGCGTCAAGGAGGTGATTGAGGTGAAGATCGGTTATGATGGCATTGTCCTTGGCAACGCCAGAGCCGCACAGCAGATGAATATTTCCCGTAAGGACCTCTACCTGGCGCTGGCCAGGGAGGTGCCGGATCCACAGGGTACTGACAAGCTCGTCAAGAATCCCTACAGGACGTGGAAGGAGATCAATGCTGCCTTGCCCGCACGCAGGATCGAGGTCCTGGGACCACCGCCGACCTCGGGAACCCGGGATGCCTTCACCGAGCTGGTGATGGATGAGGGGTGCAAGGAGTACGATTTCATCAAGGCCATGGACAAGAAGACCCGCAAGGCTGTTTGCCGCGCTGTACGTGAAGATGGCGCATTTATTGAAGCAGGTGAGAACGACAACCTGATTGTGCAGAAACTTGAGGCCAATCCTGACGCGTTGGGTATCTTCGGTTTTTCCTTTCTCGACCAAAACCAGGACAAGATTCAGGGCTCCCTTGTTGACGGAGAGATGCCAACCTTTGAAAATATTGCCGACGGCAAGTACCCGATTTCCCGTTCACTCTACTTTTACGTGAAAAAAGCCCATGTGGGAGTAATCCCAGGTATACGCGAATACCTGGACGAGTTCACCAGTGACAGGGCCTGGGGTGAGGAAGGCTACCTGTCTGATAAGGGCCTGATTCCCATGCCGGATGATGAGCGAGAAAACGTGGCTGCCAGTGTTAAGGCACTCAGACCGTTAACCATGTGAGCCCTGTCGCTTGAGCGATGTTCCCTGTGCTGCAGGTCGTACTTGCGCCGCCGGAGCTTGCTCTTCTGGCAAAGTAAAGGATGCATTTTCGCAGAGAAGGTGAGGACAGAGGAGATGGTGCACGAAGGGACCAGCAACGAAACCAGCTTTGAGGGAACAGTCGGGGTGCCGTTTGTCGACAACCCGAGGATGAGCTGCCGGGATGTCAATGTCTACTATGGTGACAAGCATGCCATCCTGGACGTGAATCTGGATGTGGCCGCCAACGAGGTGCTGGCCATGATCGGCCCTTCCGGGTGCGGTAAATCTACTTTTCTGCGCTGTCTTAACCGAATGAACGACACCATCGACATCTGTCGGGTTACCGGTAAAATCTTGCTGGATGACATGGATATTTATGATCGCAAGGTCGATGTCGTCCCCCTACGGGCTCAGGTTGGCATGGTGTTTCAGAAACCTAATCCTTTCCCCAAGTCCATCTTCGATAACATTGCCTATGGCCCCCGCATTCACGGGTTGACCACGTCAAAAAGCGAACTCGCAGATATTGTCGAGGATTCCTTGAAAAAAGCAGGACTATGGAAAGAGGTGGCCGACCGCCTTGATCAGCCGGGTACCGGGCTTTCTGGCGGCCAGCAGCAACGGCTCTGTATCGCCCGGGCTGTGGCAGTGCGGCCCGAGGTGATTCTTATGGACGAACCCTGCTCGGCTCTGGATCCCATCGCTACCTCCATTGTGGAAGACCTGATTACAGAGTTGAAAGAGCAGTTTACCATAGCCATTGTCACCCACAACATGCAGCAGGCAGCCCGGGTCTCTCAGCGAACCGCCTACTTCCACCTGGGGCGCTTGATTGAGGTGGGAGCCACGGATAGGCTCTTCACCAATCCTGAGCATAAGCTCACAGAGGATTATATTACCGGTCGGTTTGGTTGAGTTGTTGCAGGCTTTTTCTGCAGGTTCGGCAAATCGTTAAAAAATACTTTTAATGCGTTTAAGGGGTAACTAGCTGTTTCGATGGTTGATATTACCTTGTAATAATAGGAGAAGAATATGTCTGCGAATAACTTGGTTTTTCTTGAATCGCTCGAATGGTTTGACGAGTCTGGCAAAGAAATGCTGCACCGTCTGCCTGAGCAAGGCTCCGGCGAAATTAAATGGGGTGCCCAGCTCACCGTCCGCGACAGTCAGGCTGCGGTACTCTTCTACAAGGGCAGGGCCTGTGACGGGTTCGGCCCGGGCAGGCACACCCTCAAGACTGGTAACATTCCCCTCCTCACCAAAATTCTTTCCATTCCATGGGCCATGACCAGTCCGCTCAGAGCGGAAGTCTACTTCGTTAATCTTAAGGTCTTCACCAACCTCAAGTGGGGAACCCGTGATCCGGTAGCCTTTCGTGACGCTGAACTCGGCCTGGTCAGGCTGCGGGCTCATGGTGTTTTCAATGTCAGAGTTGTCCAACCGGTACTGTTTATCAATACCCTGGCAGGGACCATGGGCAAGTACACGACAGAGGAAGTTGAGGAGTATCTGCGTCGGGTGATTGTCAGTCGTTTCAACGATTACCTGGGGAAACATCTGCGTACATTGTTTGATTTGCCAGGCAGTTACGATGCATTGACCACAGGTATGACCCGTAGGCTTGCCAAGGATTTTTCCCGTTTCGGGCTTGGCCTTGATCATCTCTACATCTCTTCCATCACACCACCGCAAGAAGTACAGCAGGCGATTGACGACCGCAGCCGAATGAGCACAATCAAGGATATGGACAGTTTTGTTCGCATGAAGGCGGCCATGGCCATGGAGAAAGCGGCAGCCGGCGAGGCAGGCACTGGAATTGGTCTGGGTCTGGGTATGATGATGCCGGCAATCTTCGGTGGACAGCTTGGCGGTGGAGCTGCGGCCATGGCCACTCCTCAGACACGCTGTCCGGATTGTGAGCATGAAATCACCCCTGATGCCCGTTTTTGTCCGTATTGCGGGCACCAACAGGTGGTGCTTCAGCAGTGCGGCAACTGTGGAAAAAATCTTACCCCAAATGCCCATTTCTGTCCCCGGTGCGGTCAGCAGGCTGGAGGGCAGCCCAAGAGCTTAGTCTGCACGAAGTGCAAAGGAGAAAATCTTCCAGACTCGTTTTTCTGCAACGAATGCGGGGAAAAACTTTAGCATTCCATGCAGATCAGAGTTGAGCAGGGATGCCCACAGTGCGGTGCTCCTGTGGAACTATACAATACTCAGTTGCTCTTTGGTTGCAATTACTGCGGAGTACGGAGCTATATTACAGGCAGAGCGCCATTTCGTTATACCCTGCCTGAGCATGAAAGTGACGTAAAAGACCTTGTCTACGCGCCATTTCTGCACTTTAAAGGTACCATCTACCTCGTTAGCGAAAAGGGTATCACCCACAAGGTGGTAGATACCTCGCAGGCTGGTTGTTCCATGCCAGGACTACCGCCTTCTTTGGGCGTCCGACCACAGGCCATGGGACTCAACCGACTGACCGCGCAAACATCTGGACGCTTCCTGAAGTGGAAATACAACCCAGGGGAAATTCTCAGCAAGGCCGTCCATGTTTCCGGGCTGACTGCCCGAGGCCACACCCTCTACCATCGGGCATACCTTGGTGAAGCGGTGAGCCTTATCTATCTCCCGCTCCGGCTGGATGAGGCTGAGATTCTCGACGGTGTGACCGGACATCCCCTGCTCAACCGCGAGGATCTGGGAGATTTTTCCCTGCAGGGGATACCGTTTCAACCTTCCTGGCAGGTAAAATTTCATGCTGCTCTTTGTCCGCACTGCGGATGGAATCTGGACGGAGAGGCAACGTGCCGGGTGGTGGTGTGCAAAAATTGCCTGAGTGCCTGGGAGATAGCCAATGAAGGACTGAAAAAGGTGCCACTGTATCTGGGGTTCTGGAAGATTGCCACCCAAGTTCCTGAGCTGCAAATTCGCAGTTACGCCGATTTTATCAGGCAAACAAATCAACCTGTTTTACAGCGGCAACAGTGGCACGATCAAGGTATGCAGTTTATCATCCCTGCCTTTAAAATTCGTCCAAAAATCTTTCTGCAGGCAGGTAAACAGGCCACCATTTGCCAATGGAGAATGCAGCTTCGCGAACCAATGCCCCTTGAACGGATGGGCGCTGTTACCCTTCCTTCCGCCGAAGCCCGGCAGGCGATAAAACTGCTCCTTGCCGCCGCGGCGACCAGTCCGCGCAGGATTTATCCCTTTCTCCCCAGAATTCGCCTTGAAGAGGTCTCGGTCAGTCTGCTTTTTCTTCCCTTTGAAGATCGTGGACACGACTGGGTTCAGCCAGAAACCGGCGTGGTTATTGGCAAGAATATTCTTCGTTTTGGCAAAAGCCTCTAGTGAATTACAATCGCCTGAAGGCGGTGGCTTCAAACCAAGGACGCCTGTAAGGCGGCTTTTGGTCAACCAACTGTAAAGTCGTCATCGCGGGCTCGCTCTTTTAAATCTTGCATTGCAATATATTGCATGATCACCTCATCAGTGACATTGCCGGAACTGGCTGCAAAATAGCCGCGGG
>PDWJ01001112.1_pt1 | contig 69927 bp, 70 predicted proteins | sample 1430881 | NCBI WGS metagenome assembly PDWJ01 (sample SAMN01162460, study PRJNA174530) | Oral metagenome, whole genome shotgun sequencing project. | biome: Marine environment; feature: Marine mammal; material: Swab sample of the gingival sulcus; isolation source: swab sample of gingival sulcus... | reverse complement strand
ATAGTAGGTTACTATCGACCGAACCGAAGGCCCGAACGTAATCAAAGGATAGACGCTTTGATGATTACTGGAGAAGGAGAGACAGTAAGATGAGTGAAATCTCAAAACCAGACGTCGGAAAAGAAGGACAGAATCCCGAAGAGATGGTATCTGGTGTCTCAAGCTCCAGGGATGTTAAAGATGGGATCTGTCCCGCTACGGACAAATTGTTGGAACGAATGGTCGAGAAAAGCAATATGATGGAAGCCTATCGGAAGGTGGTGGGGAACAAGGGAAGCGCAGGAGCCGACAAGATGAGTGTGGCAGATCTGAAACTTCATCTCCAGAGGAACTGGGCCTCCATCAGGAAAGCTCTGGTAGGAGGGCGCTACATCCCGCAGCCGGTTTTACGGGTAGAAATACCTAAACCGAATGGGAAGGGTGCCCGCCTGCTGGGAATCCCCACTGTAACAGACCGGCTGATACAGCAAGCTTTGCATCAGATACTCAGCCCGATGTTCGAGGGGGACTTCTCAGAACACAGCTATGGATTTCGCCCGGGACGTAGTGCGCATCAGGCCGTTTTGGCCGCTCAAAGCTATGTCACAGAAGGGAAACGCTGGGTTGTTGATTTGGACTTGGAAAAGTTCTTCGACCGTGTGAACCATGACATCCTGATGTCACGGATAGCTGGTAAGGTGAAGGATAAACGGGTTCTCAAGCTGATTCGGCGCTACCTGAAGGCGGGAATCATGGCCGATGGGGTAACTTCGGTACCCCGACAAGGAACGCCTCAGGGCGGGCCACTGTCTCCGCTGCTGTCAAACATCCTGCTGGATGATCTTGAAGAGTCGGTATCTCGGCTACTCTATGACTGCTCATATGTCACCGAGGTTAAAAGTCGCACCCGATTCGGTGAAACGGCTCAAAGCCAAGGTGAAAGTAAATCTTCGTAAAGGGCGAGGCAGGAGCCTCTCTCACACGATCGAGAGTCTGAAATCAGTCCTTATGGGTTGGTTTAATTATTTCCGTCTGGCGGAAGTGAAGAATGTGTTCGAGGATTTGGATGGGTGGCTGCGCCGCAGACTTCGATGTATCCTATGGCGTCAATGGAAGAGAGGAAGCACCCGATACAATAAGCTGTTGGGTCGTGGCCTTTCTCCTGAACGGGCCAGAACTTCGGCCTTCAACGGCCGTGGTGCATGGTGGAACGCGGGTAAGTCCCATATGAATCAGGCTTTCCCCAAGAAGTACTTCGATGCTCTTGGATTGTATTCGTTCGTCGACAGTTTGTTGGCGTATTGTTGGCGTATCGCAATGGATTACGAACCGCCGTGGTACGGAACCGTATGCCCGGTGGTGTGGGAGGACGGTAGGCGCGAGCCTACCTCCTACCCGATAAGCAATAACCCATACTGCTTCGTTGACTTAAACACCCTTAAAAAGCTAAAATGCCTCCATGAAAAAGAGATTAGTTACCTCCGCATTACCCTATGTTAATAATATCCCGCATCTCGGAAACCTTATTCAGGTTCTTTCCGCGGATGTTTTTGCCCGTTTCTGCCGTCTTAGAGGCTATGAAACCCTGTATGTCTGCGGAACAGATGAGTACGGTACCGCTACCGAAACAAAGGCCCTTGAAGAGGGTGTAAGTCCGCGTGAGCTTTGTGATCACTATCACGCAATCCATACCGAAATCTACGAATGGTTCAATATTGCATTTGATAAGTGGGGAAGAACATCAACCCCCGAGCAGACTGAGATTGTTCAGCATATATTCAAAACCCTTGATGAGGCAGGCTATATAAAGGAAAAAACCGATACGCAGTTGTACTGCAGCAGCTGTGACCGCTTTCTTGCCGACCGCTATGTGCTTGGAACCTGCCCCCATTGTGAATATGAAGAGGCCAGGGGTGATCAATGCGAAAGCTGCGGAAAGCTGCTTGACCCCTCCGATCTTGAGGCCCCCCGCTGCAGCACCTGCGGAAACACCCCCCATGAAAAGCAGACGGATCATCTTTATATTGATCTGCCCGCTATTCTTCCGCTTCTTGAAGAATGGATGAATGAAACCTCTGTACGCGGCCGCTGGGCAAATAATGCCCTTCAGATGACAAAAAGCTGGATCCGTGACGGCCTGCATGAAAGATGTATAACCCGCGATCTGAAGTGGGGAATTCCGGTTCCTAAAGAGGGCTATGAGGATAAGGTTTTCTACGTCTGGTTTGACGCGCCCATAGGCTATGTATCAATCACGGCAACCCATACTGATAAATGGAAAGACTGGTGGATGAACCCTGATGAGGTGGAACTTTTTCAGTTTATAGGCAAGGATAATATCCCGTTTCATACGGTAATTTTCCCTTCCTCTCTGCTTGGCTCGGGCGAGAATTGGACCAAGCTGTTCCATATGTCATCATCAGAATACCTGAACTATGAAAACACAAAGTTCTCAAAGAGTAAGGGTGTAGGGGTTTTCGGTACCGATGCGCGCGATACGGGTATACCGGCTGATGTGTGGAGGTTCTATATCTACTATAACCGCCCCGAGAAGGCTGATGTTCAGTTTACCTGGAAGGATTTTCAGGAAAAGGTTAACTCTGAGCTTATAGGAAATCTCGGAAATCTTGTAAACCGAACACTTACCTTTCTGAATAAGCAGTTTGACGGTGTTCTTCCGCAAGGGCCGTCTGAGAGTAGTTTCACAGCTGAGGTTAAAGAAAGGATTGCAGTTATAACCGAGCACCTTGAATGGGCTGATCTGAGGGACGGACTCAGAAAGACATTTGAGCTTGCCGATATGGGAAATAAGGCCTTTCAGGCGGGAGAACCCTGGAAGGTTATAAAAGAAGATAAGGCCGCCGCGGGCGAACTCCTTCATGAGCTTGTCTATCTTGTACGCGATCTAGCAATTCTGATTGCTCCATATATGCCGGAAACCTCTGAGAAGATAGCTGAATTTCTCGGGAAGCCCGATATGGGCTGGGCCAGCCTCGGCCGCCGGGATGATCTGAAAAAGATAGGTAAACCCAGCCTTCTGTTTCAAAAGCTTGAGGATGATGATATTAATGCCTTCAGGGAAAGGTTTGCCGGAAGTCAAAAGGAGCGTGCCGAAGGCGGCGCCAAAGACTGTGCCAAAGACGGCGCCAAAGGCGGTAAGTCAGATAAGGCTGATTCCAAAGACCGGACTGAGGACCTTAGTCCTGAGCAGCTTTTCCGCAATACAATCGATCTGCGTGCGGCAAAGATAGTAGAGGTTGAGCGCCATCCCGAGGCTGATAAGCTGTTTATCCTTCAGCTTGATGACGGCACCGAAGAAGGCCGCCAGATTGTATCAAGTATTGTTCCATACTATACCGAAGAACAGCTTCAGGATAAGACCCTGATAGTTGTAGCAAACCTGAAGCCCGCAAAATTCAGGGGAACAAAGAGCTTTGGAATGCTTCTTGCTGCGGAAGGGCCTGTTGAAGGAGGTGAGGGCGAAACCTGCGAGGTTATCTTTGTTGAAGGCCTTGAACCCGGAACAAGGATACATCTTGAAGGCGATAATCCCGCTGAACTTCCGCAGTGCTCAAAGATAAAGGTAGACAGATTTTTCGATGTTCCTATCAGGGCTGTTAACGGCAATGTGGTTATAGGCGGAAAAGCACTGGTGGCCGGTGACGTAAGGCTTCAGACCAAAACCGTATTAAACGCCGAAGTAGGTTAAGCCTGATATGTCAAGGACCTTCCTGAAGCCGATAGACCTGAAGGATATCGGGCTTCACAGTAATATGCTTCAATCCTCTTTCTGGGGCTGCCTGAAATCATCATTCGGGTGGAGGGCCTTTGCGTTTAAGATCGAAGACTCCGAAAGCCTGCTTGTTCTTCTGCGTGAGCTGGGAGCAGGGCAGTCTCTGGCCTATGTCCCTCATGGGCCGATGATTAGCTCAGACTGGGATGCTGTTACAGAAATTGCTGAGAGTCTGCGCTCATACCTTCCCAAAAGCTGCATGTTTGTCCGATTTGACCCCCCGTGGGGAGTTAAGGTCCCGGCACTTTCAAAGGATTCCGCGGGCTATCCTGAGTCTGAGCTTGCCCCGCCTGCATCAGGCGGAGCTTCTTCCGGCCCTTATGGCCCTTATTTCAAGGCTAATATGGATATCCAGCCGCCGAGCACGGTAATACTTGATTTGAGAAAACCAGAGGATGAACTGCTTGCGGGAATGAAGTCCAAAACCCGCTATAATATAAGGCTTTCCGCTAAAAAGGGTGTTGAGGTCAGGACAACCGGTATTGAGGGGCTGCCCAAGTGGTATGATCTTTATAAGATAACCGCTGAGCGTGACAAGATCGCCCTTCACGGCTATGATTATTATGAAAAAATATTTGACCTTGCTTCAGAGCAGGCCGCGGAGGGGGCTCCAGAGCTGAGACTGCTTCAGGCAGTTATAGATGATGTTGTTGAGGCCGGTATTATCACCGCATGGCAGGGCAGGCCCTTCGAAGACCGCAGGGCAACATACCTTTACGGCGCAAGCTCCAATAACAAGCGCAGCTATATGCCTGCCTATGCGCTCCAATGGGAGGCAATAAAACAGGCCGCTGTGGCAGGATGCACGATTTACGATTTTTTCGGGATTCCCCCCGCAGATAACCCCGAACATCCTATGCACGGCCTTTACCGTTTTAAGACAGGGTTTGGAGGTGAGATCCTGCACAGACCGGGCTGTTGGGATTTTCCCTATAAGAAATCGGCCTACAAGGCCTTCAGAACATTAGAGTTGGCCCGGAATTATTACTATAAAAACCTTAAAAAGCGTTGATTAAATATGACACTAAAACGCGGAATAATACTTTTCCCAGCAGCATTCATGATGAATGTGAATCTCCTTATGATAAACTTTACAGTTATCTTTTTTTTAAAAGATATGGTAGGCTTGAATGCCTCAGCAATAGGGTGGTTTTTTGCCGCGGGCTACGGCTGCTATGCCATTGGATGTATTGCTCTGCGTCCGGTACAAAACAAAATACTGCCTCCGGTTTCAATGTTCATTGCAATAGCAATGATGCTCTTTTCAATTATTATGATATCCCGAAGTACAAACCCTGTTGTTGTTCTTTTCTATTATTTGATATTCTCAACCGCTCCGGCATTCTTCTGGCCTCAGCTTATGGGCTGGCTTACATTTAAACTTGGTACAAAAGATCTTAACAGTACAATCTCAAGGTTTAATATTTCATGGTCAACCGGCTCTCTCTGCGGTCCGCTTTTGGGCGGATTTCTTGCGGAATACAACCTAATGCTGTCATTTTACGTTGATATGGTTTTTCTTGGCTTATTTGCACTGATCCTGCTCCTTAGTCTTGTCTTTTTAGAGGATATGCGAAATTTCCCAAGGCATGGTGAAGAAGCCTCAGGGGAAGATCTCCATGAAAAAGAAACAGAGGACGGTTTGGAGCTGATAAACGGGGGCAAGGGAACCATCTTAAGGTATGGGGCCTGGATTGGCTTATTTTCGGTTTATGTGGTCCTGGGTCTTCTTAACAATATTTTCCCGCTTTTTATCCGCCAGAGTATGGGATTTGGCGAAAGTGTTGCAGGAAATATTCTGTTTGCAAGAGGGGCAGCCTCTGCGCTTGGCTTCTTTTTAGCCGGCAGGTTTACCGCCTGGCATTTTAACTCCAGGGTGATGTTTTTCACTCAGGCCGCTTCGGCACTGATAATGATAATTCTTGTCTTTGTAAAAACCATTCCCGGTTTTTATCTGCTGTTTGTGATCTTTGGTCTGCTTTCATCAATGGCCTATACAAGCGGTATTTTTCACGGTTCGGCCGGAGCAATAGACAGGGGCAGACGGATGGCTTTGTTTGAGGCAATTCTTACGCTGGGAGTTGTGACCGGTTCAATCGGCGGCGGCTATTTTTTTCAGTATTTTTCTATTTATTGGGCTTTTTTATCTGTTGTTCTTATAATAACAGCAGGGCTTATTGCTCAGATACTCATTATTAAATTTCTGAACTGATCCCCACGGTCAAATTCGTTTTTAAACATGCCGAATGACGTACATCCGGGAGAAAGTACAGCTGCCTGAGATGCAGGTGCAGATGAAGCCCCCGCCTGTTTGCGGGAGTTTTCTCCGGCACGCCTGATGACGTTTTTCACGGCGGCCTCAAGGCTTTCAAAGGGTCCGTCATAGCTGATGCAGCGGGTCTCAAGCTCACGGATTATTTTATCGGTTCCGCTTCCTTTAAGAAGTGAAATAGATACCAGCCTGGGGCTGCTTCTGTTCTCATTTGGCTCCTCTTCCGCACCCTTCGCGCCGGCAGAATAAGCAGCCCCGGCAGAATAAGCGGCCTCCTCCGTAGTCCCCTCCGCGCCGGCTGAAGCCTCTGCCGCGGCATCGGCAAGTACCCCAAAGTCGAGCTGCTTATCTGTGCCGCCGGTAATGAGGTGAACCGGAACCGAAAAACTCGTAATCGCGGCTGCCGCTGCCTCCGGAATGGTTGCGGCAGAATCATTATACCATGCAATCCCCGCGGCATCGCGGATATATTCAAGCCTGTGTGCAATACCCTTAAAGCCGGCAAGCCCTTTACGGATATCCTCCGGCGCTATGCCGAATTTGTATAAAAGTGCCGCGGCATTAAGCATATTAAAGCGGTTATGATTTCCCTTTATTGCCAGCTTACTATCAAGGATATGGGTTTTTACTCCCTTTTCATACCAGAATCCGCTTCCATCCAAATCAAGAAATGCGCCCCCTGCCGGCCTGCCTTCTTCTTTAATTGGCTTCCTGTATAGGTAATAGATTCTTGAATGAGCTTTTTTTGCAAAATAATCGGTATATTCTGATTCAGCGTTTAGGATTAGGGCACCGTCTGAGTCCTGTGCCTCAAAGATAACTGCCTTGTCAGCCGCGTAATCATCCATGGAGTTGTACCGATCCTGATGATCATGCATTATATTTGTTATTGTGCATACCTCAGGTTTCAGCAGGTTTCTGCCGGCTATATCCGCAAGCTGCCATGATGATAATTCAAGTATTACAGCTGCCCCGCAGTTATTTTTTTCTTCATTCAAAAAGGTTAGCGGAGAGACGGTAATATTTCCGCCAAGATCGGTATCAGGATCAATTTTTTTTAGAACATGGTATAGGGCTGAAACTGTAGTGGATTTTCCTTTGCTGCCTGTTACAGCTATTACAGGCCGCTTATTCAGCCTTAAAAAAACAGAGATATCCGTTTCTATAGAAGCCCCGCCGTCAATTGCCGCCCTGAGGTATGGCGAATCAGGTTTCACGGCAGGATTTTTTATTATGATATCCGCGTTCTCAAAGTCGCTTATAATGTGCCTTTCAAGGGTATATCGTATATTCAGATCAGAAAGCTGCTGTATGGAGGGCTGAAGTATATCTTCGCTGCGCAGGTCGGTCACCGTTACATTTGCTCCTGCCTCCGCAAAAAAACGGGCTGAAGCACTTCCTCCGCCGTTAAGCCCCAGACCCATGACTGTAATATTTTTATTATTGAAAATTGAACTCAAGCTTGTATTCCTTCATCCCTTCCTTGTTCAGATAGGGTTTGATTTTAAGTGAACTCCATATTTTTGTCCACTCCCGGGGTATGGTCCTTTTCAGTTCAAGGTATAGGGGGTTGTTCCTGGTGAATGGCCCCTTTTTGAATTCTTTTTCCATCTTCGGAATGTGATTCTGGATTAAATGCAAAGATTTATGAAAATACCTGATGAATTTATAACGTCCCGAGAATGAAATATCAGCAGGAAATAGACATATTGTGTTAAAGTCGCAGCGAAAGGGATAATAAGGGTAGCTATTTACCCCCTCTGCCATAAATGCTGCTGTAAGAAGTTTGGTGAGTTCAAGATCAATCCATTTACCATTAATGTGATAGCCCTTGCCGGACTCTCCAACCCATGTAGATTCAAAAAATCTTTTTACAGGAATACTTCCGCTTGAATCGGCTATTTCCGGTTGGAATACCGGTATGATGAGGCTTTCAAAGAAAAGCTTTTTTGTTTCAAACTCAGCGGTTATATCATTTGTTGCATTGGCTGTTATCCTGCTGTCAAGAAGCCTTATATTGAGATCAAGCCTCAGTATATACAGGTAATAATTCTGATCAGTTTTTAGTACCTGAATAAAACATGGTCTTAGAATCTCAGCCGGATCAAAGAAGTATCTCGTTCCAACAAAAACCTCGGGAAATGCTCTGCAAAGCGATGATACAAGCTGTCTTAGTTTATTAATATAATCTTCTGATGGTTTTGTTTTGTTTACATCGTGGAAAACCGTGAAAGAGGGTATCTTAAGTGTATTTTCTGATAACAAAAAAGCATCTTCATTTTGATCAAAATGTACTGAGTAATTGGTTTTACTATTATCGATGGCCCTTAGATATTTTGATATTTCCGGATCTGAATAATTAAATACAATTTTATCTAACAACTTTTCCATATATTTTAAAAAATATACATCTATAAGTCTTTGAAATCAAGTTGTTCTTTTTTATAAGCCTTATGCTACTTGAAATAATTTTTATTTTGATGCATAATCCGTCAATAACTTTACAACTTTAAAGGAGCTCAGGGTGCCCTGCGGAAGAAAACGAAAAAGACATAAAATCGCAACTCATAAGCGGAAAAAGAAGCTGAGAAAGAACAGACACAAGAAAAAATAGTATCTCCTGCTATTTTTACTCAATAACTAACAGATTCTCTTTCAAAAAATGTTTATTTTTGGAAGAGAATCTTTCGTTTCGGCAGCTAAACCATTACAGGTGAAGTTGTCATAAATACTCCAACCACATTAAAGATTTAGATTTTCTCAATAATTTGGTTATTGTGTGTTTATCCCTTGTTTAACCGGCTGTCTGCATTCTTTTAAGAAGATTAGCCAGTAAGGCAGAGCAGGAAAATGTCAGTATGAAGTACAGGAATGTTACTACAATCCATGTCTCAAAGGTCGCGTAGGTTGAAGACATTACCTGCGTTCCCTGAAAAGTAAGCTCAGGAATTGAGATTACTGAAACAATTGCTGAATCCTTGATTGTTGATATGAATTGACCAGATAGCGGAGGCAGTACGTTTTTTGCCGCCTGAGGTAATATTATACGCCTGAATTGTACAAAGCGTGACAACCCTATGGAATATCCGGCTTCCCACTGCCCTTTGGGGATACTTTCAATTCCTGCCCGGACTATCTCGGTTATATAAGCCCCTTCATATATGGCTATACTCAAAGAGGCCGAAAGAAATTCATTGAATAACTGCGGTTTAACAAATAAAAAACCTATCACGGATTGAACACCGGCAGAAGCTGCCTTTATCGATTCCTCAATACCGGCCTGCTCCAAAATCCGGCTGCTGAAGAAGTAATAGAATATAAATACAAGTACAATGGGCGGAATATTCCTGATAAGATCTACATAGACCCTTCCGACGAATCTTCCGAATATGCCGCGCTGGGCACGCAGCACGCCCATTACAGTACCTATAATGCAGCCGATTATAATTCCCCATATACTGAGCTTTATTGTCATTCCAAAGCCGTTAAGAATTGCGGATGCTGCCAGTTTTCCGGTATTTCCGTCTCTTCTCACAAGGTACTTTGGAATGATCTGCCAGTTCCAATCGTATTTAAGCGTAACCTTTATCCGGTAGATGATAAAGGCTGCCGCCGCAAGAATTAATACAATGAGAACGGCATCAATAATTTTAAATCGGCTTTTATGATTAAGCATTCTGCCAGTCTATCCGTTAAGGGGTCTTATTCAGATTCAAGACCTACTTCAGGCATCCACTCTTTACCCATAAACCAGTATCGGTATCTTGTATCAAGAAAACCGTCGGCCCATTTCAGGGTTATCCAGTTATTCAGGAAGTTCATGAAGTTATGTTCTCCCTTTCTAACTGCAAATGATATCGGTTCCTCTCTGAAGATTGCGGGTTTGATTGGTATATAAAGGGTATCAGGATATTTTTCAGCCTGAATCTGCGGGAACGGAAAGGATGAAACCAGTGCGTCTACTCTTCCATTAAGAAGCTCCTGAACACTCTGAGGCTCATCATCAAAGAGCCTTATCTGCGCGTTAGGCATGAACTGCTTGGCCGCAACGGCTCCGGTGCTGCCTGTTCTGGCCGCAATGACTATATCTTTTTTGTTAAAATCCTCAAGTGATGTAAGGCCGCCGGCCCTCTTCTTGTTGGCAACAATTGACTGTCCGCTGTATTCGTAGGCGTTTGTGAAGTTTACTGACAGGTTTCTTTCTGATGTTACTGACATTCCGCCTATGATTATGTCAAATTTTCCGGTAACAAGGGCAGGAATTATTCCTGACCATTTGGTTTGTATCAGTTCAACCTCAACACCCATATCGGCTGCAAGCTGCTTTGCTACATCAATCTCAAATCCCACGAGATCTCCGTTCTTATCCAGCATTGCCCATGGAACAAAGGTTGAAAGGCCGACTTTCAGTGTACCCCGTTTTAATATCTCTTCAAGCTGGTTGTCCATACTGGTCTGGTTTGCATTACTGTCGTTATCACCGCTCTTTGAGCCTCCGCATGAAAATACCGTCATTGCAAAAATAATTATTGTAATCAAAATAATCTTTTTCAGGTATTCTTTTTTCATTGACATCCTCCATTATCAAGTATTTTACTTAAAAAAAGCTTTGTCCGTTCTTTTTCCGGATCTTCAAAAAAACGTTCAACGCTGTTTTGTTCTATTATCTTACCCTCATCCATAAATATGATTCGGTCTCCAACCTCACGCGCAAAGCCCATTTCATGGGTAACAACAACCATTGTCATACCCTCATGGGCAAGATCCTTCATTACCTCAAGAACCTCTCCAACCATCTCCGGATCAAGTGCGCTGGTCGGCTCGTCAAAAAGCATTATCAGCGGGTTCATTGCCAGAGCACGTGCTATTGCAACCCTCTGCTGCTGACCGCCTGAAAGCTGCCTTGGGTATGCGTCAATCTTATCGGAAATACCTACCTTTTTAAGAAGTTCTTCAGTAAGACTGTCTATATCAGAGAGTTTCTGCTTTCTGGTATAACGGGGACCGGTTCTTATATTGTCACGAACGGTCATATGGGGAAACAGATTGAAGTTCTGAAAAACCATCCCGACCTCTGTACGGATTTTCAGTCTGTTGGCATGATGTTCATCCAGCGGTGTGTCATCTATTATGATGCTTCCTGAATCTGTTTCTTCAAGACCGTTAAGACAGCGAAGAAGTGTTGACTTTCCTGATCCTGACGGACCTATAACTACAACAACCTCTTTTTGTCTTATATTAAGGCTGAAATCGTCAAGAGCAATTATGTCCTTTCCGAATTTCTTGTTAATCGAACTTATCTTTATGATATCTTCACCAAGTTTCTTCTCTTTCATGCCCCTGCCTTTTTAAATTTGGTTTCAAGTCTTTGTGAAATAAACGATAGACAAATATTGATTATCAGGTAGACAGCGGCCACTGTAAACCATATTTCAAATGTCAGAAATGTTTCTGATATAGCAACCTGTCCCTGCATTGTAAGCTCATAGATTGCAATTGTAGACACCAGGGCCGAATCCTTTACAAGAGATATTGTCTGGCTGGAAAGGATCGGAAGAATATTCCTTAATGCCTGGGGCAGTATTATTCTTGCGTAGGTCTGAACCTTATTCAGCCCTATACTGTGCGCGGCCTCCCATTGGCCTTTATCTATTGCAATAATACCGCTTCGTATTATCTCTGATGTATATGAGCCCTCAAAAAGGCTCAAAGCCAGAACCGCGGATGTTATCCTGCCGATTCCAAGTATTGGCGATACAACAAAGTATACCAAAAAAAGCTGTATAAGAAGCGGCGTGTTTCTTGTTGTCTCAAGATATACAATTGCAGTAAGATTGGCTGTTGCCGAATCTGAAAGTCTGAACAGGGCTGCTGTAAATCCGAAAATAAATGATAAAATGAACGATATTGCGGAAATAGATATGGTCATTCCGAGACCCGTCAGAAGCGGGCCGGGCATAAAGCCTTCATCACTGAAGCTGTATATAAAATCAGAGACCCTGTACCACTGCCATCGGTAGTTAAGATTTTTTATTCCGCCTGATATTATAATAATAATTATAAATGAAAAAACAAGAAACTTGAGGGTTTCAATAATTACCGGGTATTTGACTTTTAATAAATGGTATTTATGCCTGATCCCTTTCATTTTTACAGATACAATCTGAACGAGGCTCCTTCCGGAATATTAATTATTCAGAGTATTTTAGTCAAGGTTAAAAGGGGTTCAAGTAATTATAAATGAGCTATTTCCCAATATGCAGGTTGATTTGATCATTGGAATACTCTTGACTCAGGGGTTAAACTGATGTACTTTGATCTTAAACAATTAAACTAAAAAGGAGTAATCATGGCCAAGACGTACAAAATAGCAGTCATTCCTGGCGATGGAACTGGTCCGGAGGTTATTGCAGAAGGGAAAAAGGTCCTTGACGCAGTTGCTCAGAAGTTCGGTTTTAAACTTGATATGCACGAGTTTGATTATGGCGGAGATCGATACCTTCGAACCGGTGAGGTTCTTCCGCGTAATTCTGTCGATGAGCTTAAGAAATTTGATTCGATCTACCTCGGCGCAATTGGTCATCCTGATGTAAAGCCTGGTATCCTTGAAAAGGGAATACTTCTGAAGCTTAGGTTTGAACTGGATCAGTATATCAACCTCAGGCCCGTAAAGCTTTACCCCGGAGTTGATTCTCCTCTTAAGGATAAAGGTCCGGAACAGATTGATTATGTTGTTGTCCGCGAAAATTCCGGAGGAATGTATACCGGAACAGGCGGTTTTTCAATGAGGGGAACCGAACACGAGGTTGCAACTCAGAATATGGTTTACAGCCGCCATCAGGTTGAAAGATGCCTGAAATATGCATTTGAATACGCGCAGAGACACGGGAAGAAGGCAAGGGGAAAGGGTGATTCAAATACGCTCGGACTTGTCGGAAAAACAAACGTTCTTACCTTTGTTTTCGATCTTTGGGAGAGGATATTTAATGAGCTTGGTGATCAGAAATATCCAGATGTTAAAAGAAAATACTACCATGTTGATGCTGCCTGTATGTGGATGGTAAAAAATCCTGAATGGTTTGATGTCTTGGTAACAGGCAATATGTTTGGAGATATTATTACCGATCTTGGTGCCATGATCCAGGGCGGAATGGGAATAGCTGCAGGAGGAAATATAAACCCTGAGGGTGTTTCAATGTTTGAGCCGATTGGCGGTTCCACACCGAAATATTCAGGACAGGGAATAATAAATCCTTTGGCGGCAATTGTTGCCGGGGCCATGATGCTGGATACCCTTGGTGAGGCTGAGGCCTCTGTTGCCATTGAGAATGCGGTAATGGAAGTAACAGGTAAGAAGCTGAAAAGCCTTTCTGCAGGTGAAATGGGGTATTCAACAAGTGAGGTCGGCGATTTAGTAGCAAATTTACTATAGTAGATTTGAAAAATAACGATAATAGTGTTATACTATAAGTATCAAAGTAGTTTATTAACTTCGGTTGGATATTTTTCCCACTGATATTTGTGCTCTGGACAGAGGTTCCGGAGCTTTTTTTTATTAATTTATATATAAACTGAACAGACAAACAATTTATTGCTTTTTTTTAATAATGGGTTTATTATTATACAGGATTTTACCAATACCAAGAGGCCTTTCTCTACGGGTTGCGCAGAGAAAGGTTCTCACAAATCGGCCGCACGGTATTCCGGGGGTTATGAGGAGGTATCAGAAAATAACTTTGTAATTAGAGCCTCATTAAGAATATAAATAAAATAAAATATATGGAGTGATGAAATTATGAAAAAATTATTGGTACTTGGATCAGGTGCTCAGGGAAGTACCGTTGCCAAAAGAATGGATGAAGAACCTAATGTGGCCGAGATTATCTGTGCCGACTATGATGAAAAGGCTGTAAAGGATCTTGCCGGACAGCTTAAAAAAGGCCGCCCCCTGCAGCTAGATGCAACAAAGGTCGAGAATATTGTGAAGGCAGCTGAAGGTGTTGACCTCATTGTAAATGCCCTTCCAATGGCCTTTGGCCGGACAGTTCTTGAAGCTGCCATTCAGGCAAAGACCAATTATCAGGACTTTGCAGCGGCCGATGATGACAGCATTGGCTGGGTTGAAGGTATAAGGGTTATGCTTTCCGAAACATCAGACCGTTTCAAAGAGATCGGAAAGACCGCTATAATAAGTACTGGTTCAGCTCCCGGAATAATATGTGTAGCAACACGTGACGCAATGCGCAAACTTGACAGCTGTGAAACTATCAATATGTTTGTATGGGAAGGAGTTAAGGCCAAACGCTTTCTGCCGTTCTGGTGGTCTCCTGAGGTAGCATATGCTGATATGGCTGATGATGCCTTTCCCTGTATTGATGGCAAGATTGTAGCTTCCAAACCCTTTGAACTGCCTGTTTCGAGAAAGGTAAGGGGTTCTGAAAAAGAAATCCGCTTTGTAGAGCACGCGCATGATGAAACTGTAATTATGGGAATAAATGCGGAGAAATTCTTCAAAGGCGTTAAAAACGTATACTTCAAATATGGCGGTTACGGTATCGATTTTGCGGAACCTCTCTATAGAATGGGTTTGCTTTCAGAAACACCTATTGAGATTGATGGACAGATGGTAGTACCACGAAAAGTAGCCCTTAAGCTTACACCTCCGGCACCTAAGTATCATGATGAGATAAAGGAAATCCTTGATGAAGGTCTTGTTGATGATTCAGGAGCAATGCTCATTGAAGCCATAGGAATGAAAGACGGAAAACGTGTTAAGGTTGAGACCTACGTTAACTCACTTGGCTGTGTGGACGCGTTTAAGAAATCCGGACTCACCGGAGAAACTTATTTTACCGGTCAGGGCGGTTCACTGTTTACCAAACTCTTTGTAAACGATAAAATCTATCAGAAGGGGCTTATTTCTTCTGATATGCTTGAGTTTGATCAGGTTGATTACTATCTCGCAGAAGCAGCAAAGCTTGGTATTACACTTGATACCAGTGTAGAAGAACTCTAATCTTTATTGGATTTTTATTATAAGCCCGGAATAAAACCCGGGCTTTTATTTTGTTATGAATGAAGCTGTTATTGAAAGATTAAAAACATTCACAATATTTCGCGATTTTGATTCAGAAACGTTGTTGAAAGTTTTTTCCGGCTATGCCGCTCCGGTTAAAATCTTCACGGAAGGACAGCTTGTGATGATGCGGGGTGATGCTGTTGAGGCATTCATGATTATTCTTGAGGGCCGGCTTGCCGCTCAGATTCAGGGATTAAACGGAAAAATCCTCCGGGTTGAGGTTTTGAAGTCATCAGACATTATTGCATCAGGCATTCTTTTTTCACATGACAATAGACTTCCGGTCAGCCTCTATGCCGAAACTGAAGTAAGGGTTCTTTCTATCCCTAAAGAGGCTGTTTTTAAACTATGTCAGCTGAGTACTGATTTTATGCAGGGATTCTTTACTGATATGGGAGATAAGATCTCAATGCTGGCGGAAAAGATACGGCTTTTTCAGTTTAATACAATCCGTCAAAAGATTGCAGGCTATCTTATCGGACTGACAAGCGAAAGGGGCCTGTCTTCTGTTAAGCTGCTGCATAATAAAGAAACCCTTGCTGAGATAATGGGTGTTACAAGACCTTCCTTATCCAGGGAATTCTCTAATCTCGCAAAGGAAGGTCTTATCGAGGTTAATGGAAAGAATGTAACAATTCTTGATAGTGAAGGATTGAAATCTGTGCTTTTTGAGGAATGATTAATCATCTTGGAATATTATGAGAAATGACAGACATTTGACTTTTGTCTATAAAACAATCAGAGAAAAAATAGAATACAAAAAAAACAGTAGTGAGTGTCCGTTCTGTAACCGTTCGGAGTTAAACGATATTATTGAAGAAGACGGTAAAATCATTCTTCTGAAAAATAAATTCCCCGCACTGGCTGATACCTATCAATTGGTACTTATAGAGGTTGATAACTGTTCAGATAGTATATCAACATATGATAAGGAATATCTGCGTAAACTTATAAAATTCGGAATTGATCATTGGCTTGAAACTGAAAAATCAGGTGAGTTTAAATCTGTTGTTTTCTTTAAAAACCACGGGCCCTTATCAGGCGGCAGTATTGCCCATGCTCATATGCAGATAGTAGGGCTTAAGAATATTGATTATAAAGAAAATATCAGGGATGAAATCTTTGAGGGTATTGAGGTTCATAGAGAAGGAAGGTCTCTTATCAATTTATCTACAATGCCTAATGCCTGTTCGTTAGAGATAAATATAATTACGTCCCCGCGTGATGATAATTACATTGCCGATCACCTTCAGGTTCTTGTTAATTACATACTTAAACAGAGCAAAAGCTATAATTTATTCTTTTACAACTGGAATAACTCTATAATTTGTAAAATAGTTTCGAGGTGGATAACCTCACCCTATATCATAGGCTACTCCATTGCTCATAATACCAACAGAGTAACCATGATAGCGGATGATCTGAGAGAACTTCTCGGTTCTAACTAGGCCCCCATAAAAAGCTTTATGTCGTCTTCTACCTCACCGATTCCAGCAATGCCGAAGGTATCTATCAATACCTTTGCTACATTCGGACTTAAGAATCCCGGCAGGCTTGGTCCAAGGTGAATGTTTTTGACACCGAGAAACAGAAGAGCCAGAAGTACAATAACAGCCTTCTGCTCATACCATGCGATATTATATGATATAGGCAGATCGTTTATATCGTTAAGTTCAAATACTTCCTTAAGCTTAAGAGCTATAACCGCAAGTGAGTATGAGTCGTTGCACTGGCCGGCATCAAGTACTCTTGGTATTCCGCCGATATCACCAAGCGGAAGCTTGTTATATCTGTATTTTGCGCAGCCGGCGGTAAGAATAACGGTATCCTTCGGAAGCTGTTTTGCAAACTCAGTGTAGTAATCACGGCCCTTCATTCTTCCATCACAGCCGGCCATTACAAAAAACTGTTTGATAGCGCCGGATTTAACAGCATCAACAACCTTGTCCGCAAGAGCCAATACCTGATCGTGCGCGAAGCCGCCTACAATCTCTCCACTCTCAATCTCTGTCGGTGGTTCACAGTTTTTAGCCATCTCTATAATCGCGCTGAAGTCCTTCTTGCCGGGTTCTCCTTCAATATGCTTAACTCCCTCATAACCTGAAGCTCCGGTAGTAAAAACCCTGTCCTTATAGCTTGCCTTCGGCGGAGTAATACAGTTTGTGGTAAAAAGAATAGGTCCGTTAAAGGTTTCAAACTCCTTATCCTGCTTCCACCATGCGTTACCATAGTTTCCGACAAAGTTGTCGTATTTCTTAAAAGCAGGGTAGTAGTTTGCCGGAAGCATCTCTGAATGTGTGTATACATCAACACCTGTTCCCCTTGTCTGTTCCAGCAGGAGCTCCATATCCTTCAGATCATGGCCTGAAATGAGTATTCCGGGATTTTTTCCGGTACCGATATTGACCTTTGTTATTTCTGGTTTTCCATAGGTCTCTGAATTGGCCTTATCAAGAAGGGCCATTGCGTCAACACCGTATTTACCGCACTCAAGAACAAGCGCTACAAGATCATCAGCTGTAAGGCTGTCATCAACAGTGGCCGCAAGAGCCTTGTAAAAGAAGCCTAATACCTCAGGATTTTCATATCCAAGATTTGCTGCATGTTCAGTATAGGCCGCCATTCCCTTTAAACCGTATATAACCAGCTCGCGGAGTGAGCGCACGTCTTCATTTTCTGTGGCAAGAACTCCTACAACAGAGGCCTTAAGATCAAATTCATCCTCTGAAGAAGGGCTCCAGACAGCACAATCAGGCAGTTCTTTGCTGAATTCAGCCCCGGCATCTATTGCCGCCTTCCTGATCTTTTCTCTAAGCTCAAGACCTGTCTTAACATCATTTATAAAGACCTGCTTATCGAAGTTGGCATTGGTAATGGTTCTGAAAAGTCCGTTATACACAAAACGGTCAGTTCCGGGTAGATTAACACCAAGTTTATCCGCTTCTACCGCATAGTATGAAATACCCTTGAGTACAAAGACAAGCAGATCCTGCATCCTTGCAAGATCATCCTTTTTTCCGCAGACACCGGCCTTGGTACATCCTGTCCCCTTGGCTGTTTCCTGACATTGATAACAAAACATCGACATAATCTATCTCCTCTAAACTCCCGCCCATATGCGGTTTTTTATTAATTTGTTAATTGGTGCATATAAACTAACAAAACGGAGAAGACAGGAATGTAACATATGTTACAAGATCTATAATTTATTTAATTTTTTAGTATATATTTTTTGTCGGCTTAGCTGAGCTAAAGGGAATAAATGAGAATTGAAATAAATCGGTAAATATGCGAATATTGCGGAAAAGGAGACATTTAATGCGGTTTTCCCAGATTTTTGGACACACACTCAAAGAAGCACCATCAGATGTGCAGGCAATCTCTCATCAGTATCTAATCCGCGGCGGTTACATTCATCAGGTCGCGGCGGGACTTTTTTCTTATCTGCCCCTTGCGCGCAGGGTTCTCAATAAAATAGAAGCCGTCCTCCATGATGAGATGGCCAAAATCGGCGCTCAGGAAATTACGATGCCGGTTGTTCTTCCAGCTGATATGTGGCAGGAATCAGGCCGCTGGTATCAGATTGGTTCCGAGATGACCAAGCTGAAAGACCGCAAGGATCACGACATGGTGCTTGCAATGACCCATGAAGAAGCGCTATGTGATTTGGCCCGCAAGTATGTCCGCTCCTATAAAGAGCTTCCACAGCTTGTTTATCATATACAGACAAAGTGGCGTGATGACCCGCGTCCGCGTGCCGGTCTAATCCGTGTCAGAGAGTTTAAGATGAAGGACTCATACAGCCTTGATACCAGCTGGGAAGGCCTCGATAAGCAGTATAAGGCCCATTACCAAAGCTATTTCAACATCTTTAACCGCTGCGGCCTTGATGTACTCGCGGTTAAATCTGATACCGGTATGATGGGCGGAAAGATAGCCCACGAGTTCATGTATCTTACTCCAATAGGCGAAGATACAATAATCTATTGTGACAGCTGCGGTTATAATTCAAACCGGCAGGTAGCCGAATTTAAAAAGCCCGAAGCTGTAAAAGAAGATCTGAAAGAAATAGAAAAGGTAAAAACCCCTGACTGCAAAACTATTGAAGAGCTCTCAAACTTTCTTGATATACCTCAAAGCCGTACAGCAAAGGCTGTTTTTATGATTGCAACTATTCAGGAAGATAATGAAACAGAGATTGAAAAATTTATTCTTGCAATAATCCGCGGTGATATGGAGCTTAACGAAACCAAGCTGGCAAACGCGGTGAAGGCAAAGGATCTCAGACCGGCTCACGAAGAAGAGATAAAGGCTGTAGGAGCTGTTCCCGGTTACGGCTCACCAGTTGGTGTGAAGGATGCCCTTGTTGTGGTTGATAATCTTGCTGCTGAATCTTCAAATCTTGTTGCCGGTGCCAATGAAGAGGGATATCATCTGCTTAATGTAAACTGCGGCCGTGATTTTAAGGCCGACATTGTTATTGATATTGCGGCAGCTGAAGCGGGTCATAGCTGCGTAAAATGCGGAGCTGAACTTAATGCCGAGAAGGCCGTTGAGGTAGGTAATATCTTCAAGCTTGGAACCCGCTACAGTGAATCAATGAATGTAAGCTATCAGGATGAAAACGGAAAACTGCAGCCTGTAATAATGGGCTCCTACGGTATAGGTGTAGGTCGTCTTCTCTCCTGTGTTGTTGAGCAGCACCATGATGAATATGGAATAAAATGGCCTATTACAATTGCGCCGTTTCAACTTGAAATAGTTCTGCTGCATGATAAAAAGGGTACCGAATCTCAGGAGGTTGCTGAAAGGCTGTATAAAGAGTTTCAGGCTGCCGGAGTTGAGGTTCTTCTTGATGATCGAAAGGAAAGTCCAGGATTCAAGTTTAACGACGCGGATCTGATCGGAATCCCGTTGCGGCTGACTGTCGGCCGCCGGGCACTTGATAATGGCGGGGTTGAATTCAAGATCCGTGGTCAAAAGGATACCGAGATTGTTCCTGTTGAGAATGCGGTTGAAAAAATTAAGGCGGAAATAGCAAGGCTTCAGAAAGAGATTAATGAAAGAATAAAGACTGTAGAGTATAAAGACTAAACCCGGGGTTTCAGGCCCTTGTCATTAAGGGCCTCAATCAGGGTTTATATCGTCTAAACAAATACCGTCTCCGGATTTAATATCATGGAGAAGGGTTTTTCCGATTATTGTATTCCAATGCTCAGGCCGGGCCCCCGGTTTGAGCTTTTTTTCTGTTCTGAGAAGAGCTGTATTTTCTTTGGTAATGATTGTTCCCTCGGCAATAGCTTTAAGCGCGTGAACTGAGCGGTTTGTCCTCCCGTAGTTTGCTGCCTCCGCGGGGGCAAGACGTTTTGTTCCGTCACCAAGGACAGCATTAATACGGTCTGTTCCAAACCTCTCCCGAAGTTCCTCAATGGTTTCGGCTCTGTGAACCGCCCTGCTCATAAGGCTGAAATCGGCCGGGGTAAGCGCAATTGGATCGTCGAGGCCTCCGTCATCATTTTTAAGCGTTATATGCTTTTCAATATAGCCTGCCCCAAGTGCGGCCGATACTGCCGGAACAAGAACCGGATCCAGGCTGTGGTCGGATACCCCGGCAGTTACAGAGAAATGTCTTGAGAGGGTTTGAATCAGCCTAAGGTTATATTCATTTTCGGGGGCAGGGTAGGCTGTAATGCAGTGGAGAATGGCTGTCTTTTCGCTGCCGGTTACAGCCAGCGCTGCCTCAATATCGCTAAACTCGGATACACCTGTTGAAAGGATAATCTTCTTTCCGGATGCAGATGCCTGTTCAAGCAGCGGAAAGTGGTTCAGCTCCGGTGAGGCAATCTTTATAAAGCTGCAATCCAGCCTCAGCAGCCATTTAAGGCTTTTTTCGCCGAATGGTGAGGCCAGAAACTCAAGCCCTGCCGCCTCGGTCATTTCTTTAAGCCTTGCGTAAAAATCAAAGTCCTGCTCAAGTTCTCTGAACCTGTCATACAGCCTGATCCTTCCGCCGGGCAGCTCAACCTCTCCGGTATTTGGGTGAATTATTTCATCTGCAAAGACAATCTGCGTTTTGACAAAGTCTGCTCCGGCCTCGGCTGAGGCATCTATCAGCCTTGCTGCCCTTTCAAGGCTTCCGTTATGTGATGTGCCAATTTCGGCAATAATAAAGGTTGGGTTTTCTTTTAATTCAGCTTCCATTTTTATCTGACATAGAATCAAGTATTTTAAATTTTAAGGCAGCAAGCTGCTCAGAAAGTGAGACCTTATATATATGCGGGTTAATAAGCCTCTTATATGTTCTATCAAGGGCTTGTACATTAGCAATAACCTTTTCCCTGATATCTCTGATATCGGGCAAAACCGAGCAATGCTGCCCGTTTTCTATCCTTTTTTTCAGCAGGGGTTTTACAGCTGTATGGTTTACGCTTTTAAATGATTTATAACGGTACATTGGGTGAACAAACCGATGGGGTTTAGCTGCATCAATTTCTTCATCAAAGAATGTCATTAAATCACCGATAGGTGAGTTTTGAGAGTCAAAGAATCTATAAACCTGCTTGAATCCAGGGTTTGTTGACTTTTCCAGATTATTTGATAGTTTGATTGTAGGAATAAGCTCTCCGTCTTTTTCTCTTGCAACCATTTTATAAACACCGGTAAGTGAAGAATCGGAGCCTCCTGTTACAAGTTGAGTGCCTACACCCCATGTATCAATGGGAGCTTCGTCACTTACCAGCTGGCTGATAATATGCTCATCAAGATCATTCGATACGGCAATAAATGCATCCGGAAGCCCTTCCTCGTCAAGACGTGCCCTGACCCTCTCGCTCAGGTATTGCAGGTCTCCGGAATCAAGCCTGACACCGAAGTTTTTACCCTTTTTTTGAAGTTCCTTGCCTACAATAATCGCGTTTTCAATACCGCTGCCTAGTGTATCGTAGGTGTCTATAAGAAGAATTACGTTGTCAGGATATAGCTCGGCATATTTTCTGAATGCTTCAAGCTCCGATTCAAAAGACATTACCCATGAATGAGCCATTGTCCCCGCTACCGGGATACCATACTGCTGGCCCGCATAGGTATTTGATGTTGCCGAGGCCCCGCCTATGAAGGCTGCTCTGGCAGCAGAAAGCGCCCCGTCTATACCCTGGGCACGCCTGAGTCCGAATTCCATTATTCTGGCGCGGCCGCTGGCTGTATAAACTCTGGAAGATTTTGTTGCTATAAGTGTCTGGTAATTGATAGTGTTCAGCAGCATGCTTTCAATAAGCTGAGCTTCCATTAAATTTGCCTTGACTGTTATAAGCGGTTCACCTGGAAATACAATCGTGCCCTCGTCCATTGAGTACAGATCTCCGCTGAATTTGAAATCCCGCAGATACTCCAGAAATTCATCCTTGAATACTCCGGTACCGCGCAGATATTCAATATCCAGATCAGAAAAGTGCAGATTTACAAGGCGTGTAAATAAATCATCAAGCCCCGCAAAAACAGAATACCCGCCATTAAAGGGGTTTTTTCTGAAAAACATTTCAAATACTACATCAGGGTTATTTTGATTATAAAAATAACCCTGCATCATTGTAAGTTCGTAAAGATCTGTTAGAAGGGCTGAATTATACATAACTATTCTTTCTTTATGATATCGAAGCCTGTATACGGAATCAGTTTTTCAGGGATTCTGATAGAGCCGTCTTCTGTCTGAAAATTTTCCATTATCGCAATTATTGCCCTCGAAAGAGCAATAGCTGTACCGTTGAGCATGTAAACATGCTTGTTTTTTCCATCATCATCCTTATATCTTATTCCTAACCGCCTGGCCTGATAGTCGGTGCAGTTTGAGGTTGATGTAATTTCTCCCCATCCTCCTGATTCTCCCCGTCCGGGCATCCATGCTTCAAGATCATATTTTCTGTAAGCCGGTGCACCGAGGTCTCCGGTACATGTATCAACAACCCTGAACGGGATATCCAGGCTGGTGAATATCTCCTCTTCAATGCTCCTGATCTCTTCATGAAAGGCCTCTGCCTGTTCAGGTTTACAGAATATAAACATCTCTACCTTGGAAAACTGATGAACCCTGTAAAGGCCCTTTGAATATTGACCTGCGGCCCCGGCCTCACGTCTGAAACAATGGGATATTCCTGCCATTTTTACAGGAAGTTTATCACTGCTTATGATCTGCCCCGCGTAATAGCCCCCGAGGGTAATCTCCGCTGTACCCACAAGGCAGGTTCCGGTATCTTCAATATTGTATATATTAGATTCATCGCCGCGGGGATTAAAGCCTATCCCCTCAAGGATCTCTTCCTTGGCAATATCGGGGGTAATTGTCGGGGTAAACCCGTGCTTCATTACAATATCTACAGCAAAACGGCTTAGGGCCATTTCAAGAATTACTGCCTGATTCTTAAGATAGTAGAATTTTGTGCCTGAAACCCTGGCTGCAGTGTCAAAATCAATCAGATCAAGAGCGGTACCAAGTTCAATATGATCCTTCGGTTTAAAACCAAACTCGGGAATATCGCCGGATCGGCTTATTTCAAGGTTGTCCTTGTCTTCCTTGCCCACAGGGGCATCGGGATGTGCCATATTGGGAACCCTGGATGCCTCAGCATTCAATTCTCTTTCTACATCCGAAAGTCTTTGCTCAACATCAGCAATCTCATCTTTGAGGGTTTTTCCTTCCTCAATAAGTTTTGCGCGGGCGTCATTGTCCATCGGCCCCTTCATTTTTTTTGCGTTTTCATTTCGTTTTTGTCTGAGGGCGTCTATTTCAGATATAAGAGTGTTACGTCTGTCGTATAGTTCGATTATTCGGTCTACGTTGACCTTCATGAAGCGGTCTTCCACATTCTTTTTGACAGCTTCAGAATTTTCTTTGATAAATTTTAAGTCCAACATGTTTAAGAGGATACATAAGTAAGTATATACAGTCAATATGGTCTTATTTGGGTATCCATGTTATGCTGACTATATGAATAAAATATCAGCTGAAAAAATTATACAAATGCTGGATCTCCAGCCCCTCCCGGTTGAGGGAGGCTGGTTCAGGCAAAGCTGGGTTACAGAGCATGGTACTGCCATCTATTATCTGATTACTCCTGATGACTGGTCAGTCTTTCACAGGCTTACCATACCTGAGATCTGGCATTTTTACGCGGGTGATCCGGTAAGACAGTTTCAGATTCTTCCGGATGGGGAGCATGAGATCTTCGAAATGGGAACCGATCTTGAGGCTGGACAGCGGCCTCAAATTATAACACCGGCCGATTCCTGGCAGGCCACGCGTCTTACCGAAGGCGGAGACTGGGCTCTTCTCGGAACAACGATGGCCCCTCCGTATACCGATGAATGTATTGAATTTAAAGATGCGGAAGAGCTTTCGTTAATATATCCGGACCTAAAAAATATTATTGAGGAGTTTAAATGAATCAAATTCTGGGTTTAAGTGGAAAAACAGCTATTGTAACAGGAGGGGCAGTTAATATCGGACGGGCCATAAGCCTTAAACTTGCGTCTCTCGGGGTAAAAACAGCAATTGTTTATAATAATTCATCAACAAAAGCCAATGAACTGGCCAAAGAAATAAATATCTCAGGCGGTACAGCAGCCTCTTTTAAGGCGGATATCAGTCAGCCTAATAAGGTTGAAGAGCTGTTCAAATCAATAGTGGATGATGAACGCTTTGGGCGGATTGATATTGTTGTAAACAATTCAGGCATCTTCAGCGAGTCGGCGCAGACTGATCTTCCTGCTGAAGAATGGCAGCGGCTTTTTAATATTAATGTAATGGGAACATTTCTCTGCGCGCGTGAGGGAGCACGCTGGATGAAAAAACAGCCTGCCGCGGATAATTCCGTAAGCCGCGGAAGCATAATCAATATAGCAAGCATAAACTCAATTCATCCCGGATTCGGCGGTACCGTCCACTATGACGCAACCAAGGGCGCGGTACTCTCGTTTACGCGTTCTCTTGCCGCTGAACTTGGGACTGACGCAATCAGGGTAAATGCTGTAGCGCCCGGTCTTGTCGATTCGGAGGCCCTCCGTGAGGGTGCCGCTTCACTTGCGGCAATGGTAGAAAAACGCAATCCGCTTACAGCCGCTGACGGCTCAAGAGCTCTTGTAGCAGCTGAGGATGTTGCGAATACCGTTGTATATCTTGCCTCTGATCTGGCCTCTTCTGTAACAGGACATATGGTTGTTGTTGACAGGGGCTATCTGCTTACCTGAGACCGATGCCTTAATATATGGTCAACTATAACCAGGGCTGCCATTGACTCAACAACAGGGACAATTCTGGGGGTAAGGCATGGGTCGTGGCGGCCCTTTGTGCTTATATCGGTTTCATCCCCATTTAAGTCGACAGTCTGCTGGGGTGCTTCAATTGAGGAGGTAGGCTTTACCGCGACCCTGAAAATAATATCCTGTCCGCTGGTTATTCCGCCTAGAATCCCCCCGCTGTTGTTGGAAAGAAAACCGGTTTTATCCATACCGTCATTATGGTCGCTTCCAAGCATCCCGGCGGCGGCAAAACCGGCTCCGAACTCAATACCCTTTACGCCGCCTATGGAAAGTACCGCCTTTGCAAGCTCGGCATCTATCTTGTCAAAGACCGGTTCTCCGAGCCCCGCGGGAACACCTCTTATGATACATTCAACTATGCCGCCTGCCGAGTTTCCCTTTTTGGATAACTCCTCTATTCTCGCTGTCATCTTCCATGCCGCGGATGCATCTGCCGCCCTCATCGGGTTGTCTTCGATTATCCCGGTATTGATGTTTTCGCATCTTATTCCGGCAGCTTCAAGAGTGTAGGCCTTGATGTCAATTTTACAGGCTTCAAGAATCTTCTTTGCTACTGCCCCTGCGGCAACCCTTCCTGCTGTCTCCCTTCCCGAGGCCCTTCCGCTTCCCCGGTAGTCCCTTATGCCGTACTTTTTATGGTAGGTGAAATCGGCATGCCCCGGTCTGAAAAAATCCTTGATATTTGAATAGTCGGAAGATTTAAAATCCTTATTATTTATAATTACAGTTAATGGCGTTCCTGTACTCATTCCTTCGAATGTTCCTGACACAATGAATGCCCTGTCATTTTCGTTTCTGGGTGTGGTTACTGTAGATTGTCCGGGTTTGCGGCGGTCCATTTCTTGCTGAATATCTTCTTCCCTTATCTTAATACCCGGCGGAACCCCGTCAATGATTACACCAACGGATTTTCCATGAGATTCTCCGAATGTTGTTATTCTGAATGCCTTTCCGAAACTATTGCCGGGCATGATTTTCCTCCAAAAGCCTTTTTACTATTTCATTAAATATTTCTTCTGCCGTGCGGCCTTTTGCAATAACCTTCATATCAGCAAGTTTATCATATATACAGCTTCTGCTTTCAAATATTCTGGTGAAATCTTCAAGGGGGGTCTTTTCTGATAAAAAGGCCGGTAATCCCTTCCCGGCTATCCTCGAAAAGAGAACCTCCGCGTCTTCTTCTATATAGATTATAAAAAAGGCCTTTTTCAAAATATCTACAGCCTCTTGATTTTCGCATATGCCCCCACCGCTTGAACATATAATCAGGTTATCTTCAGTATTCTTAACAGCCCTTAGAGCTGCCTTATATTCATATTTCTGAAAAATGCCTTTACCTTTTTTAAATATTTCTCTTGTGGACAGTCTTTCACCGGACCCTTCAAAAAATATTTCTTCGGCAGTATCGTCAAGATCCTCAAACGGGATGGATAATGTCTCTGAAAGCATTTTACCGATAGTTGTTTTTCCGCAATGTTTCATGCCTGTTAAAAGAATGGGACGCGAAAGTTTCACAGTATATTTATTTTTCCTGTTTTTTATTAATATCTGGATGAGGGTATACAACACCGACACGGAGTTCCGGATGTTCTATCGTGTCTTCCGGTCTGAGTTTGATATGAATATTTTGACGCGGGAAGGTACATGAATCACGCTTTATAAATTCTGTTTTCATCATTATTTTTTCTTTTTCCCTTTCCGGCTCTTCAATTGTTTTAACAAGTATTTCAACCGCCCTTTTGCCTATCTCTTCAAGTGGCTGTTTCATTGTAGTAAGCGGAGGGGTCAGGTAGCCTGAGTATGTAATATCATTGTAGCCTACAATAGAAAGATCCCGCGGGATTGAAAGGTTGTTCAGTTTCGCGGCCCTCATAACTCCCAAAGCCATGTGATCATTTGCACAAAAAACAGCTGTCGGCGGCTCTGCAAGGCCGAAAAAATAGTTGAATGCCCTCATTCCGCTTTCAGGCTGCCAGTCACCGTAATAAATCAGCCTTTTATCAATATCAATTTCATGCTCGGCAAGAGTTTCAATATAACCGCTTATTCTGTCACGGCCGCAAATGAGGGTTGTGCTTCCGGTTACCATTCCTATACGCCTATGTCCAAGCCCTATGAGATAGTTCACTATCTCCTTTGCCCCGTTATGATTATCAGCATCAACATAGTTTATATCAAGCTCTTCGTCGCGGCCGTAAACAACAACTGACGGAACATTGGCTACTGTAAGCTTACTTAATAACCACTGATCAACCGACGGTGCAAGCACGATAACTCCGTCAACCTTTCTTTCAAGATAAAGCTGTGAGTAATCAGCTTCATTTTTTATTGAATATGGAAGTTTGAAAACCAGATGATATCCCATCATGTCTATGTAATACTCAAGGCTTGTTATCAGATCAAGAAAATAGGGTGCTGCTGTCATAAATTCCAGATGGGGAATAATTATACCGATCCCGTCTGTTTTATTATTGTTGAGGGCCCTTGCTGCAGCATTAGGGTAGTATCCAAGCTCTTCTATAGCTTTAAGAACTTTCAGTCTTGTTTCTTCTTTTACATTTTCCTTGCCATTAATTACCCTTGAAACAGTCATGAAAGATACATTAGCAAGTTTAGCAACATCTGATTGTGAAGGCATTTTATTTCCATTCCCTTTTCAATATACTTAATTTCAATATTACCCTATAGTATACCTCAAAAGGAACGGTTATGAAAGAAAATGATTTTACGTTAGAGAATTTTTTAGATAAATACCATATCAGCCTTTCTAATTATGATTTCAATGTTGATATCAAAGCTTTTATTGCAGAAATGCAGAATGGACTTGATTCTGAATCTTCAATGCCAATGAATCCTACATTTATAGAGTCAGATAAGTCTCTTCCTGTTGATAAAAAGGTACTTGTTATTGATGCGGGAGGTACAAATCTAAGGGCTGCTATAGTATCATTTTCAGATGATAATAAATCTGAGATTACTCATTTCAGAAAACGCGGTATGCCGGGTATTGAAAAAGAGATAGGACGTGATGCTTTTTTTGATGAAATTGCGGGCTTTGTATGTGATTTGGCAAAAAAAGTAGACCGGATCGGTTTTTGCTTTTCCTATCCAATGGTTAAATATGCCGACAAAGACGGAAGGCTTACAAAATTCACCAAAGAGGTAAAGGCTCCTGAGGTTGAAGGAGAGTTGATAGGTGCTAATCTTATTGAGGCCCTTAAAAAAAGGAGGGTCTGCGGAATAGAGCAAATTGTACTGCTTAACGATACTGTTGCTGCACTTCTTGCCGGAAAAACCTCAAAAAGCGGTGAAGAATTTGATGATTATATCGGCCTTATTCTCGGAACAGGGGCAAACGCAAGTTATAGCGAAAAAAATTGTAACATCGGCAAGCTCAAGGGTCTGCCTGATGATGGCTTTCAGATAATTAATATTGAAGCCGGTAACTGCGGGATTTTTCCTTCTGGATTGGCAGATGAGCTTTTCAGGGCTGATACAGTAAATCCCCAGGCATATAAATTTGAAAAAATGGTTGGAGGCGGATATATAGGAGATTTATGGCTGAGTGTTTTACGGCTGGCAGCCAGGGAGGGCTTTTTCAGCAGGTATTTTTGTGAAGCATTGGAAAAAGAAGAAGAGGCGGGGACCGTAAAATATAATGCTTCTGTCTTAAATAATTTTATAAAAACCGGAATATTCCCTGAGCCTTTTTGTCTTTGTGCTGATGAAAATGATATTGAAACAGCCCTTAATATAGGGCGTGCTTTGATAAAACGCTCAGCATACCTAATCTCCGTAATGCTTTCTGCCATCATGATAAAAACAGGAAAGGGCAGAGATTCTTCACGTCCGATATTCATATGTGCCGATGGAACAACATTCTGGAAGCTTGATGGATTGAGGGAAGGCGTAGAAGCAAACCTGAAAAGATTTTTAAAAGATGAGAATATATATTTCAGCATAGGAAGTATAGAAGATGCTCCTGTAATTGGAGCAGCTGTTGCAGGGTTAACGAACCTTTAAAAACAGGATTTTAAGCATACTTATTTACAGGCATAAGCGGAATTGGTTTGGATATTTCATAGCCCTGAGCAAAATCTACTCCCAAATCACGCAGCATGGTTATAATTTTTTCATTGCACACAAACTCTGCTATAGTCTTTTTTCCCATAATATGACCCATATTATTTATTGCCTCAACCATTGCCCGGTTTTCATCATCTTCATGCATATTCTTTACAAAGATACCGTCAATCTTAAGATAGTCAACCGGAAGGTTTTTCAGATAATTGAATGAAGAAAACCCGCTTCCAAAGTCATCAAGGGCGAAGGTGCAGCCTGTACGTCTAAGAGCATCAATAAATTCGTGTGCTGAAGCCATATTACTTATTGTGGTTGTTTCGGTTATTTCAAAACATATTTCTTCAGGAGGAATTCCTGATAGTTTGAATTCATTTTTTATAAAATCAAGAATACTGTCATTTGATATTGATTGTGCTGAAAGGTTTAACGATATTTCTTTTATATTTGAGAGTCTTCCCATCTCTCTGTTTTTCTGAAACAGCATTATTGCATTGGAAATAACCCATTTGTCTATTTTAGACATCATATTGTAGCGTTCTGCTGCCGGTATAAAGTCAGCCGGCATTATATAATTACCATCTTCATCCAGCATTCTTATAAGAATTTCGCCTTTGCTGTATGATGTTTTTATTTTATCAACAGGTCTTATTTCCTGAATGAAGATTTGAAAGCGGTTTTGGTCAATTGCTTTGGATAATTTGCTTACCCATTCTATCTCTCCGCTGCGTTTCTGGAATTGCCTGTCCTTTTTATCATATATTTTTATCCGGTTTCCACCCTCATCCTTTGCGACAAGGCAGGCATCCTGGGCTTCTGCAAGTATATCTGATACATTTACAGAATTTGCCTCAATAAAGGTTATTCCCATACTCGTATCAAAAGAAAAGATTCTGTCTTCCCATTCAAGTTTATTATTATAGATTGTGTCATGAAGGTTTTTTACCTTCTCTAATACCTCTTTCTTTGTTTTTTCGTTTATAATAAGTCCAAATTGATCGCTTCCCAGTCTGGCCCTGTATTCCTGACCAGCTGTGAAATCAGTTACAATTTGGGCTATTTTTATAAGCATGCTGTCAGCTTTTTGGTAGTTGCAGGTTTTATTTATTATCTTAAAACGGTCTATATCTATATATACCAGAGCCTTTATTCCGTCATTTAAAAAACTTTTTTCTTTAATTATGTTTTCTATCTGAACTGAAAACTGTTGTCTGCTAAACAATCCTGTAAGTTTGTCGTGGCTTGTATGATACTCAATTGCGTCTGATAACGTACTTATTGTTGTCATATCCCTTATAACCAGAACAAAGCCGTCAACCATATCTTTTTTTTCTATGATGGCTGAAAAACTTCCCTCAACCTGAAGTGTTTCGCCAAAACGGTTAATAAGATAGCAGTTTTTAAATGTAAACTGCCGATGGGGTCTTATCAGGTCTTTTTCTGAAGGAAGTTCTACCTGTGAATGAAGCGGATCGTTCATATCCTCAAGGCATACTATATCAGAGAGTATTTTACCTATTGCATTTTCTTCAGCCCAGCCTAAAAGCTTTTGCGCAGCGGGATTTATAAGTATTATCCTGTTATCGGTATCTGTTGCAATAATACCGTCCTGGACTGAATTCAGTATTGTAGCTAATCTGCATTGTTGAAGTTTTATCTTGTGGTTAATCCTGTATTTATATAGTGATATGTCAATTGTAGTGTAGAGCTCTTTATCTTTGAAGGGCTTTATTATATAGCCGGAAGGCTCTGCTGTTTTTGCCCTTTGTATTGTTCCCTGATCGGAATATGCGGTTAAGAATATTACAGGAATGGATAATTCATCTTTAATAATAGAAGCAGCCTCAATACCGTCAATATGACCTGACAGCATTATATCCATCAGGATTATATCCGGGGAGTGTTTTTTTGCCAGTTTTATCGCCTCTTCACCGGATACAGCACTTCCAACTACATTATAGCCGAAACGCTCCAACCTGCGGCTTAAGTCAATGGCAATGATCTGTTCGTCTTCTACAATAAGAATTTTATCGTCTCTCATAAGTTGACCAGTTTATCCCTAATGATATAAACTTTAGATCCAAAAATCAATAAAGTATCTATGTTTTTTATGGACAGTTTGTTTTTTAAGAATACTATTCCAAATTCCTCACTCATAGCCAGAACAAAGCCCAGAGAGCGTGATTTACGTTCACCATATTTTCGTGATACGACGGCTATAATCCATAGTTTTCCTTTCCGCCGCCTGAAGCATAAGACGCAGGTGTTCTTTTCACCGAATAATGACCATATATGCACCAGAATTGAGCATGTTATGCATGTTGCTTCAATTGCTGCAACTATCTGCAGGGCACTTGATCTTGATTCAGATATGGCCTGGGCAATAGGGCTTGGTCATGATTTGGGTCATACTCCCTTTGGCCATGTCGGAGAGACGATCCTTTCAAATATAATGAAGGAGTATGGCGGGTTTAAACACGAAATATATTCGTTAAGGGTTGTTGATCATCTTGCAAACTACGGTAAGGGCTTGAATCTGACTTATGCCGTGCGTGACGGTATATTGACTCATTGCGGTGAGAAATTTGAACAGTCAATAGTTCCCGACCATGAGGTAAAAGATCTTTCATCCATTACAAACAGGGATAATTATCCTGCGACATGGGAGGGGGTTGTTGTGAGGGTCTCTGATAAAATAGCCTACATGGGACGTGATCTTGAAGATGCCCTGCAGCTCAAGATTGTTGAACATGACGAACTTCCCGATATTGTGGTCAAGACCCTCGGTGAATCAAACAGCGAGATCATAAATACTCTGGTTAATGATCTTATCTCAGAATCACTTGCAAAGGGCAGTATCAGCTTTACAGATGATATTTTTGAAGCAATGCTAAGTCTTAAAGAGTTCAATTATAAAAGAATTTATAATAATCCCAGGCTGTCCTCATATCACAGTTATTTTGAAAGGGTTATTCTGGCTCTTCACGACTACCTCCAAAAACTTTTTGACTCAGCCGGTGAAGATGAGGCTGTTTATAAGGCCGAGAATAATTTTCTTGCTGCCAGATTTTTTGATTTTTATAAAAAAATGAAGAATTTTTATCATGAAGAAGAAGGCGGAACCGATAAACTGGTTTTTGACTATATTGCCGGTATGACAGATCAATATGCCTTAAGCTGTGTGAACGAGATCTTTGTTCCGAGGAAGTTTGAATATCAGTTTAATGAAATAATGCTGAATAATTAGATATTGTAGTGTACATCGCAGCTAATCCCTGCAGCTTCTACCTCTTCTTTCATTTGATCAAGCAGCGATTGTGTGGGTGGCGTAAGCTCCGAATAGGAAGGGTCATAGGTCGTGCCCGGTCTGAAACCCTGCAGAACAAAACGCTCTTCTCCGTCAAGCAGCTTTATTATCTTTCTGATGGTCTCCATGTCTACAAATCCGGGGACAACTGTTGTTCTGAAGTGGTGCCTGATCCCTGAAGCTTTGATAAGACTGATTGATTCAGCCACCCTCCCGGCCAGTTCAGAATCATTTCCCGTAAAACCGAGAGACGGGTAGTTTTCAAGGCTGGTTTTGAGATCCATGGCTATATAGTCAACCTTGATGTTTCTTAATCTTTCAGGCAGTGAGCCGTTTGTATCAAGCTTTACAGCCAGCCCAAGCTTATGTATTTCAGAAATCCTCTCCTGAAGATCATTGTGAATTAATGGTTCGCCGCCTGTAATGCATACTCCTCCAAGAAGCTTTGAGCGTTTGTTGAGATATTCCATAATTTCAGACCAGCTGAATAAGTCAGGAATGTTTTTTCCTTCGATAAAATCAGGATTATGGCAGAATGGGCACCTCATATTACAACCCCGGGTAAAAATCGTCGAGGCGACCTTACCCGGGAAGTCTATAAGAGTTGTTTTATTAAGTCCGTATATTCTTTCAGACATTAAGAAGGATTATACTGTAACACCCGCAAAAATAGCATCAAGTGCCTTTGTGTTTGTTGCCCTGTACATTTCCTTTCCTTCTTCATTAAGGAATACAACAGTTGGTGATGCAAAGATCTGGTATTCTGCTGCCTTATCAAAGCCCGCTTTATCATCAACATTAATGGCCTCTCCCTTGAGATGAGAGTTCTTTAACCAGTTGCTTACAGGAGGGCAGTTTGGGCAGGTTGTCCTGTAGAAAAATATATATCCGGCAGGAGCGCTGCTTTCAGATAGAACGGCAGTTTTGGTCTCGGCAGTTTTATTTAATGAAGGACTCATTGCTGTTTCTGCGGCATTTTGTAAATTAATCTTGTCAGGCTGTGAAAATAGTTTTCTCTTATCATATTCATCACGTTTACCCTTATTCCAGTTATTTACTGATCGGTAGTAGCCTACTATTCTTGTATATACCTCAGTATTTGTTCCCTGTACTTCCGCCATTTTCTTTCTGAGTTCGTTAATTTTATTGTCTATTGTTGCGTTTGATTTCATATTCATTTCTCCCATAAGTTTAATTAGTTAATTCCATTTTTTCTTTTTCGAGTTCTGCAATCTGTTTCGCTATCTCGGCTTTTTCTTCATCAGCACATTTAGGGCAGTTGAAATGTTCGCCATTTAGATAGCCGTGTCTTGGACAGATCGAAAAGGTCGGTGATATTGTGAAGAACGGTAAATGGTAGTTCGACGCAATAGACCTTACAAGGTTCATACATGATTCCCAGTTATCCACCGCTTCACCAAGAAAGCCGTGAAACATTGTTCCGCCTGTGTATTTCACCTGCAGTTCATCCTGAAGATCAAGTGCTTCAAAGATATCCGCGGTAAAGTCAACCGGCAACTGAGAAGAGTTGGTATAAAATGGTGCATCAGTTCCCGATGTTATGATATCCGGATACCTTTCTTTATCATGTTTTGCAAGCCTGTAGCTTGTACTTTCAGCAGGTGAGGCTTCAAGGTTATAAAGATCACCTGTTTTTTCCTGATAATCGGCCAGTCTGTCTCTCATAAAGTCAAGGATTTCCAGAGCAAACTCACGTCCCTCAGGATCAACAATGTCCTTTCCGAGAAAATTAAGAGCGGCCTCATTCATACCGCATATTCCAATAGTGGAAAAATGGTTATTCAGATGTGAAAGATAACGCTTTGTATACGGAAAAAGTCCCGCGTCCATTAGTCGGTTTACAACCTTTCTCTTTATAACCAGTGATTCTGCGGCAAGATCCATCAGCCCTGCCAGTCTGTTGAAGAAATCCTGTTTTGAGTTAGCCAGATAACCTACTTTAGGCAGATTAAGGGTAACAACGCCTATCGAACCTGTAAACTCATCCGAACCGAAGAGCCCTCCGCCCCGCTTTCTAAGTTCACGCTTGTCAAGCTGAAGCCGGCAGCACATTGACCGCACATCATTCGGATCCAGATCAGAGTTTATGAAGTTCTGAAAGTTCGGAGTGCCGTATTTTGCTGTCATCTCAAACAAAAGCTTTGCATTGGGTGAGGTCCAGTTGAAGTCCCTTGTGAGGTTGTATGTCGGAATAGGATATTGAAATCCGCGTCCGTTTGCATCACCTGTAAGCATCAGCTCAATAAAAGCCTTGTTGATTATGTCCATCTCTTCCTGGCAGTCTCCGTATGTGAAATCCAGCTCCTTACCGCCTACAACGGCAGGTTTATATTTCATGTCACCGGGAACGGTCCAGTCAAGGGTTATGTTTGTAAACGGAGCCTGACTTCCCCATCTTGACGGAGTGTTAACACCGAAGATGAAGCTCTGAAGACTCTGCTTCACCTCTTTGGAGGAAGTTTACAATTTGCTGAATGAGGGTTGAAAGATGCGCCGCAGGAAGTGATGTTATCTTATCCGGAACCCCGCCCAGGCCCTCATGTATCAGCTGCCTCAGAGACCATCCCGCGCAATAACCTGAGAACATCGAAAGATCATGGATATGAAAATCCGCGTTTCGGTGTGCGTCGGCTATTGCCTCTGAATAGATGTTTTTAAGCCAGTAATTCGCGGTTATTGTTCCTGAATTATGAAGAATCAGTCCTCCCAGAGAGAAGTTGACATTTGCGTTCTCATTTACACGCCAGTCGGACTGCTGGAGGTAGCCGTCCATTGTTCCATTAATATCAAGCATGAGTTTTTTTGTATCACGCATAACCTCATGTCTGGCTCTGTAAATTATATAAGCCTTGGCGATCTCAACCTCGCCTGATTCTATCAATACCGACTCTACGATGTTCTGAATTTCTTCAATCGCAGGAGCCGAATTAGGGTGTCTTGTATTCATGAATTCTTTCAGCGTGGTTTCTACCTTTGCTGTAAGTGATTCAACAAGCTCAAGATCCTCACAATCCTTTGCGGCATGTATAGCCCGTCCAATGGCGCTGGCTATCTTCCATCTGTCATACTTTTCAGTAGTTCCGTCACGTTTTATAATCTGACGGACGACAGATTGAGAAGGCTTGTGTTCGACTCCCAGAAACTTTTTCCAGTCGTTTTCATTCTGCCTGAAATCCACAGTTTCCTCCCAGTTTTAATCCTATTGTAGTTTTTTTATCTCTTCGATAAATTCCTGTACATCACCGTACGAACGATAGACAGACGCGAACCGGATATATGCTACGCTGTCAATTCCGTAAAGCTTTTCAAGTACAATCTCACCAATCTTTGAAGCTGAAATCTCATGAGAGCTTTTTCCAATCATGTAGGCCTCATCTTCTATCTGTGCCAGAATGTCGCTGACGGTTTCAGCTGCAACCGGACGTTTCTCAAGTGAGCGTTCCAAACCCCTGGATATCTTTGTTATATCAAAGGGTTCCCTGTTTCCGCTGCGTTTAACAACCATAAGAGGGCGTTCTTCTATCCTTTCATAAGAGGTGAACCTGTAGCTGCAGGCCGAACATTCACGCCTTCTTCTGATTGAGGTCCCTGATGAAGACTGTCTCGATTCTATAACCCTGTCATTATCTTCACCGCAGCGCGGACATCTCATTTTTCTAATCCCCAATTTTATAATCGGCAAAAATGCCTCTATATATAGCGCTTTTTTGCCGCTGAATATTATTTTATCACACGATATATAGTGTGACAATAATTATAGGAAGAAAAATCAAAAAAATGGCAAAAAATTATCAGGGCGGCAGGCCAGGTAAAAGAGGTTAATTAATATTCTATAAATTAAAAAGGCTTGAACGTAAATTCTATATGAGGGCAGCAGCCGATTTTTCAAAGGCCGCGGATGCAGGTCTGAATGGAAAGCCTACAACAACACCCAGCCCGCTGTTGATGGAATTATGAAGAAAGTTGGATAATAGTTTAAGATAAACCTCTTTTTGTATCCCTTCGTTATTATTGAACAGAAGACCCGCTATATTGAAGGTTTCAACCACAGCCGCAATCTGTTTTAAAACTACCGGAAACAGGATATCAATAAGCCGCAAATATTCCTTTTTGTATTTCTCGTCTTTTTTTACAAGCTGAAGTATCTGTTTGTGTTTATCTCTTATATTCTCTCCTCTTTTGTTTTTTCTGACCGGAATAAAATCACCTATCAGATCAGTAACGGTTTTTGAACCAAGGAGTTTGTAGATTGAGAAATCAAAAAGCAGAAGGCCTGCTGTTGTTTTTATATATGAGTTATGGTTATTACGTTCAGAATGAAGGGCCCTGATAAGATGGCTAAGGCGTTTATCAATAGCCTTCATATTTACTTCATTAGGATCCGAGAAAAATAGTCTGGTGGAATTTTTCTGATTATCAATCGCAATTTTTACCTGTGCCGATGTTTTTATAAGCTCGCCCATCATTTTGTCATTTTTTATGGACTCTATGAGACCGGTTATATCGGCTTTTTGTCTGGCAGTAAAAACATCCATTCCGCCCTCCATTATTGCCTTATTATAGTCAGCGGCGCCTTTCAGTGTCTTTGTGTTCATAATCACGTAGATGTATTCAGAAAGCTTATTAAAGTGGTTTTGAACATCCATTATATATGGATTAAGATGGAGATAATGTCTTATAAGGCTTCCCGATTGACCTGGAAGGGAAGCCGAGAAGGCGAGCTCATCAATCCTCTGTTCGATAACAAAATCCAGACGTTCACTTATCTGTGCCAGTATGTTTACAGTAAGAGAGGGATTGCTCTGAAGCAGATCCATTGCGGGATCATGGGGAATAAATGCGGCCTCAGTCATTTTTACCTTTGAAAAGTCAAATCTGTCTTCTTCTGCCACATTTTTGTTGTAATTGCCCGGCAGATCCATCGGGTCGAATCCGGCTGTTGTAATTCCGGCGTATTTATTATGCCATATTAGGTATTCAAGCTCATTACCGCTGTTATGAGCCTGTTTTATATAGTAGCCTGAGGCTGTATGAGCGGTTGGTTCATCATTGGTTACTATAATCAGTTTATTTGTGTACTTAAGAAATACAATGTTTTCTTCATACAAACTTCCGGCAGGAAGATCGAGTATTATCTTGTCATATTCAGTTGAGATCTCATCTCTGAGGCTTTCAAGTTTTTTTAGTGTACCATTGTCTTCAGATTTCAGAGAAGCCTCGGGAAAGATCAGATCAAGCTTGGGAAGAATATTGATCCTGTTTGATTTCAGGCTGTCTTTATCGCCCTTTTCTGATGAAATATTTTCACCTGCCTCGGTTATATCGAAAAGGGTAGCAATGTCTGATAAGGGGTCAAGATCAATTAAACCTGTTTTCAGTCCGGATCTGGCAAAGTATATTGCAAGGTTAACACAGGTTGTTGTTTTTCCTACGCCTCCCTTGCCTGAAGCTACTGCTATTGATTTTGCTTTGAATGATTCCATCTTCCCCTCCGGCCCAAGTCTTAATAATATTGCTCATTTTATGTATCGGTAAAGAAAACTACTTTTTTCAGTGAAGGATTTAGATTATAATGCTTCCATGAGCAAATTTATCAAAACTGTTTTGGTTCTGTTAATCCTATCGCCATATCTTCTGTTTTCAGATAATACTGCTTCTTCGGTATTTGTATATAAATATGCCTCTCCTGACAGTGCAGGCAGGGCTTTAAACAGAACAAAGATTATAAATATCAAGCTTGAAAGATTTAATAGTACTCAATCTATATCTGCCGGGGCTGACGGAATACCAACACCCCTGTTAATTGATTCAAAGGTCAAGACAGCCCTAGACAATCTGCTTGCTGATGATAATCATGTAAAGGTCGGCAGTTCAATTTTTGAAAAAGAAGGTGGTTCCGGCGTAGAAATCTATAGTTTTTCATGGGGTAAATACGGTTTTGAGATCAGCTTCTCGTTTGACAGTATAAGTAAAGATATAATCGCGGAGATTGAAAAGGTATACGGTAATGATGCCTGGCTGTATGGAGAGCTCAAGCGTTCATACAGTGATAATTATTCAGTAAGGATCCGCAAGGCAGAGAATGTTTGGGGAGCTGAAGATAATCACATAGATTTTTTAGAAGCCATTATATCTGCAACAGTTATCGGAAATACCTTTCAGCCGCTGCTTGGTGTTCATGACGGTCTTGGAGTTCTTGATCAGCTTGGCCTTGCTGCTGCGCGTGCCGATGTTATAATCGGGAAAGAGTATCTTGAATACCGTAAATTCGAAAAAAATGGGGGCCAAATTAAGTCATTCATGTCGAATATAGGCGGAATGAAGGGTGACTTTGTTGACAACCTCAGAGGTTCAATTGCCGGAAGAAGGCGTATAATTGAGGATGACGGAGAAATTGTCCTGCCTGAAGAATTTTTTGACATGAAAGAGGGCGATAACAGTGATTTTGCGCTTTTTTATTACGATATTCTGCGCCGTAACAAGTATCAGGTTAAATTTATAGTAATTGACTCCGGAGCCGGAGAGCTGTATTCAACCGTTCTATTTAGAGAAAAGGGATCTGAGCTGTGGGGGTTAATAGACTCAAATAATCTTGAACGCAAAAGATTCAGTAATTGGAGAAGGCTTCCTGCTCTGATCTTTTCTTCTTCGGTTAAATACTTTGAGCCGGATATAAATAAGGTGATAAGTTCAAGGAAGATTACACTGCCTCCGCCGTCAATGTGGAGTACCTCCCCGTATTGAGGAGCCTTATGGACAATTACTCATTAAAGCTTTTTCTTACCCTTGCTGAGAATCTTCATTTCGGCAGAACCAGCCAGATTTGTAATATAAGCCGCTCTGCCTTAAGCCGTCAGATTCAGCGGCTTGAAGATGAGACAGGACAGAAGCTCTTTGAGCGTGATAACCGCATGGTCAGCCTTACCCCTGCGGGAATACGTTTTGCCGAATATGCCTCTCAGGTTGTAGATTTGTGGAAGGAGCTGAGCGAAGAACTGCTTGAAGATAAAAATATCCTTAAGGGAGAGTTGAGCCTCTACTGTTCGGTAACCGCCTGCTACAGCATCCTGCCTGATATTCTTACAGAATTCCGCCGAAAATATCCTCAAATCCATATAATACTCAAAACCGGCGATGCTTCCGAGGCTGTAAGCCATGTTCAGGAGGGGCGGACAGACATAGCAATTGCCGCAAAGCCGGACAGGCTTGCCTCAAGTATAGGCTTCAGGCAGATTACCGAAACACCGCTTATTTTTATTGTACCTGCAGTTGAATGGGCCTATTCCGGCTGTCCGCCCGATCAATTGCCCTGGGATGAGGTCCCGATGATCCTTCCCGAGCGTGAACTTGCAAGAAGCCGGATAGATCTCTGGTTCAGGGATAAGGAAATAAGGCCGAATGTATATGCTCAGGTTTCAGGAAATGAAGCAATCCTTGCGATGGTTAATCTCGGCTGCGGAGTAGGAGTAATTCCCAAACTTGTTTTTGAAAAAAGACCCTTCGAGGTTGATGTAATACCTATAGAGATAGATCCTCCGCTTAAGCCTTATTCACTCGGCCTCTGTGTTCAACAGAGGCGTCTTAATTCTCCATTAATAAAATCATTCTGGCAGATTGTCAGATAATACTATTGCTCTGATGCTTCATCGTTATTTAAAGTGTCATCTTTGTCTGAATCATTATTATCAATTCCTGCAAGCTCAAGAAATTCCTTTGCGGATATTGTTTCCTGTTCAAGCAGAAGAGCTGTTATCTTTTCAAGAATATCTCTACGATCTTTAAGCAGCTTAAGAACTCCGGTATAACGGTTTCTTATTATTGCTGAAACCTCTTCATCAACATACTGCTGGGTAGTTTCAGCATACTCCCGCGCGCTCATACCCGATTCCTGACCAAGAAAGGTTGCAGCCCTCTTTGTAAGCACCATATTCTCGAATTTATCGCTCATACCGTATTCGGTTATCAGACTGCGCGCAATATCGGTTGCCTTTGTAATATCGTTGGCCGCGCCTGTTGAAACCTCGCCGAAGATAATCTCCTCTGCGGCACGTCCGCCGAGAAGAACGTCTATCTTTCCAAGCAGTTCGGCCTTAGTCATCAGAAAGCGGTCTTCTGTGGGTGTCTGAAGTGTGTATCCTAGTGCGCCTATACCCCTTGGGATGATGCTTATCTTCTGTACCGGATCTGCTCCCTCAGTGAATGCCGCGGTCAGGGCATGACCGGTTTCATGGTAGGCAACTATCGTGCGCTCTTTCTTGTTTATAAGGCGGTTTTTCTTTTGGAGTCCCGCAATGGTTTTTTCTATTGCCTCTTCAAGATCAGACTGCATAACCTCGGTTCGGCCCGAGCGGACAGCAAGTAATGCTCCCTCATTTATTATATTTGCCAAATCAGCGCCTACAAACCCCGGGGTGGCCTTTGCAATATCGCGAAGGTTTACACCGCTGTTCATCTTCACCTCTGATGAGTGGATCTTAAGAATGGCCTCGCGGCCGTCAAGATCAGGTTTGTCTACAACAACCTGTCTGTCAAACCTTCCGGGCCGAAGCAGGGCCGCGTCAAGAACCTCAGGTCTGTTTGTTGCACCAAGTATTATTACTCCAGATTTTGAGCTGAACCCGTCCATTTCAACCAATAACTGGTTAAGTGTCTGTTCGCGTTCATCGTTTCCGGCGGCCGCGTTAAGTCTGCTTTTTCCGATAGCATCAAGCTCATCAATGAAGATAATACATGGCGCCTTTTCACGGGCCTGTTTAAACAGATCCCTGACGCGTGCCGCACCAACACCTACAAACATTTCGACAAAGTCGGCACCGCTTAATCTGAAAAACGGAACACCCGAACTTCCGGCTACAGCCCTTGCAAGAAGGGTTTTTCCCGTTCCGGGGCTTCCTACAAGCAAAACTCCCTTTGGTATTTTACCGCCTATATCAAGATACTTTTTCGGATTCTTAAGAAAATCAACAACCTCGACAAGCTCTTCCTTTGCCTCGTCTGCTCCGGCGACATCGTCGAATGTGGTTTCGGTATCTTCCTCGGCAACCAGCTGAGCGTTATTCTTGCCAAAGCTCATAACACCCGTACTGCCGCCCATTTTTTTGAACATAAATCTCCAAATCAATACTATCAGCACAAATGGCATTATCCATCCAAGCATCATGTTGATAATATTATTTGTTCTCTCGGATGAAGCACTGTATTTTATGCCCTTACTATCCAGAAGAGGCACAAATCCGGTGTCATCTACCGGAACCGTTCTATATAAAAGCGGTCTCTTTACAACAGCAGGCCCCGTTTCTCCGGCAGCTCTCATACCTCCGGCAACTCCAAGATAGTAATCCTTTCCGATTTGAACCTCTGTTATTGTTCCGTTATTAATAAGCTCTTTAAAGGTGCTGAAAGAAACAAGTTCCGATGTTTTATTATTAATGAACGAGTTGAGCATCATTATTATGACTATTGCCGCAATGAAATACCAGAATGAGAACTTGAATTGCCCCTTGTTGAAATTAAATAGTGGTTCCTGATGATTATGGTTTGGTCCGCTGCCGTTTTTCTTACAATCCTTTCCCCAGCAGTCATCCTCTTTCTTTTTACCTGCGATATGCAATTTTTCGTTATTTATGCCGTCTTTTTTAGACATTATTCGCTCCCTTAAACTAAAAATAAGCAGGATGTTAATAGAAGTAAAGAAAAAGAGGGCAAGTATTTTGTGAATCTTCGAAGTTTTTACTCGGTCATTCTTCCGGTAATTGCCCGGAGCATTCTATTCTGTATTATAGCAAAAGGGGGTTGACTATGGATGGTTTAAAGCTTTTCTATTTCGGCAGGAGAAAGCCCGGTTATCTCGGATATGGTTTTGGTATCAAAGCTTGATTCTTTCATTTTAACTGCTGTCTGACATTTATTCTGATACGCTCCCTGGGAAATACCTTCTGCCCGGCCTTCCTGCATTCCCTGCGCTATTCCCTGCTTTCTGGCTTCATAGCGTACTTCATCTTCTATTGTCATTCTATACATATATTCCTCCCTCATCCTGTTATTATGCTTTATTGTATCTATACAGTTTTTAAGGCTTTTTACAAAATCATTATCACTTTCCTTTCCATTCATAAATTCAAGAAAAGCTTTAAGGTTTATGTCTTTTACCTTTTGTGCTGCAGAGCTGTTCACAATTATCTTGGTACTTCCGTCTTTTAATTCTATTTCTCTGTCTTCACTGCAGATTGTTTTAAAAGTATAAACAGGAAGTCCCTTTTTCATATAGTCAAAAGGACAAATAAATATAATAAAAGAGTCATTTAACTCCTCGTAATGCCTTCCCCTTTCCATAAGGTGGGAATCAATGGCTGACTGATAGTACCTCATACGCCTTGCAAGGTCTTTTTTGTTTATTGCCTGCATTTCAATGTCATACTGTTTTCCGCTTTTGTCTTTTACCCATACATCAAGGCGTATGCCTTTGGCATTGTTTGAGCTGTCAAAGCTTTTTTGCACAGAGACTTCTTCTATTTCTGATATCTGGGTGGATAGTATGCTGTTTAAAAGCGTTCTGCAAAGAGATTCATCCTGCATAACATGGTAGAACATGTAATCATCGCTTATAGTTAAATCTTCAAACCTTTTAGACATGAAGCACCTCTACAGTTATTATACTGCTCTACTAAAGGATTTTCAATCTACAGGATGGGTACCTCCTTCAGCGTTTGCATCATACCATGCCACGATTTTACAGGCAACGCCCTGAAAAGGCTGTAACAAAAGGGGAATATTTAACTTGAGAAACCGGGCAATAATGTCCCGGAGGCATGACAAATCTGGCGTATTTTATTTAGTGTTATAGCAGCGCGAATACCAGGCGTCGGCCATTTCTTCAGTTTTTATAAGCATGTTAATCATAAGCGGTATGGCTGAAAACCTTATTGTTCTGAATATATTTTTTCTTCCGTTAAAACACCTTGATTTACGGGCCTCATCCAGTTCAGATGCTGTTTTAAAAACAAGCGGCAGGAATGCTGTCGCCATTATTACCATTTCAGAGAGCCGTGAGCGGGGAAGTTTTTTCTTAAGCGATAAAATACTTGTGCTTGTGTAAAAAAGCAGACCTGCTATGGCCATCATGATCAACCCTGCAGAAAATGATACTGCCTCAGTTATGGATCGATTATTAAAGAATTTTACTACACCCATAGCGGCGAAAAAGAGAATCAGTTTCCACATATTTTTAAGCTGTTTCTTCACGATCTTCGGTGATCTAATCAGAAGTATAATTAATATTGCAGCCGGAACAGCAAGAAGCGGGCCCCTTATTAAACCTGAGGCTGTGCAGAAGAGTATAAGAACGATAAGCTTCAATAACGGATTCATACGTCCAAGAGGGGTGTCCTGCCTGATGTATTCGAATAGATATGTTTCTTTCATTTCAGCCAGCTCATTTCTTCAATTTTACGGTTTGGTGGAATGCGTAAACCGCATTCCGATGCTTTTTCAAGTAGATCCTGAGGAGGGCCGTCAGCGGCAATCCTCCCATGATCAAGTATTATCATCCTCGATGCATGGGCCAGGATCTTTTCCAGATCATGGGTTATAACGATGATAGCGGTACCTGAGTTATGTATCTCAATCAGTTTTTTAATCAATGTCTTTACACCGCTGTAATCAAGACCCGCGAATGGCTCATCTAATACTATCATTTCAGGGCCCATTGCAAGAATCCCTGCAATGGCGGTTCTTTTTTTCTCTCCGCCTGAAAGCCTGTGAGGAGACTTCTGGAGAATATCCTTAATATCCATTGCCTCCGCGGCAGAATCAACAGATTCAATTATCTGTTCTTTGGAGAAACCGAGGTTTTCAGGGCCGAAAGCAATATCGTCATAGACTGTCTGGGCAACAATCTGGGTATCTGAACTCTGGAATACAAAGCCTATTGTCTTTCTGGCGTTCGAGCTGTCTTTTTTTACATCTATTCCGTTTATCAGGACTGCACCCTCCGTTGGGGTAAGCAGTCCGTTTAAATGCTTCATTAAGACGGTTTTTCCGCTTCCGTTTTCACCGCAGATGACCGTAAAACTGCCATGTTCTATTTCAAGGCTTATTCCGTCCAAAGCAGTGTTGCCCTCGGGAAAGCGGTGGGTTAGTTTTGATATCTCTATCAGTTTCGGCTTGATTTCAGGAGCCTGAATCCCGTTATTCATGATTATTCGGCTTTACCGGAAATTTCCTGACCGGAATTATATCATAGGTCCTTCTTGTCAGAAGCTGTCTGATCATAACCGCGGCAACAGCCTTGATTGCATCTCCGGGCAGAAAGGGAAGCATCCCTGCCATGAAGGCCTTATTCCACTCAAGGCCGAGGTTCCACTTAAGCCAGGGAACCCCTGCCGCATAGAGTATGAGGCTTCCGATTATAACAGCCGTAATATCCCTGAACGGGATTTTCTCATTTTTTAACGTTTCAGTATCGGATGAGATAAATCCGCATGCAAGGGCCGCAATAAGATACCCAATTAAAAATCCGCCTGTCGGACCGGCAAAGACCGCCGGGCCGCTTCCTCCAGCAAATGCCGGCAGACCCAGCAGGCCTGTAATAAGGTAGATTGCGACCGAGATTACTCCGCCTATGGGGCCTGTTAAAAGCGCGGCCATAAGCATGAAGAAGCTTGTCAGTGTAATTGGAACAGGCCCTATTGGTATTCTGATAAATGCTCCTGCAGCCATCAATGCCGCGAATAAGGCTATTGTCAAATCTCTCTTTAGTGTATTTCTGTCACTCATCTTTAATAAAATCTCCCGGATAAATATTAATGCGGCCGCCGTCAACCTTACTGAGACTCAGCGAGCCGTCACTGTTTAAACATTCTATAATTCCTTTTATCTCTTTGGCTGAACCATCACCGCAGCAATTCTTTGCTACGGATACAGATTTACCTGTTATTCCAATCATTTTCTCATATTCACTGATTATCCCGCTTCTTCCGCAACCTTCAGAGCCGTCTGAATCAAAAGCCATTCCAGAGTTTATAAATATGTCAAACTCTCTGTCTGCGTCTTCCAATGATTCAAGCAGTTCTGCTGCAAGAGCTTTTACAGATATCTTTTTTCCTGTAAGCGAATCTATGCTGACAGCCCCGGGGGGAAGCATGGATTTATCAGTGTTAGCGTTCAAACCAATGCCGGAGGCCGCTGCTGTAATCATACCGTTATTACCGCTGAATTGAGTAAGCACTCCGCCTGCCTTCCTGTTTTGGGCAAATATGCTGTTGGGCCATTTTACTGAGGCATTGATCTTATAAAGTTTTTCAAGTAAGGCTGCCGCTGCATGGGATACAGCTATTGTGTATAATCCGCTGAAGGCCGCTGGAAATGGCTTTGTGCGTATTCTTGTAAGATAGAGTCCTCCGTCCGGGGATTTCCAGCTTCCGCCGTCAGAGTTTATCCCCGATTTCTGAACTCCAGCAATAACGGTCGTTCCGTCGCTGCATCCTGCATCAATAAGCTTGCAGGCCCTCTTCATTGTAGAGTCCAGCTCGTTAAAATATTCTATATTATAATCTGTATCCGGCAGTTCCCATGGAAGGGGTTTGTCCGCAGCCGAGATAAGGCTGTATCCGTCATGCGCTGATTCTATCGTATAACCGTTATTCTTTAGTCTGCTTATGATTTTCCATACAGCTACCCTTGATACACCTGTCTTTGACGCAATCTCTTCTCCTGATAAGGGTCCTTCAGAGTTTTTGAGTAGTTCCAGAACTGATGATATTGTCGAGCCGTTTTTGTTAACCATAAATTATTAAAAGGTTAACGAAATTGTGTTTTTATGTCAATCCGTAATCTCAAATCATTAATCTTCAATCCATAAATTTAATTCTGCAGATAATATCAGCTGCTTTGGAAATATCATCCCTATCTATGAGGATGGGTTTGCAGCTTTTTACCGAAGTCCTGTCTTCATCAAATTTTCGTGTTCCAAAGCCCTCATTTTCCAGACTTTCAGCAAAATTTTGACTGCCGTAAACAATCATTTCAGCTTCTTTTGGATTGTTTTTCATTTCAGAGATTTTGTCAGCTGTGCCGGTAAGTTCAATTCTGAAGGCCTTCGCCGATTTGAATCCCTCAGCGATAATGAATTCCGCAGCAGGGAACAATTCGGTGAGTTGATTTCCCGAATCTATTCTGCTGTGATGAAAAAGAGTCATTGAGCTTTCTGAATTAAGGCAGACTGTATCGGCCCCGGCATCAAAAAATCTCTTACTGTCGCTGCCTTCTTTATCAGGCTGAATCTCCCTATGGGAATTCTTTGCCGCCGAAACACGGTAACCCCTGCCGGTAAGCTCCAGTATAAGCCGCTCGCAAAAGGTCGTTTTCCCGCTGCCCGACCATCCGTTGACAGTAATTAAAAGAGGGCTGTTGTTTTTCATAATTTATTATATTATCAGTCTATGGCCTTAGTAAAGATAATAACAGGCGGCTTCAACTGCGGAAAAACAACAACAGCAGAAAAACTCATGGAAGAATATACCGCAGAAGGGCAGCGCGCCGCCGGATTTATTGCCGAAGCTGAGTATACCAATGGTGAAAAGAATACCTACTATATACGCGATATCTCTACCGGGCGGCGTGAGTTGGCCGTCTGTCTGGAGCCTCCCCAGGACTGCCGCCCCGGAGAATGGAAAAAACATGATTTCAGCCGATTTTATTTTTCAGAAGGGGCCTTTATTTTTGCTGCCGAAATCCTTGAAGGGGCTGTTGGTGCCGATTTTGTTATGATTGATGAGCTTGGCCCCCTTGAGCTTGGCGGCGGCGGAAGTTTTTATGCAGTTAAGCGGCTGATTGATAATTATGAAGGAACAATTATTCTTGTAATAAGAGAAAAAATACTTGAAGAGATGGTTGTTTTATTGGGACTTAATATAGAAGAGGTTGAGATTATAAATCCTGAAGCTATGCCCAGTAGGTAGCCTTTTTTTTACTTACCTTCATTCTGAATGTGCAGCCTGCTATAGGGCATGCCATTTTTAGCTCCTGTTCGGGGTCTTTTGAAGCGGTGACAGCTACCATTCCTGAGTTAATCTTTATGTTAACGTCTGAAATTCTGTCACTGATCAGCATTGCTTTTTGAAGCTTGTCAGCCTTATCGGCATTAATCCCGTCCACAAGATATAGATATTTTGTCATCCTATGCATAGTAACATAATAATCTAATGTTCAGTTTTTGTCAAAATAGTTCTATTATTTGCTTTTAAGCTTTAATATTGGTTTTCTTATTCAAAGATCATTGAATTTATTACCCATCTGAGTTAAATTTGATATGTTATAATATCTCATAATAAGGAGAATTTAAGATGAAAAAGATTTTATTGACATTATTGGCTGCATCATTTGTACTTTTTGTATTCTCATGTGCAACAAACACCATCCCGGAGGTGCCTGAATTTGTTTCACAGCCCCCAATTTCAGATGATGTACTCTATGGTGTAGGCTATGGCAAACAGACAAAACCAAGTCTCTCAATTACTGTTGCTAAAACTAACGCAAGAGCAGATATTGCAAGACAGATTAAGACCACAATACAGGCATCTGTAACCGACTATGCTCAGGAAGCAGGTGTAGATGATAATACTCAGGTTATAAGCTTTGTTGAATCCGTTACAAGAGAAATTACAGATCAGAAGCTTACAGGTGCTAAACAGATAAAGATGGAAAAATCAAAAGACGGCGGCTACTGGGTTCTTATGCAGTACAACAAGGAAGAAGTTAAGGAAATGGTTGCAGAGGCCTTTAAAAGAAATGAAGATGCTGCCTTTGCAGAATTCAAGGCCGCACAGGCTCTTGAAAAACTTGACTACCAGCTTAATAATAACCCCACTATTTCTCAGCCTAACAGGGGACAATAATTCTTATCTGAATTAATTCAAAGCTGATCATTAGACTGATCAGCTATATTATTTAATCCCACCAGGCTCTTTCAAAAGACGTGTCTTTGGAAGAGTCTCACAATATAAAATTCTATCGGAGGAAATATGTTTAACGAAAGACGCAATGGAATTTCAGCAGCCTTTGTAATATTTATTTTCAGTGTAACTGTTCTTCTTATATCCGGCTGTTCATCTACTTCAGCAAAACCCGGCTGGATGATTAATTATCCAGTAGATAACAATTATTATATTGGAATTGGCGGTTCCAGTACGGGTAATCAGGCTGAAGACAATGAAATTGCCCGTCAACGCGCTCTTTCGACACTTGCAGCAGAGATTTCAGCTGAGATTATCAGTGAGATCAATATCAGAGCAACATCTGATGATAAGGGAAATGCTGAAGAGCAGGTAAGAGAGGAAATTACTCAGCATGTTGCTCAGAATCTTAAAGCCATAGAAACAGTTGGTTCATATTATTCCTCCTCTGATGGTTACTGGTATTATCTGCGTCTTAACAAGGCTCAATGGAGGGCTATTCAATTACGCGAAATGAAGGACATAGAACGGAGGGTAAAAAATATTGTAGAGCCTGTTCTTGGAAATAAATCCCGGACAGCAGCAGATGCTTTTACCGTTCTTATAGACGGCTGGACTATTGTTAATGAGTCTCCATATCCCGGGATGATTGACGCGGTATTAATGGGAGAAAATGGTAAGCTTATTGACCTGCTTGAGCGGCAGATGGCTCTCATGGCCGGCTTCATAACCATAAATATGGGTGATGAGATGATCTATGCCGAAGCAGGAAGACCCGTAAAACTTAAATTCAGTGTTGATACATCTGATGGAAGAAAGCCCGGTCAGCTTCAGATCGATCTTCTTGAGCGCAGCAGCGGAAAGCAGTTAATTGGATGTACAACATCATCAAATGGTATTTACAACGACAGTGTAGATTTATCAGGACTGGCAGCAGGTAAAAACTATGTAACAGCTGTTCTTAATACCGATGTTCTCGGCTACAAGGGGAAAGCTGTTCAGATTAATCTGCCAAAAGCAGAATTCCTTATTGACCTCCAAAAGATTAAGGCCGGATTATCTGTAAGCTATACAGGTGATCTTGAAGAAATTGAAAATCAGAATGGAATTTACGGAAGTATAAAGGCAATGCTTTCAAAAAGTTTACCCGTTACAATCGAAAATAAGGGAAAACACGTTTTCCAGCTTGATTTCAGACTCAACTATAGAAACGCGCCCCCCAATGATTACGGATTCAGTATCATTTATATCAAGGCCAATATTTCGATCCTGAAAAACGGCGCAAGCGTCTATACCTATGAAACAAACGAATATAAGGGTGCCGGTCTTAATTGGTCACAGGCCAACTCCAAGGGGCTTGATAAGCTGTTTGAGAATTTTAATAAGGAAAGCAATTTTTCCACCGAGGCTGGCGCAGCCTTTTCGTTGGATTAAATAAAGCTTAAATATAGATTTTCTCCCAACCGATAGATAGCCCGTCCTGAGTTTTTCTTTTACAGGGCGAGCTTTTTTTATAATACTATTCATGCATCTTCCAACCCTGCATTGATTTAACACTTTTGAAAGGTGGCTCTAATATTAATAAGTGATCTAAACAAATTTATTGACAGCCTGATAATTCTATCCTATATTACAACCACTGGTTTCAATCCAATGGTCTTAATTAGGGGGAAATTATGGCGAAAGCTTCAAAGTATGAACAACAGATTATGAAGAAGCGCAAGAAGGGTATTGCCCGTCTTATGCAGATTGCGGGAACAAAATCTGTTTATCTTATAGCTGCCTGCATTATTGCCGTCATTGCGGTTCTGGCGCAGATAACCCCCTTTGTTACGGTTTATCTGCTTGTTTTGGTGTTTTTAAAAAACCTGTGTGGGCATCGTTTTTCCGGTCTGTCTTTCAGGCTCAGCCCTTTGCTGTGATACTTCTGGTTATGCTGGGACTACTGCGCCCGCTTATGGAGCCTGGAACGGAATTAAACCTTTCACGCTTAATTCTGCTCTGTGTATGGCTTCTTGTCAGCCTTCTGCTGTTGTTCATCATGCTGGTGAAATTGTGGAAAGAGGCCTTCATGATGAGCTCTTATCAAAAAAGGGTTTATACGCCGGAATGTGGAATGAGCAAATGCAGGCCCATAGCTGGAAGCTTGCAGAAAATAAACAGGTTATATAACCGCGTCCATGCGGTTTTAACAGGAGGAACACAATGAGTGTAAAAAAAATTATTTTGGTTATGTTGATGGCAGTCCTGTGTACAGCAGCGCTGACCGCCGGAGGGGCATCCGAAGATGCTTCAGGCAAGAAGGATGTTCAGGATTCTTCGGAAATAACTATTACCGATGCTATAGGCCGTGAGGTTACGATCAGGCAGCCTGTAAAGAGGATAGCATTTATCAATTCAACAACCGGCGAGATGATTAAAATAGTCGGAGCATGGGACAGGGTTGTTGCTGTTGACTGGGAGAACACAAATGAAATGCTTTATCCCGGCGTAAGCGGGCTTCCGGTCATAAACAGTCTCAGCAGCGGTTCTCAATGGGATATTGATTTTGAAAAGCTGATTGAAACAAAGCCCGATATATTGCTGACGGTACATATTCCCATGCCGGGCTTTGAGGATATGGCCGCAAAACTGGAACCTGAAATTCCCGTCTTTGTTGTTCTGGATCCAACAGATCCTGATGCCTGGACAAAGGGCGCAAAACTTCTGGGACAGCTTCTCAATCAGGAAAAAGAAGCAGAGGAATTTTGTCTTTGGTACGACGGGCTTGTAAAGAAGATCAGTGAAAGAACAAAGAAGCTTCCAGATAATCAAAAACCCCGGGTCTTCATGAAAACGCTTGGAATGTCGCCGGATCAGCTTTGTACCTACACCGATGAGTTCGGCTTTATAAAAAGACTGTTTGAAGTCAGCGGCGGAATTAATATTGCGGCTGATGCCGTATCCACCGGAGGATGGGTTCAGAATGTTGACCCTGAGTGGCTGGTTGAACAGAACCCCGAAATCATCATGGCGGCAGTAGGGAATTTTTATTATCCGAATATTATCGGTTTTGAGGTGGATGACAGCTCTGTAGCGGACCAGGCACGCAATGATATTATTGCTTCGGCGGTTTTGGGAAATACAATGGCATCTGATAACCGAAGGGTTTATGTCTTTGATACTCATTTTACCGTAACACCCAGAATACCGGTGCTGATGACTTTTTGGGCCAAATGTTTTCATCCTGAGCATTTTACGGATCTTGATCTGAATGCTGTTTATCAGGAATATCTGAACCGTTTTTTCCGTATTGACTATGATCTTGAAAAAAACGGTGTTTTCTTCTATCCTGAGCCATAGGAGATTAACCTGCAGGAGATGATATGGCCAGAAGGGCTGAGGGGGTAACTGAGAAGCTGCTTGAATGCGCAAAAGAGGAGTTCATGGAAAAAGGCTATGAGAATGCCTCGCTGCGCAAGATTGCCGAAAAAGCTGGATCAAGCAAGGGTGCCATCTACATACGATATCCTGATAAACTCAGCCTCTTTTCCGCCCTTGTGGATAATGCAGCTGACGGTCTTGTTGATCTTATCCGCGGGGGGCACCAGGCTTTTTTGGAGCTTTCTGCAGATCAGCAAAGGCTCCAGATGTATGAACGCTCAGACGCGGGAATGGAGAGAACGATTGATTATATCTATGATCACTTTGATGAGTTCAAACTCCTTTTAACCTGTGCACCCAAGGATTTTTATTCCCGTTTTATTCACAGGATTGTTACTGTAGATGTAAACACTACCCTGAATTATATGGCTAATTCAGGCAGCGGTAAAACAGCTTCGGCAGGTCTGACTCCTAATCTGGCCCACATCCTTTCTCATGCCTTTTATACAGGCATCTTTGAGATTATTGTTCATGACATGCCGAGGAAGGAAGGCGAAGAATACATTCATCGGCTGAGGAAGTTCTTCCAGGCCGGGTGGGAAACAATATTACATAACTAATCTTGACAAAGCTACGGAGATATTTGAATGAACACTTTTCTATGGTTTATAATGCTTATCACAAATTTTTTTGTGATAATGCTGGTTTACAGGCTTTTTGGAAAGCTTGGACTTTTTATATGGATACCGATATCTGTAATTATCGCGAATATTCAGGTTGTTAAGACCGTTGAGATCTTCGGTCTTATTGCAACCCTTGGAAATATAGTATATGCAACATCCTTTCTTGTAACCGATATTTTAAGCGAAAACTATGGCAGGGAAGACGCCCGTAAGGCCGTTGGTATAGGTTTCTTTGCTCTACTTTCAATGACCCTGCTTATGCAGATTGCTTTATGGTTTATTCCTCATGAATCGGATTTTGCTGATGAAAGCCTCCATACCATATTTGGAATAATGCCCCGCATCGCCCTTGGAAGCCTTGCCGCCTACGCACTATCTCAGCTGCACGATGTCTGGGCCTATAACAGGCTTAAAGAAAAGCGGCCTGATAAAAAGTATATATGGCTCAGGAATAATGTTTCTACAATGGTGAGCCAGCTCATTGACAGCATAGTATTTACGCTGATTGCATTTGCCGGTGTATTTGAACTTTCGGTATTATTGGAAATTCTTCTTACCACCTATCTTTTTAAATGGATTGTGGCTGCCGCGGACACTCCCTTTATTTATCTTGCGCGAAGCTGGAAGGATAAGGGGATAGTAGAGTAGTTTCTTAAACAGATTGACGATCCGTAATTAAGTTTTTATATTTATCTGAAGCTCTTTCAATGGCAGCCGGCCTTGAAAGAGCATAATCTGATACTCAGATCAGGAGGAGCTATGCTTGCCGAAGAAAAAAACGAACTGCCGGAAGAGCTTGGAAGAATTCTTGATATAGAAAAAGAAATACGCAAGGTTCTTGTCGGTCAGGACCTTCTGGTAAACAGGCTTTTGACAGGGCTTATCTGTAATCAGCATGTACTCATTGAGGGGGTTCCCGGGCTTGCAAAGACACTCGCTGTTAATACCCTTGCCAAAACACTTGGTCTGGGATTTAAGCGTATTCAGTTTACCCCGGATCTTCTGCCCGCCGATATAATCGGAACCCTGATCTATAATCCAAAAACAGCCGAGTTTACCCCGAAGAAGGGACCCATTTTCAGCAATATAATCCTTGCTGACGAGATAAACCGTGCGCCCGCAAAGGTTCAGTCCGCCCTGCTTGAGTCAATGCAGGAGAGGCAGGTCACAATAGGTGATGAAAGCTGGGCGCTGGAACAGCCCTTTATGGTAATGGCTACCCAGAACCCGATAGAGCAGGAGGGAACCTACCCATTACCTGAAGCACAGGTTGACCGCTTCATGCTGAAGGTAAAGATTACCTATCCTCAGCGGGATCAGGAGCTTCAGATCCTGAGAGCGATGGCCCGCTCAACCCCTCCGGCCGATGTAAATAAGGTCGCATCAGCAAATGATATAATCAGACTGAGGGATTTTCTGGATAATATTCATATTGAGCCCTCTATTGAAGAGTACATCGTCGATTTGGTACATGCCGGACGTGAACCGGAAAAATACGGTATTGATGCCAGGCATCTGATAAAATACGGGGCATCCCCGCGCGCAACGATCTACCTGACCCTTGCGGCAAAGGCTTCTGCGCTTTTGGCCGGCCGTCTCTATGTGATACCTTCAGATGTTGAGGGCATTGCCTATGATGTTCTTAGGCACAGGCTTATTCCCAGTTATGAAGCCGAGGCTGAAGGACTTGATTCAGACAGTATAATCAGGATGATAATCGAAAAACTGCCGAAGCCTTAGTATGGAAATTTCGATAGATAAAGAGATCCTGAAAAAAGTTGAGCTCATCAGAATTATGACCAGGCAGAGGGTTACCTCCATCTTTGCCGGAGAGTTTGAATCCGCCTTTAAGGGAACAGGGCTTGAGTTTGAAGAGGTAAGGGCGTATCAGCCGGGTGATGAGATTCGAAGCATTGACTGGAATGTTACAGCCCGCACCGGCCATCCGCACATTAAACGCTACAGAGAAGAACGCGAGCAGTCTATCTATTTTCTTGTCGATGTATCATCCTCTGGAAACTACGGAAGCAGTGGAAAAAGCCGCACCGAGGTAGCTGCCGAGATTGTTTCAGTTCTGTCGTTTTCTGCAACTCAGAACAATGACCGAACCGGTCTTTTATTGTTTTCAGACCGGCCGGAGCTCTTTGTTCCGCCCGGCAAGGGAATGACACATACAATGCATATGGTCAGGGACATGCTTTCATTCAAACCTGAAGGAAGAATGACATCAATTGCCTCGGCCCTTGATTACCTTGGCAGGGTAGCGCACAGGCGCAGCATTATTTTTCTTATATCTGATTTCTATGATCCCGGTTTTCATGATCAGCTTAAGCTTACAGCTCAGCGCCATGAGATAGTAAGCCTCTATCTATTTGATCCTGCCGAGCGGGAACTTTCCGATGCCGGCCTAATCAGTTTTGAGGATGCCGAAACCGGACGGCTTGTAACCCTTGATTCATCAAATAAGCGAGTACGGACTGAATACCGAAGGCGTTTTGAGCAGAGGCTTGACTCGCTAAGGCAGGTATTCAGAAAATATGATAGTGATTTTCTGGCCCTTGATATCTCGAAGGAATATATAGATGAGCTTTCGAGGTTTTTTATTCAAAGGGAGCAGCGCAGATGAGCAAAAAATCCATACTGATCCCTGCCGTTATTCTTCTATTGATATACACTGCAATTGAGGTTTATGCTGACAGCTATGAATATCGGAGCGGAAGCCTGAGTCTCGAATTAATCACACCCGCTGATGAGATTGAATTCGGCCCGTCTGTTGATTTCATTCTCAGAGTCAGTTACCCGGCAGATAGGCAGTACATCCTTCTTCCTCTGAATATAGATGCGGATGAGCGTTATAAGAACACCCTCAGAACCGGTGTGCGGAAGAATGTTCCCGTGCTTGACGGAAGGGGCGGGGCTGTGGATGAGATCATCTTCAGTGTTGAGGCATGGCTGCCGGGCAGGCTTGTCTTTCCTCCGCTGACGATCCAGCTTGACGGAGCCGTAACAACCGGTGAGGCTATTACAACCGATGCAATAATCACAACCGATGAGGTTTCAATTAATGTCCTCTCCGCCATTGAGGATGGTGAAAATGAGCCTGAACTTGCACCACTCTGGGCACCGAAGCCCCCGGCAGATCTGCGGCGGATCATCCTCATTACTGCTGCCCTGCTTACGGCCGCGGCTCTGATTGTTTTTGCGGTCTTCAAAATCAGCCGATATCGTAAGAGTAAAAAAACAGCAGCTGCTTCAGCGCCTAAGACGAGACTGCAGATGCTTGTAGATTTTAGGATAAAGTATATTGATTCAGAAGAAATTATCGATCTGAAGGAGGCCTATGCCGAACTTGCTGAATTATTGAGTGATGAGGAGCATTCTCAATATAAAAACCTCATTGAAAAAGCCCGTTTTTCAAAGGAGGGGCTTGTTTATCAGGATGGATACAGACTCCTTGTGCAGATATTCGGACGCTTAAACAGCGGGGGAGATAATCATGAGCTTTGAGTCTCCATGGGCCTTTGCCTTTGTCCCGATCCTCATAGTGATTTTGCTTATGATGCTTCTCCGAAGAGGGCGGCGGAGCGGACTGATCTTTTCAAGTTCCCAGCCCCTTGATATAGGCATAAAGTCTTTTCGACAGAGGCTTTTGTGGCTGCCGCCTCTGCTGCTGTTTTTAGCCGGACTTTTAATGATAACCGCCCTTGCAAGGCCCCGTGAGAGGCTTGATGAGACACGGAAGGTAACAAATGGAGTGGCCATTGAGTTTGTGATTGACCGAAGCGGCAGTATGGCGGCCGAGATAGAAAACAACGGAAGGCTTAACCGCAGAATTGATATTGTAAAAAAGAATATGCTTGATTTTATCTCGGGCAGTGAAGGCGGTTTAAGCGGCCGCCCTGATGATCTAATCGGTCTTATTGCGTTTGCCCGCTATGCCGATACACTTGCGCCGCTCTCTCTTTCTCATGAAATCCTGAATGATTTTACTGAAACCCTTGATGTTGTCAAAGTCCGCGATGAAGACGGCACATCAATAGGCGATGCCCTTGCGCTGGCAGCGGCAAGGCTTAAATCAGCATCTGAAAACAATGATCCAAAAAAGGGTTATGATATTACCAGTAAGATAATCATACTGCTTACAGACGGTGAGAATAATTCAGGTAAGTATTCACCCCGCGAGGCTGCCGAACTTGCAGCTTCATGGGGAATAAAGGTCTACTCAATAGGCTTCGGCGGAACCGCCTACTATGAAATGAACGGACTATTCGGATCAAGGAGGGTCCCTGTAGGGGCTGCTGTAGATGAACAAACACTGAGAAGTATTGCGGAGATTACCGGCGGTTCATACTTTCAGGCTGATTCAGCCGAGGATCTGCAGGCCGTCTATGAACAAATTGACAGCATGGAAAAAACAGAGATTGTATCCTTTACCGAATATAAATACCGTGAGCTTTTTGCAGCCTTCGCGCTGGCCGGTATGGCCCTTGCCGCTGCCGGGCTTATTCTTGATTCTACCGTATTAAGGAGGCTTCCTTGAGCCAGGAGTTTGAGTTTCTTAATCCTCAGATCCTAATCTATCTATGGGTACCCTTTGCCGCCCTTGCCTTCGGTATTTTCGGGCTTGTAAGATCGGCAAGGATCAAAAAGAGCATATCACAGGCCCCCGTCCCGGACCCCGGCGCAGGCCGGATCGGATTCGGCCGCATCCTTCTTCTGTCCGCGGCGGTTTCGGCAATCCTTCTTACAGTACTTGCCGCCGCAAGGCCGAGTTTCAGCAAAACCGAAACAATGGTTTCTCGCAAGGGCCGTGATGTCGTTTTTGTAGTGGATGTTTCACGCAGTATGCTTGCCGAAGATCTCTACCCCAACAGGCTTGCAAGGGCAAAGCTTTCAATACTGGACGCAATATCTGTGATAGACGGCGACCGTGTCGGACTCGTCGCCTTCGCCGGCAGTTCGGTTGTCAAATGTCCCCTGACGCTGGATTACAGCTTTTTCAAACAGTCGGTCGAACAGCTTACAACAGAATCGGTCTCAAAGGGCGGCAGCATGATTGGAGATGCCCTCAGAAAAACGCTTGATGACGTCCTTGCCGGCGGTTCAGGTGGATATAAGGATATAATCCTGATAACAGACGGAGAGGATCAGGAAAGCTATCCTTTAAAGGCTGCCGAGATGCTTGGAGAGAGAGAGGTAAGGCTGATTGCAATCGGGCTTGGTGATGAGAATGAGGGGAAAAGAATTCCAATAACCGATAATTCAGGCAATAAGTCATTTTTGACATTCAACGGACAGGAGGTCTGGAGCCGTCTTGATGCAGCAAGCCTCCGCAAGATGGCCTCGGCCAGTTACGGCGGGCGCTACCTCAATGTTTCGACAGGGGCATTTAATATGGGTGAGATCTATGCCTCGCTTATAAAAAGTCAGGAAGCGCGTTTTATTGAAGATGAAAGATCAATCGAATATGATGAAAGCTTTCAGTATTTTCTGCTGCCCTCGGTTATCCTCTTTCTGATTTTTCTGGCCGGAAGGTATCTTTTTGGCGGTAATCGGAGGCCTGCATGAAAAAACTGCTTCTATCTGCATTAATGCTGATTCTTTCTGCCGCCGTCTTCGGCGCCGGCAGAGGCGAGGATCTTTCCGCCGGACAGGAGAGGCTGTCAGGCGGTATTGAAAGCTATTCAAATGGAGAGCTTGAGGCCGCTTTACAGGATTTCAGGCAGGCGGCGGCCTCGGAAGATCCCAAAATATCTGCCGCCGGTTACTATAATCAGGGTACAATTGAGGCTGAACTTGCCGAACAATTAAATGAGCCTGCTAAAAAGAGGGAAGCACTTGAGGCGGCCTATGATTCATTAAGGCGGGCTGCTGAGATCGGAAGCCTCGGAGCAGAACAGACCCGGAATGTCCGCCGCAATATGGAGGTTGTAAGGCGCAGGCTGTCAAAGCTTCCGCCCCCTCAGAATCAGCAGCAGACCCGGCAGCAGCAATCACAGCAGCCGCAGCAGGGCCAGCAATCACAGCAGGAACAGCAGCCGCAGCAGGGAGACGGCCAGTCTGAAGATCAACAATCCGGCGGTAATCAGTCATCCCATGAACAACCCTCTAATGAACAGATGCTGAGGCAGCAGCAGGATCTGCGTAACCGCACTGAAAAGGGGCAGGGCCCGGATGAACAGCTTGCGGCTGAACAGAAACAGCTTCAGAAGCAGTCAGAGGCTGCAGATATGAATGAGGCCGCGATAAATCAGGCAAAGGCCGCCGAGGCTCTGAAAGAGGGTAATCGAAAAAAGGCTGTGGAATATCAGAAGGCGGCTGAACAGGCCCTGCAGGCCAAGACCGAATCTTCCGGTGCTGAGGCTGAAGCCGATGCTGAGGCCGAGGATATTCTTAATCAGGAAGCAGAAAGACAAAGGCAGGATAGAATGAATAGTAGTGGAGGAATTCGTGAAGCTGACCGTAACTGGTAGAAAACCCATAATAGGGCTTTTAATATTAATCTTATCATCAGTATCTGCATATTCGCAGAGCCTGTCTTTTTCGGCAGAGCTTTCGGATGAACAGATCTGGCTGGGTGATTCAGTTCAGCTCACCCTCTATCTTCAGGGAAGCGAAGAAGCAATAAGCCCCGAACTATATATTCCAAATGTGAAGATCGAATCCCTCGGCGGTTCAGTTAGAAGCAGCAGATCGGTTACAAGTATAAACGGGAGGGTAACCGAAACAATCAGAAAGGCCTATGTCTACGGATTCAGACTTACTCCCAAAAAGGCCGGAGAATATGTAATTCCATCAATAGAAATAAATGCGGAGAGCACAAGGCTGTATTCAAATGAGTTAATTCTGAAGGTTAAAGAGCCTCAGAAATCGGATGACTTTAAACTGCTTCTTGAGTTTGATCGAAGCAGTGTGTATATGAATGAAGAATGCAGTCTGAAGATAAGCTTTTTATATAATCTAAGCCTTCGTTCTCTTGATATCGTTATACCGGCACTTGAAGGCCTTAACTACGGAAGCCTTCCCGGACGCAGCAGCAGTGAAAGATATGAGATAGGTATTAACGGAGAGGCCGTTATTTTCAGCCGTGATGATCAGGGAGGGATGGCAGGCCTGTCAGCGGTATTAAAAATAAGACCGGATAAGGCCGGCGAGCTTTCACTGGATGATTCTGTTGCAAGCTTTGAAAGCCTTACAGGCTACCAGAATGTAGAGGACATTTTCGGCCGTATCCAGAGGCGTGAGGTTTATGGGCGGTCGGTTATTTCTGCTGAAAATGCCTCAATAAGGATTAAGCCCTTTCCCGAAAACGGGCGCCCGGATGATTTTTTCGGCCTCTCGGGCCGTATCGGTGTTGAGACCAATATCGAACCGGCGAAGGTTCATATTGGGGATCCGATTACTCTAAGATTGAAGGTCTCAGGCATGAATAATGCAGATATTGTTATTCCGCCGCTTGCGGACTTTCTGGCGCCCGGGATAGATGTCCCCGATACAAGGGGGGCCGCGGATATTGAGGGTAATACAAAAACCATAAGGCAGACAATAAGGATAAATGATACCTCTGTTGTACAGATTCCCGCGATAAGATTCAGCTATTTTGATACTGAAACCGGGAGTTATCAATATGCCTCATCAGAAGCAATACCCGTTGAGGTTCTTGAAACAAGGCTTGTTACAGCCTCTGAGCTTGAGGGTGATGATTCCTCATCTGAAAAGAAGGTCCTGCTTGAAATGAGAAAGGAGGGAATCTATCATAACTACAGCGGGGCAGAGCTGCTTGAAAACGAAACTGTTTTATTGAATAAATTGACCGGATCCCCCGTCATTCTGATTCTTCTGCTGATTCCGGCTCTGGCCTATATTCTTTTTATGGTATTTACGGTTATTCTTCCGCAGGCTGCAATCAGGCTTGAGGCAAGAGCAGACCGCAAGCTGGCTGTACGCAGACTAAGGAAGTCTATATCGTCATTGGTTAAGGCTCTTTCTTCAGATAATGATGCAGAACCATTTTTGAAGGAAGTAAATAGTTTGGTAGATGGATTTCTTGATAGATACGGAACAATTCAGGAAAGGTCGGCATTGGCAGACATAAAGGAGCAGATCAATGCTGTTTTATACGGAAGGGCTCCAGTCTCTCTAAACAGGGCAGAATCGCTTGTATCTGAAGCCATTGATATACTTGAAAAGGGAGCCTGCCATGAATAAAACAATGCGAGTATTAATTTTATCCTTATTATTGGTTGTTGCTGCTTTCAGCCTTTTTGCTCAGGATGGCGTTGATCTTAACGCCCTGCTTGATTCTGCCGAATCAGCATTTAAGATGGGCAACGAGCTTTTAGCGGAACAGCCGAAGAAGGCAAAATCTGCCTATCTTGAATCTCTTATGGCATATAATTCTATTATTGAATCCGGCATAGAGAATCCGAAACTATACTATAATGCTGCAAATGCCTGCCTGAGACTTGAGCAAACAGGATATGCAATCCTTTATTATAGAAGGGCCTTGCTGTATTCTCCAAATGACAGTCAGATAAAATACAATCTGAACTATGCCAGATCTATTCAGAAAAATGATTTCAATGTAAAAGCGGAGAGCAAGATACTTCATATACTGTTTTTCTGGCATTATATGCTTTCACCCTTATGGAAGATTGCAATTGTAATAGCCGCAAACCTTGTTTTCTGGTCCGCTCTGGTTTTGAAACGCTTCGGCCGGCAATCAGGCGGACTTGCCGCAGCCGTTCTGGTAATAGCCCTGGTTTTTGGTGCATCCTTTATCGTTGAGCTGATAAGATCTGATGAGCTTCACGGTGTTGTTACAGCCGAATCTACAATCGGCCGCCTTGGTGACAGCCGAAGCTATGAGGCAGCCTTTGAAGCGCCACTCTATCAGGGGGTTGAGTTTACTGTTGAGCAGCAGAGGGTAGGCTGGCTGCTTGCAAGGCTGCCGAATGATGAGCTTGTATGGCTGGAAGAATCTGACTGCGGGATAGTAGAGGGGCAATAAGGAGTAATAAATAATAATGTTTGCTCTATATTTCTTTTTACGATAAATCTTTATTGAAATATATACCTAACAATACTATACTATTATCAGCCTTGTTAGGCAATTTGTTTTGTTAGTTTAACAGGATGTTTAGCATGAATATAATGAAAGATGTAATTCAAGAAGAAGGGAATCGGTTGGAAGCTTTGATTAAGAATTACGATGAAAAAATTTCTAATTATCCCAAGGGCTCTCTTTCTGAAAAAAAACGGGGCGGAAATTTATATTATTATAGGGCTTTTCGAGATGAAAAAGGCAAAATCAGGTTTGAGTATTTAGGAAAAGAAGACTCTTTAAAAGTCACTGATTTTAAGAAAAAAGTTGAAGATCGTAAACGTTATGAACAAAAAAGAAAAATAGCAAAAGAGAAAATGAAAGAAATAAGGAAATTGCTCCGTGTTGCAATCTGATAATGTAAAACTATTCAAGAATATACTTCAGGATTTTAATACGGCAGGAATACTCTTGGATTTTATATTGATAGGGAGTTGGTCACTTCGAGTGTATTCGCAGTATTTCCAAAATGATCCTGGCGTTCCGATTGTTGCAACACAGGATCTTGATTTACTTGTACCGAATCCTCCAAAAATGAGTCATGAAATTGATATTTCTTCAATACTTAAAAAATATGATCTTGAACAGACGTTTTCTCCTCAAGGATATTTTTCAAAATTTGTTGGAGATAATTTTGAGGTTGAATTCCTCTATCCTGAAAAAGGACGTGGCGAGAGAGGTGGAAAATTTATAAAAGAACTTGGTATAACAGCAACACCTCTAAGATATCTTAATTATATCCAGAGTAATATAGAAGTTATGGAGTATGATTCAATACCACTAAAAGTTCCTAATCCTGAAGCTTTTGTTTTGATGAAATACCTACTAGTAACAGAACGTAGTAGTAAAGATACTTTAAAAATATCAAAAGATATAGATACAGCGAAAGAGTTTGAATTCTTTTTACTGGAAAAGCAGCGAGGTTATGAATTTATTGATCATTATAAAAATATGCCTAAAAAATGGCGAAAAAAGATTATGATGGTTTTGGAAGAGAATAAATCTGAACTTTTAGATTTGCTTAAAGATTTCTTATAGGATTTTTCCATTTTTTTTACGGGTTCCAAAAACATCTTGATTGATTTTTCAGCAAGCCCTGATTATAGTGTGTTTTTATAAAAATTACAGAGCCAAAAACTCTGAAGCAGTTAGAACCGGCAGACTGGATTCTTTATAATCATTTTTATTTCTGGTAATTATAAAATCAAGTTTATTCTTTTCTGCTGCTATATACTGAATAGAATCTTCAAAATCTACAGCATCCAAAAGTAATGCCTGATCTATTATATCTTCATCGATTGTTAGTATTGATAATATTTGCCGGAGTTTTCTTAGGTTATTTATGGATTTTTTCTTGCCTTCATATTTTGAATTGATATAATGAATATTGGCAAAAACTATTGGTGTTGTAAAACCTTTTATTTCTTTATTTATTATCCTTGTAAATAGTTTGGCAGAATTTTCAAATTCATTTCTTTTTATCAATAAATCCAAAATTACATCAGAATCAATAAAGACTTTAACCATTGATGTACTTCTTATTTAGGTATTCATATTTTTCTTTTTTATAATCAAAATCCTCCGGCACATCCACTGAACCCATTAAATCTAAAACAAGAGGATCTATCATATTTTCATCATTTTTATAATCTGCCGTAATCATTCTGAAATAGTTTTCAACAATTTCAGAAAGAGATTCTCTATGTTCCCTAGCATATTTCTTTGCCCTGATTATGACATGATCATCAACGGATAGAGTTAATTTCTTATTCACTAAACCATCTCCTACGTATAAAATATATCATGATCTATACGTATAATCAACACTCTATTTTTAGAGTATGATAGTGATTTTTTCTAACTTCATTTTTTCTATTTTATACTGTATAATTAGGATGCACTAATTGTTACAGGATAGATGATTGAAAGAGCAGGTTTTAAAACGAAATTTTTCAATAGAAAAGAACAGCGAAATCGTCAATATTAACAGTTCTCTTGAAAAGGCTGTTGAAAAACCATCATCCTTCGAGGTTTTCAGAAAAATACCTTCCTCAGTAGGCGATGGTTATACGCGTGAGATCCATTTAAGAAAGGGGATGTCAATCTATATTGATGATATCACTCCGCGTAATGATCTCTTTATAAGCGTTGATACTGAACATTATCCTGTCAGATTTCTTTTCACTGTCCAGGGAGCCATTGAGACAAGAAATAAACAAACCGGATACGAACGGATAATGAAGGCCGGGACAGGCGATCTGACCTTTACTCCTTATCCCCTCTCCGGAAGCCTTCGTAAGAAGGCCGGTGTCAGAACAACCAGGGTTACCCTGCTGATAGATCCGGAGGTCTTTATTGATATAGTCTCTTGTACACCCGATATTCTGCCTGTTCAGCTCCGCAGGCTTCTTGAGGATAGAAATGGCAGGGTTTTCTCTATAGTAATAAATCAGTCTTATGCTATATCATCTGTCCTTTATCAAATATTGACCTGCCCTTATAAGAACCTAAGCCGGCGTCTTTTTCTTGAAGGCAAGGTGTTTGAATTAATAGCACTACAGCTAAACGCTTTTGGTGAATCCGGAGCGTCAGATAACTCTTCCTTTTGCTGTGATTACAATAAGATATGCCGGGCCCGGGACATCCTTACAGCGTCAATGGAAGAACCGCCTGATTTGTTCGAGTTGTCTAAAATGGTAGGGCTTTCACATACAAATTTGAATAAGGGCTTTCACGAACTTTTTGGTACAACTGTTTTTGGCTATCTCAGGCGGATCAGGCTTGAAACGGCTAAAAAGTATCTGCTTGATGGTGATATGAACGTTTCCGAGGCCGCCTATGCCGTTGGATATTCGTCCTTAAGTCATTTCTCTCTTGCTTTTAAAGAGCATACAGGTTTCTATCCAAGCACTTTAAAAAAAAGATCATAGCAGTTTGATCCCCTTTCATTCTCCGTTAAAAATAAATCATCCACCGTTATTTTGAAATTTTATTTCCGCTTATAATAGTGAACATACATGCGGTTGTAGTAGGAGGAATTAAAAACGGCCTCCTTGCCGTTTTTAATTTTGTAGTTTGAAACAAAGTTCCAAACTACATACACAAATAACCGCATCCATGCGGTGATATAGGAGATGTTCTAATGAAAAAATTGGGTTTATGTCTTATTCTATTGGTCTTTTTTTGTTCGGTTGGACTCTATGCCGGAGGCCAGCAGGATGGGGGAGGTGAGGGCCTCCAATCAGGGGCTGATAGCAGCATACAGCAGGAATTTTCTTTTACTGATAGTTCGGGAAGGGTAATAACGATCTCAGGGCCCATTGATCGTATAGCATATTCTCATCCCAGCATCGGAGAGGCTCTTAAGATTGTAGATGTTTGGGACAGGGTTGTGGGTATCGACGGACTTACCTCTGATGAAATTCTGTATCCCAATGTTAATGAGCTGCCTGATATAGCGCCTCCAATGAAACCATATGACATCAATTATGAGAAGATGTTTGAGCTGGATCCTGATGTTCTGATTACCTTTTACATGCCTATGCCCAGTTTTAAAGAGATGGTTTCCAAGCTTGAGCCGGAGATCAAGGTAATAGCATTGAATATAGGTGATCCGGATGAGGTTATAGATGATATAAGAAACCTCGGAATCATTCTAGGTAAAAAAGCCGAGGCTGAAGAGTTCATTGCTTTTTATGAAGGAATAGAGGCTCAATTATCTGAGGTTACCTCCAGAGTAGTGCCTGAACAGAGGCCGCGGATGTTTTATAAAACCGGATTTGGTGATCCTGCCCAGATAATGACCTATAACGATAAAACCCCCGGTTTTCCCTATCGGTGTAAACTTACAGGCTGTATCAATGCTGCCGCGGACTTTCCGTCCCAGAGCGGCTGGGTTCAGTCTGTTGATCCGGAATGGATTGTTCAGGCAAACCCCGATTTTCTTATTGTAAGCGGGTTTCTTCCAAAAATTCTTGGAATTGATGTTGATAATACAGCGGCGGCCAAGGCATATAGAAGAACGGTCATGGGGTTAAGCGCGTTCTCTTCAAGCGCCGCGGTACAAAATGATCAGGTTTTTATGCTGTCCGCGGATTTTTATCATTCGACAAGGTCGATTATAGGGTTTGCTTATATGGCAAAATGGTTTTATCCTGAGCAGCTGCGTAACCTGTCTCCCGGGGAGCTTCATCAGGAGTATCTCAGCAGGTTTATGAGAATCGATTATGATCTTTCCAAACACGGAGTTTTTGTTTATCCCGAAGAATAATGGATAAATAATTGCTTTTGATTAAATAAAATCCGGGTGCAAATCATGCACCCGGTAACTATTTTATAAATTTCAGTTTTACTGCCTATTAAAGTCCTTTATTAATCTTTTAAAGATCCTCGGCACTTCCTACAAGGCACATCCATGATGCCTCAGCTGCCAGTTCATCACCCACATAGGCCTTTCCTGACTGCTTAATCATGGCAGATGATATCCTTACATTCTCAACCTCAAGCCTGACCTTTTCATCGGGTCTTACCTGGCGGCGGAACTTTGCCTTTTCTATTGTTGCAAGAAAGAAAAGCTTTCCGTCACCCAGTTTGCCTGCCTTTGATATTCCCGCGCCTCCGCATTGGGCCATTGTTTCTACAAGGACAACACCGGGAACTACCGGATATTCAGGGAAGTGTCCTTTGAAAAAGAAATCTTTATCTGTAAATGTTCTGTATCCGGTTATTGTTTCATCAGCATTGACTTCAACCGAATCAACAAATAAAAACGGATCTCTATGCGGCAGCAGTTTTTCTGTTTCTTTAGACATAGGCTATTCCGAAAACCTTTTGATAATCAGGATTGCGTTGTGTCCGCCAAAACCCAAAGAGTTTGACATTGCAACATCAATTTTACCTTCAACACCCTTGTTTGGAACATAATCAAGATCACATTCCGGATCAGCCTCATCAAGGTTGATTGTAGCCGGGAAAAATCCGTCCTGTATTGCCTTAACACATACAATTGCCTCAACAGCACCTGCTGCACCAATACAGTGCCCGGTCATTCCCTTTGTTGAAGATACCTTAAGCTTATATGCATGTTCTCCAAGTGCGTCCTTTATTGATTTAGTCTCAATCGGATCGTTTGTAGGTGTTGATGTACCATGGGCATTTATGTAGTCGATGTCCTCAGGTTTCATGCATGCATCTTCAAGTGCTAACTTGATTGCACGGGTTGCGCCTTCTCCCTCAGGATTCGGGGCTGTCAGATGGTGTGCGTCGCAGGTGTTTCCGTAACCGGCAACCTCGGCATAGATCTTTGCGCCCCTTGCCTTTGCGTGTTCAAGCTCTTCCAATACAAGGCAGGCTGAACCTTCGCCGATTACAAAACCGTCTCTATCCTTGTCAAAGGGCCGGCTTGCCTTTGTTGGTTCGTCGTTATATTTTGTTGAGAGTGCTCCGATTACGTTGAAGCCTGAAACACCAAGCTGTGTTATACTTGCCTCTGTACCGCCTGTTACAACTGCATCGGCACGGCCTGACTGTATTGTCATCAAAGCATTTCCGATGGCATCGGTTGCTGATGCGCAGGCTGTTGTTACAACCCAGCAGGGGCCTTTAAGCCCGTAGGTTATAGCTATATTACCGGGAACCTCATTTGTAATAAGTTTGGGTATTGTCATTGGCGGAGTCCGCTGTGGGCCTTTTTCAAAAAGGGTTTTATGTGCAGCCTCGGTAATCTCAAATCCGCCTATTCCATTTCCTACTATTGTTCCGACACGATTGGGATCAAAGTTTCCTTCTTTAAGTCCCGCGTCTTTAATGGCTTCACCTGCGGCTATTACTGCAAATTGTGTACAAAGGGCCATTTTTCTGGCGTCCTTCTTATCCATATGGTCTGAAGCCTTAAAGTCTTTAACCTCTGCGGCGATCTTTGTTACGAGATCTGTAGAATCGGTTCTTGTTATGGGGCCGACTCCGCATTTTCCGGATTTTATGCCTGCCCAGAATTCTTCTACGTTATTTCCAAGTGAGTTTATTGTTCCAAGTCCTGTTATAACAACTCTTTTCTTCATAAATTATTCTCCTATTGAAATTATTCCTACATCCCCATTCCGCCGTCGATTTTTATAACCTCGCCGGTAATATATGATGACATATCGGAGGCAAGAAATAGTACTGTATTTGCCACCTCTTCAGGATTGCCGATTCTTCCGAGGGGTATTTTTTTGTAAAACTCTTCCTTTGCTGCCTCGGGAATTGCGTCAGTCATATCCGATTCAATAAATCCAGGTGCAATTGCATTGACTCTCACACCCCTTGCTGCTGTTTCGCGGGCAAGGCTTTTAGTAAAACCGATAATTCCGGCCTTTGCTGCAGCATAGTTGCACTGGCCTGCGTTTCCCATAATGCCTACTACTGAGCTTACATTTATAATTGAACCGCTTCTTTTTTTAGCCATTGCCCGTGCAATGGGTTTTGAAAGATAGAAAACGCTTGAAAGGTTTGTATTAATAACATCCTGCCATGCATCATCCTTCATCATAAATGAAAGTCCGTCACGTGTTATTCCCGCATTATTAACAAGTATATCAACCTGATCCCTTTCCTTCAGGATTTCAGCCGCGATTTCATTCATTTTTTCAGAATCACCGACCGAACCCTGTTTCCAGAAAACCTCGGTGCCGGATTCTTTTGCGAGTTTCTCAAAGCCGGCTTTATCGCCCTCGCTTCTGCTTATGTAATAAACGATCGCCCCTTCCTTAAGGAATAATCCTGCAATTGATTTACCTATACCCTTTGAACCGCCTGTTACAACGGCAACCTTATCTTTCAACAACATTTACTTCCTCCTATAAAACCGCATGGATGCGGTTATTCAACCATGGAGTTTGAAGTTCTACTTCAAACTTCAAAATTAAAAACGGCAAGGAAGCCGTTTTTAATTCATCCTCCTATAAAAACACATGGAGCTGATTAGCTCAATGCCTCTATCTGCTCAACATTTCCACAAAGCTGGACCGATATTTCCGATGTTACACTCTTCATAAGACCCGAAAGAACCTTTCCGGGGCCTGTTTCAATAATTCTGTCGTAACTGTCGGCAAGAATATTTTTCTCTTCATCCACCCATAGAACCGGAGCGACAATCTGCTTTAATGCCAGCTCCTTTGCCTCAGCACCGCTCTTGACGGTCTTTCCTGAAACATTTGAATACAGAGCCTTGGATGGGTCATTAAAATTCAAACCGTCAAGGTATGAGCTGAACTTCTCTTTTGCCTCATCAAGAAGAGGTGAGTGACATGGTGCTGATACCTTAAGTCTCAAAACCCGTCTTGCTCCGGCTTCTTTTAATGCTGTTTCAGCTTTGGCAAGGCCTTCCTGTGTTCCGGAGATTACAATCTGGGTCGGCGCGTTCCAGTTAGCCATGAAAGCACCATCAATTGCTTCTATTCCTTTATTGACCTTGTCAATATCAAGGCCGATAACAGCGGCCATGCTTGAATCAGCGCCCTCTCCACAGGCCTTTTCACCTGCCTCATGCATATATTTACCTCGAAGAGAAACGGCTTTCAGAACTTCCTCATCTGTCAGAACTCCGGCGTCTGAATAGGCTGCCCATTCGCCCAGACTGTGTCCCGCACAGCCCTCCGAAACAACTCCAAGATCCTTAAGAACGTTTTTTATCGCAAGATTAACCGTTGTTATGGCAGGCTGTGTATTATCTGTCCGTCCAAGTTCTGCCGCGTCTCCCTCAAAGATAAGTGCTTCCATATCTCTCTCAAGAACTTCCGACGCTTTTTTAAACAAATCCTTTGCAGCAGAAAATTTATCATAGATGTCCTTTCCCATTGCCGGATACTGGGCACCCTGGCCCGGATAAAGAAAACAAGTTTTCATAGTATACTCCCTAAACCCGCACGGATGCGGGTATTTAAATCTGCAGTTTGGAGCCCTGCTGCAAACTGCAAAATGCTAAATAGCATGGAAGCTATTTAGCAT
>PDWJ01000369.1_pt1 | contig 69948 bp, 64 predicted proteins | sample 1430881 | NCBI WGS metagenome assembly PDWJ01 (sample SAMN01162460, study PRJNA174530) | Oral metagenome, whole genome shotgun sequencing project. | biome: Marine environment; feature: Marine mammal; material: Swab sample of the gingival sulcus; isolation source: swab sample of gingival sulcus... | reverse complement strand
CAAAAAAAAAATCAAAAAAAAAAAAACTATGACCTGTTTTCCAAAAATCCTGCGTTAAAAATTTAACACATTTTAACATTTAAAATATTGAATATCAGTTGTTTATATCAATTATTTTTCGTATATTTATAGTATAAAATTAATGGTTATGATAAAGATTATTATTTGTGGCACTCGCACATTTTGCGACTTTGAAATATTTTCCAATGCGGTCGATGAGTATTTGAAAGATTTTGACAAATCTAAAATTTGTATCATCTCCGGCGGTGCTCGTGGTGCCGATGAATTAGCAAAAAACTATGCAAAGCATAATAATTTCACATTTATAGAATATCCTGCAAATTGGAAAAAATATGGGCGAAAAGCAGGGCTTATTCGTAATTGTGAAATGTTAGCGGTTGGAGATGCCTGTTTAGGCTTTCACGATGGTGAAAGCCGTGGAACGGCTCATATGCTTACCATTTCAAGAAAAAAAGGTATTCCTACCCAAGTTTATTATTATAAAAATCAAATTTTAACATTATGAAAAAGTACAAAGTATTTTGTGAAATGACCTATTTCACGCATTTAACGGATGATTGGAACGATGCCGTATCTATGGCGTTGAATTATCAAGCAGAGATTTTTTGCACGAAAACAGGGCGTTTATTACGCTCATACGCTTAACATTAACAGGCAATAGGCTCACGCCTATTGCCATAAAACAAATATTATGGAATACAAAAAAGAATTATTAGAAGATATTTTAAAACTCTTGAATAAAGTTGAGAAAATAAATAGAAGTGAATATTATTATCAATATTTAGCAGAGATTATTTGGCGATTAAATGGCGGACATCACGGCACTATTTTAAAGCAATTAAAAGAAAAACATTAGGTAACTTACCTCAATTATCTGCGATGATTTGCGATTTTGGGCATTATTTTTTTTAGGTAACTTCCGAGTTTTGTCGCCTTTTTAAAGTTTTTTTTGGGCGACAAAATGTACATTTTGCCTACCCTTTGAATCCCCGTTAAAAAATAAAAAAAACTTCATTTCCCTATTGACTCGAACAATCTAAATGCTTAATTTTGAAGTGTTTAACCAATAAAATTTTCAGCTATGAAGAAACTACTATTTTTATGTATCACAGGAATGTTAGCCCTTGTATCGTGCAAAAGAGCCGATAATATGGCTATGAATGACAATGAAACAGACGAGCAAATTATTGATTGTAATAAAATCTACAATCCTAATTCTGCTGTAAACTATTGGGGTGTATTATCTAGAACTACGTGTTCACCAAGTGCAGGAAGTGAAGTAAGTACAGTAAGTCAAGCCAAAGCATCGGCTAATCCTTTATTAGTAAGTAAGCCATTATCTAACTATGAAGCAAGAGTGAGTAAAAAAGCTTGTCATTTTTGGTTTTATGGTACAGATTCACAACAATTGTTTAAACCCGTTACTTATGCTCGTGTTTTTGTATTTGATAATGACGACCAAGAAGCAGACGAAAAAATAGCACAAGCAAAAGCACAGATATTAACGGGAAATCATTATTTAGGCTTTGATACAGGTGTATTTGAAGGCATTTATCCAGCTTATGTATTAAACATTCGTCATAAAATCACGAGTACAGGTAATTTAAGTTCATCGTATAACTTAGAAAGTGAAATTAAAAGAAGTTTACCAAGAGATAAAAAGATTTTTATTCAATTTATCATCCAAAAAACGCCTGTTGAACCATTACCACAAAATTGGGAGCAAAACAAATACGCTTATTGTGATTTTGTAAATGAAGATAATGACGCTTATCCACACTTCAAAATAGATTATAGAGATGCTGATTTAGGATATGCAGGGAACACTTTTTACTATAATAATTAACATCGTTTAATTTAGTAGAGTTTTTTATTTTAAAAATCCCTAATCTTTAGGGATTTTTTTTATTTTTGTATCAAAATACGAGAATATGAAAGAAGTTGTTTGGTCGCCAATAGCGGCACATTCGTATAGAAAAAATATAGAATATTTGAAAACACATTGGACTAAGAAAGAAATAAAACACTTTATTGATAAAGTGGATGAAGTAATTTTTTCAATTCAAGAAAACCATAATATAGGTAAAATATGTGAGATAAATCCACATTATAGACAAATATTAGTTGTTAAACAAATTACACTTTATTACAGGGTTGCACCTGATTACATCAGACTTGTTTCTTTTTTCAATAATTATCAAAATCCCGATAGATTACAAAAATTCCTTTCGTAGTTTTTTTGTTAAATCTCCGTGTTTTATGAAATTTCCATTATCAATATCTTGTTCAGATTGTTCCATTTCATACAACAATGTTTCTACTGGATATAGCGACCTTGTAATTTTCTCTATCTCCTCTATAATTCAATACTGTATTTATCATTTTTTATATATTTTTGTTTATCTTTGTAGTGCAAATATACAAAAAAAAATGATAAATCATAATATAAATTATAGGCAAAGTTCCAATTTTAACATACCCAAAGAAATAAGACTGTTTAGGTTTATTTTATGTTTGTAGATTGTATATTTCTCTCATAAAAATATTCCATAAAAAAAGCGACTCCGAAAGTCGCTTCTTATTTTTTTAATCTTTTAACATCACATACAACTCATCTTTAAGATGAAGTCTTTGTTTTCTTAACTTAGTCAAGTGTTTGTCTGTCGTATGATTTTGCTCTCCAGCCTCATAATGATGAATTTCTCCATTTACCTTTTCATACTCCTCGAACAAATGTTTAAAATGTCCGTTAGATTCCCTCATTTCGTTAATTTTCTCTGCATACTTTGGGAACTCGTGTTTCAAATAATGATTTTCCATATAGTTTAAAATTTAATTTATATTTCCTTTTTTTCTACACGATAAAGATACAAAATTTTATTATTATCAGTCAAGATGAAAAAAGTCAGTTTTTATGATTATTTTTCTATTTTCACTTTTTCCCCTTTGGTATGCGAACTCATTTGCGGAGCGTAATAATTCTGAACCGTTGTAATTCCGTTGCTAAATTCTCCCTCAATATTACAAATATATTCTTGCTCAAAGACATATTTTCCTTTCGGTAAATATTGGATAAAGTACTGATTAGAAGTATCTTTAATATTCTGATAAAAGCCTAATCCACCTTTCCATTGATAGCCTGAATAAGTACTTAAAGGCTCAAATCCTGAGGCTCTCATTTCCTTAATATGCACAAATTGCATTGCCCTATCTGTATTTAAAATCATTCTTACGACTACTCTATCGCCTATTTTTAAAGGCGTTTCGGAGGTAATCGCTCTGAGTTCTTCGCCATTTTCGGTTTTCACTTTTTTGTACAATTGCTTGGTAACCGAAATATAATTTTCCGATGAACTTACACCATTAATATCTTGGAGCGTTTCCCAATATAAACCACCTTGCACTACGCCTACGGAATTATTTTCTATTCTTAAACTTCCGTGTTCGGGCTTTATTTCCGATAAAACAATGGATTTTTTCACATATCCCAAAGTATTTTCTTTGATTTCGTCATTTCCCCATTCTATTTTTACGCTATGCTTATCTGTCCAAGATTTCCCCGAATTAAGCATTGTGAAAATCACTTCTGCGGTATTTTTAGAAGCACCCCAAGCATTGGCTTCTTTTTGAGTAACAAGCCAAATTTTCATCTCTTCGATAAAAGAAACATCTTGATTTTGTAAAGCCTGAAAAGCCTCTATCGCTCCTGCTTGATTACTGATTTTAGAGGAATACCAACCCCAATTATTGAGATTTTGTTTCCAATAAGTTCCTTGGTTATTGGTGGTCGTTGCCGTTTCTTTGAGGTAAGTAAGTAGTTTGTTGGCTACTTTTTCCTCTCCATAATGATTCATCAATAATGCCATACGATGCAATCCAAAGAAAGTGAAATCGGTAATATGGGCTTTTTTAGATGCTTTAATTAATTGATTTTTAATTTTTTCTGTTTCTTTGTTCAACGGATATTGCTTATCCCAATACCTTCTCGCATCTAAATAATTTAAAGTGAGATTAGACAAAACGTTCTTATCTTTTTCCCAATATTTCAGCATTTCTCTATCAACATATCGCACCAATTGCTTTACCATTTTTTCGCTTCCATCTTCTTGATAATGAAACGATTTACCTTTTAACCAAAGGTTTAATTTTCCTAAATTTTTCAAGATATATAAAGAAGTCGTGTAAGAGCTTCGATAACCTTTGTGCCAAGAAAAACCACCGTCAGTATTTTGTAATTCTACCAACTCTCTCCAATCGGTTTTTATCTCGTTTTTCATTGTATTAATGTCGAATAACCTACTGATTTTTTCCATTTGTTCGGTTTCATTTTTACTTTGTAAAACCCAAGGCGTTTCCTCTAATAAAACCTGTTTTAACTCTTGATTTTTCTCCAAATTAGACTTTAATAAACCTTTATTTTGGTATTGTTTAAAGACTGTTTCTATTTTTGGATTATCTTTCATTATTTTGGATGCAAGAACATCGGCAAACCATTTATTAAAAACCACATCAGCAGACGAATTATCATCTTTTTTAAGACTTGGTAAAGCGAAAATCACTTCCCAAATTGGATTGGTCGATAACTCTAAACTCATTGATAAAAGTTCATCATTTTTAAAATTCGGTAAACTCATATTTTTCGTTTGCCCTCCTTTCACAAAAATAGGTTGAGACTCTTTTATTAAAATTCGGTTAGGAAGAATAGGCAATGCTTTTTGCTCGCCATCGGAGAAGTTTCCTGCTTTGGCAACTACTTTTAGTGCCATTAGGCTTCTATTTTCAGGAATTTTTATTGTCCATTCTACCAAGGTATTTCCATTTTGGGCAAGGCTAAATATTTGTTCTTGATTAAGGTTAAACTCATCGCTAATATCCTCGTTCGTTATGGGATCAATGATTTGCAAAAAGACTTTTCCATTGAGGTTTTCATCTATCAAACTCGAAATTTTAGTTTTAAAATGCAAAACATCTCCTTCCCTAACAAACCTTGGATAATTCGGTGTTATGGAAAATTGTTTTTGGGTAACAATCTCCTTTTCCAAATAACCACTCCTCGCCTCTTGGTTATGAGCCAAAAGCATTAATTTCCATTTCGTAAGTGCCTCTGGCGAAGTAAATTCTAAATTCAGTTCGCCATTTTTATCCGTGTATAAGTGAGGATAGAAAAACGCCGTTTCATTTAAGTTTTCACGAATTTTGATGTCTCCTATTTTTGCTTTTTTATCTTTTATAACTACTCCTTCTATTGACTTATACCTCATATTACTAGGTGAACGATATCCATATATTGTACCAGCATTTGCTTTATCAGTTTCAGTTTCATTCCTTTTCATTGTTACTTGTTTCGCAACAGAGGTATGTGGCTTTCCATAGAGCTTATAAAGAGGTACTTTAAACTCTGTCATAAACTTTAAATTAAGCCAAGAAAAATAAGGTGTCTCTATATCATAATATTGAGTATAAGGAAAACCTTGTTGTAAATACATATTATTCAAATACTTATAATTTTTAAAATAATTGAAATAAGTGTTTTTTTTGAAATTTCGCCAACGATATTTATTTTTCACAAATGTATCCAAAGACTGGTCGTACATATTGGCAAGAATTTCGCCATTGACTTGCTCAGCCTTTTTACCTATAACTTTAATTCTCCATTTCTCTTGGCTATTCGGTTCTATTTTATCTCTAAAACTCAGTAATTCGATTTTTAAATCTTCATTCTGTTCTTCTACATCGATATTAATTTTTTGATTTTTAATAGCATTAAAAGCCACCAATCTCACTTGTACTAAAATACTTTTTACGGCTTTATTTTTAGGCATTTGGAAATTTACAAGTCCTCTCCCATTTTTCAAACGGATTTTTTGATTCTTTATCCAACCGAAACCATCTTGAAGACTCACTTCCACTTGTGCATTTGGAATGGCAGAATAAAGATAGACTTTCGCCTTTTCGTTTCGTTTGTACTCATTCTTTTCAGGTAGTATTTCCAAAAATGTCTTTTGCGTTTTCATTAATTTTTTAGGATTCCAAACACTAAAATTGGTTTTTGTTTTAATCGTATCTTTTCCCTCAATATTGAAAATCTCCAATTCATATTTCCCTGCTTTTAGTTTTCCTATATTCAATTTTCCTTTTCTCCTTCCCTGAAGAATAACTTTACCGTCTTCTTTTTTATTCTGAAGATAAATATCGTGAGGAAATAAGTTTTTAAATTCCTTTTTGCTCATTATAGGGAAATCTTGAATATCATTTTTAAAATTTGGTCGAATAACAGACTTTCCTTCATCTAAGTGTTTTAAGGTAATTTGATAAGGTTGATGCAAATTTTGGTCATTATAATTTTTGGTACTAACCTCCACTTCCACTTTTTCGTTGGTGAAAAATGCTTTTTTATTTTGAGCCGTAATATAATGCGAAACATTGGCTACTTTCATCTCCTTTTCGGCAGTTTGCGTTTCTCCTGTCATATCTGTAACCGATGCCTCAATGCGATAATTCATCACTTGAATACCGTTTTTGCCTTTCTCTTTTTCTAATTTTAAAGGAATAATAAATTCACCTTTTTCGTTGGTTTTAGCAGTTCCTAAAATCGAATTTTCATTATAATTTCGTGGATAATAATAACAGTAACGCCAAGAAATATCTCGTTTTTTAATCTCATAATTTACCTTAACATTCGTTAAAGGAATCCCAGAATAAGACATAGCTTTACCTTTTAATTGAATGGTTTTTCCAAACTGATATTCGGTATTAATCGGTTCAAAATTCACTTCAAATTTTGGTCTTTTATATTCTTCTACTTTAAAAGATTTTGATACTCTATTTTTTTTAATCTTTAATCTAAACCTACCATTTAACTTTCCTTTCGGCAATAAAAAATGACCACTATACGAACCAAATTTATTTGTCGTAAAGGTTTGGGAACTCACTTCTTTGTTATTTGTATCATAGAGTACAACACTTTGTTTTTCGCCTTTTACCACCTTTTTTATTCCGTTTTCTTTTTCGGTAACAATCACTTTAAAATAGACTTTTTGACTCGGTCTATAAATGGCTCGGTCTAAAAATATTTGCGTCTTTTTTTGTTGTTTATTTGCTTTTCTATCTCTACGATAATCTATTTCCAATTGATGAAGATCACCATTTTGAGTATCTAATAAATAAAACTCATCATAATTTTTACCCTTCAAAATAAACTGCCCTTTTTTATTTGTCGTTATGGAACTTTGCTTTTCGTTATCAATATTATAGACTTTTAAAGTTCTATTCGGTTGAACTTGTCCATTTTCACGACTGACCAACTGAAATTGTGATTGTTGAGAATTTGAGACATTATCAATAATTCTATATTCACTTACAAAAACCGTTTGATAATCAACTCTTTGAACGTTTTTAGCCTTTATTTTCAAAACATAAACTCCTGATTTTAACTTTTGTAAAGCCAAAGCCGTAGCATATTCTTTATAATCTTTCGGGTGCTGAATATGGAATTTTTGCTTAGTGATAAATTGTTTTTTTATCTTTTTAAAATTGTTTTTTATATTATAATAATCTACAACTTTTTCAATCTCCTTAAAATCATTATTAATCTTAAAAATTTCCACCGAAAAGTCATCTACATTTTTGGTTTCCGCCACCAAGTGAATGGGCTTATTGGCTTGAATTTCATTTTCAAAATTCAATTTTAAAGTCGATTGTTCAATTTGATTTTCCAATGATTTTAAGTTCGGCAAAAATGGAGATTTCGGATATCTTTTTTGGGCTTTCGATAACCAATTCAATGCTTTGACATATTGCTTTTTTCTTTTTAAAATCACGGCAATTTTTACAGCAATATTGACTTGGTAATCACATTTTTGGGAAGAATATAGTTTTTCTAGTTGGACTAATTTATCTTTTGGGTTATTAAACTCCAATAATTGTAATTGAAAATACACCTTTTTATTACCCTGACTTTCAGTAATTAAATTTTTATAAATGGAACGAATAAGGGGTTGATTTGCCTTTTGTTCGTCGGTAGTGAATAAATCATCGTGTTGTAAAAACGCTATGTATTGTATGGAAAAATAATCGTTTAAATTGCTGTAATAATCAAGGTTTTCGGTATTAGAAAACACTTTTTTATGTGGCTCTAATGGAATCTTTTTCAGTTGTCCTTTATGTTTATAAAAATACGCATATTTTTGAGAAAGGTATTTTTTAAAGTCTAATTTTGACCAAGTTTCAATACTCGAAAGATCCAAATTTTCAACATTCGTTCTTCGGTTGATTCTCCAACGATTACTCTCATAATATTCAGCGATAAAATCACTTACCAAAACTTCATACAACCATTTTTCATCAGACTTTAATAGAGGTGCTATGGTTGTCAATTTTTTAAAAAAACGAGAATGAATATCATTTTTTTCATCGTGTTTGGTGTTTTTCAAAATGGAATATTCAATTTTTAAAGCCTCCAATAGTTCTTTCACATTATTTTCCTTTTGAGCCTTTTTTTGAATCTGCAAAACAATGGGTAAATTGGACTTTACTTTTCCATTAGAATAATTGTCTCCTACCCTTTTCCAAAGTGTTTTATAAGATTGTGCATTCAGAGAAATTGTTCCCAAAATAAAACATAAACCCATTAAAATCTTCTGAAAATATTTCATAATTCTTTTATTTTTATAAATTTGCTCATTAGGATTTAGGACTTAGATGATAGGTGATAGAGCCAACCCCTAAGCCCTTGTCCCTAAACCCTAAATAAGTGCTAAAATTACTAAAAAAATATTTAATTGATTCCCAGATTTTTGTATCATTAATGGGTACTTTTTTGGCGATTTATTTTATGTTAGACCAACAAGTATTCCAGTTAGAAATGATTTTGGTGGTTTTCATTACTTATTGTAATGGTTATTTATATACGAAATTTCAGCGTTCCCGATATTTTAAAAAGGTGCTTTTCATCAATATTATTTTAGGTGGTTTAGGTTTACTTCTCGTCTTTCAAAACCCTGAAATCAAACTATTCAAATGGTTAATAATCATTGCTTTAGGGTTGTTTTATAATTCATTTTTCTTGGCGAGTTTCATTCGGAAAATCCCTTTATTAAAGGTTTTTTATGTCGGTTTCACTTGGGCTTTACTCAATGGATGGTTTATCCTTCCTGAAATGAATTGGGCGATTTTTTTTAGTTCTTGGTTGTATATCACGGCTTTGGTTTTACCTTTTGATATTCGAGATATGAAAAAGGACAATATCGTTACCTTTCCGAAAATTATAGGCGTTAGAAACACCAAATTATTGGCTTATATTTTTCTTTTTTTGGCGCTAGGAATCAGTTATTTTTATGCTAATTCCCCTTTTTTCATCGCCTTCTTAATGAGTTCAGCAGTAAGTTTTATACTGATTTACTTCGCTGATAATCAAAAGAAAGATGCGTATTTTTCGTTTGGAATAGAACTTTGTGTGGGACTTCCATTTTTATTTTTCATTTTATTAAAGTATTTTTGAAAAATGTTTATCAAAAGACTTTCAATTAGGCATTTTAAAAATCATCATCAAAAAGATTTTGAACTCTCCTCAAATATCAACGCTTTTGTAGGGAATAACGGCGTGGGAAAAACCAATATTTTAGACGCACTACATTATCTCTCTTTGGGGAAAAGTTTTCTAAAAAACAAAGACTTTAATAATATTCAAAAAGATGCGGATTTTTTCAGTATTGAAGCTGATATTGAAGATCATACAAAAGAAAACACCATTAAAATTACACTTCCCAAAGAAGGAAAAAAAACGATAAAAAAAGACGGAAAAAATTACGATAGATTATCGGATTATATCGGTTTTCTGCCCAGCGTTATCATTTCGCCTTACGATAGCAATTTGATTTCTGACGCTTCGGAAGGGCGAAGAAAATTTATTGATGTGATGATTTCACAAATTCAGTCCGAATATTTATATCATCTCATTCAGTACAACAAAGCCCTAAAACAAAGAAATGCACTATTGAAATTCTTTGCCAAAAATAGAACTTTCGATGCCGATTCTTTGGAATTATACAATACCCCATTGAATGAACACGGAAAAGTGATTTTTGAAACAAGAAAATCCTTTCTTACCGAATTACAACCCATTATTCAGCATTATTACACCATTATTTCAGGAGGAAAAGAAACGATTTCTGTTCGGTACGCTTCTGATGTTTTGGAAAGTGATATTCCACAAATTTTACATGATAATTTAGCCAAAGATCGAGTACTCACCTACACTTCAAAAGGAGTTCACAAAGACGATTTAATTTTTGAAATGAATGGCGAACTTATCAAGAGAGTAGGTTCTCAAGGACAACAAAAATCTTTTCTTATCGCCTTGAAATTAGCCCAAATGAATTATGTTCAAAAGCTTACTCAAAAAACACCTATCCTGTTATTAGATGATATTTTTGATAAATTAGATGACCACCGTGTTTCTCAGCTCATCAAATTGGTTAATGAGGAACATTTCGGGCAGATTTTCATCACCGATACGCATAAAGAACGAACCGAAAGTATCGTCAAACGCATTAATGAGGAGAGTTTAATTTTTGAAATCGAGCCAAAATGAAAAAACGAAAAAAAAGAGCGTTTCAATCTTCGGAATTGGTAAAAGCTTTTGCTAAAATACACGGTTTTGAAGATAAATTATTGGCTTTAGAAATTAAAGATTATTTAGGCGAATACCTTGATGAGTCTTTATTTTCGGCAATACAAAGCGTTAATTTAAAACAAAAAACATTGCTGATAAAAGTTACTTCGCCACTCTTAAAAAACGACCTGAGAATGCGTAGAAATTTCTATCTCCAAAAATTCCAAGACCAATTTGGAAAAGAAAAAATAGAAGCCGTAGAAGTGATTTAGGCTTTTCTATATTTAAAATAAAAATACTTTTACTAAATTATTCCTTCGGTAATCGAATGGTTTTCATTTGTTGTAAAACCCAACGGTGCTTTTTTCGTAATTTTGTAGTGGGATTTTTAGGGTCATAAATTTTCGGATTAGGTAAAACCACCGCAATCCATGCAGACTCGCTTGGCGTCAATTTTTTTGCCGATTTTTTAAAATAATATTGCGATGCAGATTCTACGCCAAATACGCCTTGTCCCATTTCGATAGAGTTGAGATAACGCTCCAATATTGCCTTTTTACCCCAAATTTTCTCAATCAAAAAAGTGTAAAAAGCTTCCAAACCTTTCCTTACCCAAGTCCTCCCCTGCCAAAGAAAAATATTTTTGGCTGTTTGTTGAGAAATGGTACTTCCCCCTCTGAGCTTTTTAGATTTTCCATTTTGTTGAATTGCCTTTTTAATCGACTTATAATCAAAACCATTGTGCTTAAAAAACAATTGGTCTTCCGATGCTAAAATTGCCTTTTTAACATTATCTCCCATCGCCTCGTAAGTGATATAATCTCGATCTAATTTGTCGTATTTTCGCCACGAATTAAACTGCGTAATCGTTATCGGTGGATTGAAATATTTTCCTAACAAAATAAAAGCAATATGAGCCAATATTATGAGATAAAATACTTTTTTAATCGTTTTCATTGGATAAAAAATCGGTTTTTTAAGCCTTTAGAGTTACATAATCTAAACAAGCCTTAGAATCTTCAAATAAATGATTTTCAGGAACTAGACTAGGGATGATACCTATTCGTTCCATTAAGTATTGAGGTTGCTCTTGTAAATCGACCAAGAAAATTTCAATATCCTTATTTTTAATCTCTAAAAAGGCGTCTTCTAAAGCAAAAACACCACTCTGATCCATATACTCTACCTTGTCCATCATCAAAACAACAGATTTTGCAGAAATTGGAATTTCACTCAGCTTTGCTTTCACTTCATCCGTCACTCCAAAAAATAAAGCACTTCCAAATTCCTTGATATAAACTTCATCATCTTTGAGCTCATCTTGATCTTTTATCTTATTTCCGTATTGTGTCATCGTTTTAATATTGGATTTAGAAGCGTTCATATCGCCCATTTTTTTCATAAATACCAATGCCGAAATAACCATTCCTAAAGCAACCGCTTGTATCAAACCTAAAAACACGGTAATAATCAAGACTAAAAGCATTACAAAAGCATCAGATTTTGGGATTTTTGTAATTGATTTTAACCCTTTATAATCCATCACGCCAATTCCTACGGTGATTAGAATCCCTGCTAAAACTGCTTTTGGAATCATTGATGCTAATGGTCCTAATGCCAATAAAACAACTAATAAAAGTAACCCTGCAATCATCCCTGAGAGTTTTGTTTTTCCTCCAGAATCAATATTTACCACTGTTCTAATCGTTGCTCCCGCACCAGGTAATCCACCAAACAAAGAGGCTACGGAATTCCCTATTCCTTGACCGATAAGTTCTTGATTACTATTATGTTTCGTTTTTGTCATATTATCCGCTACCACGGAAGTGAGTAAGGAATCTATCGCTCCCAAAATCGCCAAAGAAAAAATATCAACAATATGATTTCCAAAAATAGAAAAATGAAACCCTGAAATCATATTGACCAAATGAAACTCTGGAAAACCCTGTGGAATTTCATCAATTAAATTCAACTGGTTTCCTCCCCAGCCTGCAAAATAAACTAGTATACTCAAGGATAACAACGCCACGAGTGTACTCGGAATTTTGGAAGTAATTCTTTTAAATCCATAGATAATAAATATCGTCAATACTACGATTCCAAAATGTAATGGATTGATATTTCGAATGGCATTGGGTAGATTTTTCACCGTACCAAAAGCACCTCCTGTTGATTTTTTGGCTAAAATTTTGGCTTCCTTTTCAATATCCGTATGTTTTATTTTTTTCGCTTTCTCAATCGTTACTTCGTAATGCTCCAATACTTTTATGCCTCCTTTTGTTTTGTCCGCTAATATTTTGTCCATTAATCTTTCTTCGGCCTTAGGAACGAAACTTTCTACAAATTGGGTATCTTTATCCACCTCATATCCCAAAACGGGGAACAATTGAGTGATAATGATGATAAACCCAATTCCCGACATAAAGCCCGAAACCACAGGGTAAGGAATGTATTTAATATACTTTCCGATTTTTAAAATCCCCATGAATACTTGTAAAACCCCCGAAGCAAAAAAGACCATTAATATTGATGGCAAAGCCTGTTCTAATTGTCCATCAAAACTTTGCATAATTTCACTAATCACCAAATAAGAAACCGCCGTCATCGGTGCCGTAGGACCACTAATTTGCGTTGCCGTTCCTCCAAACATCGATGCAAAAAAGGCAATAAAAATAGCTCCAAATAAACCTGCTGCTGCTCCTAAATCGGTTTGCTGACCAAACGCCAAAGCCAATGGCAATGCCACAATACCTGCTGTAATTCCTCCAAATAAATCTCCCCTGAAATCCTTAAAGGAAAATTGAAATATACTTTTAAAATTCATTTTTTATTAATAACCTTGTTAATTTGCTGCTTAAATAACTTTTGACTTATCGTTGTTAAGTCACTCATACTGTCCTAATTGGTACTTTTCCCAAATTTCATTAGCTTGACGGACTCCTTGCTCTTTGGCTTTCCTCATCCAATAAGCCGATTTTTTTCTATCCATTGGTGTTCCATGTCCGAAATAATACATGCTTCCAAGATTAAGTTGTGCTTCTCCATAGCCTTGCTCAGCTGATTTTTTATACCAAAAAACAGCTTGTTCCTTATCCTGCGATACGCCATATCCATTTTCATACATTACGCCTAAATTGTACTGAGCATCTGCAAAACCTTGTTCAGCAGATTTTTGATACCAATAAAAGGCTTTTTTATAATCTGACGTTATTCCCGTTCCTGTATAGTACATCCCTGCAAGTGTAGATTGTGCTTTTCCTAAACCTTTTTCTGATGACATTTTAAACCAACGAAATGCCTCTTGATAATCTTGCGGCACATCATACCCATTATAATAAATAACACCTAAATTATATTGAGCCGTTGCGACACCATTCTCTGCTGATTTATGATACCAATCAATCGCTTTTTGTTTATCTTTTGTTACTCCATATCCATTGGAATACATCACTGCGAGTGTATATTGCGCAAAAGGGTTTCCTTGCTGAGCCGATTTATGATACCAATAAAAAGCTTTTTTTATATCTTGTGATAAGCCTTGTCCTTTTCGGTATTTATCTCCCAATTGAAACTGAGCCGTTGCATCTCCGTTTTCGGCTTTTTGTTTTAAATCTTTTACATCTTGTGCATTAAAAAGATGAACCCATAAAAGCATTACTATCAAAAATACTTTTCTCATTTGTGTCAATTTTATTGCTTCAAATATACGCAATTTAGAACAAAAAAAAATCGTAAAATTTAAACACATTAAAAAATTAAATTAACTCACTTTTTTACTTTATATCAAGAAAAAAAGAATTTCAACTACACACCCCACCACTGCGTGGCACCCCTCTTTTTAGAGGGGAATTGATCGCATTAAAGTGATATGCAGAAGATTCCAAAATAAATTTGGAATGACGATAAGTTAAAATATTACGCTAAAATTTAATACTGAACTTATTCTACAAAAATCACAAAAAAATCGCACAAGAGTATCTCTTATGCGATTTTGTTTGTACAATCAACTATTTTTCAATAATTTCAATATCTTTTAATTTAAACCCTTGTAATTCAATTATTTCAATTAATTCTTGTTTATGCTTTAAAATTGTTTCTTGTGGATTTGCACCAATTTTCACTTCTGCTTTCCAAATCGACTTTCCGTGATTTTTAGCCTCAACTGAAGATTTACGAACTGCATTTGTCTTATAATAGCAATTAATCAAACGAGTAAAATAAAAAATAGGATTTTCTGTTCTACTACTTGTGGTTAAAATATTTTCCACTTGCATTTTAGAAATATCAAAATTCGTGTTTCTATAATTGTATGAATATGATTTTTTTTCACGATTACATACTCCACATAAAGTTTGATATAAATTAGGATCATCATCTTTTGGTTCTACTTCCTTGAATGAAATTATATGGTCAGTTTGCAAATGGTTAGATTTTCCACAACACAAACATTTATAATCGTCTCTTGAAAATACAATTTTTCTAACTTCTCCTTCTACAAGTCTTTTAGATCTTATGTCTTGACTTGCTTCCGAAATTTTAGTTCCTCCTTTTTTTGACCTACGATACACATTATCTTCATATTCATAGGCTCTATAAAATGACTCAAAATCAGGAAAAACAACATTCAAAAATGAATTTTCTGAATTATAATATTGATGTTCTAAATATTCTACTGTTTTATTTCGCCCATAATCTTTTTCTCTTATAAAAAGAACATATTTCATAATATTAATATCCTCTTTTTGTTCAAAAGTATAATATTGAGGAGGTTGATTATCTATATCTTGTCCCAAATGTCGTGCGATTTGTATTAATTTGGCAACAGTTGCCTTATTGGGTTCAAAATCATTGCTTTCTAAAAATTCTGAAATAATTTTTTCGGCATTTTCCAAATCTAATTCTTCTTTTTCCCAAATAATATTTTTGTGAATCTTAGAAAAATCTTGAATAAAACTTCCAAAAAGACTTTCCTCATTTTCTAAAACTATTACATTTTCAATAAATTGTTCGACAATTTTTTGATTATCATCATCATCATCTTCATCTATTACTACATCTGTATAATCCACTACATACCAACCTACTGGAACTAAGTCAATAATGCTTTTTTCATAATTTTGATTTTGGTATTCAATCTCCAATTTATCCAATAAATCAATACTAATCAATTCGTGAGGTCTGAAACCTCTTTCTTTTGTTGCTGTATTTTCTTTTCCTCCGAAGAAACGATCACTTGCAAATTGTATATGTCTACTCCAATTATCCGAAAAGAGAACTATATTCGCAGTAGTTTTATTTCCTCCTGCTTTTTCACCTCTCAATGCTCTACCAACCATTTGCGTAAACAGAATAGTAGAATTGGTATCTCTTGTTATAAATACGGTTTTCACATCAGGAACATCAACTCCTTCCGTTAGCATTTTTATGTTTAATAAAACTTCTACTTCTCCATTTTTAAATTTTTCTAAATTGATGTCATTTTGATTATTTGTTCTATTGTTGATATAATCGATATTTTTATTATTATCAACATAAGAGAATACAGACAAAGCAATGTCTTTTCCAGCCTTTTCATTAATGTATTTTTCTATAATCTTACATTGATACCATCTATCTAAGAAAATGATTGTCTTTCCATATTTTTCTTTATTATCACAATAATGTTGTGCTATAAAATGATTTCGTTCTTCATTTTTGGCTATATCTTCAACAATATTTTTTGGAAGTTCTTGATGCCTGAGAACAAGTTTGTCAATATCATCATCGGATAACTTAAAATCAAAATTTGTCTTTTGTGGAAGAGGATTTGGTAAGGCTAATATATCTCTATCTTGTAAATCCTTTTTAGAAACTTCATAAATAATACCTCCTTTGAATATTTCCCAAAGCCAACCTCTTTTCTTTTTATCAGTATAAGTTGGTGTAGCAGTTAATCCCAAAAGTTTAATATTAGGATACTTTTCTAAAATTCCGACTTTCCCCTCTGAGCCTCCGATTAATAAATTTCTTCTACCAAAGGCAGGAGTGTGATGTGCTTCATCATAAATGATAAATAAATTATCTCCATTTGCTTCAAGAAATTTCTTGAATTTAGTATTAATAGTATCTGTCCAATGACTAATAGCCGTTTGTGAAGTCATTAATAAAATATCATCAGAAACTTCAATTTGATTAGCATTAGCGTGTCTATCACTTCCTGAAACTATACGAATATTTATTTCCGTTCTTAGTTTTGTATTTACCTCTAAAATATTTTCTCTGAAACTTTCTCTTGCTTGTTCTAATAAGAAACCTTGGTCGGCTAACCAAAGAATTTTTTTATTTTTAGAAATGACATTTTTAAGCAACCAATAAATCGATGTGTAGGTTTTCCCTCCACCTGTTGAAAAAACCAAAATTCCTGCTTGTTTATCATCTTTGATAAAAAAGTCAGTCATTTTCTTATGGGCGTCAACTTGATGTTCTCTTGGAGATTTTTGATTTATTCTATCCTTATTTTTATCGAATTCATTTTTAAGATTAATCGTGAGTAAGTTTTTATAATGAATCATATCTATATTTATAAAATTATTTTTACATGGTCACGAAGATAAGTAAATCATACCTCAAAACAAAAAGAAATCGCACAAGAGTATCTCTTATGCGATTTTGTTTATGGATAACAACTTAACTCCTAAATTATTAAATTGTTATATTAAATACTTACACCAAAAGTGATAATGGTTGCTCTAAATAAGTTCTTAGCGTTTGTAAGAACTCGGCTCCCGTTGCTCCATCTACCACTCTATGGTCGCAAGCCAATGATAATTTCATGGTATTTCCTGCCACGATTTCACCATTTTTAACCACTGGTTTCTGAACAATACCACCTACTGAAAGTATGGCTACATTCGGTTGGTTGATAATCGAAGTAAAGGTTTCTATACCAAACATTCCTAAATTAGAAATTGAGAAAGTAGAACCTTCCATTTCGTTGGCTTTCAACCCTTTTCCTCTTGCTCTTCCTGCCATATCTTTTACCCCAGCAGAAATTTGCTGATAATTCATAAAGTCGGTGTTTTTCAAAACAGGAACAACTAAACCATCAGGAATTGCCACAGCCACACCGATATTAATATCTCCGTGATGAACAATCTTATCTCCTGCCCAAGATGAATTTACTTGTGGGTGTTTTCTCAATGCCATTGCTGTTGCCTTGATAATCATATCATTATACGATATTTTCACATCAGGTAACGCATTGATTTGTTTTCTTGCTTCAATCGCATTATCCATATCGATTTCCACCATTAAATAATAATGAGGAGCAGAATATTTACTCTCTGATAATCGCTGAGCAATGATATTTCTTACTTGAGAATTTGGTGTTTCCGTTGTTTCTCCTGACACAATATTCATTGGCGTTGCTACTACCTGAACACTTGCTTTTGGAGTGCTTTCAACAACTGGTACTGATTGATAATTCTCAATATCTTTCTTAACAATTCTTCCGTTCTCACCTGTTCCCTTAATCGTTGAAATATCAATTCCTTTATCTTTCGCCATTTTCTTAGCCAAAGGAGAAATCGCTATTCTTCCCGTTGTGTTTTGAGTTTGAGGTGTTGAAGTTTGAGATACAACTTCTTTTTTAACCTCTTTCACTTCTTCTTTTGGTGCTTCGGTTGGTACTACGCCACCATTGGCTACGATGGCAGAAACATCAGTTCCCGCTTCTCCAATAATTGCTAAAATAGTATCCACAGGAGCAGCTTCACCTTCTGCTACACCTTGATAAAGTAAAACACCATCAAATTCAGATTCAAAATCTTGAACGGCTTTATCGGTTTCTATTTCAGCGATAATATCTCCTTCGCTTACTTCATCACCTACTTTAAAGTTCCATTTTGCTACTTTACCTTCCGTCATTGTATCGGAAAGCCTTGGCATATTGATTACTTCTACTCCACTTGGAATCTCCACAGGTGCAACATTCTGAGTAACAGATGCCGTTTCTTGTGTTTCTACAACGGTCTCTTGTACATTATCACTACCTGAAAGATGAGCAGAAATATCTTCTCCTTCCTCTCCAATAATTGCTAAAACAGTATCCACAGGCGATGCACCACCTTCTTCTACACCAATGTATAAAAGCGTTCCATCAAATTCAGATTCAAAATCCTGAACTGCCTTATCGGTTTCTATTTCTGCTAAAATATCACCTTCACTGATAGCATCACCTACTTTAAAATTCCATTTTGCCACTTTACCTTCCGTCATTGTATCGGAAAGCCTTGGCATTGTTATTACTTCAGCCATAATTTTTGTTTTTAGATTAGGAATTAGATTGTAGGGATTGGGAATTAGTTTTCAAAAACGCTTTTCCCTCCTTTTATTATTAATTCCTTAATCAATATTTTATTAAGTTTTTTAGGGTATTATTGAAAATGATTAAGTCCATATCTTCAATAAATATGTTATATCCTCACTAATCCCTAAAGCCTATTACCTATTTGCTTAATTAATCTTCCAGTTTATCTAAAAAAGGATAATCTTCCTGAGCATAGACATAGTCATATACTTTTTCTGGGTTTGGATATGGAGAGTTTTCCATAAAGTCTATACACTCCTGAACGAATGCTTTAGAATTATTATCCATTTCTTTTAATTCGTCTTCCGTTGCCCAGTTGTTATCCAAAATTCTTTGTTTCACAATTAATATAGGGTCTTGTTCTTTGTAAGCATTCACCTCGTCTTTAGTTCTATACGGTTCTGCATCAGACATTGAGTGTCCTCTGTATCGGTATGTTCGTGCCTCAATAAAGGTAGGCCCATCTCCTCTTCTTGCTCTTTCAATAGCTTCGTAGGCTACTTCTGCTACTTTTACAGGATCCATTGCATCTACTGGCAAACAAGGCATTTGATACCCTAAACCTAATTTATAAATATCTTCGTGGTTGGCTGTTCTTTTTACAGAAGTTCCCATTGCATATTGGTTATTTTCTACCACAAAAACCACTGGCAATTTCCAATTCATCGCCATATTGAATGTTTCGTGAAGTGAACCTTGTCTTGCTGCACCATCTCCAAAGAAACAGATATTCACAGCTTTTCTATCGAAATATTTATCCGCAAATGCAATTCCTGCTCCCAAAGGAATCTGACCTCCTACAATTCCGTGTCCTCCATAAAAACGATGCTCCTTGCTAAAAATGTGCATAGAACCACCCATTCCACCAGAAGTTCCCGTTGCTTTACCACACAATTCTGCCATAATTCTTTTTGGGTCAACGCCCATTGCCATTGGGTGAATATGACATCTATATGCGGTAATCATACTATCTTTGGTCAAATCCATAGCGTGAGTAAAACCAGCAGGTATCGCCTCTTGACCATTATAAAGGTGTAAGAAACCTCTAATTTTTTGTTTCAAATAAAGGGAGCGACATTTATCCTCAAATCTTCTCCACATCGTCATATCAGCATACCACTTCAGGTACACTTCTTTAGAAAATTCCTTCATATTTTTTTAGTATAGTTTGGCAAAAATAATAAAAAGTTTGCTTTTATTGATAATATCTTTTCGTTTTTTTTCACTTGAGAATCCTGTGTTCAGTTTGTAGGCATTAAGTATTGATGATTTTTAATAAATTAATGTACATTTGGGGCTTAAAAAAATTTATGCAACTTTCCATTTATCAATTATCTCAATGGATTTCTAAAATTTTTCATCCTATTATTTCGTTGACGATTTTCTTCGTCTATTATGGATTGAATAATGGTAAAGGAATCAAAGAAAACAGTCTTCAGTTTGGACTTGTTTTCGGGATTATTATTTTACCAATTGCATTTTGGATTACGTGGAATGTTAAAAATCAACGCTATTCCAATGCTGATGTTTCGGATAGAAACCAAAGAAAAACGCTATATTTCTTTATCGAAGGAATGCAAATGGTTTATCTATTGGTCTATTACTTTATAAATCAAGAGGTTGATCTAATGGTATTATTTATACTGATATTAACCATTGTTATGCAAATGAGTAATTATTTTGTTAAAAGTTCTATGCACACGGCATTTAATGTATTGGTAGCATTTCTCTTTTTTAGTTATTCTCCGTTATTGGGAATCATTTGGGGAACGATAACACTCATTGTTGCGATTAGTCGGCTTATTCTGAAAAGACACACCTTAAGCGAAATCATTTGGGGAACACTTATCTCTTTTGTCGTTTCTTTTGCTTACCTTTACACCCAATCTTTACTGAACTAAAAAAGTGAATTATGAACATTTATTCCTTGACCATATCCGAAGAGGCATTAATGAAAGTTTTATGGCAATTGGAAACGGCCTTTATGAACGAAATTATAGACGCTTATCCAGAGCCTAAGCCTCATCAAAATACGATTTCCACTTACCTTAAAATCCTGAAAAAGAAAGGTTTTTTAAGTGCTAAAAAAATAGGAAGAGTCTATCAATACAAGGTGGCGATTCATTATGATACTTATAGAAGGTATTTGTTGCAGAATCTTTTAGTTAATCATTTTGATGGATTTAGTACGGAAATGGTGCATTTTTTACTACAAGAAAAAATGATTAAATCCAATGATTTAAAACGTATCTTACAATCTAATAATATTGATATTCAGGAGCTTTCTGAAAATGATAAAATTTCAGATTACCTCGCTAAACTGATTAAAAAATCAAAAAAGAAAAAGAAGAAGAAAAAAAAGAAAAGTTAGTGATGTAATAATCTATGGTTAGTAGTCTAGTTTTTTTAGTAGTCAATTCATCATTTATCAATTAGTCAATTATCAATTTAAAAAAATATGATAAATAAAAAATCAAGTCTCATTTCCGAATACAGTAATTTATTATTTTTTTGGTTCGTTGGTGTTGTTTATTTTTTCCTTTTCAGATTATTTTTTTGGTTTTTATATCGTTCGGATATCAGCGATAATGCCCAATTGATAGATTATCTGAAAGGAATTTATATGGGATTTCGTTTTGATGTTACCGTTGTTTTCTACTTTTTGGCAGTGCCATTGTTATTCACTTATATTTTTATTCCATTAAAGAAAATTAATTTTGTAAAAAAAACACGCCAAGTTTTTCAGTGGATTTTTGCCATATTTAGTGTTGTGATTTCGGTCATTACCCTCAATTATTACAAGGAATACCAAAACCAATTCGACCATTTTCTATTTTTGGGACTTTATGATGACCAAAAAGCAGTCGCTCAATCTATCTTTAAAGAATTTAATCCATTTTTAAATATTTCAGTTTGTATTACACTGATTTTCATATTAGTAAAGATATTTCAATTTTACGAAAACAAAACCAAAATAGAGCGTTTTTTAGATGCCATTCAGTTGAAGTATAAAAATTTTATTTTCAGTTTTTTCATGTTGATATTCATTATTGTTTCAGCGAGAGGTTCTTTTTCGGAATATCCTGTGCGAAAGTTTTATTCATCTATCACTGCGGACGAATTTATCAATAAAACCATTGTCAATCCTTTTAGAGCACTAAGTTACGCCATTGAAGATTATCAAGAATTAAATGATGAAAACGGCGTAAACCCGTATGGTGATTTACCCAAATCAATCGAAAAACAGAAGACCATCACAGGACTTTTGCATAAAAAAACGAGTGCTATTGCTACTGAAAACCCACCTGAACAAATATTTTTAGTAGTAATGGAAAGTTATGACCGTTATTGTTTAATGGGAGATTATGCAGAATTAGGTGGCGTAAATACCAAACTGAAAAATATTCAAAACAATGGAGTTCATTTTCCTTATTTTTTACCCTCTTCCAGTACCACAATGAATTCCTTTAGCTCCATTATTACAACAATTCCCTATACTGGAGTTAATACAAGTATTATCGGTGCTACCAATGCTTATCCAAGTTCTATTTTTAATATTTTTAAAAAATTAGGCTACGAAACCAACTTTTTTTATGCAGGATATTTAAGTTGGCAGAACATTAAAAATTTCACTAGAAAACAAGGAGCAGAACATATTTTTGGAGCTGGAAATATCGAAGGAAAAAAAGGCATTTGGGGAGTAAATGACGAAGATTTATTTAAAAAAGTTTTAAAAACAGTAGATACCGATAAAAAATCTATCAACATTATTTTAACGCTAAGTTACCATCAACCTTATGAAATAGATGTTGTTAGCAAAGGTTTTCCGTATAAAACCATCAATGACTTACCTGAAAATTTAAAGAAAGTGTATGATGAAAAAGAACTTCCATTAAAAACATTTGGACACCTTTGGTATGCCGACAAGATGTTGGGCAATTTTGTTAAAAAAGCAGAAAAAAAATATAAAAACGCCTTATTTGCCTTCACAGGCGACCATTGGGGACGAAAAAAATTAGACCATTCTCCCAATTTATACAAAACTTCAGCTGTGCCTTTTATTTTATACGGAGAGCCTGTCGCCCATATCAAAGGAGCTAAAAATAATGCAGGAAGTCATATCGACATCACGCCTACGCTTTTAACATTGGTGGCTCCACAAAACTACGAATATCTGAGTTTTGGAAATTCTTTATTAAACACTGATAATCAAAATATTGGAATAGGCTTTCAGAAAGTGATTACTCCCGAATTCATACAAGAGTTTTCAGGAAATGCTACTAAACAAGAACCTTTAGATTCCAACAATAAAAGTGAAGTAAAATCAGACTTAAAGAAAAAACACGATAGTTTACTCTATTTAGGTTGGCACTATATCAAAAAAGGAGATCGTTTAATAAATAATCATTAACTTTATTGCTTAATTGATAAAAAAATGAAGAAACTAACCCAAACACTCAACAAAATAAAACAAGTATTTTTAAAATATCCAATTGTATTGGCAGTGGCTCTGACTTTGGGTGTTTTGTTATGGATTTTGGTTGATAACCACACTGATGAAGTTTATAAAATCCTTGCATTAGCAACTACATCAGGCTTAGGAATTTCTTTATTCTTTGGCATTAAAATGCTTTCCCAGAGGGTTGGGAGAAGTATTTTGTGGCATATTTTAGGCTTACTTATTTTGGTAGGATTTTATTTTGCATTCCCTAAAAACGAAAAAGACATGTCCGAAATTGAATTATTTTGGATTATACCGAATTTTATTCTTTCGCATCTTTTGGTAGCATTTGCTCCTTTTTTAACCAAGAAAAACGAAATTAAGTTTTGGGAATACAACAAAAATTTATTCGTGAATTTCATTCTTACCATCTTATTTTCAGGAGTGTTAATTGGTGGAATAGAATTGGCGATTTTGGCAGTTCAGGAATTGTTTAGCATAGACCTTAACGAAAGAATCTATCCTAAAACTTTTTTCTTTCTCTCTACTTTTGGAAGTTGTTTTATCTTCTTGACCTTCAATGAAGGCGGACTTCCGTATTTGGAACAAAAAAGAGAATATCCTATTGTTTTGAAGTTCTTTACACAGTTTATTCTCATTCCATTATTATTGATTTACGCTGTTATTTTGTATTTATATTCAGGGAAAATCCTTATTCAGTGGGAACTCCCGAGAGGTTGGGTCAGTTACCTGATTTTGGCGTATGCTTTGGTCGGAATTTTAGCATTATTATTGGTTCACCCACTAAAAAACGAAGGAGCGAAATCTTGGGTTAAAATTTTTTCAAGGGTATTTTATTACGCTTTAATTCCATTATTAGCATTGCTTTATGTGGCTATTTTCACAAGGATTTTAGAATACGGTTATACCGAAGCGAGGTATTTTGTTTTATTAATCAGTATTTGGCTCAGTTCGGTCGTATTGTATTTTGTATTTATTAAGAGAGCAACGATAAAATTCATTCCGATTTCTTTATTTTGTTTTGGATTATTTGCTTTATTAATACCTTATTTCAATGCTTTTTCTGTGGCGAAAAGAAGTCAGAAAAGTGAATTAATGCGTGTTTTTAAAGAAAATAAGCTTCTTAAAAATGGAAAAATAGATTTCAATGCCAAAATTTCGGAAGAAGTAGTGCGTAATATTGAAAGTAAAGTAAGGTTTTTTAAACAAAGAAAATCGGTCGATTTTATTTTAAATTTAGTAGATAAAAAAACGAAAGACGAACTTTCTACAAAAAATAGTGATTATTATTTTGCTTATGATTTCAGGCTTAAATTCAAAAATGTAACTTATTCTGATAAGGAGGAAGAAATTTACACTACGATTAGATTAGAGAATAAAAAAACAAATTTCAATATTAAAAATTACGATTATTTATTTCATTACAATGACAATAATAATTACCAACCCAATATTTTTAAAATCAATGAAGATGAGTTGAAGTTCATTTTTAAAGAAGGCTATTACAGTACTAAATTTGAAATCATTTTAAACGATAAAACGAAAGTAGATTTGTTTCCTCAAATCCAAGCACTTTTTAAGCCTTATTTAGCTTATACTGGTTATTATACCAAAGAACTTCCCGAGATTTCTTTTCTCGTTTCTATTGAAGGTTACGAACTGAAAATCTATTTTGAAAATATGATTTATACTAAAGATGGAAAGAATTATAAATTCAACAATGCTATGATTTTGGTAAAGGAGAAGTAAAAACACTCAAAAAATAAAAACAAAAAAATCGCCTAAATTGACTTTAGGCGATTTTGTTATGATAAAAGGAATACTTTATTCTGCTAAAACAATTCCTTTATTATTACTAAACTCGATGACTCCACTTTTTACCTTAAAAGAAAAAACACTTTCTTTTTGGTTTTCCTTTTGGAAGTTTTCCTCATATTGCTTATCTATCTGATTGGTAAAAAGTCTTACTTTACCATTCTTAAGAGAAGAAACCACAGAGGCGTGATTTTTCATAATATGAAAATCACCATTTGTTCCAGGCAATAAGATAGAATCTACTTCACCTTCAAAAACTACAGTCTCGGGAGTTAATATTTTTATATTCATATTTTTTAGACTTTTAAGCTTTAATCTAAAGCGTTAAAATTAGGCTTTATTTTCAGCTAACATTTTCTCTCCAGCTTCTATTGCTTCTTCGATTGTCCCTTTCAAGTTGAAACAAGATTCTGGTAAGTGGTCTAACTCTCCATTAATAATCATATTAAATCCTTTAATCGTATCTTTAATATCTACTAATGCACCTGGAAGACCTGTAAACTGCTCTGCTACGTGGAATGGCTGAGATAAGAATCTCTGAACCTTTCTTGCACGATAAACGACTAATTTATCCTCTTCAGAAAGTTCTTCCATACCTAAAATCGCAATAATATCTTGCAATGCTTTATATCTTTGAAGAATCTCTTTTACACTCTGAGCACAATCATAATGCTCGTTTCCTAAAATTTCAGGAGTTAAAATTCTTGAAGTAGAATCTAACGGATCTACCGCTGGATAAATACCTAAAGAAGCAATCTTTCTTGATAATACTGTCGTTGCATCTAAGTGAGCAAAGGTAGTCGCTGGTGCTGGATCGGTAAGGTCATCGGCAGGTACATAAACCGCCTGTACAGAAGTAATAGAACCATTTTTAGTAGAGGTAATTCTCTCCTGCATTGCTCCCATTTCCGATGCCAAAGTTGGCTGATAACCTACGGCTGATGGCATACGCCCTAAAAGTGCAGATACCTCAGAACCCGCTTGTGTAAATCTAAAGATATTATCTACGAAGAAAAGTACATCTCTACCTTGTCCTGTTTCTCCTCCATCTCTATAATATTCTGCTAATGTAAGACCAGAAAGTGCTACTCTCGCTCTCGCTCCTGGTGGCTCATTCATCTGTCCGAATACGAAGGCAGCTTTAGACTCTTTCATTTCTTCTTTATCGATTTTTGAAAGATCCCAACCTCCTTCTTCCATAGAGTGCATAAAGTCATCACCATATTTGATAATTCCTGACTCTAACATCTCTCTTAAAAGGTCATTTCCTTCACGTGTTCTCTCTCCTACTCCTGCGAATACAGAAAGTCCACCGTGTCCTTTTGCAATATTGTTAATCAACTCCTGAATCAATACGGTTTTACCTACACCGGCACCTCCGAATAAACCAATCTTACCTCCTTTTGCATAAGGCTCGATAAGGTCGATTACTTTAATACCTGTAAATAAAACTTCTGATGAAGTTGATAATTGGTCAAATTTAGGTGCTTCCCTGTGGATAGGCAAACCTCCTTCTTTAGAAACTTCAGAAATACCATCAATGGCATCTCCTACTACATTAAATAATCTACCATTAATCTCGTCTCCGATAGGCATTGTAATTTGTTTCCCTAATGCTACTACTTCCTGACCTCTTTGAAGCCCATCTGTAGCATCCATTGCGATACATCTTACCATATCTTCTCCGATATGTTGTTCTACCTCAAGAACTAATTTTGAACCATCTTTTTTAATAATTTCTAATGCGTCGTAAATTTTTGGTAGTTCTTCCACTTCGTGAAAAACTACATCGATTACGGGACCGATAATCTGTGCTATTTTTCCTTTAACTTGGTTTGCCATTGTTAATTTTTTTCTATGTGTGCAAATATAGTAAATCTAAAATAATTACAATTGTTTAAAAAAAAGATTTTTATCATATTTGCAAATAAATTTTTCCGTTTTGAAAATTATCAAAGAATTTAATCCGATTTATCAGCCTAAAAAAACCGCACTTTCATTAGGAATGTTCGATGGTGTACATCGTGGTCATCAGTCTATTTTAAAGGCTTTAACAAAGGTTGCGAAAGATAGAAATTTACAATCTGCTATCCTTACTTTTCACCCTCATCCAAGGTTGGTTTTTGACCCTAAGGGAGATTTAAAATTATTAAATTCTATTGAAGAAAAATCTCAACTTTTAGAAGATTTTGGTATTGACTACCTTTTTTTGAAAAAATTTGATGAAAATTTCCGAAATTTAACGGGTGAAGAATTTGTAAAAAAAGTTTTAATCGACCAACTGAATGTAAAATATTTAATGATTGGTTACGATCATACTTTTGGAAAAAATAAAAGTGGAGATTTCGATTTATTGGTAAAGATGTCCAAAGAATATGATTTTGAAGTCGTACAATTAGAAGCCGTGCAACTCGAAAACCAAAATATTTCCTCAACTAAAATTAGAAAAGCATTGTCCATAGGTAATATTATATATGCGAATGAAATGTTGGGTTATCCTTATATGATGAGCGGAAAAGTGATTCACGGAAAGAAAATCGGAAGGACTATTGGCTACCCAACCGCTAATATCAGTATTCCCAACTATAAAGTATTGCCCCAAAAGGGAGCTTATATCACCGAGGTTTTTATCAATGGGAAATTTTATAAAGGAATGACAAGCATTGGCACTAATCCTACCGTGAATGGCGATTCACTACAAGTAGAAACCTACATTCTCAATTTCTCAGAAGATATTTATGACCAAGAAATCACCCTAAAATTTAGAGATTTCCTACACCACGAAATTAAATTTGATGGGATTGAACAACTTATCAAAAGACTTGATAAAGATCAAAAGCTGACGGAGGAGTTTTTTGCAAACAAAAGACATTATTAATATTAATAATGTCTTTTAAATTTGAAATATTAACCTCCATTGATGGTTTAAATATCACTTAACTCTATTGGGTTATTCTCTCTTAACTTTCTTAATTTTCTTTTTTTGGAAAGTCTTCTTTTTAAAGTAGGGTCTTCAAATTCTATATCCTTAAAAATATAATCGGAATATTTTATTTTCTCTTTTATGGTGTTAAATTGAGATTTTGTTAAATTTTTATATTTAGATTGATATCTTGGAGGGATTTTAATACTTTTATCATCAATTTTATGAATTGAAACTAATTCATAAATATAAGTATTTTGTTTATCTCTTGCTTTAATGACTAAACTTGGCAAACCTATAAACTTATATGGTCCGAATTGAAAAGGATAATCGTCCGAATAATCTAAAAACCATATTCTACCATACTTTTTAGTTTTAGCAGTTTTACAATTAATACCATTTATTTTCTGTTGTTTATTTGTGAAAATGATATTATTATTTATTTTTTCAACATACCCAAAATTACTATTAAATAAGTTTTCTTTAAATAACAATGTTTGTTCATTTAGATTGGTCATTATATATTCTTGAAATTTTGAATTATAACGAGAACGGGCTCTAATGTAACCTACATTTTTTGCTAATAAAGAATCTCTTTTATATTGCTTTTCTGCAAGAAATAGACTTTTATTTTTATTAAATAAAAGAATGAAGTTTTCTGTTTTATAAGTGTTTTCAGTAGAGTCAATTTTATATTTCAAATGATATACTGCCTTGAACTCAAAATTATCTTGTGAATACATAAAAGAAAAAATAATGAGAAACAGAAGTGTGATTTTTGTTTTCATAATGATATTTTTTAATAAAGCCGTTTTACAAAATATGAAAACGGCTTTTAAATTATGTTAAAAATATTTTTTTAATAAAAAATATCCATATCATCAATTTCTTCATTACAAAACTCAAGATTAATTGAATTCATAATGTTAAAAAGACTCTCTTCAGGAAATCCAGAAGACATTACAACAGAAAATGTCTCTCCACAACTAGTTACAAATGTATACCTAGTTTTACCACCTATTTTAGCAGCTTCTTTTTTCTCAGTTATCAAGCTTTGATTGATACTGGATTGATTATCATCAACAAGTCCAAAACCATTAGATTGATTATCATCACTGAACTCAAAAGTATTGAATTGATTATCATTAGCAAATCCAAAACTAAATGTAAAAAGCATCAATGATGCTGCAATAATTTTTTTCATTTTTTAAAATTTAAATTGTTAATAAATACTTAATTAGATATATCTATTGGCAATAATAATAATAATAATGACATCAACCAAATATTTTTCACTTTTTTTATAAAAAAAATAAAATATTTGTTATTAAAATCATATTTAATAAGGCGTAACCCAATTTAAAATTCAATAGTCTCAACTACTTTTTTATCCAAAAATCACAAAAAGATCAAAAGCTGACGGAGGAGTTTTTTGCAAACAAAAGAGATTATTAATATTAATAATGTCTTTTTGATTTTAATAATTATTTTTTAATGAAGATAAATTTTACATTTTTTTTACCCATCTTTTCTTCCCTGTATAAGTTTCTGCAATTCATTACCAATTTCTCATCAGAGCCACAAGGTTTCCCTTTTGAATATTTTTCAATATGATTTAAACTATCGATGATAAATGACTTATCTAAGCATTTCAACTCAATCGTATCATTTTTTAAACACCAAATTCCTTTTGTAATTTGAGAACAAGATTTGAATTCAAAAGTACTATCTGTTCTTAGCTTTAAATTTAAGTCTACTACAAAAGTTCCATATTTGAGTCTATTTAAATAAGTATTTTGAGGAGAAGAATACTCACCTACGATTAAATCAGTTTGTTTTGTCGTAGTAGGTGTACAATGAAGTAGTAATGCTAATAAAAATAAATAAACAAATTTCATAAAATTAAAGAGGTGTTGTAATATATTGGTAAAATGGTCTTATTATATTAAGCGTTGTCACTTCATTTTTTAATAAAGCCAGTTTACGATTTTTATTAGGCTTAATGTCCCTTATAATTATCGTCCCAATTCTGAACATGTGGCTCCCCTAAAAGCCCTTCTGACTGAGCAATAACAGACGAAACAGTAGAATCTGAAGTTACATTAACCACCGTTCTCAACATATCCAAAGGTCTATCAATGGCAAAAATCAACGCCAAACCAGCCTCTGGAATACCTGCCTGACCGAGAACAATGACCAACATCACCATTCCTGCACTCGGTACAGCTGCAGAACCAATAGACGCCAAAGTAGCCGTCAAAATAATCATCAATTGTTGAGAAATCAACAAATCAATGTCCATTACTTGGGCAATGAAAATGGCTGCTATGGCTTGATAAATGGCTGTTCCGTCCATATTGATAGTCGCTCCCAATGGCAAAACAAAACTCGCTACTTCCTCGTCTACTCCCACATGTTCGGTTACCCTTTCCATTGTTACAGGTAAAGTTGCTGCCGATGAACTCGTAGAAAATGCCAACAACTGAGCAGGTAAAATTCGTTTGAAAAAAGTAAACGGGTTTCTCCTTGTGAACAAATAAAATATCGTAGAATAAACTCCGAAAATCATAATGGCCAATCCTAAAACTACCGTCAGTGCATAAGCTACTAAACCTTTTAAAATAGACGCATCAGGGATTTCGACCATGAGAGAAGACAATAATGCAAAAACACCAAAAGGAGCAAAAAGCATAATTAAATCAATAATTTTTAAAATCACAGCATTCATTCCTTTGAAAAATTTCACCACAGGGGTAGATTCTTCCTCTTTTACTAAAATTAATCCGATTCCAATTAAAATCGTAAAGAAAATCACCTGCAACATCTTCCCATTATCGGTTAAAGATTTAAAGAAGTTATCAGGTACAATATCCATTAATGGTTGTAAAGGAGGAACACTTTCTTGGGCTTTTGCGATATTAATTTTCCCCGTAGCATCATCTTTGAAAGTTTCCAAAAGCATTTCCCCAGCCTCTTTAGAAACAAACTCCCCTGGGCTGACGATATTTGCCAAAACCAACCCTAAAGAAACAGCTATTGCTGTAGTGATAAGGTAAGTTAGAATTGTTTTCCCTCCTATTTTTGAAATTTTAGAAATATCCTTCAGTTCGGCAATCCCTGAAATTAAAGACACTACAATTAAAGGAACAGCAATGAGTTTCAAGGAATTAATAAAAATCGTTCCGAAAGGTTTTATCCAATCTATTATCAATTGATTATGTCCAAAATGATTCATCACAAAACCAAAAACCATTCCCAAAACCATCCCGATTAAAATCTTCCAATGTAGTGCTAACTTCATATCTTTTTTTTGTAAAAATTGTTGCACAATATAAGACTTTTTTATTTAAATTTAAGCATTTAAAATATTGATGTTAATGGCAAGGCTTTTCTCTGGACTTTAATTATTATTTTTATGTTCGTTTTGCCTTGAAGCAAAAGAGTAAACTTATTTTTCAACAACGTACTCAACTCTATGAAACCCGAACTGAACGCTAAATAATTGCGTTTGTATAACTATTTTTCATTAAACATATCACCGTAGAGGCGCAATGCATTGCGTCTCTACTTTGAGCTTTCAAACTTTAAATCCAACTACACACCCCGCCACTGCGTGGCACCCCTCTTTTTAGAGGGGAATTTTAATACTACGCAGGGATTCCAAAATACATTTGGAATTACAGGGTGTTAAATCACCCATCGGTAAATCAGTCATTGTACATTAATACACCTACATTAAATCAATTCATCATTGTACATTGTACATTCATCATGGTACATTAAAATAAAAGTTTTTGTTTACTTTTGGGCATTATAAATTTAATTTATGCTTTTAAAATACATTCAGCAGGGTTCACAACTGCCTTTAAAATCAATTGAAAATACCATTCAATTACTTAATGAAGACTGTACCATTCCCTTTATTTCGAGATATAGAAAGGAGAAAACAGGTAATTTAGATGAAGTAGAAATCGCTAAAATCGTTCAGCTGAAAGAGCAATTTGAAGCGATTAGTAAAAGAAAAGAAAGTATTTTAAAATCTTTGGAAGAACAAGATGTCCTTACCGATGAATTGCAATCTCAAATAGCTTCTGCACAAGATTTGACCACTTTGGAAGACCTTTATTTACCTTTCAAAAAGAAAAGAAAAACCAAAGCCGAAATGGCAAGGAAAAATGGGTTGGAGCCTTTAGCGAAAATCATCATGAGTCAGAAAGCCAATGATTTGGAAAGCATTGCCCAAAAATATGTGCAAAATGACATTCAAGACATCAACCAAGCTTTAGAAGGAGCAAGGCATATTATCGCTGAATGGATTAGTGAAAGGACGAATATTCGAAATCTTACTCGTTATCAATTAGAAAGGTTTGCAACCATTACTTCCAAAGTGATTAAAACCAAAGAAAAAGACGAAAAAGCACTTAAATTTAAAGATTATTTCGATTGGTCGGAGTCATTAAATAGAATTCCTTCTCACCGATTATTGGCGATTTTAAGAGCAGAAAAGGAAAAATTCATTCGTGTAAAAATTGAAATTGATGACGAAATAGCCTTGAGGAAAATCGGTCAACGGGTGATTAAATCAAGAGGCGTTTGTGCCGATGAAATAGAAAAGTCCATCGAAGACGCTTACAAAAGGTTACTTCTCCCCTCTCTGAGCAACGAAGCAATGAATATCGCCAAGCAAAAAGCAGATGCAACGGCGATTCAAGTTTTTGCCAAAAATTTGGAGCAATTATTACTCGGTTCACCATTGGGAGAAAAAAGAATTTTAGCCATTGACCCTGGTTATAGAACAGGTTGTAAGCTGGTTTGTTTAGACGAACACGGCGATTTACAACACAACGAAACCATTTATCCTCACGCTCCTCAACACGACTCTAAAGGAGCAATAAAGAAAATCAGTTCTTTGGTAGATGCCTATAAAATTGAAGCGATTGCCATTGGAAATGGAACCGCATCAAGAGAAACCGAAAACCTCATTAGGCGAATGCGTTTTAAAAACGACATTCAAGTCTTTGTAGTGAGCGAAGCAGGAGCATCAATTTATTCTGCGTCAAAAATTGCCAGAACCGAATTTCCAAATTACGATCTAACGGTACGTGGAGCGGTTTCTATCGGAAGAAGGTTAGCCGACCCTTTGGCAGAATTGGTGAAAATAGATGCCAAATCCATTGGTGTGGGACAGTATCAGCATGATGTAGATCAAAATCAATTGAAAAAATCCCTTGACCAAGTGGTAGAAAATTGCGTTAACAAAGTGGGAATTAACCTGAATACTGCAAGTGTTTCATTATTGAGTTATGTTTCTGGAATTGGAACTAAATTAGCCGAAAAAATAGTGGATTACCGAACCGAAAATGGCGCTTTTCACTCCTTAAAAGACTTGAAAAAAGTCCCAAGATTAGGCGAAAAAGCCTTCCAACAGTCGGCAGGTTTTTTAAGAATTAAAAATGCGGAAAACCCATTAGATGATTCGGCGGTTCATCCTGAGCGATATGCTTTAATTCAAAAAATGGCAAAAGATGAAAAAGTTTCTGTAAAAGAACTGATTGGTAATCAAAAGGTTTTAAAGCAAATTAATTTAGAGAAATACATCACAGAAGAGATTGGTTTACCAACTTTAGAAGACATTATCAAAGAATTGGAAAAACCTGGATTAGACCCACGAAAACAAGCTAAAGTCTTTAGTTTTGACCAAAATATTAAAACGATAAAAGACCTGAAAATTGGTCAGAAACTCCCTGGAATTGTCAATAATATCACCAATTTCGGTTGTTTTGTGGATATTGGTATCAAGGAAAGCGGACTAATTCATATTTCTAATCTCTCGGATGGTTTCGTGAGCGATGTCAATAGTATTGTTCATCTTCATCAGCAAATTATCGTTGAAGTTTTAGAAATAGATGAAGGTAGAAAGAGGATTCAGTTAAAGTTAATCCTAACATAAGGCGTATAAATCAATAAGTGGTTCATAATTGTAAAACTCAAAATTAATGAGTTAATCTTCTAACCAAAAAGCTACATAATCTTTATCCTCTGCTTTTTACCGCTTTTTAGGTTCATATATTATCTAATTAATTCCGAAAAGGTAAATTAGTTAAGGTTGAAATTTATTAAAAAAAAAAGTAACAATTTAATTTTGTATTATTATTATTATTATCTTTGCTCAAATTTATTGAATTATGAAAAAAATACTATTAGCAGCATTGGCTGTAACAGCGTTAACAGCGTGTAGAAAAGATGACAAAAATGACAACAAACAAGAAGAGAAAGTTTCAAAAATTGTTGGAATGTGGCAACCTACTAAAGATATTATTGTAGATGGAGCGAATGGTGCTATTTTGGAATCAGAAGATGCAAGTGATTGTTATAAAAAAACGAGAGTTGAATTTACTTCAGATAATAAAATGATTAGTACTGCATTTGCTCTAGTTACAAATGGAGATTGCGAAAAACAGGAATATAATGGAACATATGAGTATAATGAAACAGAAAAAAAATTAACCGTCACTATTAATGGTAATACCAAAGAAGGAGAGGTTTATGAAATTTCAGATACTGAATTAAAAATAGTTGGAAATGAAGAAGATAAAAATGGAGATGGAGTACTTGATAAATATATAGAAGTGTATAAAAGAAAATAATATACAGAATAAACGAGAAAAAATCCACTAATATTTAGTGGATTTTTAATTTTAGTCTTCTAACCAAGAAGTTACATAATTTTTATCTTCTACCTTGACGGCCTCTTCGGTAATCATTAAAGGACGGAAAGGATCCACCATTACGGCATATTCTTCGGTTTCTTTTTTACCGATACTTCTTTCCATTGCTCCCGGGTGAGGACCGTGAACAATTCCTCCCGGGTGAAGTGTAAAGTCCATTAAATCAATATGGTTACGACTCATAAAGTCTCCTTCTGTGTAGAATAAAACTTCATCAGAATCAATATTAGAGTGATTATACGGAGCAGGAATTGCCTGTGGATGATAATCATACATTCTCGCTACAAACGAACAAATTACATAATTGTGTCCTTCAAAATTTTGATGCACTGGCGGTGGTTGGTGGATTCGTCCTGTAATCGGTTCGAAATTTTTAATATTAAATTTATAAGGATAGAAATATCCGTCCCAACCTACTACATCAAAAGGATGAGTAGCATACACAAAATCAGTGATTTGATTATGTTTTTTAACCTTGATGATAAACTCTCCCTTTTCATCTTTTGGCTCCACAAAAGAAGGTGTGATAATATCTCTTTCACAAAATGGAGAATGTTCTAATAACTGTCCAAATTCGTTTCGGTATCGTTTTGGTGTGTAAATAGGAGAATTACTCTCTAAAAAGAAAATCGCATTTTTTTCGGTTTTCAATTCGATTTGATAAATGGTACCACGAGGAATCACCAAATAATCTCCTTTTCCAAACTCCAAATTTCCTACAAAAGTTTTTAAAACTCCTTCTCCCTCGTGAATAAATAACAACTCATCGTGAGAAGCATTTTTATAAAAATACTCGGTAGAAGTCTGAGGTTTGGCAATCCCCATTTTCAAATCATCATTTAGGAGTAGGACTTTTCTACTGTCTAAATAATCTTTTTCGGGACTTACATTCATTCCTTTAAACATCCTTGGAGCGACATTTTTAGCAATGGCAACTTTAGGTGTTACATCTTTAGGTTTACCGATACTTTTAATCTGTGTAGGTCGATGAAGATGATACAAAAGCGAAGAAACGCCGTGAAAACCTTCCGTACCGAAAAGTTGTTCGTAATAGAATTTATCGTCTTTTGATTTAAAAACAATATGCCTTTTGTGTGGAATATTTCCTAATTGAATGTACCTCATTGCTTTTTTATTTGTTGTTCACAAATCTACAAAAAAAATAAAAGAGAGCAAAGGAAAAATAGAGATACAAACTAAAAGTTAAAACTCCTACAACCTTACTCAAAATTCATTACCGCCTCGTAGAATTCTTCTTCCATAATGCCAAGTTGCTGACAAAATAGACGAATACCTTCTATTTTTTCTACCAAGTCTTTATTTTTGGTCATTAGAGGCACTTCCCCTAAAATGGTATCGATTTGGAAATCGTCGTTGGTTGTTGTAAATGAAGTTTTGGTAAATGGAAGTTTTCGGAAAAAGTTATCTACTTTATTCAATTTCAGTTCTAAAGTAATATGATTATCTGGATATACCAAAATCCCACCACCTACGATATTTTCTAATAAAATATCAATATTAGGATTAGGCATAATATCGGTAATCAAGACTATATTGGGATGAAAATCTTGAGCCTCCAAAAAGTTTTCGCTACTTAAAAGAATGAAATCATTATTATTTAAAACTGAAGTTTCTTTTGATACAAAATCAATGTCCTGACCTAAAAAATTAATAATGTGTAAAATCAGTTTTTCTACCTCATGATTGGCACTTGATAGCAAAATTTTAGTTTTACCTTCTGCATAATGAGCGATTTCTTGTAAGTTCATTTTATTCAAGATTATTTTCTTTTTTCAATTTTTCGTCGTAGTCGTGAAGAGCATTAAATTCTTCAGTTTGCTCTATGGCAACCATTATTTTGTCTAAAATTTCGTTGGCAGATTCATTCTCATAATCAATATCCAAAGGTGGTTTAAACTCCAAAGAAGGCTCAACCCCTTTTTTCTTTATCAATAAACCTTTTTTATCGAAAGCCCTCCTAAAACCATTGATTTTAATAGGAATAACAACAGGTTTTTGATTTTTAATCAATTTTGCTGTTCCTTTTCTTCCTTTGGCAAACGCCGAAGTTGTTCCTTGTGGAAAAGTAATCACCCAACCATTATCCAAGGCTTTCATAATATTTTCCACTTCGGTCAAATCCACCATTCTATTCACTGCTTTCCCTTCCGAACGCCAAGTTCTTTTTACGGTAATGGCTCCTGCTAATTTGAAAATTCTTGACAAAAATCCTTTATCCATGGTCTCTTTCGCCGCTACATAATAGAAGTCCACTTTAGGATTCAGTAGATAAACAGGGTTTTTAATGGTATTATCATAACCATTATTAATAGCACAGAAAACATGGTACATTGCCGCTACATCTGCAAAATAGGTTTGATGATTGGATACAAAAAGTACATTGGTGTCTTTTTGTTCTTTAACATATTCTGACCCCGTAATTTTGAGTTTATTAAAACCATTGAATCTTCTATATGAAATAACACCCAAAATGAATATAATAAACCTTTTTAGGAAATAAAGGTTTCCAAATGCGTCGGTAAAAATATTTTTCTTTGCCATAATTTAAAATCGTGCAAATTTACATATTTTTTAACAATTTACTGAATTCATATAGTATCATCGAAGTGGCTCCCCAAATATGATAACCATTGAACTCTATTACAGGTACTTGTTGTTTTCTAGAAGCGGGTAAAACTTTTTGGGTAGGCTTTTCTCCCAATTCGAGAATCTTCTGTACAGGAAATTCAATCAGTTCTACGGCTTCACTTTCTTGTAAGATAAATTGAGGATTTTTCTTGGTAAAGGACACAAAAGTTTTAACATAAAAGTTACTCGGAACAACATAGAAAGGCGATAATTCTCTTATAACCTTAATATAATGTTTATCAATTCCGATTTCCTCGGTTGTTTCCCTGATTGCAGTAGCTTTAAAATCAGCATCTTCCTTATCCTTACTTCCACCAGGTAGAGAAATCTGTCCGCTGTGTTTATCTTTTTTATTTTTACTTCTCAAAATTAATGGCACAAACCACTCATTATCTTTGAAATACAAAAGAATATTCACAGAAGCAAACCTTGGATTTCGGTCTAAAATCTCCTCATAGGTCAAAATAGGTCGATACGGAGGAGAATAGACAGCATGTGCTTTTTCTCCATATAATCTTGCATTTTTAATCTTATGAACTAAATCTTTACCGATACTTTTCATAACTAAGGCTAAGGTTGAGGCTGAGGCTAAGGCTGAGGTTGAGGAAATTGTAACTTCATAACCTTATAACCCCACGGACTTTATACTTATTTTTTAATTAATTTAAAATGTTGATCTAAAATTGAAAAAACATAAATTCCTTTCTCTAAATCTTTTACCAAAATAGGTTGATTAGGCTCATAAGTTCCCGATTTCACGAGCTGACCATTAGAAAAATGAATTTCAAATGGAGTTGCTTTTTTTACGCCTTTTACCTTAATGAAATCCCCCGCAGGAATGTCATAAATGCTAATTGTATGATCTTTCGGTTCTGTATTTTCTACACTTAAATTGGTGTTTTTAGAAACACTACTATTTTTTTCAATTATTTGAAACTCATAATTAAACTCCACATCGGCTACTTCAAAATTAATATCCTCTGTGAAAGATTGATTATCAGAAGTGTTATTGAGTTTGAAAAAGGCTTCTTCTCCATTCGTTCCAATTACCTTAATAGGCAAAGGCATTTCAAAAAAGTTAACAGAACTGTGGCTTTGTTCTTGTGTGATATTGAAAATGATTTTTTGATTATCCATAGATTGATTCCATTCAATTTCGTAGGTTGGATAACCTTCACCATATAACCAATCATTAAAGAACTCTGTAAAATCTTGTCCTGTGGATGTTAATAAAGATGCTTTTAAATCATCTGTTGACGCATAATTATAGGCTAAGTTTGGTCTATTTTGATAGTCTGTAATAGCTTGATAAAAAGCTTCATCTCCTAAAATCCATTTCATCATTCTTAATAAATAGCCACCCTTTGCATAAGATAAACGACCACTGAAAATACGACCAACATTACCCAATTGGTTATCGGGAACATAAACACTTCCATTCGGCTGACTGGTAATATAATAAATTCTATTTTGAAGGTAAGACATAAACTGATTATAATTCATTAATAGTTTTTCATTCGCCAAATGCTCTCCAAAAGAGGCAAAACCTTCATTAAGCCAAATGTCATTCCATGTTTTGCAAGTTAATTTGTCTCCAAACCATTGATGGGCTAACTCGTGAGCTATCACACGCTTTCCCCAACCGCTCATAGAAGACATTGTCTGATGTTCCATACAAACGCCATTATAACTGAACTGCATATGTCCATATTTTTCATCACGAAACGGATAAGCCCCAAAGTGTTCTTCGAATATTTCCATTGCTTGTTTCGTCCAATTGATATTTTGCATTTCTTGCACATCATTAAAGGTCGAATTATACACATAATTGACAAACGGGAAAGGTGGATTTCCAATCGTATCATTTATTTTTTCAAACTCTGTAACAGAAACGGCTATTAAATAAGCTGTTGTTGGGTATTGTGTCCTCCAGAAAGTCAATTTTTTATTATTGGGTAAACTGGTTTCTGACATTAATTTTCCATTGGCTGCCACATCGTATTGTGCAGGAGTAGTAATTTTAAAATCAAATTCGTCTATTTTATCATTCAAACTTTGTTTGGTAGGAAACCAATCTTTAGCTCCGTAAGGCTCTGATAAAGTATATAATACAGGAATCCCACTTTGATAACTCGTAGAAAAAGCTTGATGTCCCATTGCTGGAGAACCACTATAATGAATGGTTAAAGAATCCAATGTATTGGCATTAATATTATTATTAAAATCAATTTTGAGTTCATTAGAAGGCAATTGCTGGAAGGTTAGATTTTGTCCGTGATATTTCACTTCCGAAACATTCAGTGCATTGGTTAAATCAAAATAAATACTAGACATCTGCTCATTAGCCTGAAAATGAGAAGTCACCGAACCCGAAACATTATATTCCTCAGGGTCGAGCTCTACATCCATTCTTTGGTATTTTAAATCGTAATTAAGTGTATTGGGATTGACATTATAGTTTGAAACTTGTAAAAAATGTTTTTTTTCTTTTTCAATCAACTGCTCCATTTCTACATCATGCTGAGCAAAAATAGAAGAACACGCCATTAAGAATAAAAACTGAATAAACTTTCTCATAATTGAAGTATTTAATGCGTTCAAAGATATAAAAAAAATGCTAAACATATCAATATGACAAACTGCTATAAATAAAAAATTGGAATAGCCCCAAGCATATTTACAATAGCATCATCCATCTAAATTAAGAAGCTACTTTATCTACAAGCAACTTTCCCCATTCATTCAAATCCCAAAGGATTTTCACTAAACTTTTTCCTAAATCTGTTAATTGATATTCGACACGAGGTGGAAGCTCGTTAAAAGATGTTTTGGTAAGCAAGCCGTCTTTTACCATTTCAGAAAGTTGTTGATTAAGAACTCTTCGGTCAACATTTTTAATACCACGAAGAAATTCGCTTGGTCGTTTTTTGCCTTCATTAATTTGCCAAATAATGGCGATTTTCCATTTTCCACTAATGGTATTGACCGCTTTTTCTAACGGACACATTTTTTCTTTTATCGTTGAAGCCTTTGTACTCATAAAATTGATTTTTTTATCCCCTACTGATAAATTTATGCGGTATTGCAAAAACAATTTTTACGCTTTAAATTTGTACAAAATTAACAATAAAAATAAGAACATTTTAAGAATTGATTCAAGTGTTAAAAAAAGAACTTTACGAGTTGTCAAAAATATGGTAGAACAAGATATTTTAAATAGAAAAGGAGCGAGAAAGGCTCAAGATATTCCGAAAGAGGTGTTAAAATTACTCAATATAGGAAAAATAGAAACAGTTAATTTAACAGAATGGCTGGCGATTGACCATTTACAACTCATACAAACCAACTTTGCAGAAATCGGAATTTCAAAAGAGAACATAAAACTGATTTCCGATAAGATAAAAATGCAAAAAAAGCCTTCTACAATGAATACAACAAAATTAGTTGGCTCAACCATTTACGAATTATATTCTGATAAAAATAAACTTGACCCAATTTTTGAGAAATTGAGTTGTCATTTAGCAGATTCTATTCGTTGTTATGCACCGTATCTTAAATCTTTAAACCCGAATTTAAGCATATCCGAAAAACTCAATCAGTCTAAAAAACTTATTGCCGACAACCATTTTGGCGTGAGAGAGGTGGTGTGGATGGCTTTACGCCCTGAAATTGAAGAAGATTTAGAGAAATCTATCGAAATTTTAAGTGGTTGGACGAAAAGTAAAAATGAAAATATAAGACGCTTTACAACCGAAAGCACAAGACCGAGAGGTGTTTGGTGTAAACATATTGAACGACTAAAAGAAAATCCAGAAATCGCTTTACCAATTTTAGAGCATTTAAAGGCTGATAACTCCAAATATGTTCAAGATAGTGTTGGAAATTGGCTGAATGATGCGAGTAAATCTCAACCCCATTTTGTGATGGATTTATGTGAAAAATGGCGAAAAGAATCACCAACAAAAGAAACAGAAAAAATAATTAAAAGAGCAAGAAGAACAATCGATAAAAAATAACTGGATAATATTTCCTCCACTTCCCTAAAAGTTTACACTACCTTTTGAAAAAGGGGAATTTTATATGCGACAAATGAAGTCGATATTGGTATAACTATACACCAAGAAAACATACAATAAAAGCAACCCTAAAGAGAGTTGCTTTCGTTTTTTTACACTGAGTTTTGATTATTTTCTCAATCCTAATTCTGATACAATTGCTCTGTATCTTGTAATATCTTTATTTTTAAGGTAATTTAATAAATTTCTTCTTTTACCTACTAATTTTACTAAAGATCTTTGTGTTCCGAAATCTTTATGATTTCTTTTCAAGTGATTTGTCAAATGGTTAATTCTATATGTAAATAGAGCGATTTGACCTTCTGCAGAACCTGTGTTTTCTGCTTTTCCTCCGTGTTTTGCGAAAATTTCCGCTTTCTTTTCTTTTGTTAAGTACATTCCAATATTATTTAATGATTATTATGTAACGAGGTGCAAATGTACAACAATATTACCAACTGACCAAATTTCTCTTATCTTTTTCCTCCCAATACTTCCTGATACACCTTCATTAAGTCCTCTGCAATCGCAATATCACGAAACTTTTGAACAAATTCTAGTCCTTTTTCTGCCCTACGAATTCGTTCTGGTTCATTCTCCCAAAGAAACATAATCTTCGATCGAATATCCTCCACCGATAAAGGATTCACATAAACAGTATCTTTTCCTCCTGCCTCTGGAAGACAACTCACATTACTTGTAACAACAACCGTTTCACAAAATAAAGCTTCAATAATAGGGATTCCAAAACCTTCAAATAGACTCGGATAAACGAAAATATCTGCCAATCTATAAAGTATTGCTAATTCTTCCATACTAACTTTATCTAAAAAAATAACCTGCTCATTCATCTTATTTTTTCGAATGAATTGATGTACCTTTTTATAATATTTAGTCTTTTTACCAACAACTACTAAAGGAATATTGGTGTTTTTAATGGCTTTTACCGTGCGAAATAAATTTTTCCGCTCCTCTATCGTTCCTACACTTAATACAAACCTTTCTGGTAAACTGAATTTTTGTTTTACCTCTACCATTGTTTCCTCACAAGGAGTTTTCTTAAATGCCTTATGGCAACCTTGATAAATAACCCTTATTTTATCTTCTGCCACTCCTAAAAATTCAATAATATCTCTTTTGGTTTGTTCGGAAATGGCAATGATGATATCCGCCTGTTCGCAAGCTTTTTTAAATTTCCAAAAATGAATTTTCCTATCCAGCCAAGAATAATATTCAGGGTAGCGTTCAAAAATTAAATCGTGAATCGTTACCACTTTTTTAATCGGTTGAGTAGTCCATTTCAAAGGCAACTCTCCCGATAAACCATGAAAAATATCAGCTCCTAAATTTTGTGCATCTTTTCCCATTTTCAATTGGCGTGAAAACTGACCTTTCGTAGTGGCACGAAAATGAACATTCTCTTGCACCAAAATTTTCTTTCCTCTATCAGATTGGTTTTTATGCAATAAAAAGTAATCGTTATTAGGACTATATTCCGATAAAATACGCACCAAATCTCGGGAATAGTTACCTAACCCTGAGGTATTATGAAAAAATCTTTTGGCATCGTAGGCTATTTTCATTTGTGTATTTTTTAAGATAAAAGAACCAAAAAACAGAAGTTTTCATCTTGATTCTTGGTTCTCAATCCTTGATTCTAATATTAAACCGCCACATTATTTTCTCTCAACGCGTCATTAAGAGAGGTTTTCTTATCTGTACTTTCCTTTCTTTTACCAATGATTAAAGCACACGGAACTTGATATTCCCCTGCTGGGAATTGTTTTGGCATTGTCCCTGGAATAACTACGGAACGAGCAGGTACACGCCCTTTTATTTCTACTGGTTCATCACCTGTTACATCAATAATCTTTGTGGAGGCAGTCAGTACTACATTTGCTCCCAAAACAGCTTCTTTTTCTACACGAACGCCCTCTACGACGATACATCTAGAACCGATAAAACAATCGTCTTCAATAATCACGGGAGCAGCTTGTAATGGCTCTAAAACACCACCTATTCCTACTCCACCACTCAAATGAACATTTTTACCAATCTGAGCACAACTACCAACCGTTGCCCAAGTGTCCACCATTGTTCCTTCATCTACATAAGCACCAATATTCACATAAGAAGGCATCATAATCACTCCTTTTGCTACAAAACTTCCGTGTCTTGCAATGGCGTGAGGTACTACACGAACTCCTTTTTCGGCATAATTTTTCTTTAATGGAATTTTATCATGAAATTCAAATGCTCCCACTTCTATGGTTTCCATTTTTTGGATTGGGAAGTACATTACAACGGCTTTTTTAACCCATTCATTTACTTGCCACCCGTTGGCTGTCGGTTCTGCTACACGCAATTCTCCCAAATCAATCTTATTGATTACTTCTCTTATAAGTTCCTGATTTTCTTTCTCTTTTAATAGCTCTTGGTTATCCCAAATTTTTTCTATTTTCTGTTGTAATGTCATTCTAATTTATTTTGGCGTAAAAATAAGAAAAATTATGATTTGATATACAATCAACCACCCACTTATTCCATTAAAATATACTAACACATTATCTCCAAACCATCATAAGCAATGCTTATATTAGAGGGTAAATCTTTCATTTTATCCAACTTAAAATCGTGACTAATATGCGTTAAAAACATTTTTTGAGGTCGAAGTTCCTCGTTCAATTCAAGAATTTCGGGTAATATAAAATGAGAGTGGTGAGGTCTTTCATCTCTTAAACAATTTAAAATCAAAACATCTAAATCTTTTAGCTTTTCTTTTTCTTCATCACTAATGAAACTTGCATCAGTAATATAGGCCGTTTTATTTATTTTATATCCCAAAATAGGCAATTTTCCATGAAAAACATGGATAGGTTGAATTTTAGTATTCCCAATTTTAAATTCGTCTTTATCAATAATATTCAGTTGGAAGGAAGGAGCTCCAGGGTATTTTTCTTCGGCAAAAGCATAGGCGAAACGAATCTTCAAGTCATCAGCTACTCGCTTCTGACAATAGATTGACATTGCTCTTTTCTTCTTTCTAAATAGTATCGGACGCATATCATCCAGTCCTATTATATGGTCATTATGTTCGTGGGTAATGAGGATAACATCTACATTTTTTTCATCATTCACTAACATTTGCTGACGAAAATCGGGACTACAATCGATTAATATTTTTTTTTCGTCTTCGGTGGTTATCAGTACAGAAGAACGAAAACGATTGTTTTCCAAATCATTAGAAGTACAAACTTCACAATCACAACCAATAATTGGAATACCTTGCGAAGTACCTGTTCCTAAAAATTTCAACTTCATTTTTTCAGATTAGATTTATTTTGGTAAATTTACGAAAATTTTTCAGTTTATATGGTTAATAAAAATCTTACTCCCAAACAAAAGGCATTAACAATTAATTTGGATCCTACTATCTATGGAGCATTTGCGGAAATAGGTGCAGGTCAGGAAACCGTGAGACATTTTTTTCGAGCAGGAGGTGCTTCGGGTACAATTGCCAAGGCAATGTCGGCTTATGACAAGGACTTTTCCGATGCCATTTATGGGAAAGAAGTTAAAAATAGATATGTTACGCAAAATCGTTTAAGAAAGATGCTTCGCCACGAAATTTCGCTAATGGAAGAGCGACTTTCGAGAGACAATCATCGCAATATGAAGTTCTTTTCTTATGCTAATACCGTGGCAACGATTAATTACAAAAAAACTTTCCAAGGACATGGTTGGGTGGGTGTAACCTTTCAAACTGATGAAAATAAAGACTATAACGAAATTATTCTTCATGTAAAGTTCAAGGAAAATAATGCGACTTTACAGCAAGAAACTTTGGGTAAATTAGGCGTAAACCTTATTTATGGGGCTTATTTTTATTATGATAACCCAAGAAGATTAATCAAATCTTTGTACGATGATATTGCTTTGGACGAGATAGAAATCGATATGATTGATTTTAGTGGTCCTGATTTCAGGTATGTGGATAATAGATTGATGAGCCTTCAGTTGGTGAAAAATGGCATGACTGATGCTGTAATTTTCAATCCAAAAGGACAAAATATCTTATCAGCAGATTTATTGTATAAGAAAAATGTTTTTGCCGTAAGGGGAAGCTTTCGACCTGTTAACAAAGTCAATGTTGATATGTTTGAAAAAGGCTTAGAACTCTTCCTAAAAGATAAAGATTGCCAAGAGGAGAATACCGAAGTTTTATTTGAAATTACCATTTCCAATCTAAGAGCCGACGGAATTATCGATGAACGAGACTTCCTTGACCGAGTAGATGTTTTGGCGAAATTAGGCTATAAAGTAATGATTTCTAATTTCTCTGAATATTATCGTTTGGTAGATTATTTCTATAGTCATAAATGTGCTCAGATAGGTGTAGGAATGGGAGTTAATAACTTAATAATGGTATTTGATGAGAAGTATTATCAAGATTTATCTGGTGGTATATTAGAGGCTTTTGGTAAGTTTTTTAGAAAAGATATGACGGTTTATCTGTACCCTTATTTAGATCCAGAAACTCACGAGTTTTTAGATTCTTCCAATTTAAAGGTAGATGAAAATGTAAAAGAATTGTACAAATATTTCAAACATAATAACAGGGTTAAAGACATTAAAAACTACAATAAAGATTATTCTGATATTTATTCTCGCCGAATTGTTAAACAAATTGCCGATGGAAAAAAAGGTTGGGAAAATCAATTACCAGAAGGTTTAGCTGAAATGATTAAGGAGAAAGGAATGTTTGGCTATAAAGAAAATGTAGAATTGAAAGAGTTTAAATAAATGTCTGAACTACGAAATAGATTATCAATTATTCTGACCTCTAATGCAGAGAATGAAGTTAAATTATTGAAAATCTGCCAATTATTAGACCAAGAAAAGGATTATTTCAATTGGACAGGATTTTATTTTCGAAATGGAGAAAAAGAAGAACTGAAACTCAGTGTTTTTGTAGGCGAACCCACCGACCATAAGATTATTCCGTTTGGAAAAGGCATTTGTGGTCAAGTTGCTCTATCAAACGAAACTTTTGAAGTTCCTGATGTTAAAAAAGAAAGCAATTATTTGAGTTGCTCCATTGCAACAAAAGCAGAATTGGTTGTTCCGATTATCCAAAATGCTAAAAACATTGGTCAAATAGATATTGATTCTCACAAAATTAATCCATTTACGAAAGAAGATAAAGTTTTATTAGAGTGGCTTTGCGATGAATTAGCCAAGATTTTGTAAGATTTGATGTTTCAAATGTTCAAAATAGTCTTCACATTTTAGCAGATGGCTGCCGTACCAAGAAAAGGCTTCTCCATCCACCAATTTTATTGGGATATGGGGCAATTCTTCTTGCAGTTCTTGAATGTGTTTTTCAGAAAAGGGATAAGGTTCGGAGGAGAGAAAAACGAAATCTGTTTTTTGTAAATCATTGATTTTAATTTCGGGATATCGCGTTTGATTTTTAAAAACATTTTCAAAACCGAGTACTTCCAAAATATGATGAATAAAAGTATCTCCGCCAACGCTCATATAAGGTTTTCTCCAGATTAAGTAGGCTACTTTTATCGGTGAACTGATTTTATTGTCAGTCAATATTTGGTTTATTTTTTGGTTTATCTGTGAAGCCCTTTGAGGCTGATTTACTTTTTCACCAAGCGCTGAAATAAAATTTTCATTATCCTCCAAAGTCTGAATATCCGTTACCCAAACCTTATGATTTTTGATTAGTTCTTCTACCTGTTCTTTTGTGTTTTCTTCTTTATTAGCAATAATCAGGTCAGGATTTAAAGCATTAATTTTATCGATATTAAGGTTTTTAGTTCCTCCAATTTTCACAATTTCTCCTACCTTATTTTTAGGATGAATACAAAATTTAGTTCTTCCAATAATCTCGTTGGAATTGAGTCCAAAATCGAATAAAGTTTCCGTAATAGAAGGGACAAGAGAAATAATTTTCATGGTATTCATTTTAAATTCCTTAAAAACAAAAGCCTCTTACTGAAAAGAGGCTACAAAAATAAATAGATATGAAGCTATTCAATCATTTAATTTAACTAATTGTTGGTCAAAGATATAATTTATTTAGATTGTTTCCAAATAATTTAAATAAAAAAGCCTTTTATATTGTCAAAAAAGGCTTTTTTATCAGTTTACAAATTTTCGAAAACTTGTTTTAAATCCAAATATCCAAGACCGTTGTAGCCTTCTTTCAAACCTTTACTTTGAAGGTATGCTAAAGCGTTTCCTGCTCTTCCTCCACTTTTACAAAACAAGATAACAGGTTTTTCGATAGCCAAAATTTCTTCTTCTCTATCTACAATTTGCCCAGAAGGAATATGGATAGCCTCATCTATTTTTCCATCCATCATCAATTCCATTTCTTCTCTTACATCTACCAAGGCGTAATTCCCTGATTTTAAAATTTCTACAATTTTATCGTCCATTTTTCTAAATTTTTCGGCAAAAGTACTAACTTTTTACCAAACACTCAAAATTTAAAACTTTGTTTTTTTTTGCCACATTGAAAGATTGTCTTTTAAAACTTTAATGTTTATTTTTGCGATATGACGAATTTTAGTATTAATTGCAGAGGGCGACTCATTGATTTGAACACGCCTAAAATAATGGGAATTTTAAATCTTACTCCTGATTCCTTTTCAGATGGAGGACAATTTAATACCCAAAAAACAGCATTATTACAAGTAGAAAAAATGCTAAAAAATGGGGCTACTTTCATTGATATAGGAGCTCAATCCACTCGCCCCAATGCCGAATACTTATCCGCAAAGGAAGAAATAAAGAGAATAGGAAAAATGATTACATCTATTAAGAAAGAATTCCCTCAAGCCCTTATTTCCTTAGATACTTTTTATGGCGAAGTGGTAAAGTTTGGTTTTAATGAAGGTATAGATGTAGTCAATGACATTTCTGCTGGTCAGTTTGATGAAACAATGCTAAAATCGGTTGCAGAAACAGGACTGCCCTATATTTTAATGCACATCAACCCAACATATCAAACAATGCATCATAAAATTGAATACGAAGATATTATTGTGGCTATCAATCGTTTTTTTTCGGACAAAATTCAGGAATTATATCGATTAGGGATTAAAGATGTGATTTTAGATCCAGGATTTGGGTTTGGTAAAACGATTGAGGATCAAGAAAAAATGATATCGGAATCTCATTATTTTAATATTCATCAGTTACCTGTTTTAATTGGAATTTCTCGAAAATCGTTTATTTATAAACCATTAGGGAAATCGCCTTTGGAAATTAATGAAGAAACTCAAATACGCCACCGAAAAGTCATTGAAAATGGCGCTAAAATTTTAAGAGTGCATGATGTAAAAGCCACACATGAAAGCCTACAAAATTAACACCAAAAAACATTTCTTTTTTTTCTAAAAAGTTTTATCTTTGTTGGCTATGGAAGTAAAGAAAGAAAAAATCAGTCAAGATATACTATTAAAGGCTTATCGCCAAATGATGCACGCCAAAGCAATGGCAGACATCTACGAAGAAAATAGAAATATTACCAAATATGTTCATAGTACCTCACGAGGACACGAGGCAATTCAGTTGGCAACCGCTTATCAGCTGACCAAGGAAGATTGGGTTTCGCCTTATTATCGTGATGAAAGTATTTTGTTGGGAATTGGTTTTGAACCTTATCGCTTAATGTTGCAATTATTGGCAAAAGCTGACGATCCTTTTTCTGGTGGGCGTTCTTATTATTCTCACCCATCAAGTTTAGAGGAAGATAAACCTAAAATCATTCACCAAAGTTCTGCAACGGGAATGCAATCTATTCCAACTACGGGAGTTGCTCAGGGAATTAAATATCTTCAAAAATTTAAATTAAAAGAATTTGAAAACGAACCTGTTGTCGTTTGTAGTTTGGGGGATAATTCCGTAACGGAAGGCGAAGTGAGTGAGGCTTTTCAGTTTGCTGCTTTGCATCAATTACCGATTATCTTTTTAGTTCAAGATAACGAATGGGGAATTTCTGTAACCAAAGAAGAAGCCAGAACTTCCGATGCGTACGATTTTGCTGCAGGTTTTGTAGGACTGAATAGAATGCGTTTAGACGGAACGGATTTCGTGGAAAGTTATAACGGAATGAAACAAGCCGTTGATTTTGTAAGGAAAGAAAGAAAACCTTTATTGGTTTGTGCTAAAACAGTACTTATCGGTCATCATACTTCGGGAGTAAGAAGAGAATTTTATCGTGATGAGGAAGATTTAGCCAAGCACAGAGCCGAAGATCCCGGGTTAAAACTAAGGGATTATTTAATTCAAAAAGAAAAAATAAAGGCAGAAGACCTCGATCAAATAGAAAAAGATTGTCGCCAAGAAATTGAGGAGGCTTTTGAAAAGGCAGTGAATGCCCCAGAACCAAAAGCAGAAAGCGTAGAAGAGCATATTTTTGCTCCTACTCCAATCACCGAAGAGCAAGGAACGAGAACACCAGAAGGTGGCGAAAAAATCGTAATGGTAGATGCGTCTATTCACGCTATTCAAGAGTTGATGTGGAAACACCCAGAGGCTTTATTATACGGTCAAGATGTGGGAGAAAGAATTGGTGGTGTATTTAGAGAGGCGGTTACTTTGGGTAAAAAGTTTGGAAACAAAAGAGTTTTCAATACGGCTATTCAAGAGGCGTATATCATTGGTTCTACTGTGGGAATGAGTGCCGTAGGATTGAAACCCATTGTTGAAGTTCAGTTTGCAGATTATATTTATCCAGGGATTAATCAATTAATTACCGAAATTTCTAAATCTTGTTATTTAAGTGACGGAAAATTCCCAGTAAGTAATATTATCCGTGTTCCTACGGGAGCGTATGGTGGAGGTGGTCCTTATCATAGTGGAAGTGTGGAAAGTATTTTAGCCAATATCAAAGGAATTAAAATTGCTTATCCTTCTAATGCAGCCGATTTTAAAGGGCTTTTAAAAGCAGCGTATTACGACCCAAATCCTGTGGTCATGTTGGAGCATAAAGGTTTATATTGGAGTAAAGTTCCGGGAACAGAAGATGCCAAAACCATTGAACCAGCCGAAGATTATATCTTACCATTTGGAAAAGGAAATATTGTAAAAAATGCCGATACCAATGAGGTAGAAAAAGGAAGAAGTTTAGTAATTATCACTTATGGAATGGGAGTTTTCTGGGCTAAAAAAGCATCGGAGGATTACGAAGGACGAGTAGAAATTGTGGATTTAAGAACGATTGCTCCATTAGATGAAGAATTGATTTTTGAGCGAGTGAAAAAGCACGGAAAATGTATTGTTTTAACCGAAGAACAACTGAATAATTCTTTTGCAGAGGCACTTTCTCACCGAATTTCTAAGAATTGTTTCCGATATTTAGATGCACCTGTACAATCGATGGGAGCATTAAACACTCCTGCGGTTCCGATTAATTTGGTATTAGAAAAAGAAATGCTACCAACTGCCGAAAAAGTAAGTAAAGCGATTGGGGAATTGTTGGCGTATTAGAAAAAAATAAAATATGGAATTACCTAAATACCACGAAACTTTCATCCCTATTTTAGATATTTTAAATGAAAAAGGAGTATTACACCATAGAGATTTAAGCAGATTTGTTCGTGATAAATATTATCAAAATTTACCTCAAAATTTATTGGAACAAAAAACAAGTTCAGGGGTAAATACGCTATTTGACAGAATAGGTTGGGGCAAATCTCATCTTAAACAAGGTAAATTTGTGATTTATCCCAAAAGAGGTTTTGTTGAAATCACTAAAAAAGGAAAAGAAATTCTAAAAATTGGCAAATTTACTTTACAAGATTTAAATACTGATGAAGATTTTTTAGCCTACAGAGAATTTTCCAAAACCAAAAGTGAAAATAAAAGGAATATTCAAGATAATGATATTCAAAATTCCTCTCCACAAGATTTAATAGACTCTGGGTTTTCAGCAATTGAAAGTGAAGTTAAAACCGAACTTTTAGAAAAATTAAGAGAGATTGATCCTTATTATTTTGAAAAAGTAATTTTAATTCTTCTTAAAAAAATGGGATATGGCGATTTCATTGAAACCACAAAATCAAATGATGGAGGAATTGATGGGATTATCAATGAAGATAAATTAGGACTTGATAAAATTTATATTCAAGCAAAAAGATATGGTGAAAATAAAGTTCGTGAAAAAGAAATACGCAACTTTATTGGTGCAATGAGTGGAGATACCAAAAAAGGTGTTTTTGTAACTACTTCCGATTTTGATGAAAAAGCTATTAAAAAAGCAAACGATGCACATCATTCAATTATCTTAATCAATGGAGACAAGTTGGTGAATTTAATGCACGATTTTAATGTAGGAATACAGGTCAAAACAACTTATGAAATCAAAGAGTTAGATAATGATTTCTTTGATAATGAATAATTGAATACTATGTAAGTAAAGCAATTGGAGAACTGTTAGTGTATTAACCAAGTATAATGGGCAAATCATTAGCATTTGAAAAATAGAGATGACTAAAAAAGGATTAATTAATTTTATAAAAGAATATTCAAGGTCTGATATTGATAGTATAAAATGTGATGCTTTTGAAGAGGAAGATAATAATTATGATTTTAGAATGTCTATTTGTGAAATCGTGAAAAATGATTTTTCCATTTGTTCTGATGAATTAATTATTGACTTATTTATATCTTTATCAAATTCAGCAAAGAAAATATTTGGAGTTTATAATGAATATCACCTATTTGCTAATGAAGTATTAAATAGAGGTCATATAAAATATTTGGAAATATATTTGGAAGGAGTAACTAAAAGTTTTGATACTATTATTGCAAGTGGGGAAATTGATTTAGATGTAGAAAAAACAACTCAAATAATTGAATATTTAAAAGGTAAAAAAGAAGATAAATATGAATGTATGATTCCTCGATTTAATAACCTTTTGACTAACAAAAATTAAAAATTCACCCTAAGGTGTCTATTGTTTTAACCACACGAAGACACGAGCGAGATGTTCGAGTTAGTGGAGATAATAGATAGAGTAGAATTATGAAAAAAAAACTGATAAATACAATATTGTTTATTTTATTGTACCTAATAAATAAAGAAATTTTACATTTTTATTTTAATCAAATTAGTGATTTAGGGATTATTTTTAACAATTTCACTCAAGTATTGAAGTATGAAATGATTATTGCCGTATTTGCTTTTTTATTATCATTTGTTTTATTCATACATTATTATTACTATAAATTTAGTATTAAATTTGAAATTATTATTTATATATTTTCATTAGTAATGACTTTGTTTTTAGGCAATAAATTATTGAGTTCAATATTTCAAGAAATTGTATTCGATTCTTTTTTATTAGTTGCTGTTTTATTCTTCTTATTTTTTATATTTATCTATATATTTGTAAGTTACATAGTGAATGTTTTTAAAAAAAACGATGATATTCAAAAATTATAGAAGAGTTTAAAGTTCCTCATAAAAACTACACCTTAAAAATATATTATATTTAGGTAATGTATCAGAAATAGTTTTTAGTAAAATAAAGAGACGCAATGGCTTGCGTCTCTATTTATAAATAGTCATTAAATCTTTGCCTCCTCAAATTCTTGTAAAATATTTTTAAAGATTTGCTCTACAGGTAAAATATCATCAATCAGTGCAGAAACTTGTCCTACTTCTAATTCTCCTTCTTTTAAATCTCCTTCAAACATGCCTAATTTCGCTCTTGCTCTACCTAAAGTAGCCTTTAGTTTTTCAACATCTTTTCCTGAAGCATAGACTTTTTCTAATTCACCGAAAAATTCATTTTTCACCAAACGAACAGGTGCTAATTCTTTTAAAGTCAGCTGGGTATCACCTTCTTTTAACTCAACTACCTTTTGTTTCCAATCCTGATGGGCACTCGCTTCCTCCGACGCTACAAAACGAGAACCCATTTGCACTCCATCTGCACCTAAAATCATCGCCGCCTTCATCTGAGCACCTAAACTAATTCCTCCCGCAGCAATCAAAGGTGTGGTAATGTGTTTTTTGACATTCGGAATTAAACAAAAAGTAGTGGTTTCGTCTCTACCGTTGTGTCCTCCAGCTTCAAAACCTTCTGCCACAATAGCATCTACTCCTGCTTGTTCACATTTCTGAGCAAACTTAGTAGAAGAAACAACATGAGCCACTTTTAAACCTTCCTTTTGTAAAGTTTCAGTATAAGTTTTAGGATTTCCTGCCGAAGTAAATACAATACCCACTTTTTCCTCCAAGATAATATTGATAATTTCCTCTAAATTAGGATAAAGCATTGGCACATTTACCCCAAAAGGTTGATTGGTTGCTTTTTTACACTTTTGTATATGCTCTCTCAAGACATCGGGATACATGCTTCCCGCTCCTATCAATCCTAATCCTCCATTATTAGAAACGGCAGAGGCTAACCTCCAACCCGAATGCCAAATCATTCCTCCTTGAATAATAGGATATTTAATCTCAAATAACTGACTGATTCTATTGTTTTTCATAATTACTTATTTTAAATTAATATTAACTTACCAATATTTATCCACCAAATAAACCAATTGTGTCATTGTAACGGCTCCCAAAAAGAGTTCTCTTCTGTTCACCTTATCGAAAGTATCATTTTTGGTATGATGAATATCAAAATAGCGTTGCATATCAGGAACCAACTCTGCCAAAGGAACATTCAGTTTTTTAAGTGGTAAAATATCCTGACCTGCATATTCTTCATCGAAATCATAAACGCCATAAGGTAAAAACAAAGGCTTCCAAGCAAATATTTTCCTCCTAAAGTGCGGAATCATATCTAATGAAATTCCTCTTGGTGAATAACCTCCTGCATCACTCTCCAAAGCAAAAATATGCTTTTCCCTTGCTTTTTCAACAGCCTTAGCATATACTTTTCCACCACTTACACCATTTTCTTCATTGGCATACAACACCACTCTTACCGTATGTTTATTGTTGATTTTCAACGCTTTAAAAACACGCAAGACCTCCATACATTGCACCACTCCTGCCCCATCATCATGAGCACCCTCGGAAATATCCCAAGTGTCTAAATGAGCTCCAACAAGTATAACTTTATTATCTTTTTTTCCTTTTATTTCGCCAATCACATTTTGGGCAACCACTACCCCATCGGTAGTCGAAGTAGAATTGAGCTTGGCATAAACCTTTTGTTTTTTCAATAATTTTTCTAAAGCATCGGCACTTTTAGCACCAATGGTTATTGCAGGAATTTTATTTTTAATTCCCTCTCTATAATAAACACTCCCTGTATGAGGTACATTATCAAAATTAGAAGTTGCAGACCTTGTAATCACTGCCAAAGCGCCCTTATCCGATACCAAAGACGCCGTTTTCCAACGATATTTTCCTGCAGTAAGATAGGCGTCTACGGGATTAACAATGGTTTGGTCGAATGGATAATTAAAAAATATAATTTTACCTTTTACCTCTTTGGAAAACAGTTTTTTAAATGCATTAATATCTTTCACATACATGATTTCGGCAACTAAATCTTTCCCCTTTGTTCCTTCTGAACCTCCAAGGGAAAGCATATCAATTTTTCTCCACCTTCCATTTTCAGTTTTAATTTGCAGAGATTCCCTTCCTCTCTTCCAATTAGGCACCAAAACATCTTGTGTCCAAACCTTTTCTGCACCAGCATTTTTCAACTTTTGAATAGACCATTTCACGGCTTTGGAGTAATTCGGAGAAGTGGAAAACCTTGTGCCAATTCCTTTTGTTAATTGGCGTAAATTTTTATAAGCATTGCTATTGGCAAGAATTTCATCAGAGATTTTTTTAAACATTATTTTTTCGGAACGAATAGGCTTTCTCTTTCTTTGGGATAATAAAAAACCACTTCCAAAAATCAATAAACACAACAGTATCCCTACTTTTCTCATAAAATTTATTTTGAAACCAAAAGTACTTAATTTTTTAGAAAGGAGAAAAAAGAATGAAGGTAATTTGGTTTGATATCATTATAAAATAACCTAACTTTAATTTTATATCTCATTAATAGCATTAATTAGATTAGGATTAGACTTTCCATAACTTATAATTTTAATATCTAAAGGAGTGTTTTTAAATTTTCGTATCGTTTTTTGTATCGATTCCAAAATCCAATTTTCTTTATTTCCAAAAGCACCTCCACCCACTAAGGTCAAATACACCAAATTTGAATTATGTTTATCCATATTCAATAATGCTGTATAAAGCGTTGCCTCGTAAGTAGCCTCTAAAATCAATCGAGCAAATTGCTCCCAATAAAAAACATCTGCCTGACAATAAGCAACGGGAAGAGCAGAACAATAAATCTGTGAAACACAATGCCTAGCTTTAGATAGTGTAACTTCGGTATTCCATTGTATGCCGACCTTAAGTTTTTCCTTTAAACGCTCTCTTTCATTTTCATTGAATTGAGAAATTATACCATTGATTTTAATAAGTCCATTTTCATTAAATAGAGCATAACCATTCTTCATTGTCCAAAGCTTTAAGTTTTCATTACCTAATTCTTTTGCAATTAGAGCTAAACAATCAATTTGATTATGTTCCGTTTGTCCAATTTGTCCGTTTACTTCAACAAAGTAATTTCTGTATATCGTACCAGCACCACAGGACATAGCACACGCAGGTCCTTGTGTATTATCAGCCTCATATTTGCCAACACCTTCTTCTGGCGTAACATCTGGAGATATCATTTCAAGTAAATTAAATTGGGAAGCAGATTGAAATAAAGCATTAACATTGTTTGTATCACAATGTAATATCCTTACATTTCCTACCACTTCTTCTACCTTGATTTGAGATTTATATTTTGTTAAATCATATTTTTCTTTGAGTTCCTTCAATGTAGGGATTTCTAATTTTCCGTGTCTAATTTTTGAATCGTCATCTAAAATAAGATAATCTCCCAAAACCTTAATTCTATTTCTGACATTATCAGGAGTTTCTCTAAACCCTGTTAGTTCCTCAAACCACATATTTCTATTTTTTCCAAATGTACCATTTTTATTGAAAATGATTTATTTCTATTATAATCCATTAGCTAACAAGCAAATCATCTCATTTGATAAAAAAACTGTACTTTTGTTGGCATACATTTTAATTATGAATAGACAAAAAATAATCCTGTGGTTCTTCTTGGTGGGTAGTATCCCGTTTTTTCAGAGCCAATACAAACCTAAAAACATCAGCCCAAAAGAAGAATTAAAAGCCCAACAATGGGTCGATGAAACTTATCATTCGCTTTCCCAAAGTGAAAAATTGGGTCAGTTGTTCATCGTGGCTCTTTACACCAATAAAGGCGAAAAACACATTCAGCAAGTAAGAAATATCATTGAAAAAGAGCAGATTGGAGGACTTATTTTAATGCAAGATGATGCCGAAAGAGAAATCCATCTACTCAATGAATTTCAACGAAAATCAAAAGTAAAACTATTGGTAGGAATGGACGCAGAATGGGGACTGTATCAAAGGATTGCAAAAGCACACAAATTCCCTTGGGCAATGCCTTTGGGTGCAATTCAAAATAAAAAATTAATCTACGAAATGGCATCACAAATCGCTACCGATGCTAAAGAAATGGGCGTTAATTGGAATTTTGCTCCTGTGGTTGATGTCAATACCAATCCTAAAAACCCGATTATTGGTAATCGAAGTTTTGGTTCGGATGTGAAAAATGTGGTGGCTTCGGCATCAGCTTATGCGAATGGTTTACAAGATCATCAGGTACTTGGAGCGATAAAACATTTCCCTGGACACGGCGATACCGATACCGATTCTCACCTTGATTTACCTGCCATTACGCATTCCTTAGAACGACTTAACAAAGTGGAACTTGCCCCTTTTAAAGCAATGATGAATAAAGGAATAGGCGGAGTAATGGTGGCTCATTTATATGTCCCTGCATTGGAAAAGAAAAAAGGTGTTCCTGCCTCTATTTCAAAAAATATCGTCACCCATTTATTAAAGGAAAAATTAGGTTACAAAGGTTTAATCATTACCGATGCACTGAATATGGGAGCGGTTGCCAAGCGATATAAAGCGGGAGAATTAGACGCTTTAGCATTTAAGGCAGGAAATGACATTATGCTATTTTCTCAGAATGTAAAAGAAGGAAAAAGACAAATTCAAAGAGCCATTCATAGAGGAGAAATTTCGTCCGAAAGATTGGAAGAAAGTGTGAAAAAAATCCTTTTAGCTAAATATTATTTAGGATTGAATACCTATCAGCCACGAAATGCAGAAACCATTAATGCGAAAATTAATACAGCAAAACATGATCATCTGAGCGAAAGGTTATATGCCAATGCCTTAACTTTATTGAAGGATACCAAAGGCTTAACTCACCTGAATTGTAAGGAAAAAGTTTATGTTGTTCCAATGGAAGAAGCTCCTTATTCTACTTTTTTGGAAACACTTAATTTAGGAACAACGGCTATTTTGAAAAAGACCAATCAGATTCATTCGATTCCAAAAAATTCAAAGGTCATCGTAGGTTTTCATAAAGATAATACTACGGCTTATAAATCGTATAAAATATCAGCAAAATCTAAAAAATTATTACAAGAACTGAATAAAAATCACAATGTTGTATTGGTTGTTTTTGGAAGTCCTTACGCATTGAAAGATATTGATATTAAAGATATACCAAGTGTTGTAGTGGCTTATGAAAACAACAACAACGCTATGAAAGCAACAGCAAAAGCCCTATTAGGAAAAACTAAATTTAGAGGAAAATTGCCTGTTACCGTTAATAGTAAAATCAAAGCAGGAATGGGAATAACTTTTAATAAAAGGAAATTTGACACTCAACTTAAATTAACAAAAAAACAAAAACTAATTCCAGTACGAAAATGACGAAGGAACGAAACAATACTAAGATAGGAATCCTCTGCTATCCCACTTATGGAGGAAGTGGAATTGTTGCCACAGAATTGGGAATGAGCCTTGCTAATAAAGGTTATGAAGTGCATTTTATTTCTAATCAGTTGCCAACAAGATTGGACATTACCAATCCGAATATTTTTTTCCACAAGGTCAATGTACAGACTTATCCTTTGTTTAAATATCAGCCTTATGATATTGCGCTCAGTTCGATGATTTATCGTGTGGTAAACCTCTATCAGTTGGATTTATTACACGCTCATTATGCTATTCCTTATGCTTATGCTGCCTTTACCGCAAAGCAAATGTTAAAGGAAGAAGGCAAAGATATTCCTTTGGTAACGACACTTCACGGAACCGATATTACACTGGTTGGTCAGCACCCAAGTTATAAACACGCCGTAGAATTTTCGATTAATCAAAGTGATACGATTACCACGGTTTCTAAAAGTTTGAGAAAGGATTCTCTGCAATTTTTTGAGATTAAAAAAGACATAGAAGTTATTCATAATTTTATTGATAAGAATGATTTCAAAGAGTGCAAAGAATGTCCAAGAAGTCAGTTTGCAGCACCCGATGAGAAAATTCTTCTTCATGTATCTAACCTTCGACCTGTAAAGCGAGTGGAAGATGTAATGCAGATTTTCAAAAAGGTGGAAAAAAATGTAAAATCAAAATTAGTGATTATTGGTGAAGGTCCCGATATGGAGAAAATCAATACATTTTTGGAGGAAAATCCACATTTGATTAATAAAGTGAGACTTTTAGGGAAAATCAATGATTTATACCAAATTTTACAAATTGCCGATTTATTTCTGTTACCATCAGCACAAGAGAGTTTTGGTTTAGCAGCATTGGAGGCAATGGCAGGAGAAACGCCAGTAATCAGTTCCAACGCAGGTGGAATTCCAGAAGTGAACATCCAAGGAAAAACGGGATTTTTAGCCGAAGTAGGCAATGTGGAAGCTATGGCAAATTATGCCATTAAAATTCTACAAAACGAAGACCTATTGAACCAAATGAAGGCGAATGCAAAAGCCCAAGCACTCTCGTTTGATTTGCCTAAAATCATTCCTCTGTACGAAGAAATGTATCAAAGAACTTTACAAAATTTTAAGCCCTAAACCCCAATCCCTAAATCCTAAAAAATGAACGAAAAGCTCTTGCAATATATTTGGAATTACAAAATCTTGGACAGTTTCGAGTTCAAGGATTTGCAAGGGAATACGATTGAAATTATTGATTTTGGAAAATGGAATGTCAATTCGGGAGCGGATTTTTTGTTGGCGAAAATAAAAGTCAATGGCGTGATTTTGGTGGGTAATGTGGAGATTCATCTCAAATCTTCGGATTGGGATGTACATCGGCATTCCGAAAATCCGAATTTTGAAAATGTGATTTTGCATTTGGTCTATGAACACGATAAAAACATTGCGTTTTTGGAGCAAAAAAACATTCCTACCATCGAACTGAAAACCTATATTTCCAAATCTACACTTGATTTTTATCAAGGGATTTATCATAAAGGAAAGTTTATTTCGTGTGAGGATTTGGTAAAGCCTTTTCATCTGCCTTTTCACTTTGCAGAAGAAATTCTATTGAAAAAATTAGATGATAAGGCCGAACAAATAGAAAGCGATTTAGCTGAATTTAAAAACGACTATGAGGCTGTTTTGTTTCATTATGTAGCCTATGCTTTTGGACTGAAAATCAATGCTAAAATATTTAAAGATTTGGTTCAAAATATTGATTTTAAAACGGTTCGGAAACTAAGTCAAAACGCTACACATTTAGAGGCTTTATTTTTTGGTTATGCCGATTGGCTGAATGATGAAAAAGATGAACAAACGAAAATTTGGAAGAGAGAATTTGATTTTATCACCAAGAAATTCGGATTGAATGAAGTAAGATTTAGACCAAAATTTTTGCGTCTTCGCCCTCCTAATTTCCCGACCATCAGGCTTTCTCAGTTGGCGATGCTTTATCATCGTGAACAGAATTTATTTTCAAAAGTTATCAATGCTAAAAAAATAGAAGAATTAAGAAGTGTTTTTAATGATATTCAGGCAACGGATTATTGGAATACGCATTTTAACTTGGGGAAAATTTCAAAACAAAATAAACCTAAAAAACTATCTCAGTCTTTTATAGATTTAGTTTTACTGAATGCTATTTTACCGATTAAATACGCTTACCATAGACACCAAAAAGAGAATATTAATGATGAAATTTTAGAGTTGTATCGACAAATAAAACCTGAAAACAATTCAATTATTAAAAATTATAAGGCGCTTAATATTCCGATTCGTAACGCATTGGAAAGTCAGGCGTATATTTATCATCATCAAAATTTCTGTAAAGAAAAAAAATGCTTAGATTGCGGAATTGGATTTCGGATATTAAATTCATAAAGTAATCAGTAATCTAGTATTTTAGTAATCTAGTTTTGAGATGTAATAATCTCGGTTAAGCGCATTAAAAATATTTTTAAACGCAAGGTTAAACAAAGAAATATAGAAATTTAACAACCAAATCATTAAGGTAAACAAAGGCATTTCATTCATCAAAGAAATACAAATCTTTGTATTACAAAAATAAACGAAGTGGCATTGTTAATTCCCCTCTAAAAAGAGGGGTGCCACGGAGTGGTGGGGTGTGTATAATTGAAATCTGTTTTATTTGAATGTAAGCCTGATGTAATTATCACACCAATTCACAGATTACTAAAATATTTTGTAACTTTGTGATAACTGATTACTAGATGACTAATTACTAGAAAACTCAAAGAATGAAAGAACCAAAATTCATCAATAACCTTCGACACAAAATGGAAAGAGAATGGTTTGGCGTTTTAACCAGATTGGGAACTCGTTTTGGGATTCCTGTAACCAAACTGAGGGTATTTTTTATTTACTCTACTTTTGCGACGGCAGGTGTGTTTTTTTTAATTTATTTGGCTTTGGCGTTTTTCTTATGGGTCAAAGATATTTTCATCACTCGCCGACCGAATGTTTTTGATTTGTAAATAAGTTATCAAAGCCTTCCATTTCCAATAATCGTTTCTTTACAGCAACACCACCGCCATAACCGCCCAAACTACCATCAGAAGAGATAACACGATGACAAGGCACAAGGAATGCAATGGCATTCGCTCCATTCGCTGAGGCTACGGCACGAACGGCTTTGGGATGATGAATTCCTTTGGCAATATCTAAATACGATGCGGTTTTTCCGTAAGGGATTTTCAGTAATTCGTTCCAGACTTGTTGCTGAAAATCGGTACCGACCAATACAATAGGAATATCAAAACTTCTTCTCTCCCCTTTTAGATACTCATCAATTTGGGATTTTGCCTGACTAATAATTTCATCTTCAAATTCTATAAATTCAGCATTGAGGAGCCTTTTAACTCGGTTATCCACACGCATTCGCTTTTTACGATAACGAAAATCTAAAATGCAAAGCTTCCTCTCAAAACTACCGATAATCAACTCGCCTATCTTGGTTTTATAATATGAGATGTGAATATTTTTCATTATTTTTTGAGTGAAGTTAGTAATGTTTTACAATGGGAATAGTCGCATAAATTCCCAAAGTAAAATAATTTTTATTGATGTAAGTCATCGCATAACCAGCCGTTATTTTCCCCAACATAAAATCTATCCCTAATATTGGTTCCACATATTTATTGGAGACATTTAACCCTGCATTAAGTCCGTTAAACATCATATGAGCACCTAATACTCCGATATGATTATCACTAAAATTGGTAATATATTTCGCCTCTATTGAATACCCTGTAATTCCTATACAACCTGAATTATAGACATGATAAGAACCACCAAAAATCATATTATTGATATTCGTTCGTTTATACCCTATTATGGTGGCAAATCGTTTTTGAGACTGAGAACGGTTTACACTTGGACGCTCTTCCATTTGTCCATAGGAACAAAATCCCAATAAAAATAGAACCAACAATATAATTTTACGCATCATTGATATTATCTCATCGCATACAATCTGAATATTTGGTGTACTTTTCATTTCCTTATATTTTTAACCCCTAATAAAACTCCTAAAATCAAAGTTTGAATACCTCCGAATAGGTAAAAAACTAAAACATACCACAAATATTCTTCAAAAAATAAATTCCATCGTACATTAAAATAAGCGATAATTTTATCATTAAAGAAAATTTGCCTTTCATACTCATCTTGTAAAAAAACAATAAACGACCCAAAGATAACACTAATGGTCAAAATACCAAATATCACAAAAACACCTTGCAAAATAGGGTATTTCTTTGAAGGTTTGATATGTTTTTCACACAAATACGCTAATAATAAAGGAAAACCAACACAAAGTAGACCGTGAAAAATATAACCATTTTTGATTATTTCATTGGGAATTTCGGCTAATTCATAAAGAGATACATTGGTCATTAAAAGAACAAATGCAATGGTCAATACCGCCAAAACCATCTCCCAAATGGTATAATAAATCACTTTTTTCATTACATCTTATACTGCCTTTTAATTTTTTCTTCTGGTTTTTCTACACACAAATATAAGCAAATTAAAAAGAACCATTCCAAAGGCTTCATTAAAACATAAGTCATATTAGAGGCTTTTTCTGTATTGATTTTCGTGCAAAGGTGATAGCCATATTTATCGTAATTAGACCGAATAATATGATGCAATTTTGGAGATACATCATATACCAATTCTTCAAAAGCATTCGCAATTTGTAATTGTCTATTCACGATAATGGTTCTACCTCCTCGCTTTCCTAAACGGATAGGCTTTACTATTTTGGGTGTTCCTTTTGCGGAAACTGTGCATAAATAATGTCCTGTATGGTCTAATGGTGGTGGGTGCATTTTTTGAGAAAATGTCCAAGTAGTCGTTTCGGTAAAAACTTTAACCAAAGAATTATAATCTTGACCCAATAATATCAATATTAAAGTAATCACTATTAAAATAGGAAATAAAAATATCAACGCCCAAATACTCACCGAATAGCGTTTCGATAAAAATTGATTACAAGAATTAAGGAATTTGTTTTTAAAAATTCGTTGTTCAGATTTTTGTTTTTCATTTTTTATCATTTTGACAATTAATGAAATCCCCATTATTGAATTTAAAATTATCACTGGTAAAAAAAATACCGCATCGGTATCCACAAATGTTTTTGAATATCCTCCTAAACTACTTGTATCATGTCCTATGATTTGAGTTAGAATAAAAGCATTTAAAATCAAACCTATAAAGGTGAAAACCAAACATAAAACAGCATATAATGGAGCTAACTTTTTACCAAGCCATAAAGATAATAATGCAATATGATATAACGCAAAATATACTACTAATGACCAAATATGTTTTTCTCCAAAAGGTGAATAACATTGATCCACTACATCTATTGGAGCATAATATTGTTGATCATGCATTGCTAATGCTAATAAAAAGAAAGGCAATGACAATAAATACAATATAACGATTACTATTTCATGCCAAAAAACCTTCTTTTTTAATAAAAAAATCAATATTAAAAAAAATATGACTAAAAAAACAGTAAGAGCAACGATAAACATAGTGCTAATTTTTGAACCTCTTCTTCCTCCAAAAGAAAAATAGACCGCCCAAAATTCCTAAAACAATTAATGGTAAAAGTAAATTAAACCATTGCCAAGAGGATTTTTTAGCATTGATTCTTTGTCGGTCAAGTAATCTTGCTTCGATATTTCTATTCCTCAATCCCATTAGGTTTTCGTCGTCTAAAAGATAATCTAATGCATTGCGTAAAAATTGCTCGTTTCCGAACTGTTGTTGCGTTAATAAATCTGTTCCCAATGGCAAAGGGTTCCCTTTTACAATCGTATTTCTTCCTACATCTCCATCGGCAATCACAATCATTCTATTCTCTTTGGAAGCCTGAGCTTTAAAATCAGGATACGATTGACTTTGAATTCTATTTTTATACGCCGACTTAAACTTCCCTTCCAAAGCTACAGCATAGATTTTTGGTGTAGAAATCGTTTCCATTTGTCCCAAACTATCCGATTTTGCAATTTCCTTTAAATCGACAGTATTAGGTACTTTTTTGAGGGTCGTTCTTTCCGAAGATTCAAACAAAATTTCCTTTTTAATATGAGGACTTTTCAAGGTATCAATGGAAGTTGGGAATTCAAATTTCACAGGATTGATATTCTTTGTAATGGCATGATTTTTAGCGATTCCCAAGGTGAAATAATACCAAGGCAAATTCATATATTGTGGATTACCGGACACCTCTCCTGTTACCAATCTTAACAAAGCAAACTTTTTATAATCCTTCACCAATGCAGAATTAAGTCTTATTCCATAATTAAAGAAAAAATCATTCATATTAACATCATTCGGGTAGGCAATAATTTTTTTGCGAGTCATCAGCGTGTCCATTTCCGCATTTACCGCATCTATCATCCAAAGCGTTTTCCCACCATTGATAATGTATTGGTCAAGGATTAATTTTTCTTCGTCCGTGAATTTCTTTCGAGGTTTGGCAATCACCAAAGCATCCATTTTTTTCATCTTCGGAACATCTGCGAAAGACAAGGTTTTTTGATTTTCGGGCATCACAGGACCTACATTATAATTCTCCAAAGCCATATTTACAAAGCCTCGAAATCGCTCTGGTTTTATTTCTTCTTGATTAACTAATATACCTACATTTTTTCGTTGTTCTTGTACCAAAGATTTGATATTAGACACCAAATTATATTCTAAATTTTCAATCGATTTATTCAGTTGCTCCTCTGCACTGATTCCCTGTTGCTCAATTACCAAAGGAATAGATGCTCCATATTTTTGGTATTTCATGGCCACATAAGGAAAAACAACAATTTGCTCTACTTTCCCGTCTTTAATATTCGGTAAAACAGAAGGTTGCATTCCCATTGCCATAAGGGTATCTTGTGAAATTTTTTGCTGAATAGGATCAATAAAGGTAAAATCAATTTTAGGATTAATCTTCCTAAACTCCTCTAATTTAAACTCGGTTTCGTTTCTCAACTGCTTGAAACTCGCAGGGAAATCTCCTTCCAAATACACTTCTAATTTCATCGGCTCCTTTACCGATTTTAATACTTTCACCGTAGCATCAGAAAGCGTATATCGCTTCTCCTCCGTTAAATCTAATCGGAACGAAAAAACTCCTAAAGTTCCCAATAATAAAAGAACAACTCCTACAATATAAATAATCTTTCTATTCATTTTCAATTATTTTTTAGACTTCACAAAAAGGTTAGACAAAAACAAAGCCACCGCAATGACCAATAAGAAATAAAACACATCGCTACTATCTATCAACCCTCTCGTAAAGGCAATGAAATGATGATAAAAACCAAACTGCTGTAAAATATAATCGGCTCCTCCTAATAATTTAAAATTCGCCAATTGTTCAATTCCAAAAAACAAAATAAAGCAAAGAAAAACTCCCAACAGATACGCCATAATTTGATTAGATGAAACCGAAGACGCCAAAATTCCTACCGCCGAAAAAGCACCTATCAACAACAAAAGTCCAATATAACTTCCCAAAGTCGCTCCCATATCAATATTCCCCGCAGGTACGCCCAATGTATAAACCGTATAAAGGTAAATAATCGATGGGACAATACACAAAACACCCACCATAAAAACCGATAAAAACTTACCTAAAATAATATCCGAAATTTTAATCGGCTGAGAAAACAACCATTGGAGCGTTCCGTTTTGTTGTTCTTCGGCAAAAGTCTTCATTGCTAAAGCAGGAATGATGAACAATAACAACCAAGGACTTAGCACAAAATAACTTTGCAAAGACGCACTTCCTATTTCAAATACATTAAAATCGTTATCGAAGAAAAATAAAAACAACGCACTGACCACACCGAATACTCCAATGATTATCCACGCTATCCAATTTCCAAAATAACTCCAAAGTTCCTTTTTTAATATTGCTATCATTTTTTTATTTTTTGCTGTAAGCTCTAAGCAATAAGCTTTTAGCTCTAATTTCTAATCTTCTAATTTCTAATGTAGAGACGCAATGTATTGCGTCTCTACTTTTTAGCCTTATTCACTAATTTAACCGTCATCATAATGACAAAAACCACTCCAAAAAATCCAACCAATAATTGCCACCAATTTTCTATGGTTTGCCATTTTAAAATCACGGTAAAAACAACAGCAAACAAAATAAAAGTGGCTATTTCGTTCGCCTGTCGTAGTTTAATATTTTCAATCGGTAAAGGCTGAGGATTGATTTTTTTAAGTTGTAAAATCTTCTTCCAACACCAAAAATGATATCCACCTAATCCCAATAAAAAAGTTAATTTCAAATGAAACCAAGACTGTTGAAGTAATGCAGAATTAATGATTATCATGATTATTCCCGTTGTAAGCATAATCACAAACGCTGGAACGGTAATAATATTCCACAATCTCCTCAACATAAATACATATTGCTCTCGTAAAATATCCCTTTTAGGATTTTCAAAATCATCGGTATCTTTATAATAGACAAATAATCTCACAAGGTAAAAAATCCCTGCAAAATAACTTACCATAAAAATAATATGTACCGCCTTGATGATTAGGTATAGCATTTACACTAGATATTAGAGGTCAGAGGTTAGAGGTTAGAGGTTAGACCATCTAAAATCTAACCTCTAACTTCTAAATTCTGTATTTAAATTACTCCCAATTCTTTTCCTACTTTCTCGAATGCTGCAATGGCTTTATCTAAATGTTCTTTGGTATGTGCAGCCGATAACTGAACTCTAATTCTTGCCTTTCCTTTTGGTACAACAGGATAGAAGAATCCAATCACATAAATCCCTTCGTCCATTAGTTTTTCTGCCATTTTCTGAGAAAGAGGTGCATCGTATAACATCACTGGAACAATCGCTGCATCACCATCAGGAATATCAAAACCTTTGGCTTTCATCTCTTTACGGAAATATGCTGCGTTATCCATTACTTTATCTCTCAATGAAGTATCTTCCGAAATCATATCAATTACTTTCATCGCTGCTCCTACAATTCCTGGAGCTAATGAATTAGAAAATAAATAAGGCCTTGACCTTTGTCTAAGCATATCAATAATCTCTTTCTTCCCAGAAGTAAAACCTCCCAATGCTCCACCTAATGCTTTCCCCAAAGTAGAAGTGATAATATCCACTCTTCCCATTACTTCGTTGGCTTCGTGTGTTCCTCTTCCCGTTTTTCCGATAAATCCTGTGGCGTGAGAATCATCTACCATTACCAAAGCATCGTATTTATCGGCTAAATCACAAACACCTTTTAAGTCTGCTACAATTCCGTCCATTGAGAAAACACCATCGGTAACAATAATTTTAAAACGATGATTCTTTTTAGAAGCTTCTTTTAATTTGGCTTCTAAATCTGCCATATCATTATTTTTATAACGATATCTTGCGGCTTTACACAACCTCACTCCATCAATAATAGAGGCGTGATTTAGTTCATCAGAAATAATGGCATCTTCGGCAGTAAATAAAGGTTCAAAAACTCCTCCGTTTGCATCAAAACATGCTGCATATAAAATCGTGTCTTCCATTCCTAAGAAATTAGAAATTTTCGCCTCCAATTCTTTATGAATATCTTGCGTTCCACAGATAAATCGCACCGATGACATTCCGTAACCGTGAGAAGCAATGGCATCTTGAGATGCTTTCATTACTTCTGGATTGTTAGATAACCCAAGGTAATTATTAGCACAGAAGTTCAATAAAGTTTTTCCATTGGCTACAATTTCTGCTGATTGCTGAGAAGTAATAATTCTTTCTCTTTTATATAAACCTTCGTTGTCAATATTTTGAAGGTCATTTTGTAAAGTTGTTATGAATTTTTGAGATAACATAATTTTGATTTTTTAAAAACGCTAAGTTATGAAAAAAAAGAGAAAAAATAGAATTAAATTGAAATAGTAAAAGCAAAACGCTATTATAGACCTATTCATTCTTATGAGTGTTTTTCAATAAAGACACACTCCTTTTTTGGGTATCTATAAATAATCAAAATACCTTAACTATCAAATTCCCATTTTTAAAACAGTAAAAAAAGCAAAAAGTAACTTTTGTAACACTTCATTTAGAAATAAAAGAAGTATTTTTGAAAAATTAAATTGTAAAATTATGTCCGATTGCTGTAATCAATCCGTTCATCCTAAGGATAAAATTTCACCAAGTTCTGTGTATTATTGCCCAATGGAATGCGAGGGCGAAAAGGTTTATTTTGTGCAAGGAAAAAGGTGTCCAAAGTGTAATATGTACCTCGTTCCCATTGAGGAAAAGGCAGAATATCAACACCTCTCTCCTACTTTTTCCAAAACCAATTTACCAGAAAGTTTTACAGAGAAAAAAGGCGAATATTATTGTCCGATGTTTTGCGAAGACGATAAAACTTATTCGGAAGATGTAGGCTGTCCTATTTGTTTTATGCATTTAGAACCAATCACCGATGAACTCCTTGATAATTGTGAAAATTTTGTAAAAAAAGAGGAAAAATCAACGACCCAAAATACCAATTTTTCCGAAGAAGATGCAGGGAAATATTATTGCCCAATGTTTTGCGAAGGCGATCAATTATATGATGATAATGTAGGTTGTCCTATCTGTGGAATGGATTTAGTGCAAATCCCCGACAAAAGTGGAAAAATAGTTGATAAAACCATTCCTACTTTAACCAAAAAATTTGTGATAGCCGTTATTTTTACAGCATTGGTTTTCATTTTATCAATGGGAAGTATGTTTTTTGATTTTCCTTTCTCACACCAAACGCAAGGTTTTTTAGAACTAATTTTCACGCTCCCTGTTGTTTTTTATGCAGGTTGGTTTATTATGAAAAGAGGGTTTAATTCCTTTAAAACTTTCAATCTAAATATGTTTAGTTTGATTGCTTTGGGTGTATTTTCGGCATTTATTTTCAGTTTAATTTCTTTATTAGCCCCTCAATTTTTACCGAAAGAACTGATAATGAATGGTAAATCGCCTTTTTATTTTGAATCGGTAAGCGTGATTTTAACTTTGGTGATAATGGGTCAATTATTAGAAGCAAAAGCACACCAAAAAACAGGAAAAGCCATTGAAGATTTAATGAATTTAACCCCTGAAATCGCTCATTTGGTCAATGGAAATGCTGAAAAAGATATTCCTTTGGAAGAGGTTAAAAAAGGGAATCTTTTACGAGTAAAACCTGGAGAGAAAATTCCCGTAGATGGAAAAATAACCGAAGGAAACGCCCTAATTGATGAAAGTATGATGACGGGAGAGCCTATTCCTATTGAAAAAACAATGGGCGACCACCTCAAAGCAGGAAGTATCAATGGTAATACGAGTTTCCTAATGACTGCCGAAAAAGTAGG
>PDWJ01000364.1_pt1 | contig 69966 bp, 63 predicted proteins | sample 1430881 | NCBI WGS metagenome assembly PDWJ01 (sample SAMN01162460, study PRJNA174530) | Oral metagenome, whole genome shotgun sequencing project. | biome: Marine environment; feature: Marine mammal; material: Swab sample of the gingival sulcus; isolation source: swab sample of gingival sulcus... | reverse complement strand
CCACGGCATGTTTCCCTCCTTTTCATTGAAAGAAATTCATGCCTGAAAATGTAAACGATGTAGTGCTACAACTGTAAACGATGTTATGACATTATACCTACTGTTCGCTCACGCTGACATCAGCGGCTATTCCGTATTCGGAGAAGCCAATTATCGGAGCGTGTTAGCCCCTGCAAATCCCGGGCATCCCTTTTTCGTCTTCCGTGCAACGATAAGCTACAGTTTGATGACATCATTACCAACGCTATCATCAGGCTCAGCCTTTTCCCACGGGAGTGATCGTATGAAATCGTTGTTTGATCCCGACCACACGTTCAAAATCCAGATGGCTAACAGTGCTGAACTGGAACTGCCCATGAAGCATATTATGGTCCCGCCTGGAAAGAAAATTTCGTTACAAGATGATTATGATCCAGGCTATACCGCTGGCTTTAAAAGCAAAAAGGATGCACAACTGCAATTGGCAAGGAACATCACGGAACTGGCACAGTATCAAGGAAAGCTTTATGCACAAGATACTTATGCCCTGCTACTGGTGTTTCAAGCCATGGATGCCGCAGGCAAGGACGGTGCTATCAAGCATGTTATGTCCGGTATCAACCCGCAGGGCTGCCAGGTTTTCAGCTTTAAAGCGCCGTCTGCTGAAGAACTTGATCATGACTACCTCTGGCGAACGAGCAAGGCGTTACCTGAACGAGGCCGGATTGGTATTTTTAACCGCTCCTACTATGAAGAAGTTCTGGTAACACGGGTACATCCAGAATTACTGGATCGCCAGAAGATTCCGCCTCCTGCACGCAAAAATATCTGGAAGCGTCGCTACGGACATATCAACACCCTGGAAAAATATTTGACTGAAAATGGCATTATCATCCTTAAATTCTTTCTCAATATTTCCAGGGAAGAACAAAAACAGCGTTTCCTGGAACGCATCGACCGCCCTGAGAAGAACTGGAAATTCTCAACAGCCGATATTAAGGAACGAGCCTTTTGGAATGATTACCAAAAGGCCTATCAGGACTGCCTTAATCAGACCAGTACCGCCCATGCGCCATGGTTTGTGATTCCTGCTGATCGTAAGTGGTTTACGCGACTGACAGTCTCGGAAGTGATTGTGCATACCCTGAAACAATTAAAATTACGCTACCCTGATGTGAGTGAGGAACGCCGTAAGGAATTGCTTGAGATTCGTGAATTGCTGGCAGCGGATGATTAAAAATTCACACGGAATAATAACAAGCTCAAACTAGCAAACAACGATTTAGGCCATTCGCTATCAAAGCTTGATAAAACCGATAGTTCAAGGGCAAACCATCGCCACCCGATTCGTAAAAATTGAGGATACAAAATGCGGGAAATTTACCATGCGCTTGTGCTGAATATGCACCAACCTCCCAGCAATCTTGACCAACTGCTGGATACTCATGAGTGGGAAGCCAAAGAAATCCTGTTTGCCTATGACCGTATGCCAAGGGTGTTATGGAACTATCAGGATATCGCCCGTGTTCACCTATCATTGTCCGGGACACTGCTAGAGTCACTATCGAGTCCCAACTTCCAAAGTCGGGTTTATGGCATGGTTGATTGCGGCAAGCTACTCTGGCACCTGCAAAACGAGAAGATTTTTGAAATTATGGGTACCGGCTATTACCATCCGGTAATGGCGCTGATTCCAGAGGCTGATTGGGACGAGCATATTATTCGCTGGCAAGCCATTGCCCGCCATTTGTTCTGGCGCAGTACCTTTGGCGGGTTCTGGCCACCGGAAATGGGTTTCGATATGCGGATGATTCCGCACCTGCGGCGTGCCGGCTATCGCTACGTTATGGTAGATAGCGAGTATGTCGACCCGGTTGATCCTGTGGACTGGCAGGACTTACGCTACCGCCCACACATCGCTGAGTACGATGGCGAGCAAATCGTGATTGTGGTTCGTGATCGGGAATTATCGGATGCGCAATTATCCGGTATGGATTACAGCTGGTTTTACAAGGAGATCAACGAACGCACCAAATGGTGTAATTTTGCACCGTTAGTTACCACGGCTACCGATGGTGATAATGGTGGCTGGTTCCGTAATGTCACCGATAAAGCAAATTTCTGGACTTATTTTTATCAGGAGGCCATGGACGATATCCGTTCGGGTCACTCAGCCATGCGGCCTACGTTTATTACTGAATATCTCAAGCGTTTTGGGGCACATGGGCGGGTTACAGTACGCCGTGGTGCCTGGAATACCGATGATCATCACGGCTGGGATTTTCACCAGTGGCAAGGCTCCTGGGCACAACGTGATACCATGGTGCGTGTTCACGATTTGAGCAGTAAATATCATGCCCTGGTACAAGCTGCGACCCAGGTACACGACCCTGATCCTGATCTGGCACGGGTGCTGCACGAAGCGCATTGGCATTTGCTGCGTGCTGAAACCAGCTGCAACTTTTACTGGGGCGATGCCTGGATTCACCGCACACATGCTGATTTAGATAACGTCGCCTGGCATCTCGGTGAAGCGCGTGCAATGCTTGATAACAGCGTATTGGCCGCGACAGAAAAAACATATTCTGATGCTGGCACACCTGCCGATGGCGCACCGAAATAATACGGTTTCTGCGGATCGAATAGGCGATAGGCTAACGAAAGATCAATAACATCTGCTCGTTTGAGCGTATCTTAAAACGTGCTATCCACGACCGTGATCACACGACATTTATTGGATTGGAGGGATTGAACATGCCCATGCTTGCGCTGCAAACCTCAGTATCCCTTTCCGAGCAACAACGCGATTCGCTGCTCGCCCCACTATCACAAATTATCGCTGAGTGCATTGGCAAACCGGAACGCTATGTCATGATTACGATCAGCGAATCGTCGATGCTGATGTCAGGGATAAATTTACCCGCCGCTTATGCTGATATTCGCAGCATTGGCGGATTGAGTAATGCTGTGAATCGCAAGCTGTCCGAACGTATCTGTCAGTTATTGCAAGAGCAGCTTGATATCCCACCGGATCGGGTTTATCTCGGTTTTACCCATGTTGCTGCTGCTGACTGGGGCTGGAATAGCAGTACTTTTGGCTGAGTGTCCTCAAAAATCATACTGCAAACACTAATTGTGCCTATTTCAACGACAGTCGCCACAGTCGCCTGTCGTGAAATGTACGCATTCATTGTGGGCACCCGGTGCCCGGCGTCCCGCACCGAGCAGTGTGCCTTGAATTGTTGTATCGTTTGTGCTGACCATAACTCCGCTTTATGCCTACCGACGACCCGGCAATTGTGCCTTCGCTACCGATGGCCTCCCTGGATGCTTCCTTGTTTCGCTACTGGGGTAAAACCCACGGTGATGATTATCATCCCCTGATCTGCCACGCCCTGGACGTGGCAGCGGTGGGAGCGATCTGGTGGGATGTCAGTCCATCGCTACGCAGGGCTTTTATTAGCGCATTTCATACAGAATCCTCCAAAGCGCAACAACTCCGGGCATGGATCCTGTTTTTCATTGCCTTGCATGATTTAGGGAAACTGGATATTCGTTTCCAACTAAAAGCACCAGCCATCATCCAGAGACTCTGGCCTGAACTCAACCTGGAAGACGTGGGCGATGCCAGGAATTACTATCACGGCACCGCCGGGTTCAATTGGGCAAATCGGGAAGGGCCCGACTGGTTCGGCACGATTGAAAATACCGAAGCGCTTTGGGCGTGTTGGCAACCCTGGCTGGCCGCAGTGACTGGACACCACGGCGATATGCCCGGTGGCGATCCTGATTTTGGTGTACCTGATGCCGAAGCGTATGTGATTGAGCATGATCGATTGGCGCGCCGCCATTTCGTTAATGCCATGACTGCCTTGTTCCTGAATCCTGAAGGACTATCGATCACCTCACCGGTACCGGATGGTGATTCACATGCTGCACGACATCTGTTGGCGGGTTTTTGTTCGGTCTGTGACTGGATCGGTTCCAATACCGATGTCATGCCTTACTGCACGCCTGATTCAGACGCTTCATTGACTGATTATTGGGCTAAACGAACCCGAAAAACCCGTAAGGAACGCTGGCTGGAGCAGTTTAGGGTGATGGGTTCGACACGCCCCTATCAAGGACTGGCGGCGCTGCTCCAACCCAACGAAAAGCCGTTTGGTGTTCAGACCCTTGTGGATACATGGCCGTTGGCAACGGGCTTGACCATAATTGAAGCACCCACCGGTAGCGGCAAAACCGAGACCGCTCTGGCTTATGCCTGGCGCTTGCTGGCATCAGGCACGGCCGATTCAGTTATTTTCGCACTGCCTACTCAGGCTACCGCCAATGCCATGCTCAAACGCGCTCAGGATTTTGCAGCACGGGTGTTTACCGGTGATGCAACCCATATCGTGCTTGCCCATGGTAAAAGCCGGTTTCATCCCGGCTTTCAACAATTACGAATGGCCGGCCGGCGACCGACAGCGCAAGGCAACGTGGAGGCAACGGCTCAATGCGCCGACTGGCTGGCGCAAAGCCGCAAACGTGTCTTTCTGGGACAGGTGGGTATCTGTACAGTCGACCAGGTATTGTTGTCCGTGTTGCCAGTGCGCCATCAATTCGTGCGTGGCTTCGGTATCTATAAATCGGTGCTGGTTATCGATGAAGTCCACGCCTATGATCGCTATATGCACGGGTTGCTGGAGGAAGTGTTGCGCCGACAGAAAGCTGTTGGTGGCAATGCGATTTTGCTATCCGCCACGCTGCCCTCTGTCATGCTAGACCGGCTGCTGCGAGCCTGGAATTCATCAGGCATGACCCTGGCTCCGTATCCAGCGGTGTGGTGCGCCACTGGCGGATCAGTAACACCCTTCACAGTTCCAGAAGCAGAAGCGCAGTGTACTCCACCTCGAAATGTCACCATAGAGTTGTTGAAACGGGTTGACGCTTATCCCGATGATGTGTTGCTGGATCGACTGATTGCTGCTGCCCAGGCCGGCGCCCGCGTTGCCGTTATTGTCAATCTTGTAGATGTTGCGCAGCGGCTTGCCCGACAATTGCGTGACCGAACCGGGCTACCTGTTGATATCTTTCATGCCCGCTATCGTTTCACCGACCGGCAGCGCAAGGAAATGGCAGTACTTGCACAGTATGGTCGTGAGGTCGTGCGAGAAGGCGGCCGCATTCTGATAGCAACCCAGGTGATTGAGCAAAGCCTGGACCTGGATTTCGACTGGTTGGTAACCCACATCTGTCCGGTGGATTTACTGTTTCAGCGTTTGGGACGACTGCATCGTCACCAACGTCCCCGACCTGCCGGATTCGACGAGATTTGCTGCACAGTGCTATCAGTTAATGGTGATGATTACAGTAGTCATCAGACAATTTACGGTAACACTCGGGTGCTGTGGCGTACTGAACGCCTGCTGGCGCAGAACACCCATATTGCATTTCCACAGGCATATCGGACGTGGATTGAGCGAGTTTATCAAGATGAAGACTGGGCAGATGAACCTGAAACAGTGCGCCAAAATTACGATCACTATGCGGGTCAACAATTCGCTGCCGTACAGGCAGCCGGGCAGATGGTGTCAATGCCGCGCAAGCAGTATGCAGATGATGATGTCAACCTTACCGCTCATACCCGTGACGGCGAAATGAGCCTGACCGTATTACCGATACAAGCCGATCGGCGATTACTCGACGGTTCCCGCCTTGATGCCCTGGACGACGGGCAACACGCCGAAAAACTCAATTTGAACACTATCCCGGTGCCCTACACCTGGAAAAACAGCGCCTTGACAGAATGCCCGCAGGATGAGGAGTACCGTTATCGGCTGGTGTTCGCAGCAGATAACCTGGGTGAATGGATCGCACATGCGGGTAATTATGTGTTCCGTTATACCGAGGATTTTGGTTTGGAGCGAAGCAGGAGCGGCATGTAGCCGCTCTCAAATCCCCACAAATGTGGGGAACAATGCTGTTTTACCCACCGGTGACAATATCACACACGGTTCATCCCCACACGGGTGAGGAACAGATTTTATTGTATAGCGCAAACACTATAAATTGGAGCAGTTTATAGTGTTTGCGTGTTAAAACAGATGGCTATAGCGGAACCAGTCAATCAAGTTTAATTGGTTCCGTTATACATGAGATTTTCGTTTTGACACCCAAGCGTGATTCTCCTCCATTGTACGAATACGGTATAGCGCAGCTTGTCTTGATACAGATGCAAAATCCAGTTTTTCTAATATCACACACTTGTAAATTTATTTTAGGCTACCTATGATGAGGTTTACTAAGGTTATCAAGGAAACATTCTATGGATTTGCTGACATCTGCCTGGATTCCAGTACGCGCCAATGGAGGGATTGGGCCGTTCCGGTTGCTGCGCTATGAAGAACTGTTGTGCAGTGACCAACACTGGACCATCAGCTTACCCCGAGATGATTTGGAACTGGCCGGTATCCAGCTCTTGATCTGTATGACACAAATCATGTTGTTGCCACCGGACGATCCTGCACTTCGAACGTATCTCGCCAATCCCCTCAAGCCGGAATTGTTTGCCGATCTGGTTGCGCCTTTTAAGGAATGGTTCAATCTTGATCATCCTGTTCAACCGTTTATGCAAACCCGAAACGTCCAGGCCAAGGAGGTGACACCGATTCAAAAACTGCTGATTGGATTGCCCGAAGGCAACAACCATGCGTTTTTCAACGATGTAGGCGAAGTCAAGCGGCTAGGGTCAACGGCTGCCGCTATCGCGTTATTCAATCAGGCCAGCAATTGCCCCAGTTTCGGCGGCGGCTTCAAAGGTAGCCTGCGTGGTGGTGCACCAATTACCACTCTGGTCGCTGGATGCGATCTGCGCGAAACCGTGTGGCGCAATGTATTGACCTTACCCCGAGTGCAAGAACGGTTACCCAACTATGAACCCGATTTTGCCCGTGATGTACCTACCTGGGTGCAACCGATCTGTAAAAACGAAACCCTTCATGCGCTGCAAATTGGCCTGGCGCGTGGGCTGTTATGGCAGCCGGCGCATGTCGAATTGCTTCGCTCCGATGAAGAAACCCCATGCGATTTGCTAGGTGAGCTATCCGGCCCGGTCTATTCAGGATTCCGTAAGGAAAAATTCAAATTCACGGTGGACGGAATGTGGCCACACCCCCATGGGGTATTGATGACAACCGTAAAAAAGGGAATTTTAGAACCAAAATTTCTTTCCTTCACCACCACTGCGCCAGTCTGGACACTGCTTGCCGCGTTTGTCGTGCCCCGCAGCCTGGACGATCCAAAGATCAAGGAAGGTTGCGCGCCTGCAGGACCGGTTACCCAGGCCACCGCTTTAGGAACACGCAAGCTTCATTTAATCGTTGGCGGCTATCACAGCAACAAAGCCTCAATCATCGAACGTCGGCATGACATTATTGGTTTGGCTAATGGCTGGCAGGATGATAAAGGGCGGCTTAAACAATTGGTCGATTTGGGTATGGCTGCCAGGAAGATATTGCGAGGAAAACTCTATTTTGCTGCACAAGGCTCTAAAGACAAGGGTATGAAAGGCATCGGTACAGCCATCTATGAGACCGGTGAAAAGTGGTATTACAGCCGAACTGAAAACCTGTTTCATGCTGTTTTCAGTAATGAAAAAACGTTCGCGGAATGGAAGCAGGCCAAGGCAGCATTTTCCGAGAAAATCACTGCTGTCTGTCAGATGATTTTCAACGAATTGACAGCCCCCTATGCGCACAAGCCGGAACTGATACCGATCATCGCATGGGCGCGGCACAGCCTGAAAAAAGACCTCTCGGAGATGATGAGCACATGACTTCCACTACCTATACCGAGTTGCCGGATTTCATCGTTTTACGGGAATGCTATGACCGAATGATTCGCGGCCAGCAAGCGGAACTGCGTCGCGCAACCGAACCGGATGACCTGACGCTGAAACCGGCTTTATATCGGCTGTTTCCCGGTATTCAGCCCCGCAATCAGCATCGGCGTATCGCGTTTTTATTGCCTTGGTTCACACATCAGGCCAATGCCGTCAGTTTCGGCACACAATGCGCCATAGCTGATATCAACGCAGCACGATTATTTCAGATCGCACGTAGTAATGACCCCCTGGACATGATTCAACTACGTCGATTAGCCATGCAAATCAAGCCTCTGGTTGACTGGTCACACTTTGGCAAAACGCTCTGGTTTTGGGGATCACATACTAAACGCGAATTAATCGAAACCTATTACCTTGCCCGGTACTCTGCAAAAGGAACACTTGCATGACACCCTCCAAAAACTTTATCAACTTTCACATCTTAATGTCTCACAGCCCATCGTGCCTCAACCGCGATGATATGAACATGCAGAAAACCGCTATATTCGGTGGCATTACGCGGGTGAGGATTTCCAGTCAGTCATTAAAGCGAGCCGTGCGCACGAGTCCCTACTACGCGCAGCATTTAGGAACGCCCTCGGTGCGTACTCGCAAATTGGATCGACTCAAAATTCGCCTTACCGCAATACTCGAAAAGCGTTTCGAGGCGGGATTGATCGCTCGCACTCTAGAGTGGATGTCGGGCAAGGAAGGAATTGCAGAAGGTGTACAAGCTGATGCTGTCGCGCCGTGGTCAGTGGAAGAAGTCGCCTATTTTTGTCAACAGATTCAGGATGGTGAGAAAGATGGTCTCGATGCCAAGAAGCTCCAGAAGCAAATCGAGAAGAATGCCCGACCCTTCCGGGAAGCCATGGGCAAGGCGCTGGATATTGCCTTGTCGGGTCGTATGGCAACCAGCGGTTTGATGACCCACTTACCCGTAGACGGTGCTCTATCGGTTGCCCATGTGCTGACTACCCACGCGGTTGAACCGCAGGATGTGGACTGGTTCACTGCGGTAGATGATTTAGTTCAGGATGCCGGTGAAGTCGGTGCCGGTCATCTGGATACGCAGCAGTTTTCCGCCGGGGTGTTTTATCGCTATGCCAGCCTCAACCTCAAACAGTTGCAGGTGAATTTGGGACTGCTGGCTGGTATGGACAGTGCTGAAACTCCAGAATCCCGCCAGCGTGCCCTGGATATCGCCCGCCATGTATTTCACCTGTTCGCAACTATTGTGCCCAGCGCCAAACAGCACTCATTTGCTGCCTTCAATCCCGCTGATTTTGCTGTGGTGAGTTTTGGTGATGTACCGATTTCGCTGGTCAACGCCTTTGAGCAACCGATACAACGCGCAAAAAATGGCGGCTTCCTGGCACCATCCATGCGGGCGTTAGCTGCTTACTGGAATCAGATCAACATCGCCTACGGGCTGGATGAACGGGCCGTTGCCTTTCGTTTTGATGAGACTCCCTGGAACGACACAGGAGATCAGGGAGGCTGCAAGGAAGACCGGTATTGGCCTGACCGATTACAATCTTACGCCAAACTGGCCGAGGTTGAGGCGTGGATTGCTGATGACGGTCAGCATTGAGCATTTGCCATGCCGCATTTTCTAATACTCAGACTTGATGGCCCCATGCAGGCATGGGGCACACATACTTACGAAGACTTCCGGCCTTCCAGCGGGTTTCCCACCCGGAGCGGCCTGCTGGGATTGCTCGGTGCTTGCCTGGGGCTGGAACGACAGAATCATCACGCTTTGGAACAGTTGGCCCGAAGCCTAGCGTTTACTGTGCGGGTAGATCGCCAAATCACCCGACCCAATATGGAAAAACCATGCGAAAAAAACGTACTCAAGCAGCGTGATTTTCACACTGTGCTCAATGCCCGCAAGGTTGATGGTTCCGTTAATAAAAACCCTGTTATTTCCCACCGCGAGTATCTCTACGATGCGGCGTTTACCGTGGCGATAGAGGAAAAGCCAAACGCTATTTATTCCCTGGAACGACTCACCCAGGCCTTGAGGTATCCGGTGTATACCCCGGTTCTCGGTCGGCGTTCCTGCCCGCTGGCCCGCCCGCTGATTGACCGCGACCACTGGATCGAAGCCGCTGATGCCAAAGCGGCGCTTCGCCAGATTCCGCCGGGCAAAGGTTTGATCTATGCAGAAGGGGAAGCGCTCGCCAACACTCAGCCCCTGCCTATCCGGGATGTGCCGATGCACCGTCATCATAGAATTTTCAGCGTCCGCCAGGTCTATGTCCATACACCCGAACCGGAGGATTAGATGTTTATCAGTCGTGTTGAAATGCCCTGGTTGGCTGTAAAAAACCCATACAATATTCATCGTCGTTTGTGGTCGTTATTTCCCGGAGAGCCTCCGGAGCCACGCCAGAGCGCGACGGAAAAACGGCACGGTTTTTTGTTTCGCATGGAAGATTACCAAACCGGTCGTCCGGCGCGGTTTTTAGTGCAGTCACGACGCGAACCTGCTTCGGCGACTTCGATCTACAAATTGGGTTGCCGCGAATTTAATCCGCAACCGCAACCCGGGCAACGACTGGCATTCCTGCTTACTGCCAATCCAACAAAAACTATCCTGGACACTCAAAAGGACGCGAAACTGAACAAACGCCCGAACAGGAAGGGACAGTTCAAGTGTCGAGTACCACTGATTCAGGAAGAGGACCAGCGGAATTGGTTGATTCGTCATTTGGCGGAAGCGGCGGACATTGAAGCGATGGCTGTACTGCCACATTCCCCACTTTATTTTTTCAAGAATCGGCAGGGCGGCAAGCTGGTAACAGCAACTTTTGAAGGGTTGTTACAAGTTAAGTCACCGAATGTATTGCGGCAACTGCTGGAAAATGGTATCGGCCCTGCCAAGGCATTTGGCTGTGGGCTGCTACTGGTACGAAGAGCCTGAGAAGATGAAACAATGGCAAATAAAGCCGACTTACTTCCACCTTTAAAGCCTATTCCAATGAAAGACCGTGTGTCGATGGTGTTTATCAAGTACGGCGAGATTGATGTTCTGGATGGAGCGTTTGTTGTGGTAGATGTCAATGGGGTACGAACGCATATTCCGGTAGGCAGTGTAGCGTGTTTAATGCTGCAACCCGGGACGCGAGTATCTCATGCGGCAGCGGCCTTGGCAGCGCGAGTGGGCACATTGCTGGTGTGGGTTGGTGAAGCCGGTGTACGCCTGTATGCATCGGGACAACCAGGTGGGGCACGTTCTGACCGGTTGTTATATCAGGCGAAATTAGCGCTGGACGATACCGCACGGTTGCGTGTAGTGCGCAAGATGTATGCGTTGCGTTTTGGCGAGGAACCACCTACTCGGCGCAGCGTGGAGCAATTACGGGGGATTGAGGGGGCACGGGTACGCAAGATGTACCAGATCCTGGCAAAAAGGTTTATGATACAATGGGATGGGCGGAAATATAATCCAGAGCAATGGGATGCCAGCAATGTGGTTAACCGTTGTTTGAGTGCAGCGACAGCTTGTCTGTATGGTATTACCGAGGCAGCGGTACTTGCAGCGGGTTACGCACCCGCAATAGGTTTTATTCATACCGGTAAGCCGCTGTCATTTGTGTATGATATTGCTGATCTTTTCAAATTTGACACGGTAGTACCTGTTGCCTTTCAGGTGGCGGCCAAGCCCGTGCCCCAACCCGAGCGTGAGGTGCGGCTGAAATGTCGGGATAGCTTTCGAAAAACAAAAATATTGGAGCGGATCATTCCAGTCATTGAGGAAGTGCTGGCGGCTGGAGAAGTAGCCATGCCTGAACCGGCACCTGAGGCAGTGCCGCCCGCCATTCCAAACCCGGAGAACATCGGTGATGTTGGTCATCGTAGTTGAGAATGTGCCACCTCGGTTGCGAGGTCGCTTAGCGGTCTGGTTGCTGGAGGTTCGTGCAGGAGTGTATGTGGGCAATGTCACCCGGCGCGTTCGGGAAATGATCTGGCAAAATCTGGAAGTGAGTATTGAGGACGGCAATGCGGTGATGGTATGGCGTACCAACACTGAATCGGGTTTTGACTTCATGACGCTAGGCCAGAACCGACGGATGCCGGTGGAATTCGATGGGCTGAAATTGGTGTCATTTCTTCCGGTGAAATCAATGGAAAATAATAATGAAAAATCATAATGTTGAAGATTAATGCCGTCGAATGTTTAGTGCTACGGTTCGCGCCAGCATTCGGTGGATTTTTTAGGCTTCTTTTTTCCTAAAAATAACATAGAATTAAAAGAAGTCCGTTCCCCACGTGTGTGGGGATGAACCGGCGGGACAACCTGGGCCATCTTGTCCAAAAGACCGTTCCCCACGTGTGTGGGGATGAACCGTTGATAGCGAAAAAACAGCCCTGACCCCCATTCCGTTCCCCACGTGTGTGGGGATGAACCGAATCAGAGCGAAATCTGGGTCACATTCAACCCCCGTTCCCCACGTGTGTGGGGATGAACCGCATTCTGGTTGCCGGGTTGTCTGTTATTATCGCCGTTCCCCACGTGTGTGGGGATGAACCGCATTCTGGTTGCCGGGTTGTCTGTTATTATCGCCGTTCCCCACGTGTGTGGGGATGAACCGCAGATGAGCTTTTTTGAGGAGGACGTGCCCGCCCGTTCCCCACGTGTGTGGGGATGAACCGTAGATCACATCCTTCAATGCGACAACCACACCCCGTTCCCCACGTGTGTGGGGATGAACCGTCGCCCCGGTCAGTCTGGCAGGGGTGCGTCGCCCCGTTCCCCACGTGTGTGGGGATGAACCGCCGGAGCAGGCAACACGGACGGCGACGCAAGCCCGTTCCCCACGTGTGTGGGGATGAACCGATCCTGCAGAGCCTCACGAATCACAGTGCGCTCCGTTCCCCACGTGTGTGGGGATGAACCGCCGTCGCCGCTTGCAGCGTTCCGAGAGATACCCCGTTCCCCACGTGTGTGGGGATGAACCGGGAGCGGTACTTGAAAGATAAACTATTGGCTCCCGTTCCCCACGTGTGTGGGGATGAACCGGATCACTTGATCCCGACGATGAGCCCGAAGGACCGTTCCCCACGTGTGTGGGGATGAACCGCTCATCGTATTGGGGTGCGCGGGCCATGGTGACCGTTCCCCACGTGTGTGGGGATGAACCGAATTAAAAGCGCTGGCACAGCACGCTGGTTCTCCGTTCCCCACGTGTGTGGGGATGAACCGGGATCTGGGAGGATGAGGCGGATCGTGACAAACCGTTCCCCACGTGTGTGGGGATGAACCCCTAGGGGCACGGCGCACCGTGCCCCTACATAAAAAAGCAGCAACATTTTAATTTCACGTATCTAAACATTCTCAGCGGTCGATAGCTATCGACCGCACCATTGCAACCACCCGCTACCCAGGTGCCCTCGTTTGCATACCAACCCTATCGCGGCATCACTGCTTGACCCGTTTGGTCGTCAGATCAATTACGTCCGCCTTTCCGTAACCGACCGTTGTGATATCCGTTGTGTTTATTGCATGAGTGAACGTACGACCTTTCTGCCACGCACCGAGATTCTGACGCGGGAAGAACTGGCGATACCAGGGCAAACATTTGTTGCGCTTGGCGTGCGTAAGCTGCGTATTACCGGCGGTGAGCCGCTCGTGTGAAATAACGTGCTATGGCTATTTCAGGCGTTGGGTTGACTGCGCACACCAGGGTTGGCGGAGCAGCTGGTGCTCACAACAAATGGTTCGCAATTGACACGAATGGCCCATAACCTAGCTGCCGCCGGGGGTGGCGCGGATCAACATCAACCTCGACAGCCTTGATCCAATACGATTCCAGAAAATCACCCGTACAGGTCATCCAGAATCGGTATTGCGTGGTATTCATGCTGCACGACAAGCTGACTTCCGGTGCATCAAGCTCAATGCCGTTATTCTAAAAAACCGTAATCACGATAAAGTCGTTAATCTTGCGCATTTTGCCATTGATCACGGCCTGGATATCAGCTTCATTGAAGAAATGCCTCTGGGTATCATCGGCGACCATGATCGTGCCGAGGCGTACTATCCCAGTGATGCTATTCATGCCGATTTGAAAAAGGTATTTACACTCATACCCACCACCGGGACAACAGGTGGCCCCTCCCGCTACTACCGTGTGCCCGATACGGATAGCCGTATCGGATTTATCTCTCCCCCACAGTCATAACTTCTGTGGCAATTGCAACCGGATACGTGTTTCTACCGAAGGTAAATTGCTGCTTTGCCTGGGGGAAAAACACGCAGTTGACTTGCGCCAAATTATGCGTACCTTACCCGGGGGACTCTGAGCGATTAAAACAAGCGATTATCGCTGCCATCACTATCAAACCCTACAGCCATGATTTCAAGCTCAATGCAGCCCCAAAAATACCGCAATATATGAACTGTACTGGCGGCTAAAAACAGCGCGGCAGACATGGCTAAAACACTATCTGATCAAGAAATTGGATACTGCCTGATAAGTGTTGTTAATTCTTGATTATCTAAAGATTAATAAAAAGATGTTTGCATAATTCTTTCATACCGCTAACAATAAACCCGTTTTTTACTTCTAATACACAAGCTGAAATAACTCATCCAACATGCTGAAATTAAAACTGATTTTAAATGTTACCGGCCTAATTCAGCAGGCTATCAGGTGGTGGTAGAGTATCACTTGACGAATCAGCCTAAATCATTCTTTCAGCATGCTTTCATCACTGGTAATCCCCGTTTCGATATCAACAAACTTGACAACGGTGGTCTGGATTAACCCGAATACAATGAAAGTCAAAATAGCAATCAAAAATCTTTACAAAATTTTTGGCGATAATCCCCAGGCGGCCATGCAGCTTTTGGAGCACGGTGTCGATAAAGCCCGGATCTTTGAGCGTACCGGCCAGAATGTTGGTGTTATGAATGGCTCTTTCGACATTTATGAGGGTGAGATATTTGTCATCATGGGACTGTCCGGTTCAGGTAAATCAACGCTGGTGCGATTGTTGAACCGACTCATAGAACCAACATCCGGGCAAATTCTGGTTGATGGCGAGGATATTGCCGCCCTGCCCGATGAGCAGCTGCTCAGCTTCCGCCGACGTAAAATGAGCATGGTGTTTCAATCCTTTGCTCTGATGCCACATCTTAGCGTGCTGGATAATGCCGCTTTTGGACTCGAACTGTCCGGCGTACCCAAAGAAACCCGCAATGAACGGGCACAAGCTGCACTTGAGCAGGTCGGCCTCAAAGCCTATGCAGACAGCTATCCCGATGAACTGTCCGGCGGCATGAAGCAACGCGTGGGCTTGGCGCGGGCGCTGACCAATGATCCCGATGTCCTGCTGATGGACGAAGCTTTTTCCGCACTTGATCCACTGATTCGCTCAGAGATGCAGGATCAATTGCTGGATTTGCAGACTCAGCAGCAACGTACCATTGTCTTTATTTCCCACGATCTCGATGAGGCGATGCGTATCGGCGATCGTATCGCTATCATGGAAAGCGGGCGCATCATACAAGTGGGTACGCCCGAAGAAATTCTCCGCAATCCCGCTGATGAGTATGTCAGCTCATTTTTCCGCGGGGTGGACGCTTCCAGGGTGTTCACTGCGCAGGATGTCGCACGAACCGAGCACGCCACGCTGGTCAATCGTGATGACACCGGTGTGCGTTCAGCCTTGAAACAAATTTCATCACGTTACGAAGATTATGGCTATGTCGTCGGCCCCGATCTGAAATATCACGGCCTGGTATCCGCAGACTCCTTACAAGCTGTCGCTACCAACAACAAGGAAAGCGCACGATTACAACAGGCTTATCTAGCCGATATTGAGCCGATCGCTGCGGATACTCCCCTCAATGAGCTACTTTGCACCGTCGCCCATGCGCCCTGTGGCGTTCCGGTCACCGATGCCGGCGGACGATATTTGGGAGTCATCACCAAAGCGAATTTATTGCTGGCGCTAGATGGAATGGAAGAGGAACTGGCATGACTGAGCAATCCCAAAACCCTTGGGCGACCTCCAATACCCCAACAGAAACCCCTGAGCCTTCTTCACCGCCGCCGGCAGCTAATCCATGGTCAAGTGATACCACAGCTACCACGCTGGATACATCGGCGGCAGAAGCAAGTAGCAGTTGGCTGGATACGGCCAGCACACCTGATATAGAAACGGGGTTTGACCTGCTGCATCCCTTTGAAGAAGCTATTATTCCGCTGGCTGGCTGGGTCGATCAGGGACTCAATTGGGTAGTCACCAATTTCCGTCCGGTATTTCAGATGATCCGCTGGCCGGTTGATGCCATCCTCAATTCGATTGAATCCACCTTGCTAGCGACACCGGCACTACTCATGATTCTGTTTTTCACCTTGCTGGCCTGGCAACTGGCCGGTCGGCGGCTGGCTATCGCTACATCATTATCATTTATCTGTATCGGCCTGATTGGTGTTTGGCCCGAAGCGATGATAACGTTGGCGCTAGTGCTTACCTCAGTCTTTTTCTCTATAATCATAGGGCTACCGATGGGTATCTGGCTGGCCCGCAATGACCGGGCATTGGCCGTGGTTCGGCCAATTCTTGATGCCATGCAGACAACACCCGCATTTGTGTACCTCGTCCCGATCGTAATGCTATTTGGTATTGGTAACGTGCCCGGCGTGGTAGTCACCATTATCTTCGCATTACCCCCCCTGATCCGCCTGACCAACCTGGGCATTCGCCAGGTACCGGAAGATCTGGTGGAAGCGGCCCGCTCCTTTGGTGCCAATCCACGTCAATTGCTGTTTAAAGTGCAAATTCCACTGGCTATGCCCAGCATTATGGCCGGTGTTAATCAAACACTGATGCTGGCACTGTCAATGGTGGTTATTGCCTCAATGATTGCTGTCGGTGGTTTGGGGCAAATGGTGTTGCGCGGGATTGGCCGCCTTGATATGGGACTAGCCACTATCGGCGGTATTGGTATCGTGTTGCTAGCCATTATTCTGGATCGACTGACTCAATCCTATGCCACAGACAACCGTGACCGCCAGGGACGTTTCTGGTACCAACAAGGCCCGGCGGGTTTGATTTGCAATATGATAAGCCGCAGTAAAGAGGATTCTGGTTTTACCCATTCTCGAACACACTAACCCTCTAAATTTAGGGAGATTATTTGATGTACAACATAAAAACGCGATGGCTTGGAGCTGGTTTTCTTGCCGCTACGCTCGCTCTGTTTTTGGGATCTGCCGGTGGACAGGCGGCTGATTTGCCTGGAAAAGGTATTAGCGTACAGCCGCTCAAAAGCTCCATTGCCGAAGAGACATTCCAAACATTGCTGGTCATGAAAGCACTGGAACGCTTAGGCTACGATGTCAAACCGATCAAGGAAGTGGAATATGCCGCAGCCCATATTGCGATTGCCAATGGTGACGGTACATTTATGGCAGATCACTGGGATCCACTGCATACCGATTTTTATGAAAAAGCGGGTGGAGATGCCAAAATTTACCGCGAAGGTGTTTATTCGCCCGGTGCATTGCAAGGTTATCTGATTGACAAGAAAACAGCCGACAAGCACAACATCACCAACATTGATCAATTCAAAGATCCGAAGATAGCCAGATTATTCGATGCCAACAAGGATGGTAAAGCCGATCTGACAGGCTGCACACCGGGTTGGGGTTGCGAAAAAGTGATTGAGCATCATCTGGATGCTTACCAATTGCGCGATACCATCACGCATAACCAGGGTAGTTACTCAGCAATCATTGCTGACACAATTGCTCGCTTCAAGGCGGGTAAACCAGTGTTTTATTACACCTGGACGCCTTATTGGGTTTCTGGCGTGATGGTGCCCGGAAAAGACGTGATATGGCTGCAAGTACCGTTCTCATCACTACCAGGTGAGCGCAAGGATGCGGATACCGCATTGCCAGATGGTCAAAACTACGGCTTTGAAGCAAACAAGCAACGCATTATTGCAAACCGCGCCTTTGCGGAAGGCAACCCTGCCGCCGCCGCATTGTTCTCGATTATGCAACTCAGTTCCAATGACATTAGCGCCCAAAACAAGCGGATGCAAGATGGTGAAAAGAGCGCCGCGGATATTGAGCGCCATACCCTCGCCTGGATCAAGGCGAATCAGGCTACGTTTGATTCCTGGATTGAAAAGGCCAGGGCAGCCGCCAAAAGGTAGCTCATCTATCCTCTGATCATCGCAGAGTCCTGGCCTGGTGCGTATATCGGGCCAATGCGATAGCACCAGGCCAGGCGGGGAATATTCCACGTGGAATATTCCCCGCTTTCATTTTCACCCTTCTGAAATAGGCGCCATCTTGTCAATCTTGCCAAAGATGTTTGTGGCAGTGTAGCATTTACTGCTGATGGTTCCCCGAATCGGGATGAAAAGGGAATACGGTCCAAAGCCGTAGCTGCCCCCGCAACTGTAAGCGACGAGCCACCGCTCACTACCTGCCACTGGTCAAGTTGTCACGACCGGGAAGGCCGAGCGCACCGCACTGACTCGCAAGCCAGGAGACCTGCCGTCAACTGCGTCACCTACCTTTGAACGGGGTGTTTCGAGGGTGCGGCCAACCGTTGGGGTGACGCCTCGTGCGTTGCTGAGCGTGGAGTCCGCCCAATGGTGACTGTGTTCTCATTGATTCTTATCCGAACGTCTCACCTGCTTGCATTCGGCAAGTGGTTGCTGTGCTATTTACCGGCTACATTTCCTGCGCTTGGCAGACGCTGTTTTGGACGGGTATTCCCTCAACCTAACGGAGTCTGTTGATGTTCCCCTTGTTTCCTGTTTCCAGCTCGGCGCCGGTGCATTCCGGTCTTTCAGCAGTGAATCTTAATCCTCTGTGGATGGCGCATCGGCGCTGGTCATGCTACCTCATTGGCTTGTCCTTGTTTGGTGCCGGTTTTTGCACACCGCTATACGCTTTTGATAACGATTCATCCATCATGCTGGAGGAAATCGTGGTCACTGCCAGCCGGGTCGAAACCAAGCGCGCCGAGACCCCACAGAAAATCGAGGTGATAACCCGCGAGGATATCGAACAAACCCTCGCCAATGACCTGACCGAAGTGCTCAAGAAAACTGCCGGGGTCGATGTCATTCAGTATCCTGGCGTTTTGTCCGGTATCGGTATTCGCGGGTTTCGCCCGGAATTCGGCGGCACCAACAAACACTCGCTGCTATTGATCGATGGCCGACCGGCCGGGACCGAGAACCTGGCCACGGTGCTGCTCGACAATATCGAACGGATCGAGGTGCTCAAAGGGCCGGCGTCGGCGTTATACGGGTCTTCGGCGATGGGTGGGGTGGTCAATATTATTACCCGCCGCTCGCAAGGGCCGATCAGCGGTGAGGCATGGGTCGGCTATGGCAGCTTTGATACCCGTGATCTGGGCGCGCGAGCCGGCGGCGACATCACCGACAACCTCGATTTCGATCTGAGCGCCAGCTATTACAACCAAAACGATGATTTCCGCATGGGTTCGGGCGATATCCGGTCCCACACCAGTTACCGTAAGCACAATGTCAATGGGCGGCTAGGGATCAATATCGCAGGCAGCTGGCGACTCGACGGCAAATTCGATGTCTATCAGGCGCGCGATGTATCATTGCCGGGTGATATTTTTAACGGAGAAACCCGCCAGGGCAGCAAAGATGTGGATCGCGTCGGCGGCGACATCAAACTGAGCAATCAATTCGAACAAAACACCGTATCGCTCACCGCCTTCGTCGCCGAAGAACAGTCCAACTACATCCGCGTTACCTCGCGCAATGAAGCCGATCAACCGTTTTTGCCGTTCAAAAACTTCGAGAGCGAGGTCAACTGGTACGGCCTGCAAGCGCAAAATGACTGGCAGTGGAGCGAAGACCACAATCTGGTGGTCGGCATTGATTACGAGCATGTTGCAGAGGAAAACCGCTCATTTCGCAATACCGGCGAACCCCGCGCCCCGTTCAGCGCCGATTACAAGAAGGATACCTGGGGGTTTTACGCGGAAAACACCTTTCGCTTCAAAAATGGCAATACCGTTATCACGCTCGGTGGCCGATATGACCGTATCAATACGGAAACCCTGGAAACTCCGCTGAAAACCGATTTCACCCCATCCAGCGCCTCCTTCGGTACCTTTAATCCCAGCCTCGGTTTCAAGCAACTGCTGTGGCCGGGCTGGCGGCTCCATGCCACAGCGGGCCGGGCTTTCGTGGCCACCGATGCCAGCCGGTTAACGGGATTCAACGAAAGAACCATCGGCGGACGCCTGCAGATTACCCGGGGCAACCCCGACCTCGACCCCGAACGCAGCTTTACCTGGGACGTGGGCGTTGAGTACGCGGATGAGCGGTGGTTTTTCGATCTGACCTACTTCCGCACCAAAGTGGAAGACCGGATCTCGCGCGCCACGATATCCAGTCCGCCAGCGCCGGACCCGATCATCATTTCCTATATCAATGCCGACTCCGCCCGCATCAATGGCCTGGAATTGGAAGGCAGCTGGCAGATTGCCAAGCCGTGGAGCCTGTTCGCCAACGTCAATTATTTCTTTTCCCGCAGGGAGAAAATCGGCAAACAGGAACGCGACATTCGCAATGTACCGCGTATGACCGTACGCGCCGGGGTCAATTATACCCAAGGTCCCTGGAACGGACGTTTTATGGCTCGTTACCTCGGCAAGCGCACCGATAACGACTGGAATGTGGCGGGCAATCCGATCATCGAATACCCCACCTTCACCATTGCCGATCTCTATCTGCAATACCGCTTCAGCAAGGCGCACAGCCTGTCCCTGGACGTCAACAATATCTTCGACAAGAACTACTTCGAGAAAAGAGGCTTCAACCTGGCCGGCCGTTCCTTTCTGCTGCGTTACCGCTACGCCTTTTGACATAAATTGAGGAGCTTGCGATGTCATCCACCACCTCGACAACACGCACCATCATTGATCAGCCCAACCGGGGCCGCGTGGAAATCTGGCCGTTGCCCACCGACGAAACCGCTCTGTGGAATCTCCTCAAGCCGCTGTTCGAGGAGCACTGGGATCAGATCACCTTTGGCCCGTTACTGCTCGGTGCAGCGTGGGAAGTGCGTGCGCCTAACGCGCCCACGCGCATCACGCTGAATAACGGTTATTTGACGGTTGATTTTGGCGCCTGGCATTTTCATCTCTGCATCGGCGAATTTAGCGGCGCTGAGCCGGAATTGGCCCGGCTGCGGCGCACCGCCCGCGCCAAGTTCTATCGCTCACTGAACAAGCACGATCAGCCGGTTTCCTGGGGATTGCGGCTGTACAACCACGAGGGTACCCAGCAAATGACCGTGCTGTTGCCCAATCCGCTGCTGACCCCTGAACAGAAAATCGCCGATGCCCCGGACTGGTCCCGGCTGGCACTATGGGATCAGCTTCGCAAAACCCATCTCGATCTTGATCCCGATCCAGTGGATCGCAGTGCGCCGGGCTTTCGCCGTGATTGACCTCACCCCCCCGGCGGGCAGTACTGGAAGCGGCGTTCTCGGTACGGTCCTGTCATCATGGAGCTGAGCCGGTGGGTACTCAAGATTGAAGCTCTGTTGCTACTGGGAGCGTTCATTCTGGCGTGGTTGCCGCCGCCGCGTGCGTGGCGCGCGGCGACGCTCACCTGGTGGGCTTCGGCCCTCGCCGGTGGTGTTTACGCCGGCCTGCGTTACTGGATGACGTGGCCGATGACACCGATGTTCGCCAGCGGCGTTCTGTTCGCGCCGCTGCTCGTGCCGCTCGGCGCGCTGGCCCTGCGCCACACCGAGGATCCGGCGTGCACCGTCGTGATTCACCGCGCGTTGATCGGCAGCGGGTTAATCGTGGTCGTGCTGGGCGTCTGCTTTCCCAAGGATTTTTATCTGCCGATCATCAAAACGGCCTCGCCCTACGCACATGGCGTGTTGCTCTTCGGCGCGCTGGGCCGGGCCTGCCTGTTGCTGTGCGCGGCCTGGGGAATCGCGGTGCTGAGCGGTTGCGCCGCTGCGTCGTCGCGCCTGTTTCAGGCGCTGACCTGGGGCTTTGGTTGCTGGACCCTGTCGCTGTTCTCCGGCGAGGTCTGGTCTTATTCCGGCTGGGGCGTGCCGGTGGTCTGGGAAGACCCCTCGACCCTGACGGCCATCGCGACCTGGTTTTTCGGCGTGGGTCTGATTCATCTGTACCTGGTCGGCCTGTTCAGCCCCCGGATACGCGCTGCTCTGGCCGTGCTGGTCGGCGTGCTGGTTCTGACATTCAACGGCGGACCAGACCTGGGGCCGTTCCGCAATCCCTTCACCCTGTAAAGCCGCCATGACCGACCGACCGCTTGAAGTCAGCTTGCCGCAACGGGCGTGGCGCGCGCTGGCGGATATCCGCCTCACTGTCGCTCTTTGCGGGTTGCTGAGCCTCGATCTGGGGCTTGGCTATCTGGCGTTGCGCGACAATTTGGAAATTTTTTCGCCGATGGGCGATGTCGGCCTGCTCGAATGGGCGCAGACCTACGGTGCGGCCAACCCGCGCCACACGGTGTGGTTCTTCGCCATGCTCGGCTTGCTTACGCTCCTGGCGCTCAACACTTTTGCCTGCACTACCCGGCGTGTTGGCAGGATTCTGGCCCATAGCCCCCGGGTCCGCGAGCTGCCGTTCCGCCTCGCACCGCACCTGATGCACTATGCAGTGCTGATCATCCTCGCCGGTTACCTGGGCAGTTATCTGTTCGCGACCAGCGACCCCGGTCGGGCGCTGCGTTTGGGTGAAACCATCACCCTGTCCAACGGTACAACGCTGCGCTTTGATCGTTTCGCGCCAGAGACGGTCCAAGGCCGGCGTATCAAGGGTTTTGAGGGTTTCGTCCTCCGGCCCAACGCGCACATCACGGTGCACTCGGCGGACGGTCAAACCGCCCCGCGCCCGGCCGTTCTCAACTTCAATCAGCCCATCACCGTCAATGGCTATGGCGTCTACCTGGCCGAATTCCGGCCGCGCAAGCCCGGCAACGGCATGGGGCGCAACTACATAAAACTGATTGTTCGCCGTGACCCCACCGCTGCCATTTACCGCTTCGGCATGGCGGTGTTCGTGCTGGGTTTGGTTCTTTACCTGATCGGACGCAGCCGTGGTATACCTTGATGGCTCTGTTCAACATTCATCCTGTCCCCCAGAGGTGGAAGACAATGAAAGATTTATTAAAAAACATACAATTGACAGCAATGCTCGTGCTGGTCGCCATCCTTGGCGGGTGCGACGGGGATGTCGGCGCTACGGACAAGCCATCTTTCATGAATATCGGCGAATTTTCGGTCAACCCCAAGGCAGGCTACACCGAGGTACGCGACGGGGCCGGTCGCAAGCTGGCGCTGATCCCGCGCGGTGGCAAGGCCCCGGCAGGCTTCGCGCCAACACGTGTCATCGAGGTACCGGTGCGCCGCGTTATTGCCTATCGAGCGTTCGAGGCCGGTATCCTGGCCGCACTCGGCGTCCCGGAAACGCTGGTCGGTGTCACCGCTCCGCGTGAGAAATGGGTGCGGGACGACGTGCGGCGCGGCTTCGATGAAGGCCGCATCGCCTACGTCGGGCAAAGCACCAAAATCGATTTTGAGCGGGTCAAGGCCCAGCATCCGGATCTGGTGCTGACCTGGGATCCCTCAATCATTCCAATGATGGACAGCCTCGGCATTCCAGTGGTGGTAACGACCACGCCGGTCGCCACCTGCCTCAACACCCATATGCGCTTCGTTGAATTCATCGCACCCTTTTTCGGCCGCGAGGCGCGCGGCAAAGCCTATTTTGAGCAGGTCGCGGCAGCCTTGCAGGATATTCGCGACCGCACCAAGGGTTTGCCGCCACCCAAGGCAATGTGGGGCGATATTTATGAAAAGTGGGTACTGGTCGAGCCGGGCAACGCCTGGGTCGCCGAACTGATCGGCCTGGCGCAGAGCAATTATCTGTTTGAGGATATTTACGGCACCTCGTGCATCGAGATTTCGGCTGAACGCTTCATCTACAGCGGCAAGGACGCCGACCTCTACTTCACCTACCGCACCCCGAACCAGGGCGCGACGTCGAAGGCGGCGCTGGCGCGGCAAAATCCCTTGATCGCGCGGATTCGGCCGCTCGGCCCGGATGGTCACGTTTACGCGCCGTTGCCGGGCTACTCGCAGTCCTCCGACCAGCTCGATGCGATTCTGCGCGAGATTGCGGCCATTTTGCATCCGACGGCTTTTCCAGGACACCCGATGCGCTTTTTCATCGAGTTGCCGAACACCGATCCGGTCAAACCCGCCGGAGGGGTCTGATCCATGAACGTCTCCGCCCAGGCCCTGTCCGCGCCGCGCGTCGCGCGCCGCGCCAGCCGCCGCGCTGTCGTATTCATGGCGCTGACCGTGCTGCTGGTGGTCTTCCTGCTGCTTAACCTGCGCATCGGCTCGATCGCCTACCCGGTCGAGCAACTGCTTGATGCCCTGTTCCATCCCAGCGCCCGGGATGATGTTGCCTACATCGTTTGGAACATCCGCCTGCCGCGCACCCTGGCGGCGGCGCTTGGCGGCGCTTTCCTGGCGGTGTCCGGCCTGTTGCTTCAGGTGTATTTCCGCAATCCCATCGTCGGACCGTTCATCCTGGGCATTTCTTCCGGCTCGACGGTGATGGTGTCGCTGGTCATGCTCACCAGCATCGGTCTCGGCTTTTCCGGTTTCGCGCCTTACCTCAACACGCTGGCCTCCTGTCTTGGCGCCTATGGCGTCACAGTGATCATCGTCGCCATCGCCGTGCGGGTGCGTAACGGGGTAACGTTGTTGATTACCGGCCTGATGATGGGCTACCTGTGTGGCGCGTTCACCTCGATTCTGACTGCACTGGCCGAAAAAGAAAGCATCAAGGGTTTTGTGCTCTGGCAGATGGGCAGTTTTTCCGGCATGAAATGGCTGGAGATCTGGGTCATGGTAGTCTGCGGCGGGGCACTGCTGGCCGGCGCCTATCTTATGAGCAAACCACTGAACGCGCTGTTGCTCGGCGAGGAATACGCCGCGTCGATGGGTGTCAACATTCGTCGCTGCCGGCTGCTGCTGCTGTTTATGGCCTCGTCGCTGGCCGGCCTGGTTACGGCGATGGCCGGACCAGTGGCCTTCATCGGACTGGCGGTGCCGCACATGGCGCGGTTGAGCCTGGGCACTTCCGATAATCGCATTCTGCTGCCCGCTGCTGGCCTGCTCGGTGCTGTGGTCACCAGCCTGTGCGACTTGATCGCGCGAATGTGGCTGTCCCCGGTCGAATTACCGCTTTCGGCGATTACCGCGTTCTTCGGTGCCCCGATCGTGCTCTATCTGCTGCTGAAGAAAGGCATGAAATCGTGAGCAGCGAACCCGTTTTACGGAGTGCGGGGCTTGCGGTCGGCTACCGTGCGCCGGTTCTGGGTGGCATCGACCTTGAGTTGGAACGCGGCCAGTTCATCGCCTTGCTGGGTCCCAACGGCGCGGGCAAGACCACACTGCTGCGCACGCTATCACGGCACTTGCCACCACTGGCTGGTACTGTCGAGGTGCTCGGCCAGAATTTAACCGCGCTCCCGGCCCTGGCGCTGGCGCGCACCGTCGCGGTATGTCTGACCGACAACGCCAAACCGCCACTGCTTGCGGTCGATGAATTTGTCGCTTTGGGCCGCTACCCCCACACTGGCCTCATGGGTCGCCTGTCGGCGCGCGACACCGAGGTGGTCGAACGGTCGCTGGCCGCCGTGGCCGCCGGCGAGCTGGCCGGTCGTCTGGTCGAACAGCTAAGCGACGGTGAGCGGCAAAAAGTCGTGCTGGCCCGCGCCCTGGCCCAGGAGCCGAAGCTGATGCTGCTCGACGAACCGACCGCACATCTGGACCTGAAACACCGCATCGAAGTCATGAGCATCCTGCGCGCCCAATGCCGCTCTCAAGGTTTGACGGTATTGGCCGCTCTGCATGATATCGACCTCGCCGCCAAGGTTTCCGACCGGGTGTTGCTGGTGCGCGACGGCAGCATCCGCGATGACGGTCTGCCGGAAACGGTACTGACCGGCGATAAGGTCGCCGCCCTCTACGACTTCGACACCGCCGGCTTCAACCGCCAACTGGGCGGCATTGAGTTTCGCGGTGATGGTCGCGCCGGCACGATCTTCGTCATCGCCGGGCGCGGCCGTGCGGCGGCGTTGTTTCGCCTGTTGAGCAAGAAAGGGTTGGCCATTACCGCCGGAGTGCTCGACGACGGCGATCTTGATGCTTGCGTGGGCGAGGCGATTGGTGCGCGGGTCTTTCTGCGTCCTGCCGCACCGGGGGATGCCGGATCGGTTCTGGACGCAGCACTGGCCGCCTGCACCGAATGCGATTGCATCATTGACAGCGGCCCGGCGGGTGTCGAGGCTGACGCGTTGCGGGAGCGAGCCGCCACCAGTGGCCGGCCCTTCCTGCGCCTGACCGAGCGGCGCGCCGGTTCCGATATGCCGGTGGGCATCACGGAGCATAGCTACGCCACGCTCACCGAACTTTCCGGGGCTATCGACCGTTTGCCGTTTTTCCAGCCGCAAGCTGCACCATGAGCATTCAACGTGGCACTGGCGATCATCATTTGGCCAACAGGAATATCGAACCTTCCCGTTGCCCGCTGTGCGGGCAACCCAACCACTGCGGAATCGCGGCGGGCCAATCCACATGCTGGTGCTTTGAGACACCGATACCCGCCGAGGCGCTCGAAAAAGTTCCGCCCGAAGCGCAAGGCATCGCCTGTCTTTGTAAGGCGTGTGCGATCGGGCGACGCAATCACGGGGAAACGCTGGAACGCTTTCAGGCGTTGCTTAATCAGCATTCTCGATAAAAAAACGTCATCCCGGCAAACGCCGGGGCAGGCACTTTTAAAAAACCACTCACCAGAGAGATTACATCATCATGGCTCACATCGAACATTCAGATCTTCTGCGCGATAATCTGCTTGCACATCACAAGCGCATCGAGGCGTTGCTCGACCGCCTCGAACACGGGCTGCCCTGCGTTGAGTTACTCAACGCGGTACACGACTGCCACCGCGAACTCGGCCAGATCCGTACCAGATTGCTCGTTGATCACCTCAATCATCACCTCGCCGAGGAAGAAGACCGAAGCCAGCGCGACCAGGCGGCGCGCGAAATCGTGGCTCTGCTTCTCGACAACCCCTGATATTCAGCACCCCGATCCGCATTAAGGAATGCTCCGATGATTCAGGCTTCTCCCTCCGACCCTGCCGTGCTGCTGATCGATCCTGGGTTGGTGACAGCCGCATGCGCCGCCTGAACGGTATCCGGCCGGCTGGTCCGGCAATCGCGGCTGTTGATGACCCGGAGCCCGGCTTATCTGGTCGCCTTCGCCGGATTTCAAGCGATGATATCAGAGACCTCCCCCTCATGGGCACGATTACCCCGATTCCAGTACTTGCGCTCAGGTTTGTTGCACTGTAACATCGAAAATTGACGGTTTCCCCAAACGGGATGAAAAGGGAACACGGTAAATGCTCTCTTCAACAGCGAAGATAACATGTAAGCCGTGGCTGCCCCCGCAACTGTAAGCGACGAGCTGATGCTCACCATACGCCACTGGTTTTAATCAACTGGGAAGGCCGGGCATACGGTGCTGATCCGCGAGCCAGGAGACCTGCCGTCATCGCGTCACCTACCTTTGAACGGGGTTTTTCGAGGGTGCGGCCTGCCGTTTTGGTGATGCCTTGTACGTTGCCGGGCGTGCAGGATTCGCTGAAGGGTAGCCTTAGCCTTCCGCTTCTCCCTCCATGGCCGACGGTTCTATCTGGCGCTGCTTGTCGGTTATAGCGCGCTGATTTCGCCGGTTTCCATGCGCCTGGCAGACGTTGTTTCGACTTGTGTTGGCACAGTGTAACGGAGTCTGTTCGTGTTTCGGCGTTTGGTTCTGGTGCTGTCGGCTATCTGGCCCCGGATTCCAATCAATACCGATTCCATCCGTCGCGTGCGAACCCATAAAAACATGAGAGACGGGGGAGCGCATCATGCCATTAAAACGCCTTGCCTTATCGCTGTTGTCGATAAGCAGCCTTTCAGCCTTTGGACAAGGCTCTCAGGATGTGCAGGTCATGGATGCGCTGGTGGTCACGGGAACCCGTATCGAAGAGCGGATAATCGATATGCCTGTCACGACTCAAGTGATTACTTCTGAACAACTCGAATTGTCGGGCGTGACCACTGTGGGTGATCTGATCGGCAAATACGTAACCGGGCATTATCACAAATACAATGGATTGCTGAGTCCGGTTGGATTGCGCGGTTTTCGCACCGAATCGCATGGAGACGATGTCAAGGGACACATTTTGATCCTGATTGATGGCCATCGGACTGGCACGGGCAATGCTGCCAAGCTCAATCCTGACCGGATCGAGCGGGTCGAAATCGTCAAAGGCCCGGCATCCGCACTGTACGGTTCGGCGGCTATGGGCGGCGTCATTAATCTAATCACCAAAAAGGGTGACGGCGATTTAGGCGGGACGATCAGCATCGATGTGGGCAATTTCGACTATCGCAAGGGCGAAGTGAGCGGTGGCGGCACTATTAACGATCAATGGCAATTTCATATCACCGCTTCCTATGAAGATGTCAACGATTACGATGATCCGAAATTTGGCACAGTCTACAATACCGGTGAAACCAAGAAAAACATTGGCGGCAATCTGGTTTACACCATTAACGCTGATCACGGGTTGCGATTTGGGGGTAACCTTGCCGATCTGACCGGTTATTACCCGTCGTGGTTAAACCGCGAAACCTACGGCGAATACGACCCGGCCGCCGGCCAGAATTACGATAAAAGCAATCGTTACATCGACCTGGAATACAACGGTAATTTTCTTGACGGTGCAGTTCACTGGCGCGGCCTGGTTTATTACCTCTGGGATCGCAATCATTGGAACTACGGCCCCAATAATGATCCATCGGCTGAACAGTCCAAATATACCGACACCACCCTGGGAACCGATAACCAGTTTGTCTGGAAGGTCAATTCGTGGAACAAATTGTTGTTCGGCTTTAATCTCGAATACCTGGAAAAAGAGTCCGAGGGTGTTAGCGGAGGCCAGCCGGCTGCTCCCTATACCCCCGGCATGGAATACAACACCCAGGCACTGTTTATTGAGGAGACTGCTGATTTCCTCGACAGCCGTGTTAACCTCATTGTAGCGGGTCGTTACGACCGTTTCGATGTCGCCACGCTGCGACCAAAAACGGGCAATTTCCCGGATTTTAATGAAAAAAATGAGGTGTATGATCATTTTTCTCCCAAACTCGGAATTGGGATCAAGTTTATGGATGAACTCTTGCGTGTGCGAGCGAATGTAAGCGAAGGTTTTAAAACCCCGTCAGCCGATCAGCTTTCGGCGGACTACGTGAATTCTACAACGGGCATTCATTATGTGGGTAACCCGGACCTGAAACCGGAAACCAGCCTGACTTATGACATCGGTTTCGATATTTTCCATGGCCCTTTTACTTTCAAGGCCAGCTATTTCCATACGGATTTTGAAGACAAAATCGTTCGGGTCAATACAACCCTTGATGACCAAAGAGTCGTCACCTACGACAATCACGGCGATGCGGAAATTGCGGGCTTCGATCTTAGCCTGGAATATCGAATGGGCCGGCTGTTTGATTCACCGTTGTACTCGGCACTGTGGGCGAATGCCACGTTCAACACGACCAAGAAGGACAAGGAGACGGGCAAAGACCTGCTCTGGATTTCCGATTACGAACTGAAAGCCGGTTTGATAATGGATTACGAGCGCTTCAGCAGTCAGTTGAACTACGTGCTGGTCGGCCCCCAGATGATTACCAACTACGATACTTACCAGGACATGGAGAAAGACAGCTTCAGTTTCTGGGATTTGACCGGGCGTTATCAATTTGCCAAAAACTGGGAAGTCCGGGTGAGCATTTTGAACGTGTTTGATCAAAATGTGGAATGGGTGCGCGGCTATCTCATGCCGGAGCGCAACTACCGCCTGGGCGTTTCCTACAACTTCTGAATCCGTTTTACCAAGGTACGAAAGTTTTTGGAATGGTCTTCGCGCTGGATGCACTACCAGGTTGCGGAACACCTGGAGACCATTCCGCTTTTTACCGAGACCCAGCGAGCGAGACTAAAACCATTATAAGGTGCACTATGAGAGTTAGCAGTTTGATTTCTATTTTGCAGCGGGCGCAAATCGAGCACGGCAATCTTGAAATCGGCTTTTACGACCGCGAGAACTGCCTTTGCCGTGTGGTCAGAAGCGTCAACATCCGCCATCACTGGTCCTCTGAGGATGATGAACAACTAGGAGATAAATTCGTAGCGTTGCTGGAAGAGCAGCCCTCCTCCGATTATTCGTGACGTTGCCGATGAAGGGATTCAGCCGCACTCACCTGCTTCCCGCCTGTGTGTTAATGGGCGCAGTTTTTCTGGTTTTATACGATTTGGTGGCGTGAACCGCGCACGCGTCGGAGGCAATCAGGTGCCGGGTAAGCGTAATCAGCGCACTCTGGGGGGTACTGCATCCTCTGGCTGTTGCAGCGGCGCTTGCGGTCCGCCGTTGCCCATCGATGCCCGATGGCTTCGGCCTCACCCGCGTGATGGGAATTTGGAATGCTGCTCGACGAGACCGATCACTATACATTACACCGATGGAGTCGTTTTCTGGCGGCCACCTTCAAGCGACCCCATCGGGTGCTAAGCACCTGCCGGGTCAACGGCGGGCTGCGCGAGGACCTGACCCACATCGCCAATCACCAAAGCTGTGAGGGTATCGGCCATGCTGCCCACTGCCACTCGGCCATGCGCTCGACGCCGGACGCCGCCCATGCTGCCGCCTGCGCCGAAGCCGGGCTGCCGCCTGCTGCCACTGCGCTGATGAGCACCGCCGCCAACATGCAATGTGCAGTGGTGACCCGCGAGATTTACGCGGATCTGACCGTACAGATTGTTGCGACCGCCGGTGTGCTGGGTAACGCCACCCGCGCCGGCGATCCGGCCGGCTGGCACGAACAGCCCGGTGGCAGCGTGCGGGTGGAGCGACCTGCGGCTGATGTGCCGCCTTCCGAAGCCGGGGCCGGCACCATCGTGACCCTGGCGTTTATCAACCAGCCCTGTACGCCGGCCTGTCTGGTCAAGGCGGCGACGATGGTGACCGAAGCCAAGAGTGCGGCGCTGCTCGATTTGCGGATGCCCAGCCTGCAATCACCGGAGCTGGCCACCGGCACCGGTACCGATCAACTGGCTATCGCCGCGCCCCTGGAAAACGTCGAATCTTGGGCACGACATTGGGCCGGCAGCCACAACACCCTCGGCGAACTGCTCGGTCGCGCGACCCATGAGGCTGTGACCCGCTGTCTGTTGTTACAGAATGGATTGTGTCCCGAATTGCGGCGTACGGTCTGCAGTGCGCTGGGCCGTTACGGCTGCGACGAGGCCGCGTTGTGCGCTTGCGCCGAAATGGAACTTGAACAGGATCAAGCCCATCTGTTCACCGCCAACCTGCTGGCGCTCATTCACGATCCGCAAAGCGCCGCCGTTGCTTATTGTCTGGCAGAAAGCATGGATTTGGCGCGAGTCGGTATCTTGCACCCGGAAGTCGCGCGGGAAGCGATCCTTAATCAAGCGGCACTGTTGGCGGCAACGGTCGCTGTGCAACCACAACGCTTCGCCGAGTTCCGCACGGCGTTGGCTGCACGGCCAGAGGTCGAACCGGCCGCGCTAGCCGCCCTGGCGATGGTGCAAGGATTCGCGCACAAATGGAGTTAATTGCCCACCTCACGCTGATTCTGGCTGCCTGCCTGCTCGATGTGGCCTTCGGTGATCCCGTCTACCCTTGGCATCCGGTTCGGGTGTTGGGCGCCTGGAGTCTGTGGTGGGAGCGGCGTCTATTCGCCGTCGGTCTGAACGGTTATTGGGGCGGGATTTTGCACTGGCTGCTGGTGGTCGGCGGCGCGCTGGCGGTCTGGTGGAGCATACGTCAGGGTCTCGGCCTGATTCATCCGGGAGTCGCCTGGCTCTGGGACGTGTTCCTGGCTTACAGCCTGCTCTGCCTGGGTGACTTGTTGACACACGGCCGGTGGGTACTCGATGTCCTGGACGATTTGCCGACCGCCCGTCAACGATTGAGCATGCTGGTCGGTCGGGATACACACCACTTGCCGCGCGATGGCATTGTGCGTGCGACCATTGAAAGCCTGGCGGAGAATCTCACCGATGGCGTGCTGACACCGTTGTGGGCATTGTGTCTGTTCGGTTTACCGGGTCTGATCGTGGTCAAGGCGATATCCAGTCTTGATTCGATGGTTGGCTACAAAAACGACCACTATCGGCGTTTCGGCTGGAGCGCGGCATGTTCGGATGACGGGGTTCACTGGCTACCGGCGCGGTTGTCCGTACCCTTGATTGCGGCGGCGGCGGCGCTGCTGCGCTTATATCCTCGCCTGGTTTGGCCCGCCGCGCGGCGTTATCACGCCCTGCTGGAGAGTCCCAATTCGGGCTGGAGCGAGGCCGCTTTTGCCGGTGCTCTGCGAGTACGGTTGATTGGGCCGATCCGCTACGATGGGGTACAGGTTACTGAGGCGTTTATGGGTGACCCTGACTGGCCGGCCGACCTTGATGGCGCTGATTTGCGCCGGGCGTTGCGGCTGGTTCTGGTCTGCGGCTGGCTGGCGCTGGCTATCGGTTTGGCGCTCGCACCATTGCACATGGCAATGCCATGGTGAAGCACAATCACCATGGCAGGCCCTGACCTTCTTCAACTTTGCTTTTTTAATCGGCGGTGTTAGTGATGCGACCGGTGAATGACGTTTCTGCTACACCTGTGCTGGACACTATCGAGGCGATCAACGCCTTAGGTATTTATACGACCGTTGTCAGACGACGATCGGATATGCCAGCCAGGATCACGGAAAAAACCAGAGCCACACGGGTTTGTTCGCTCCCGGCGCTTTTCTGGCTAAGCTACGCCGAAATGTATCAGCCACCAGAGGGTCTTTATGCCGAACTCCTGCAGGCGTTGATGACGCGCAGCGGCATCGCCAGTCGGCGTTTCGCCGCCGCTTCCTTTCTACTGCGTTATGGCTGGTCGGCAGGAGTGATGATTGCGCCCCTGCTGATGGACAAGCCGATACCCTGGTACGCCACTGAAGAAGCTGATTTGTGTTTTGCAGACAATACCCTGTTCCAGGCCATTTGCCTGAACAGCGATGGATTCATCGTTAGTGAGAATCAAGATTTCAGCACCCATCCACAGTGTGTTTTGTGCTACGCCGATCAAAGCACGGCGATCCGTTTGGTGGCGGATCAGCTTGTGGACCATGCGCAACCCGTGGTTGAAGTCCTGCATCGATGGTCGGGGTTTTCCCGAAAGGCCCTGTGGTCCATGGTCAGTTCGTCCTGGGTCGGGCAGATCCTCAACATCAGCAAGCAGTTGCATCTGCCCGAAGACCGGTTAAGGCATTATCTGACCCTGTTCTATAACCAATGGCAACCGCTGGCCGATTCGCTACCGCATTGGTACTTCATCAGCGATCAGGGGAATAACCATTATTTCCATATTCGTGCCAGTTGTTGTTTGTATTTTAAAGGCAAGAGTCGCCATTTTTGTGCCAGCTGCCCCATGATCGGAGAAGAAGAGCGAATCGAGCGCAACCGGCGATGGGTTCAAAAATACGGCTAAGCGCCCGATCAATCATCTTTAATCTGGGCCTTATAATCTCCTTTATCATCGCAAGGCATTGGCCTGGCATGGATATAGCGGAACCAGTTAAATCTGATTAACTGATTCCGCTATATCCATCTGTTTTAACGTGCAAACACTATAAATGTCGATATTGCCAGCTTCGGATATCAGGGTCGCAATGCTGACGCACATCGATCCTGGTTCGAAAGTAGCAGAATGCCTGGCGACGAGTGGGTGACACGATGACTGCAACTGCAGCGGCTGGTGTGACCGATGCCGGTCCATAGATACCCGGTGCCAGAGAGGTATCAAAGCACACGCAGTTGTGGCGACCGCAGATTCTGCAAACAACAATCGGGGTATAAGACATGCTTATCCATTTTAGCGAGCACCCAACGCCCCTGTTTATTGTCAACTTTTTTAATTCTGCTACATATCGCCATCTTTATTTTTTCTGCGAGATTAAGGTTGCAAACCGCAAGGCAATCGGGTTGCCATCAGCATCGACGCGATGCAAATGCCCAACATCTTCGTTGTATTTGACGATATCCCAGTCGCAGTAGTAGTCTTTCAATTGATTCGATGTAAAACCAAAGGCAAATGGTAATTGGTGCGCTGACATCGGATAATCATCACTGTCCATAGCACAAACAATTAAGTTATAACCACCTGATTTTGTGCACGCCTGCATGTTTTTGACAATGGATGGGATTTTATCACCTTGCAAAAACATCAAGATAACAGTAGCAACGATAAGGTCGTATTCGCCTGTGATATTTGCTTGGTGCGCATCATAAATGCTGGCGTGAATAGATGATAAACCTTCTGTAGCGATAATACCGTTAAGCGTTTCAATAGCAGTAGAGTTAATATCCAATGCAGCCACATCGAAACCAGAACGGTTTAAATATAATGCATTACGGCCACTTCCACAGCCTAAATCCAGCGCCTTGCCCGACTGGATGTATTGAGTAACTTCCAGAACTTCTGAGTGCGTCGCCGGCAGCTTGTATTTTTTTTGATAATAATCATCGGGCTGACAATAAAATGTTAGCTGACAGCGAAGGTCCTCGGTGAGTGGTTCGACTTTATGCCACGCTTGCGGTTCGACAAAGGGAATGTCGCTGTCTTTGTTGAAAATGAAGGTATCCAAGATGTTTTCGTCTTCATCAAGGGCATAATATTTCAGCTCACCTGAATAAACCGCCAGCTTCGCCCACGTACCAATTTTGGTATTATGCTTGTGCTGAAACGCTTTGGGCAGTGATTTAAAATCCCATTCGGGCATGGTTTTGTAGGCAATTAAATTTTCAGTACTCATACTCTTTTCTTTTTTATTGGGTTTGAAAGCGTATAAACTCTTGCTCTTGATGTTTAATATCGTAGGCTTTTTTGACGTCATCCACTAACTGAATCGACAATGAAATCTCGGGCGATCCGTCCGTGTACTCGTAAAACATGACGAGGTAGTTGCCATCAACTTGTCCGACCCAGCGTCGCTCGCCTAAATGGTGGGTGATTTTATGGTAGGTTTTTCCTTGCCACTGCGCCTGTTCGTCGCTCAGTGTGAGTATTTGTCGGGGTATCTCTTGACTGATAAACGTACCTGAAAATGGCAACACGTCACTGGATTCGGTAACACCTTCGCGCGTATAGACATTCCAGCCGTGGTCAGCGGTAGTATCGTCTGCTGGGCGCTGTAAGGCGATGGCTTCAGCTAATCCTTGTTTGCACTTGCGCTTGTAAAGGGTGATTTTATTGGCACTGATGTCTTTGAAAAATATCGCGTAAAAAATGCCTTCTGATGTTTTCCCTATCCATTTTTTAATGGTGTCATCATAGGATAATTGTTGCATACGATAGTCGGTGCTGTAGATTTTGCCGCGCATTTGATAGTCGATATGTGTGGGTGTGAAAGTGTGGGTAGAAACTTGCTTTACAGGCCCTAGAAAAAACGTCCAGTGAAACGTACCATTTAACGGAAACTCGTCATGCTTCAGTTGCGTAGCATAGTGCGATGTTGTGCCGCCAGAATTTTTGACGACGTTTTTTTGTGCATAGCCATAATAGGTTGTGAACAACCCAAAGATAGCGAGTAAAGCAGCGATAGTTTTTGTAGCTTTCATGGCGGTCTCCACAAATTAATTAATACACGTCTTGATGATAACCCACATTTCGAGGGCTCATAGGTATTTTTAGATATGTTGATGATATTATTGATAAAGTATTTGCTCTAAAGAACACGCAATTTTGTAACCCTAATATCAACAGCCTTTCCAGAATCACAAAACTGTGCATATTTCTCTGCTCAAAAGATTGAATCTAGAGCCACTGCATATAAACATTCGGGATTGGTACACTCATGTTAAAGTGTTGGCTCGCTTCTTCGAGGGTTAACCCTTTCTTCGCCCTTATCTCAAATACTTTACGGCAGAAACCCGGTGAATAACCCATACCTGATAATTAGGTCCTCATATATTAGGCCAGGTTATTTTGCTTTTTTTATAGCTATCAAAAAACACGGCTTGGTCTTTCTCCGAGAGTCGCCAGACCAGGGTTTTATCGCAGTATGCGTCTTTAGCCGTTCCTGTAGCCGTTTAACCAGCCAGCTATTGCTCCGGGGCCACGTGAGTGAGTAAGCACATCATTCACATCGGCGCTTTGGGCGAGAACATCGCGGCAGGTAAGAATGAATCCCCATCCACACGGATGTTTGGTCGTAGCGACAACCATAAGCATTACGGCAAGTATAATTGACATACCAATGCAGAGGCTTGGAATTCAGCCCTTGTTGGAGTACATCACCACAATTGCCAAGCATGAACTGAATGGTAAAAAAGCCTTTTTGGATATTGGATACCGTGATGGGAAAGTTATAGCAGAGATAGCTCAACTTTTGATAGATAGCACTATCATTTAGTGTAGACAGATCAAAAAAATGGTGCAGCTTGAGAAAAAACTTTCCACCAACAAGCCAGCCAGTGCCAACAATGATCAGACAATCGAACTCAAAAAGATAGCATCACCTTTGAGGCTTGTTGGTTATACCGACTCAGAGACAGGCAAAAGATACCAGTTTCCCGCCAATACCGAACACCTGAATGCTCAAACTATCGCTGATTTATATAAGGAATACTGGCAGATCAAACAATTCTTCAGATGGATAAAGCAGAACCTGAAAATCAAGGCGCTCAGATATTTTTTCAAGGTTGCCCTGATGCTACCAAATTACAGGCTGCACACGTTATGCAGCCTGTATTCTGTCATAAGCAACAGGAAATAATATATATTTGGTATTTCACCCTTAATCGAGAATATTGAAAGTCAATCGGGAAACCCAGAGATAATTATCAGCTTTTTTCTTGTCAGGGAATGGCGCTTCGACTTCTACATACGCATTCCAGAAACCTGCTTTGAGCGGGATAATATTGATAATGCCATTGAGATCAGTTCTGCCATAAAAGGCCTTGTATCCATTAGTAGTAGTATCTCCCTCTTTGATTTTATCGACAAAATTTTCTGGAACGGCCTTGACTTCGACGGTCTTGGCTGGCTTGCCATCCACAAGAACCTGAACAGGGAATCTTTGGCCAACTTTTACTGTTGCCGGGTTGACCTGGGGAACCATTTCCAAGTGTTGTCCCACTGGTGTGCTGATAACAGTGGTTGAATCTGCTCCGTCAATATTCAGCACAAGTTTGGCAAACATGGAGACATTTTCAGCATGGGTTGCTTCTGTGTTCGTCAATTCCTTGTATTTTGGACGATCCGCCTGCTTCCAGCCTTCTGCCCCTTTGGCCCAAAAAGTAGGTTTATAGGTGCCGAGCACAAGATAGTCACCTTTTTCTAGATTCTCTTTGATTTCATACTGATAGTTCTCCTTTCCCTTCTGCTGCATATCTTTGATGCCTTGGGCAGTGACCACCTGTAAGGGCGAAAAAAGATGCAGCCTATCATCGGCAATGGGTTTTAGATCGGGGAAATTATGACCATATCCAATGCCAGCATACAGGGTGCCGTTTTTATACGTTGCCTCGGAAACAAAAAAGTCATGGGCAGATACCATCAGGGGAGACAGAGAAAAAAGAATTGTAATGAGAAGAAAAGACGCGTGTGAGATTTTTTTCATGGTAACCCTTCCTGTAAAAAAGTAGATAAAAACCAGCTTGGATTAACAATGAACATTATCCCCTTTTTTTTATATATATCAATAAATTTTTATAAGGGATTAAATCCATGGATCATAAATGTACTCGTATTGCATGAGCGGAGGCAAGTCTTGCAATCACGCTTTTTCTATTTTCGTGTCAGCCAAACCAAGGTAAGGCCTTATCCCCACCTTTACATGAGCTATCAACATTCAGCATAAAAAACCTGCCACCCTTTCAGCGTGGATTACATAATAGTAGCTTTCCACTCAGAGCGGCCGCATATAAACTTGCGCAAAAGAAACATGATTCTAAAGATACTTAATTAGCCGCTGTTTTCATGTTTTCAGTCGAGGGAAATTTGATGCAACCTGCTTGATCATTTTGCCGCCCCTGAAGACCCGCGAATAGTGCGCAACAAACGCCACGCGCTGCTGGATATTCTGGTTCTGGTGGTCAGCGCGGTCTGCAGCAATGCGAAAGGCTGGGAAGCGATAGTAAGGCTTTGGCCATGCCAAGCTGGATTGGTTGCGCTAGTTTGTGCCGTTGGCAAATGGGGTGCCTTCCCACGGCTATATGTTGAGTAAGATCATGCAGTTGGCGCGTATTGGTCTGCAAGCCGGTAAAACATTGTAACCCTAATCAGTTAGGCGTTGGTATTTCACAATACACAGCAACTTCACCAGATTTGCTGCACCAGGCAAATTATCCGATGCTCCTGGAAATACTGACATCAAGATATACCACCTGCGTAAAATCAAGGGATATTTATGCGGGCCGATCAGGGGGATAAGCTATTTTCGAAGCCCTGCTTTGAACTGGTGCATAATAAGCATTTTTCGGCTGCGATGACCCACGACAGCTTGAATCGACAGAAAAATCCTTTATTATCACACGAGCATATTGCTTTGTGTATGCACAAATAATGTGTTTTTTAAGCCGTTTGTCGCAGTATAATAGAGCAAACACTATAACTTGTTTCAAGTTATAGTGTTTGCTCGTTAAAACAAATGGATATAGCGACACCAATTAAATCTGATTAATTGGTGTCGCTATATTGTGATTTTTAATGGGTATTAAAAATGCCAGAGCTTTATTTCTGAGCCTTAATACCGATTACTTGTTAAATATATTCAAGGGCTTAGTCTTGTTATATCTATTTTGGCTGTGGTCATGTTGCTTTGGGCTGTGGTTGCTACTATCAGGTTATTTTGATGTACCGCTGCTCCTGGTTTTTGGCGTGCTTTCCTGTGTACTGGTTGTTTTTATCGCTTGGCGTGTCGAAGTGATTGATCCTGAGCAGCAGCCATTTGGTCTAAGGTTTTGCCTGGGTATTTTTTTCTACTGGCCTTGGCTGATGGTGCAGATTGTGCTGGCTAATATAGATGTGGCTAGGCGGATTATTAATCCTGAACTGCCGATTAGCCCTACGATGATCACTTTAAAGCCAACGCAATATAGTGATTTAGGCCGAGTAATTTACGCGAACTCCATTACTTTGACACCTGGTACGGTAACAACGGCAGTGAATGATGATGTTATTCAAGTTCATGCGCTTAATCGTGAAGCAGCCCAGGCTTTGGAGGAAGGTGATATGGATCGACGTGTTGCCACTCTGGAAAGGCAGAGGCGCTAATGTTTATTGCCATTACGCTGGGTGTTCTGGTCTGTATGCTGATGGTCATGGCGCGTGCGCTATTAGGACCGACAATATATGACCGTATTCTGGCTGTTAATACCTTTGGTACGAATACGGTATTGATTATTGCCTTATTGGGGTTCATTAGTGGGCGACCCGATTTCCTGGATATTGCCCTTGTTTACGCACTCATTAATTTTATCAGCACTATTACTGTATTAAAGTTTATTCATTTTGGTGATATGGGCTGGCCACGTAACACGATAGATGAACCGGATGATCTTTGAATGAATGTATTCGTTGAGTTATTAAGTTGGTTGGCGCTGTTAGGTGGGCTTTTTTTTGCTGTTGTTGGCAGTATCGGTTTGTTGCGTCTACCGGATTTTTATACCCGACTGCACGCATCAGGTATGATTGATACTTTGGGTATGAGCCTGATTCTTCTAGGGCTGATGTTAAAAGCAGGCTGGACGCTGATTACCGCTAAGCTTGCCTTAATCTGCTTATTTATTTTAATAACCAGCCCCACAGCAACACATGCACTGGTTAGGGCAGCGCTGCATGACCCGGCAAATCCGCAGCCGCTACTGGATGACAATGGAGGAACGCCGCCATCGAGGTCCTAGTCGATTTCTTTTTATTGAGCCTTTTAGTGATTACTGCGCTGGCAATTATCCGGTTGCGTGACCTGTTTGCAGTGGTTATGTTGTCCAGTATCTATAGCTTAGTGTCCGCCAGCTTGTTTGTGGTACTGGATGCCGTGGATGTGGCTTTTACTGAAGCAGCAGTGGGGGCAGGTATTTCCACGACGTTTATGTTGGGTACGCTGGCACTTACTACTAAAAAAGAAAAGGTACACGTTGTTGCAGGTAGACATTTTTTACCTTTGGTCGTCGTTTTTGTGACGGGTATAGCGCTAATTTATGGTACCTATGATATTCCACATTATGGTGGAGCTGACAATCCAATTCACCATTATGTTGCACCACGCTATATTGAAAAATCGCCTGACGAGATTGGTATACCTAATATCGTGACTTCAGTATTAGCCAGTTACCGTGGTTACGATACGCTCGGTGAGGTTACTGTCGTTTTTACAGCAGCTATTGGTGTGTTAGTGCTTATTGGTGGCGCACTTCGTTCTCGGCGGCGACCACGTGAGGACCATTCTAAATGAGGCGTTATTCTGTTTTACGTCTGGTCACTAAATCACTGCTGCCGATAATATTGCTTTTAGGTCTGTATGTGCAATTTCATGGTGACTATGGGCCAGGTGGTGGCTTTCAGGCAGGTGTGCTTTTTGCCTCTGGCTTTATTCTCTATACATTGGTTTTCGGTATAGATGATGCCCAGCGGCTTATGCCAATGTGGTTATTGCAAATTGGTATTTCTTTGGGGGTACTGATTTTTGCGGGTGTGGGAGTAGCAGGGATATTGCTCGGTGGTAATTTTCTGGAGTATGGTGTATTGGATCACCATGATCCGGTGCATGGCCAGCACCTGGGAATATTATTGGTAGAGCTAGGTGTGGGCATAACGGTATCAGCAGTAATGATCGCCATTTTTTACGCTTTTGCTGGCAGGGGGCGTTAGTGCAAGTTCTAGGTTTGTATAATTACTGGATCTTCGTTGTCCTGATGATGTGTGGTTTTTATGTGGTCATTTCTCAGGGTAATCTGGTTAAAAAACTGGTGGGTTTGAATATCTTTCAAACTTCCGTTTTTATTTTGTATATCAGTATGAGCAAAATTATCGGTGGTACTGCACCCATCCTGGCTGAGAATGTAACCGTTTACAGCAATCCCTTGCCGCATGTGCTGATTCTTACCGCTATTGTAGTTGGTGTAGCAACGACATCATTGGGATTGTCTTTAGTAGTGCGTATCAACGAGGCGTATGGCACTATTGAGGAAGATGAGATCCACGCCCAGAGTGAAGAAGAAGCCCTGTGATTTCCCAACATTTGCCAGCGCTACAAGTCATTATCCCTCTCATCACGGCTCCTTTATGTGCATTATTACCTCGCGGTCGTCTTGCTTGGGGCCTGGCACTGACAGCTTGTGGGTTGTCATGGTTGATAGCGGTATTGTTGCTGAAACGCGTATTAGCTGAAGGTGTTATTTCGTATGCGATGGGGGGTTGGGTAGCACCTTGGGGTATTGAATACCGAGTCGATATCATTAGTGCCTATGTGCTGTTGATTGTAGCGACCATCGGATTGATGGTGATGGTATTTGCCCGGCTGGTTGTCGAGCACCGCATCTGTCTTCCTGAGTATAAACAGCCTTGGTTTTACACCAGTTATTTACTGTGTTTGACCGGCTTGTTAGGCATGGTAATTACAGGCGACGCTTTCAATATTTTTGTTTTTCTGGAAATATCATCACTGTCCAGTTACGTACTTATCAGTACCGGTCGTGATCGGCGGGCGCTTACAGCAGCTTATCAATATCTGATCATGGGTACGATTGGAGCGACTTTTATCCTGATCGGTATTGGGTTGATGTATGTCATGACAGGCACGCTGAATATTGCAGATTTGGCAGTACGTCTCCCCAAAGTGCTGGATACTCGCACGGTACATGCCGCTTTTGCGTTTCTAACGATTGGCATTAGTCTTAAGCTAGCGCTATTCCCTTTACATCTATGGTTACCGAATGCCTATGCTTATGGCCCTTCGGTGGTCACGGCTTTTATTGCCGCAACCTCCACCAAAGTAGCTGTTTATGTAATGCTGCGATTTTTTTTTACTGTATTCGGTGTGCAATTTTCTTTCGGGACCATGAATCTGGATATGGTGTTGCTACCGTTGGCATTACTGGGAATTACCAGTGCCTCACTGGTCGCGATTTTTCAGGATAATGCCAAGCGGATGTTGGCCTATTCCAGTGTGGCTCAAATTGCTTACATGATTTTGGGAATTAGCCTGGTTTCAGTGTTGGGTCTAACGGCAAGTATTACACACTTGTTTAACCATGCGCTGATGAAAGGGGGATTGTTTATGGCGTTGGGCTGTGTGTCATTTCGGGTTGGAACAACCAAAATAGATCGCATGGTGGGGATTGGTCGCGCTATGCCATGGACGATGGCAGCTTTTGTGATTAGTGGTTTAAGTTTAATCGGTGTCCCTTTAACGGCAGGCTTTGTGAGTAAATGGTATCTTGTGTTGGGCATACTGGAACGAGGTTGGTGGCCTGTCGCAATACTTGTATTAATCACTTCATTGATGGCAGTTATTTATATCTGGCGGGTTGTGGAAATGGCTTATTTTCGAACGATGCCAGAAGGTCAAACGATTCGTGAGGCACCCTTGGCATTGTTAATTCCTACCTGGATACTGGCGTTAGCAAACATTTATTTTGGTATTGAAACTTCATTGAATGTGGGCATGGCACGCTATGCCGCTGAAAGTTTGTTGGGGGTCGTGCCATGATTGTGTCTTGTTTTTGGTTTGGTCATTGGGTTGGGCCAAAAAGCCTTGTAATTCAGCATTTGGCCTGAAGCACTATTTTGAAACCTACAATATTTCTAGAAACTACGCCATGAGTTCTGAAGCGGCCATACAATTGGCGCTGTTTATTCCATTATTGGCGGGCGCTTTCATTGCTGCAAATCGGGATTATCCGAACCGGCGTGAAGCAACAACCCTGCTGGCCTCAGTATCATTGGCTGGGGTTGTACTCTCTCTGTTGCCCGCTATTATCGCAGGTGAGCGCCCTACAGTTGAGTTACTGCAATTTACGGCTGGATTACCTCCACTGCAATTGACCGTTGAGCCGTTGGGGATGGTATTTGCGTGTGTGGCTTCGTTACTTTGGCCGTTAAACTCACTTTATTCCATCGGCTATATGCGTGGAAACAAAGAGCAACACCAAACACGCTTTTATGTTTGTTTTGCTATTGCCATTTTTAGCGCTATTGGTATTGCCTTTGCTGGCAATATGCTGACCTTGTTTTTCTTTTATGAAGCCCTGAGTTTTTCAACCTACCCATTGGTTACCCACAAAGGCGATGAAGAGTCCAGGCGGGCAGGGCGATTGTATCTGGGGATGCTGGTAGGGACTTCAGTTGGCTTTTTGCTATTGGCGGTAATATGGACATGGCTGATTGCCGGTACTTTGGATTTCGTACCGGGCGGTATTTTGGCAGGTAAGGTAGAAGGTTTTGCATTAACAGGGTTGCTGGCACTATACATGTTTGGAATTGGCAAGGCCGCTTTAATGCCATTTCACCGCTGGTTACCGGCAGCAATGGTTGCACCCACGCCAGTCAGCGCACTACTTCATGCCGTTGCAGTGGTTAAAGCTGGCGTTTTCTCAGTCATGAAAGTGATTGTATATATTTTTGGTATTGATTTTTTGAGCACCACTGGTGCCTCGCAGTGGTTAGTAGTGGTTGCCACAATAACCTTGCTGCTGGCATCCTGCGTTGCTTTGACCAGGAATAATCTCAAGGCACGGCTTGCCTACTCTACGGTAAGCCAATTATCGTATGTTGTGTTAGGTGCTGCACTAGCGACTTCCATGGGTATTATTGGTGGCTCGATGCATATTGTTATGCACGCTGTTGGCAAGATTACGCTTTTTTTCTGTGCTGGCGCCATTTATACCGCGACCCATAAGACAGAAATTAGTCAGCTTGATGGTTTGGGGCGAGTGATGCCCTTTACTTTTGGCGCATTTCTAATCGGTTCACTCAGTATTATTGGGTTACCGCCACTTGGCGGTTCTTGGAGCAAGTGGTATTTGATGCTGGGTGCGGCTGATACCGGGCAGATAGTGGTTATGATGGCACTGATTATAAGCTCATTGCTAAATGTCGCTTATCTATTGCCAGTCGCTATCCGAGGCTTTTTTGTTACGGCAACACCTTCTGGTGATAATGAACAGGATAGTAGCAAACTAGCGAATTCTATTCAGGAAGCACCACTTGCCTGTGTTGTACCGCTGTGTATAACCGCATTGGGATGTGTATTGCTATTTTTTTATGCGGATTATGTCTATACACTGCTTATGCCACTGGCACTGTCGCATTGAGGATCTGGTAATGGATGGGCGCGAAGTTGTAAAGACAAGTCCTGAAAATAAATATTGGCTCGATAATAAGAAGAATATCGATAAAATTGTTTATGCCCTGGTACTCATTTGTGTAGGCCTGTTTTTATCTGACCTTATGTATCATAAACACACTAAGCTAGCTATTGAGAACTGGTTTGGCTTTTACGCCTGGTACGGATTTATCTGCTGCGTTAGCCTGGTATTACTTGCAAGTAAAATGCGTAAATTACTAAAGCGGGATGAGGATTATTACGGTGATTGATGGTCTTAATCCAGCGTTAATTCTAATTGTTGGATCAATTCTAACTTTGCTGTTACAGCAGGGCATTGTGCGTAATCTCTTTATGCTTATGCTGCCTGTTTTAGGATTAGTTCAGCTATGTGAATTGCCCTATGGTGATTATGCCCAGGTCGCTTTTGCCGATTTAAACTTAATAACGCTCAGGCTGGATGCGCTGAGCTTTCCATTTGCCGTGATTTTCCATATCGCAGCTTTTTTGGTAGTAATTTACGCCTGGCATATACGTGATACTGTACAGCAGGTGATGGGGCTTATTTATGCGGGTGCTGCAATTGGTGCGGTTCTAGCAGGGGATTTGTTGACATTATTTATTTACTGGGAATTTACTGCAATTTCATCAGTATTTTTGATTTGGGCACGTCGGACTGAGCGAGCCTATCACGCCGGTTTGCGTTATCTGGTTATACAAGTTGGCTCTGGCGTATTGCTGCTTGCAGGTATCATTCTGCATATGCGGGCAACGGATTCTATTAATTTTGAGCACATGACATTCGATACGCCCGGAACAATGCTTGTCTTTGTTGCCTTTGGCATTAAGGCAGCATTCCCAATGCTGCATGGCTGGTTGAAGGACGCTTATCCAGAGGCAACTGTAACCGGTGCTGTGGCACTCTCGGCATTTACGACCAAGCTGGCTATTTATGCCTTGGCCCGTAGTTTTGCCGGGACTGAAATACTGGTACTGATTGGCACTACGATGGCGATGTTTCCTATTTTTTATGCCGTCATTGAGAATGACCTTCGGCGAGTATTGGCATACAGTCTAAATAACCAGCTTGGTTTTATGGTGGTCGGGATTGGTATTGGTACGGAGTTAGCTATTGACGGTACAGTGGCACATGCGTTTGCCCATATTATTTACAAGTCGTTACTTTTTATGAGTATGGGTGCCGTGTTATTTCGTGTGGGTACGACCAATGGTTCGGATTTGGGTGGGCTTTATAAGTCCATGCCATGGACAGCAGGGTTTTGTATAGTAGGGGCAGCCTCGATTTCAGCATTCCCGCTGTTTAGCGGTTTCATTGCAAAATCACTGATTTTGGAGGCAGCTGCTTTGGAGGGACATTGGGTATCATGGCTGTTTTTATTATTTGCCTCAGCAGGTGTTTTTCATCATTCAGGTATAAAGATTCCTTATTTTGCCTTTTTTGCGCATGATAGCGGTATTCGTTGTCGAGAGGCGCCAATAAACATGTTGATTGCAATGGGACTTGCATCTGTTTTGTGTATCGGAATTGGTGTTTTCCCACAATTGCTTTATGCGATTTTGCCGTATTCTCTGGACTTTGAACCTTACACGACAACCCATGTTATTACCCAGCTACAGCTTTTAGGCTGGTCAGCGCTCGCGTTTACTGTTTTGGTGCGTAGTGGTATTTATCCGCCTGAATTACGCTCAGTTAATCTGGATGTTGACTGGTTTTATCGCAAGCCCTTACCTGTTGTAGCAACTCGGGTTTGGGTTTTATTGGAAGGCGTATGGTGCATTTTGTGTACTGTGGCAAAACGTCAAGCTAATGTTGTTGTTCAGATGCTTGCTCATCATCATGGTCTGGAAGGTAAGCTGGCAATCACCTGGCCAACAGGGAGCATGGTGTTCTGGGTTACGGTTATGCTTGCTGCGTGCTTGCTGTTTTATTATTTCTAGCGGGTGATGGATTAGCCGCGAGCACTTAGCCAGCATCTGCGGCAAGAGCGCATACTCATCACTTTATCTCCACCAGCTAAAGCTGGTGGCTTCGGACAGTTATTAGTTCGGCGAGCAAACAGGATTTATGGTTAATATTTTAACCATCTGAATTTACGTATATTTAGTTTCGGAGAGCTGTATATTAATGCCCGCCGGATGAATAGAATCTATTGGTATTCGCGGTAGTTCTGAAATACAGCGAAGTATAATGGTTTGGTTTTTATGTAACTATTATATCATCATCTCCTTAAAATAATCACCTTCAAACCAAAGCCAAACTCAGGAGTACCTCAGAAATCAATACTGAAAAAGCGGGAAAAATCAAATGAGTCAAGCAACAGAAAAAGGGCGCTCAAGAAAAACAGAATAACCGGCAAATGATACAACCAGTTAATATTTCTGGTGCCGGAAAGAGGACTCGAACCTCCGACCTACTGATTACGAATCAGTTGCTCTACCAGCTGAGCTATTCCGGCAAGCCACTTAAAATTTTAATTTTAAACCAAAATAGAAATAACACACAACAATCTTCATAGCCAATTAGATAATACCATCACGCTTTCCTGCTCTTTTCGCACGAAAACCGGCAATTAAGCCACACGCAAGTGCATCCTTCACAATGTACTTGCCATAACAGTAAATACCCAGATTAACTCATCCACAGCCAGAAACCTCTTAATGTTGAGCCCCTCCTTTAGCAGCTCATATCCCGATATGCCACCCCTAGTGACCACCGTACGGGGTATATGGGGTAAACCCCGCAACAGCCCGTCGCTCATTAACCACACATCATCAGGTTCGTCGATGCATCGCTCCAGCCGCCGCGCCCACACCCCTTAGTCGCGCCACCGGCAAAAACGGCTAATAAACAAAAGACTATCCATTGCAGGCCACACTTCGCGATCGTCAATACGCTATCATAGCGTCTATCCTTCATTGCACGATCCAGAAAAGCTCTATCACAGGCTCATCAGCTTGACAGCACTACCCTACCTAACGAAGATCACCCTGAGCTGGAAAGCACCAAAAGTTTCAGGCCCTGTATCTCATCCCAAACCCAACTTGTTTATCAAATAGTTAACATGCAAACAAGCAGCAAAACTTCCCTCTTAAACAAAAAGAACATTGTTCTGGCTTTCCTGTCCGTAAATATACTGGGATGTGCAACACTAAACAAACCACCGATAGTACCTTTACCTACACTCACTACATATCCATCAATCAAAGGTACCGAGTCGAGTTCAGTACCACCGACCCCCAGCCTGCCAAACAACCCGGAATTCATTAAAACGCGTGCTCAACAGGCTTACAAAACCGGGCGGCTGGATACCGCAGAAAATTATTATCTGCAACTATCCCGAATACAACCTAAACAGGCCAGCCCCTGGTTTAAGCTCGGTAATCTTTATGCCGAACAAGGACGGCTGGATGCCGCAGAACATGCCTACAGGCAGGCCATGCGGCGACATGACAGCGCACGAACCTTACACAACCTTGGCCTGGTGCAAATAAAACTAGGTATTGGTGCATTACGCGAAGCACAGCAACGCTTACCCGCTAACGATCCGGTACACCAACAAACCCATAAATTCCTACAGACACTATTAGAAACCTGGCGACAGCAACCTTCTACCGATCCGCGTTAACAAACAAGCGCCTCTTTTTCAGAAACAAGCTTGCTCGCAATGCTTTCATACACTGATAAAAGTGTCGGCACAAAGAACAACACCAATACCGTAGCAAACGCCAATCCAAAAGAAATAGATGTCGCCATCGGAATCAAGAACTGTGCCTGCAATGATTTTTCAAACAATAAAGGCGTCAAGCCAGCAATAGTGGTTAATGAAGTCAACAACACCGCGCGTAATCGCTGACAAGACGCTTCCACCAAAGCCTCCTGTACAGACAAGCCTGTAGCCTGCAATTGCTTATAAAACATAACAAGAATAATAGAGTCGTTTACAACGATACCCGACAAACCAAACACACCAAACATCGATAAGAGCGTCAGATCAATACCCATTAACCAGTGACCGACTATCGCGCCAATGACACCAAAGGGAATGACAGACATCACGACCAGTGGCCAACCATACGAACCAAATACCCAGGCAAGGATGATATAGATAAAAGCCAGTGCAAACAGCGCACCACGGCGCATATCTGTCATGGTTTCTTTCTGATCAGCACTACGTCCTTCCAATGAATAACTAATACCATAGCGTGTTTGCAAATCTTTCAAAACACCCGCTTCCAGTGCAGCGATCACGATCCCGGATTTGGTAATCGTAGCATCGACATCAGCGGAAACCTGTACTGCTAGCTTACCATTCGCATGGCGCACCGCCTCAAAACCACGCCGTGCCCGTAGCTCAACCATATTACGCAGGGGCGCAATCGAGCCTTGCGGCAATATCACGTTAAAACTATCCAGGCTCGCCAGATTGTAGCGTTCCGTATCAGGTAACATAACCCGCACTTCAATCTCATCATCGCCATCCTGAAAAAATTGTACCCGCTGACCATCAAACGCCGCTCGTAATTGACTGCCTATCATATCGACAGTCAGACCTAATGCCTCAGCTTCTGGAGTAAGACGATAGATCAATTGCTCTTTACCATAAGGCATGTCATCTTCAATTGCTGAAACACCACGAACCGTTGACAGCGATTGTGCCAACGCATTAGCAGCTGTCTTAAGCAAGTCGGCATTTTCACCCGTCAGGCGAATATCAATATCCCGTCCAGGCGGGCCAGCAGAGCGGGCAAAAATAGTAAAGTTTTCGATACCCGCTGGCAGCTGAATACGCTTACGCCAATGATGGAGAAACTGGCTCAGCCGCACCTCACGAGTGTCCGGTTGCGTTAACTCTACCAGCATCGACGCATGTTGCTCGCCAAACAACGCACTACCTACACCTGCCAACTGCCCCATACCATAACGGGTTTGAGCCGCTACAATCAGTGAGCCGCCTAAAGCGTGCTCGGTTTGCAGCAGAGCGGTATTCACCTCATTCATAAAATCACGCACGCGCTGAGGTGGCGTTCCTGCGACAAAGCTGGCACTCGCATGAAGAATCGTGCCTTCAGGGGTAGGAAAGAAATCAAATCCGATTCGCTTCCCAGCCACTAGACCCAATGACAGAATCAATGTTGCTAATGCTATAGCCAAGGTCGTCCAACGATACGCAATAGCCCGTGTTACCAACGGACGAAATACTGCATCGCGAAAACGATTGAAGCCATGATCCAGATATTGACGGCTTTTTCCTTGCTTACGATGGTGCATACCATGAAAACTATGGCGCAAATGTCCAGGCAGCACCAAAAAACTTTCTATCAATGATGCGATGATGATGCAGATAATAACAAACGGAATATCCCGAAGAACGTTACCAATGGGGCCACCTATCAGCATTAGCGGTAAAAAGGCCGCCATGGTTGTCAAGGAGGATGCCATCACAGGCGCTAACATGCGCCGTGCACCACCCTCAGCAGCTTCCAGAGCGTTTTCTCCAGTTTGGTAATGCGCCAGGGCATCCTCACCGACCACAATAGCATCATCAACGATAATCCCTAATGCCATGATCAGAGCAAACATGCTAATCATGTTAATGCTGCCGCCGATCGCATACATAACCGCCAGCGTTGCCATAAATGACACCGGAATGCCAACCGCAACCCACCACGCAACACGTCCGTTGAGAAACAGAAATAAAATAAAAACGACCAGCACCAAACCGCCACCACCATTCTTGACCAGCATCATCATACGATCTTTGATGAATCGCCAAGACTCGTCAAATACTACCAATTCAACACCTGGCGGTAATCGTGGTCGCGTTTCAGCCACCCAGCTTTTCAGAATGCGGGCCGCTTGCAAAGAATCAGCCGTGTCAGTTCGTTGTAATCGCAGCGCCACAGCCGGATGATCCCGAAAACTCAGGCGAACCTCACCCTCCTTGGGGCGACGCTCAATTTTAGCAATATCACCCAGACTGACCCGTGCACCTTCACGCGCTGTTTTTAATGACAGCGTTGCAAACGTAGCGACATCGCGCCGCTGATCCAGGCTCCGCAGCTGTCGTGCGACATCATCACGACCAATCGTCCCCGCCGGAAAATCCTGGCTCAGCTTTTTGATACGAGCCGCTATATCAGGCAGGGACAGGCCCAATTCCTGTAATGAGGCATTGGGTATCTGGATAGCTATTTCTTCCTCAGGCAGTCCAGTTATGTTGATCTTGGCAATACCGCGATCCAGTAATTCACGCTCAAAATGGTGCGCAAGATAGCGCAATTCGTCAGGATCTTCCACGCCGTAGATAACAACCCGTGCGATCAAATCATAACGGGTGACGCGGCTAACCTTGGGCTTTTCTGAGGTGGCAGGCAGGTTACGGGCAGCATCTACTGCCTGCTTCACATCATCCAGTGCCTGCGCAATATCAGTGCCTTCCTCAAACTCCAGGCTCAGCGCAGAAATACCGTTTGCTGACGTTGAAGTCAGCTTTTTCAGCCCATCCAGATAACGCAGCTCTTGTTCCAGCAGGTTGGTAATTGAAGATTCGACATCCTCAGCAGAGGCACCTTTCCATATCACATGCACCCGCACGATATCCAGGGCAAACGTGGGAAAAAATTGGGTATTCAACTTCGCTAATGCCCAAATACCCACCATTATCATGATAATCATCAATAAATTAGCGGCGACCTTATGTTGGGCGAACGTACCAATCAAATCATTTTTGTGCTGAAAGGGCATGAGGATTACTCGACTACCGAAACTTTAAGACCCGTGATGGCATTTGGCAGTTGAGTACTAATGATACGATCACCTGCCCTCAGGTCAGGACTACGTATTAACACCTGGTGTGTGCCATTGGCTTCACGCCGTTCACCGATCCGCTGTACTGTTAGCGCTTTCATTCGATCATTGTCCAAACGATAGATACGGTTCAGTCCGTATAACGCCTCAAAAGGTAGGGCAACAACCTCATCGACCGGTGGTAAATCCAGTACGAGCGACAATACTCGACCAGGTGCAGGCATCGCGGCGTTATCACGAATATAAAACAGTGCATCCAAGCCACCGCTGCGCTCACCGGTTTCGCCACCGAGACGATCCAGCATCATGGGCACGGTTTGGCCATCTAGCGTTGCAAAAGCAGCTAATTGCTGTTTGGCCGCTAGCGCACGACGCACAGCGGCTAGGTAGTGGAAGGGAATCTGGGCGCGTACTTCCAAACCTACCAGAGGATACATTCTCAGTAACAGATCACCGGTACGTACGCGATCACCCACAGTAACCGCGACTGTAGTAATACGCCCTGAGAAAGGAGCGTTGATTTGGGTACGGGATTGATCCAGTCGTGCCTGGTCCCTTAATGCCTCAACACGGGTTTGGTGTGCTTTCAACTGCGCTAAACGTGCCGGATGATTATCGACTTCCACCTGTCGGGTCTCTACTGCTAATGCCTGTTTCTCCACCGCTTGCCGTGCTGTATCCAGCGCAAATTCGGAAGCTAATTGTTTACGGTTGAGATTCTGGTTTCGTGTTAATGTGCGTCTCGCCAAGGCCAGCAAGTTCAACTCCCGCTTGAGTGCTGCACGATTAGCGGCATGGCGAATCTGTTCACTGCGAATTTGTGCTTTGGTTTCCCGTAGGTCGGCTTCGCGTTGACGGAGACCTAACGCAATGTCACGGTCATCGAGCTTGACCAGAAGATCACCTGCAGCGACTGTCTGACCTTCCTTGACGCTGACCTGGGTAATATCGGCAGTAATCGCGGCCTTGAGCGCTGCTGTATTGGGTGCCTCAACAATCCCGTAAAGTAATACATTGGGTGTATAACGCCCTGGATTGACTGTGACGGTGCTAACTCGCCAACTTCTTTCCTGTGGTATTACCGGCGATGTAACAGCACGTGTTGCCTTTAGTAGCGCAAAACCAGCGCTTGCCAGGACAAGAATCAAAACAGGTAAAACGATTTTTAACACACGGGTGGTTAACCGCGGGCCGGGTGAGGGAGCAAGTTCGGACATTGTGGCATTCTATACCGTTTGAACGGCGGGATTCAGATTCATAAGTGTCTTCGGGATGGGCATGTTACGCGGAATATGACCGCTGATTATAAGCGTTGCTCGTTACTATGGCCCATGCATTTGCAATTAACAATTTTTATCTTTTCAGGAAAAGCGCCGTTATTTAATAAAAAATGCGAGCTACATAGTTTTGTCTTGATCATAAGATTTAGTAACATCACTTTGTTTTCAAAAAGTTTATCATGATATTTTTTATTATTTTACGGGTGTTTTGCTATAGCGGCGGAATCAAGCTAAGAAGAATTTGCAATGCGTTATGCACGAATGATCAGTACTGGTTGTGTTACGTGCCTGATTGAGTAGTACGTAATGCTGAATTCGATCATTTGTTATTAGGCGCATAGAGCGCGGGTGTATTTCTTCATACGTACTTTGAATGCAACACAAGTTATGTTATGTTGCATTCAAAGTATGAATTAAATAAAATACATGTTACGTATTATGATAAAATTGCGCATTTATCATGTAGTGGCACTCTGGGGTAAAATAAAACGTAACTGTCAAATGAGACCAAACTTTACAGTCTAAATTTTTGCATAATCTCAAGCGTCTGTTCACTGATGTGATGCTCTATACCTTCGGCATCAAATTTCGCCATTTCGGGATCAACACCAAGGCGGATAAGAAATTCCAAAACAATCTGATGACGTTCTTTGCATTTTTTGGCCAGCTTCCTGCCTTTAGCGGTCAGAAAAATAGAACGGTATGGCGAGCTTTCGACGTAACCTTCATCCTGCAACCGTGAAAGCATTTTGGTAACCGTAGGATGTGTTACACCTAAACGCCTGGCCAGATCGCTGGCGCGGGCTTCTTTCTGAACCTCTATAAGATCGGCAATCAGTTCAACATAGTCTTCCGTTGTTTCCGTCTGGTGCGCCTCGCGCACCCGCGCAAACCAGCTAGCCTGCGTTTTCGGGTCAGCAAGCATTAATCCTCTTTTATTCAGTGCTTTAGTTGACATGTTGCAATCTTTTCGCTGCATTACGTTTCCCTATTACAAGCGCCAGTATAAACAACCCGGCCTGAATCACAACAATCAACGGCGCGGTTGCTGCGTCTATGTGAAAACTCAAAATCGTGCCTGTGACGCAGGAAAACACAGAAGCACCAAACGCAACCAGCAACATGCGATCAAACGAGCGGCTAACAAGAAAACCGATGGCTCCCGGCGCAACCAGCATGGCAATAACAAGGATGATACCTGCCGCTTTCAGGGAGGAAACAATGGTGAGTGCCAGCAAAATCAGCAGCCCAAAATGCAGGACTTTTACAGGCAGGCCAATAACACTGGCATGAGCCAGGTCAAAACAATAGAGCATCAAATCCTTGCGCTTCATCAGCATAATGAGAGAGCAAAGCACAGCAATACTGCCTGCGGTAAGGAGGTCATTCCTTGTAATACCCAAAATATTACCGAAAAGTACATGCATTAAATGCACATCCGTTTCTATTTTGGTGAGCAGCACAAGTCCAAAGGCAAACATGCCGGAAAAGACAATCCCCATAACGGCATCTTCTTTCACCCGGCTATGTTCCTTGAGATACCCCGTAGCCAGGGCACAAAACAGTCCGGCAGCAAATGCGCCGATACCAAGCGGAATTCCGACAACAAAGGCCAGCGCGAGCCCCGGCAATACGGCATGCGATACAGCATCCCCCATCAACGACCAGCCCTTTAAGATCAGAAAGCAGGAAAAAATTGAGCAGACAGTGGCAATCAAAAGTGACATAAGCAAGGCACGTTGCATAAACTCATACGCCAGAGGCTCCATGAAAAAGGACATGACACTATCCATGTGTGGCCTCCTTTTTCAGGCGACGAATGGCGCGGCGCGCATGAAGAATTCCATGTTTTGGCGCAAACAGGAAAGCCGCCAGAAAGAGTACTGTCTGCATCGTCACAATCAAGCCGCCCGGATTGGCATCAAGGAAATAACTTGAATAAGCGCCAAGCGCGCTTGTTATACTGCCGAGCGCTATAGCTATAAAGACGAGCCTGCCAAACTTGTCGGTCAACAGATAAGCGGTCGTTCCCGGCGTAACGACCATGGCGATCACCAGACAAGCACCAACAGTTTGCAGGGCCGCAACTGTGGCCGCGCTCAAAAGGGTAAAAAAAACAATCTGCAAGGCCTGAGCGGGCAAACCGATAGAACGTGCATGCCCTTCATCAAAAAATACGGCCAGAAAATCTTTCCATTTCAGAGCAAGAACAAGAAGGCAAACAAGCGATATGATAACGACCTGCGTAATATCATAATCGGAGATAGCCAGAATATTGCCGAGGATAATGCCCTGAATGTTCACTGAGGTAGGATTGATGGATACCAAAAGCAAGCCAAGGGCAAAGAATGTGGTGAAAACCAGCCCGATAATAGCGTCTTCGCGCAGCTTCGTCTTTTGTTTGACGAGCGCCATGCTGAGTGCTGCCAGAAATCCCGCAAAAAAAGCACCGATTGCATAAGGCAAGCCCAGCAGATAAGCCAGTACCACACCGGGGACTATGGAATGTCCCAGTGCATCCCCAATCAGCGACCAGCCTTTAAGCATGAGATAGGATGATAAAAACGCGCATGTCCCGCCCACCAGGGCGCAAACCCAGATGGCTTTGGTCATGTAGTGATAAGTAAACGGCTCAAGGAGAACTTCAATCATTCCTCGCTCCCATGCGTCGTGATTTTCTGCCCGCCATATTCGCCATAAAAAACAAGCGGACGCTCATCATCGGTCAGGACAGTAACACCGCGCGAATCTTCATCATTATGAATGTCCTTGCCGGCAAGCTGATGATGGCGGAGCATGTCGCCAAAGGCCTTGGCAAGGTTCTCTTCCGTGAATGTTGTTTCAACCGGGCCATAGACCAGCAGGGTTTTGTTAATCAGCATCACCTCATCACAAAAGTGAGGTACGCTGCCAAGATTATGCGTTGAAACCAGTATTAAACAGCCTTCTGCGGCCAGCGATCGAAACAGCGCAATCAGGGAATTTTCCGTTTTAATGTCCACGCCCGTGAATGGCTCATCGAGCAGGATAATCCTTCCACCTTGTGCCAAGGCGCGGGCAACGAATACCCGTTTTTTCTGTCCGCCGCTCAGCTCTCCGATCTGGTACTTTTTATAGGCGCTCATGCCCACACGCACCAAAGCCTCATCCACCGCCTGCCTGTCAGCCCGGGACGGACGGCGCAGAAAGCCCATATGACCATAACGCCCCATCATCACCACATCCTCGACCAGTACCGGGAAGTTCCAGTCCACTTCCTCGGTTTGCGGCACATAGGAGATCAGGTTGTTTTTAAGTGCCTGGCGAACGTCCTGTCCAGCAATAATCACGCTTCCAATCGTTGGTGTGACAAACCCCATAACCGCTTTGAACAGTGTGGATTTACCCGCACCGTTTACCCCGACAAGGCCGCAAATGGTTCCGGCATGCAGCTTTACATTGACACCTTCGAGGGCTTCGTGGCCGTTCGGATAGGTAACGCCTACATTATCAATTGCGATAAAATCACTCATGACAGAATCTTTATAATTACTTTCATTATGCATCGATTGTGGCAGGGCCGTTCTTTCGGTCCTGCCGTGATTATGGCAGTATTTATTTTTTCAATACGCGTTCAAATCCGTCTGCGATTGTGCCAGTTGTGACTTTCAGCAAATCGAGGTAGGTTGGAACTTTTCCATCCGGTTCACTTAGAGAATCCACATACAGCACACCGCCGTAAATTGCACTTGTTTCCGAGGCTACCTGCTTCGCGGGCTTATCCGAAATCGTACTTTCGCTAAATACGACCGGGATATTTTTTTCACGAACAATATCAATAACCTTGCGCACCTGTTGCGGCATACCCTGCTGGTCGGCATTGATCGGCCAGAGATAGACCTCTTTCATGCCGAGATCTTTGGCCAGATAGCTGAATGCGCCTTCGCTGCTGACGAGGTAGCGCTTATCCGCCGGAATATCTTTCAGGCGGTCTGCCAGATCCGCCCGCAACCTCTTGATTTCTTCGCTATAGACTTTGGCGTTGGCACTATAAGTGCCTGCATTATCCGGATCCATTTCAGTAAAGGTCTTGCGGATATTCTCCACATAGACAAGAGCGTTTTCCGTTGACATCCAGGCATGCGGGTTCGGCTTGCCTGAATATGGCCCTTCATAGATTGATAACGGCTTTACGCCTTCGGAAACGACCACGCTGGGCACGTTCTTAACATCCTGCAGGAAACGCTTGAACCAGCGTTCCAGATTCAGCCCGTTCCAGAAAATCACATCCGCCCCCTTCGCCCGAACAATATCCTGCGGGGTTGGCTGATAGTCATGAATTTCCGCACCGGGTTTGGTGATAGATTCGACAATTGCCGCATCCCCGGCAACATTACGGGCAATATCGGCAATCACGGTAAACGTGGTGACCGCCTTGAACTTTTTAGCCGCAAAAACCTGTCCGGCGGACAGGCCCAATGTGGCCAAGACAGCAATAGCCATAAGGCCGCCTGTAAATTGTTTCTTCATATGAGGTTCTATGTCCATTGGGTTAAGTTTAAGGTCAGGTTAATAAATTTAGGGTAATGCTATTTATTTAGCAATAGCTAAAAGTATACGTAGCAGCTAAACAGGCGGTTAACCTTGAAACGCTTTTTTGCTCTTTTGCTTTCAACAAATAAAGCAAGCCTGGACACACCTTGAATTTCCCTTCCTTTCTTACTAGAATTTCGGATTTGATGGTTCCCTGATGGGGATTAAAATGGGAACACGGTCGATGCTTATCACACACATTCACTTGTGAGAGGCATTCAAGCCGTGGCTGCCCCCGCAACTGTAAGCGACGAGCTGATGCTTCTTAACTATCTGCCACTGGTCGGAACATGACTGGGAAGGTCAAGCATCGAGCACTGACCCGCAAGCCAGGAGACCTGCCATCAATGACGTCACCTAACCCGCGAACGGGGTTTTTTCGAGGGTGCGGTTCCTATCGTTATGGTGGCGAATGAAATGCTAATACGTTGCTATGCGATGGGTTCGTAGTCAGGTGATGGCTCTCCTCCCGATCTACATTCAATACAATAACTACACAGACCTTAACCTGTGTGGCAATTTATTTCCTTGTTTACTCGCGCATAGCAGACATGGTTTCCACTGGTTTTGCCAGGCATCAATGGAGTCTGCACATGCTGTTCTTCACTGTTCCTCAATTCGGCCCGTCCACTCTTGCGGCCCTTACCCGATACTGTCAGATCGATCTATCTACGCCTGCATCGCTTCCGCGATATCGCCAGATTGTGATGCAGTTAGGCGTTTCTGCTGTGGGTCTCTGTCTCTCCTGTCCTGTATCTGCCTTTGATAATGACGTTACAGCCACAGATTCACTCGATGAGGTCATCGTAACCGCCACCAAGATTGAAACGCCTGCAACACAAATAACAGGTTCGGCCACGGTTATTACTGAAGAAGAAATCAAACAAAAGAATTTCACCGATACGACAGAAATTCTGCGTCAATCAGCAGGTATTCAATTCAAAAAGGCTGGTTCACCCGGGCAATTCAATTATCCAAAACTCAGAGGGTTTGGCGGTGGCCACTTTCTGGTACTGGTAGATGGTGTAAAGATTAACCAGGGGCTCTCCAGTGGTATTGGCGGCTTTATCGGCAAAATTGACCCAAAGCTGATTGAAAAAATAGAAATCTTGCGCGGTCCACAAGCCGATCTTTACGGCTCCGACAGTACAGCGGGCGTGATCGCTATTACTACCAAGGGTTCCCTACCCGGATTTCAACCTGAAGTCAGCGCTGAATACGGCTCACTGAGCTGGAAGAAGGGTTATGGCTCACTGCGCGGGACTTACAACGACTTTGGTTACTCGTTCAATCTCGCCTATACCGATAGTGATGGTGTTCACAGCCACGAGAAATACAAAAATTTATCTCCACAGTTCAAGCTGAATTATCAGAGAAGCGATCTAAAAATTGAAGGTTCCTACATCTATACGGATACAGCATTCAGCTTTGCCGAGTTGCGTGAATCCTACGCCAAGGATTCACCAAATACACCCTGGTGGGCTTTTCAACTGCCCGACCCGAATCAGTACAACAAAACACAAACGCATGTTGCCTCACTGAGTTTCAACCATCAACTTACGGATACGCTGCGACATAAGGCCGTATTCGGTTATACCCGGACTAAAAACGGTAACCGTGATCAGAATGATGGTTTTCTCGGTACAATTCCCGCTCCAATCGATGATTTCACCCTGGATTATGCAAATTATTATCAGCGGGGTGAGCCGGTTGATGTCTATGACAGAGGGGATGGAAAACCGTATTACAACCAGAACGAAAATCTGCAATTTGATTATAATCTGATGCTGGATTCATCCCTGAACCAGGGAAAGAACACGCTGCTATTTGGCTATGAATACTACAAGAAAAAGGGAAAGAAGTGGGGTAAATACGGTGAGCTGGAATCGGATACCCGTATCAATGCCCTTTATCTGAATGATGTATTGCGACTGATGGATAATGCGCTGATTATCCGCGCAGGTCTGCGCTATAACCAGCATAGCGACTATGACAATAAAATCACGGGCAAATTAGGGGCAGCCTATGCCTTCAAGGACACAGACACCACGCTGTTTGCCAACTACGGAACCAGTTTCCGCGCACCCAGTTTTTTTCAGTTGTTTGATCCCAAATATGGCAATCCTGATGTAAAACCCGAAGAAGGGCAAGGCTTTGAAGCGGGAATCCGGCAATCATTACTCAGCAAACGGCTGAATTTTGAACTGACCTATTGGCATACCAAGCTGGATGATGTCATTGCTTTCGTGGGCCAGCTCAATCCAGACGGCAGTTATGGCGGGACGTATATCAACCGGGATCATGGTAAAACCCAAGGCATTGAGCTCATTGGTGATTACTGGATTGATGAGCACTGGAGTCTGAGCGGCAATTACACCTATACCGATTCATGGGGCAAGAAAGATGGCGAGAAATTCAGAACTGTACAAATCGCCTACAACATGGCCAACCTGGGTATCAATTATCAACAGGAACGGTATTCATTAGGTGCGAATATTTATTACAGCGGTCCACGATTGCGCTGGAATGGTGATAAAAAAATGGATAGTTATTTCCGGGTTGATCTCTCCGGTCGGGCAAATATTCATAAAAACCTGACTGTATACGGGCGAATTGAGAACCTGCTGGATGCTGATATATCTGAAGGCCTTGGCTATGAACAGCCCGGTATTTATGGTCTCGTGGGCGTGGAATGGAAAAATAGATGAATGACTGGCTCCCCTTTGCAGCGGTGCTTGAATCTGAATCTTGGCAACATGTCTGGCAACAAAGCCTGAAAATGCTTGAGGATGGCGGAATCATTATGATGATTTTGCTGGGGCTTTCATTGGCAGCAGTGACCCTTGTTTTTATGAAAATCATTCAATTTGCCAGCTTGCGACTCGGTTCTCGCACGTTTATTGATCAGGCACTGGATCATTGGGGACACCATCACCCTGAGCTGGCATTGAAATGCCTCCATACCACACCCCATCCAATCGCCCGTGTGCTGGAAGCGGCTATCAAGGGTTTGAGCCATCCAGAGACCGATGAGTCACTCGTGCGCGAGGACGTGCTGCGCGTAGCGGCCCGACAAAACCAGTTACTGCATCGCTACTTTCGCGGATTGGACATGATCGCAACGCTGGCTCCATTGCTGGGTTTACTCGGAACGGTGCTAGGGATGATCAACGCCTTTCAGGCGCTGGAAGCCGCTGGTGGACGCGCCGATCCTGCACATTTGGCGGGCGGCATTTGGGAGGCTTTGCTCACTACCGCGTTCGGATTGACGGTTGCCATTCCTGCCTCGGCTGCCTTGCATGGGCTGGAAAGTATCGCTGAACGAACCCGTTGCAGTATGGAAGATGCCGTAACACGGCTGTTCACCCGAACCGTTCAACATCCACCGGCATCCGTTTTATCCGGACAGCCACCCGCTGCAATTCCGCCGCAGGTCGTTGATCATGCACATTGAGGCGTTGCCGTCACGCCACCGCCGATCCTTTCTCACACCAATGGTCGATGTGGTTTTTCTGCTGCTGCTGTATTTCATGCTGGTTTCGCACTATCAAAACCTGGGTGTTATTCCGCTGAATGCTCCCGCCACGACACATAGCAGCGCATCCAGTCAGGTGCTGATGCTGCGCATTCTGGAACAGGGGACAGTCAGTATGGAAGGGGCCAGCATCGATCTGAACGAACTGGACGTGCGCCTGCGAAATATCTTGCGTGATGATCCCGAGCTGCATGTTGGCATCGCTCCAACAGCCACCACACCCCTGCAAAGCCTGGTTGATGTGCTGGAGCGGGTGCGCACGGCGGGTGTGCGTCATTTAACGCTGGTGCGGGAGGAGTAGAGACACTGACCATGCGTCTGCCTGTTACGCCGCCACGCCGCAGCTGCGAAAACACCGCACCATTGATTGACATTGTGTTCCTGTTGTTGATCTTTTTCATGCTGGTCGGTGTGCTCGCCCCGCCAGAACCGATACCGGTTGACCCACCCGCCTCACACGACTTTCCGGCCCCCGAAGACCACCCGGTGATCCTGCTTCTGGCGGCAGATGGCCGGCTGGCTTTTGAAGGTCGGGAATGGGGTTTGTCGGCGCTGACAGCCCGTTTGCGCCAGCATATCTCCGAAGATAACAATATTCAGATTGACCTGAAAGCCGATGCAGCGGTTCATACAGAGCGATTGATTGCTGTAATGGATGCCTTGCGCTCACTGGGCATCAAGCGCATCTCATTGCTCACGGTGGAGCGCGGACAGTAATGCATCACCTGCGACAACTCATCATCGCAGTGAGCCTGACCATTGTTGTACATCTGGGCATTGCCTGGCTGTTGTTTGCCGCAGAGCCGCCAGAACCAAAGCCTGTATCACAACCCATTCTCATCACCCTGAATGTTCCAGGCAAACCTGCACCCACGCCAACCACAACAGCAACACCACAACATCCACCACCAGCCGCCATCCCGCCGCAACCCGTCGCTGCGCTTAAAGCAGTGGAACCACCCCCTGAACGCCCTGTCATCAAACCCCGCAGCAAAATCAAGCCGAAAAAAATCAGACAAAAACCGAAAAAGGCCAAGCTAAAAAAAATCAGACAAAAACCGAAAAAAGCGAAACCATCCCGGTACGCCAAACCCTCCAGGATAAAACCCCAAACCCGCCACACGCGTGCATCCAGGACGACTGGTAAATCATCACGCGTCACAAGAACGGCGAGCAAAGCTGATGCCACATCGCGATATCGCACAATGCAACGAAACTCGGGAAAAAGTACAAAAGGCAAGGCAACTGGCACGAATAGCCGTGCCAGGCCCAGGGCAGACAATCCCAAACCGGCCTACCCCGCGTTCGCGCGACGTCTCGGACATCAGGGACAGGTCATCTTGCGAATCGTTGTACAAGCAAATGGCCGCGTTGGAAACGCCAGGATCATCCGTAGCAGCGGCTCAGGCGTTTTGGATGCTGCTGCGCTGAAAACCATACGCCGCTGGCGTTTTCATCCTGCCCGACGCGCAGGTCAGCCTGTGGGCGCCACATTAAAAATCCCTATTATCTTCCGGCTCGATCAGCGAGGTTAGCGCCATGACACTGTTGCCCGCCCTATCATCGACTGGGCACAAAAATTGCCACCGCGCACCCTGGATTGGACTCATACTATTACTCGGTCTGCTGTCGTTTTCAGGGCAGGCCGTAGTGACCGCAATGGCGAGCGACTCGCCAGATTGCGTAAAAAACTACGATCCCGACATCGACTACTTTCCACAAAAAGCCACGCTCAGCCATGCCAAGGGATTTACGCTGGATTATTTCAAGCATTACAAACGACTCACCGTTGTTTCACCCTGGCCAAATGCACGACAACACTTTCAGTATCTGCTGGTCTTGTGCGGTACACCCATTCCCGAAGGTTTCACCGAGGCACAGATCATTCGCATCCCGATCCGCTCGATCGCCATTTTATCCAGTACCCATCTGCCCCATCTTGAAATACTGGGTGCTAACGATCGGCTGGTGGCGGTGAGTGCCTATAAAAGCGTGTATTCACCGGACATCCGCCAACAGATTGACCAGGGAAAGATTTCTGAAGTCGGTCGCGGCGCAAATATCAATATCGAGTTGATTCTCGACCTGGCTCCCGATCTGGTTACTGCGGTCGGTCATGATCAACCGCAGTACAACAGTCATCCCACCTTGCAACAGGCCGGTGTCAATGTCGCCATTAATGCAGAATATGTCGAGCCCACCCTGTTGGGACGCAGTGAGTGGTTAAAATTTACCGCCGCCTTTCTTAACCAGGACGGTCGGGCACAGCAACTATTCGCCAGGATGGTCAGCCGCTATCAGGCTATCGCTGCGCAAGTCCGTGATTTACCCGCTGCACAGAAGCCCACTGTATTTGGTGGTTTTTTGCATCGGGATGTTTGGTATGCCGCAGGGGGTGATAGCTATATTGCTCACCTGGTTGCTGATGCCGGCGGGAAGTATCTTTGGGCGGACGATACCCACCGCGCCAGCATTCCGCTGAGTTATGAGGTGGTGTATGAGCGAGCGGCAAATGCCGATGTCTGGTTTACCAGTGGTCTGGACTGGTTTCGCCGTGATGACCTGCTGGCGGCCAATAGCCGCTATGGTGATTTCAAGGCCTTCCGTACCGGACGCGTTTATAACACCAATGCCCGCCTGAATGCGCATAAAGCTAATGATTATTGGGAATCGGGCATTATTGAACCCGATGTCCTGCTTGCCGATGTTGTCAGCATCCTTCACCCCGAGCGCTTGCCTAAACATCATCTGAAATATTATCGGTGGTTGCCATAAGCATGGCTGCGCACACCCCCAATGCAACCATTCCGAGCTGGTACCCGCTCGCACTGGGTGGATTATTCCTGACACTGAGCGGCGCCTGTTTCCTGAATCTGGTGCTGGGATCAGTGCACATTCCACTGAATGAGGTGATCACTGTGCTGACCGGAGGTGAAGCCAGCAAGGCCAGCTGGACCTATATCATTCTGTCATTTCGTTTGCCCAAGACATTGACTGCCGTGCTGGCAGGGGCGGCTCTGGCTGTCAGTGGCCTGCAAATGCAAACCCTGTTTCGTAATCCGCTCGCTGATCCTTATATTCTCGGAATCAGCGCGGGTGCCAGTCTGGGCGTAGCCATGGTGGTACTTTCCACCGGTGCGGCAACGGGTTTTCTCAGCAGTGTTGGATGGATGGCTGATTTCAGCCTGATTATCGCCGCGATCACGGGAGCCAGCGCTGTCACGGCATTGGTGATGACGATTACCCGCTGGCTGCGGCAAACCATGACACTGCTGATTCTGGGCTTGATGATGAGTTACGCAACAGGCGCCCTGGTCAGTATTCTGATTTACTTCAGTGTGCCCGAACAGATACAGGCTTATATCAGTTGGACCTTTGGCAGTTTTGGCGGGGTTACGACGCGGCAGCTGGCCATCCTTGCACCGGTTATCGGTATGGGGCTACTACTGGCGGGCTTGTTGGTTAAACCGTTGAACGCACTGCTGCTGGGCGAAAACTATGCCTACAGCATGGGCGTAAATGTCAAACAGTTACGTTTCTGGATCATCGGTGGAGTCTCGGTGCTGGCCGGCGCGGTAACCGCATTTTGCGGGCCGATCGGCTTTCTGGGCATCGCCGTACCACACCTTTGCCGTGCCTTGTTTCACACGTCCGACCATCGCTTGCTGATTCCTGCTACCATGCTGATGGGGGGGCTGATTGCATTGTTGGCGGATTTGATCGCCAGTCTGCCCGGTAGTCAGGTGGTCTTACCCCTGAATGCAGTGACTGCACTCCTGGGCGCGCCGGTCGTCATGTGGATTATTTTGGGGCGGAGCGGTATCTCGCGTCCTGCCTTCGCTTCCTGAGATCGATCAACCATGTCTGTGTTGCTGAAAACAGATAATCTGAGTATCGGTTATGCCAATCCGCGACGAGCACACCGCATCATTGCCCGCCACATGAATCTCAGGCTATATGCGGGCGAACTGGTATGCCTGCTTGGCGCCAATGGTTCAGGAAAGTCCACCCTGCTACGCACCCTGGCGGGAATGCAGGCTCCATTACAGGGTTCTGTCTCGCTGTCGGACACCGATCTGCATCGGATGACTGCCCACGAACGGGCGTGCCGACTGAGCGTGGTGCTGACCGAACGCAGCGACCTGGGCGCATTGACGGCCCGTGCGGTGGTGGCATTGGGGCGTTATCCACATACCGACTGGATGGGTCGCCTGAAACCATCGGATGAAATCGCCATTGATCAGGCACTTCACGCGGTCGGTGCAACGGCGCTGAGTCTGCGCTTGTTCCACGAGCTGAGTGACGGTGAGCGCCAGAAAGTCTCGATTGCACGGGCATTGACACAGGAACCGCAATTACTGTTACTGGATGAACCGACAGCCTTTCTGGATTTGCCGCTTCGGGTCGAAATTATGAGTATTTTGCGGCGGTTGGCGCGGGAAACGGGCTGTGCTGTGCTGCTTTCCACGCATGATCTGGATTTGGCACTGCGCAGCGCCGACCAATTGTGGTTATTACCGCCCGACGGTGACTTGCGAACGGGGATGCCAGAGGAGCTGGTGTTAAGCGGAGCATTCCAAGCAACGTTTCCCAGCAAGAGTGTACATTTTGATCCTTATGTGGGGCACTTCAAACTTCACAATGCCACTCGTGGTTTAGTATACATCAGTGGCGAAGGATTATACGCCCTGTGGACGGAACGTGCGCTGGAACGTGAGGGTTTTACTGTTCGGTCCTATAGCCGTACACACCACGCTATACACGACATGGTAAATATAGAGATTGACCAACAGCAGGGGCAGACCTTGTGGCGAATCTGTCATGCTGACAGCTGCCATGAATATTTCACCCTATCTCAAACGCTTTGTGCCGTGAAGCAGCTGGTCACGGCGAAAACACCCTTAGCCCACTGATCGTTTTACCCCACCGGAGAGTACACCATGCAATCAATACGTGTGAATGAAGCAGGCAATGGTCTTTTGGAAATTTTTCCGCTTTCGACGGAAACCGCATTTTTACAAACCCTGATTACGGATATTTTCGAGAATTACTGGGATCAGATCCACTTCGGAACGTCGGTACAGGGTGGAGTGTGGGAAGTGCGTGCACCCAATGCACCGGTACGGGTCAGTATGATGGACGGTTATCTGACCGTCGATTTTGGTCTCTGGCATTTTCATCTATGTATTGGCGAGCACAAGGGATCAAGGAAGAACCCTTGCCCGCCAGAGCTGGCGCAACATCGCCGCACAGCGCGTGCTGAACTGTATCGCCACTTGCGGGAAGATGGCCGTCCCAGCAGTTGGGGTTTACGCCTTTTCAACGGCAAGGATGAACAGCAAATGACGGTTTTTCTGCCCAACCCCTATTTAACAGTTGAGCAGAAAATCCTCAAGGAACCCTGCTGGGAGCATTTGGCGATGTGGGATCATTTGCGAAAAACCTATCTGGGTCTGGAGCCTGATCCGGTAGATCGCGACGCTAGTCGCCGTATCTGTGGTGCATAACAGCTGTGTTCAAGGCGTACAGGCACGAAATGTTGCATTTGAATTTATTGAAGGCTCTTAATTGTCAGGGCTGATACATAAAGGGGTTTTGTTCGACCAGGATGTTTGTACCCTAATTTGCCTGGATTATTGATACTGTTTGTCCACCGGCAAATATGGTCATTAGAGCCTGTCTTTACCAACTGCGGGTTTTGGAAAAGTGGCCATTGGATGCGTCAGGCTTGAGTTGTTGCGGGGTTTGGAGCTGGAGATACCTTCAAGGAAAAATAGAAATTTCAGTGGCATATTAATAACATGATGATATAATAAATCTACTAATTAAGTTTATCTGCTAATCATTCAATCATGTAAAAGCCAGGCTCTTGATATGTTCGGGCGTAGTCCGACAACACCCTCCTATCAAACGAGCGCCCGCCCCGTACCAGGTTCTGGCTTGTTCGGCAAATACCTGGCAGCTACTCTCGCCATACCATTGGCGATGAGCCGTATCATAAAGCTCTCCCGAATTGGGATACACTACAACAGGTTTATCAGTAGCACGGCGAATTGCGGCTATCAAGTCAACGATATAGCATGGTGCGGTACAATTCACACCAATCGCACTCACTTGTACACAGGTATCAAGCCATGCGGCACAGTCAGTCAACAACTCACCATGGCAAGTATGTGCGCTATCACGTGCACTAAAACTTACCCAGGCGCAGGCTTCAGGAAATTCAGCCAATAAGTAAACCAGCGCTTGCGCTTCCAGCAAACAGGGAATTGTTTCACAAGCTAGCAGATCGGCTCCAGCCTCCAGCAACGCAGCCATTCGTGGCCTGTGAAAATCCATTAGCTCAGCCTCATTTAATTCATAGTCACCACGATACTCGGAACCATCTGCTAAACAAGCACCATAAGCACCTACTGATGCCGCAATCACTGGCCGCAACCGCCCAATACGATGAGCCGATTCTGACCAAAAAGCTTCACGTGCTTCCACAGCCAATCGTACAGACTGCTTAATCAGCTCAATAGCCTGATGTTTACTCAATCCTCGACGCATAAACCCTGCAACGCTTGCCTGATAGCTTGCAGTAATCACACAGTCTGCACCAGCTTGCAAATAATCAAAATGAATCTGACGAATACTGTCTGGTGCTTCCAATAAAACTTTGGCAGACCACAATTCATCATTCAGATCAAACCCTCGATGTTCTAGTTCTGTTGCTAATGCGCCATCAATAATCATGACCGGCTGGTTGCTTAAAATTGTAGCGACAGGATCGTTCATGACATTATCTTTTATCGGATTAAAATTACCGCATCTTCGATCAATCAGTGGCTTTAGGTTTTATCGTTATTACAGATTCTAAATGCTGTCAAAATTAAGGGGCTGACACCTGACTTTAAATAAGTTAGGGTTCAGTCATGTATATAAAGCATTGTAGATTAGGCAGTTACAAGCAATCAAGATTACTCGAACACTTTGTCGCAGGTACACCAGTGAGAATGGCAGCAGGTAGAAGTTGATGAAAGTTATTTGGGGGGGTGTTCGCAACGTGAAACGAGGTCGTGGAGCAGCAGGAAAAACGATTGTTTTTGGTCTCCTCAAGCGAGGCGGGAAAGTGTATACCATTCCTGTCGCAGACGTTAAACGGGACGCTTTACGTCCTGTAATAAGGGAGATAGTGTTTTATGTTCTTATCCATTGGTGCATCGATAAGAAATAACAAAGGAAATATCAGCGAAAGACTGCCATAGCGAGCCCGCTGCTAAAAAACAACCCGCTCTCCTTTCGCTGCAATAGCCTTCAGTGCCTTCTGCCAGCTGCCATTTGCAGAGAGCCGGTTGGCAAGCAGTACCGCAATATGTACCGGCTCCACACCCGATCCTGGTTGTGGCCCAGACCGGTCAAACAAGATGGACAGTTGGTGGCGATAAAAAGCGCTACCCCATTTGCAGTACCGTTTGCTGCAAGCAGCTCAAGCCCTTTTTCAAGCTGCTCTCTTTTCCGCAGGCGCATGGCGCTGGCAGTGACTCCTGCTACTTATCACGCTGATGTGATGAAGATCGCATCGTGCGACTTTGCCGTATCGGACGTGGTGGGCGATTCTTGCTATCGTTGCTAAAACGGAAGCGCCCAGCTAACACACAACCTTTCATTCCCGGATCACAAGGCCGATCTTTGACATGCTGACAAGTCCCATTGGACTCATGCGGGCATCCCCAACCACCCATTGATTTTCCCCTAATTAACTTAGGCAATATGAGGCCGTAAGCGATTCTAAATCGGCAGTGATACTCGTCAATTAACCATACTATCGCTGTTTCAGGCGATCCGCTGCCACAGTGCCAAGATATATTCTGGTAAAATAAGCACTTGGCTGATTGTAATGGTAGCAAACTTGCTTTGAGCGGACACAGCGTACACCACCGATAGGCGTAAACACCTCTTGCTGTTGATCAACTGCGTTATCCAGCCGTTTTAACCGTTTCAAGGGCTTGGACCCATCCTGTCTCTTCAGTCCAAAATGACGTCGCTGGTACTGTTGCTCGGATTGCCAGGATGACGATTTGCCACGACGGGGGCCACTACTGTCCATTTGAACCGATCGCTGATGTCGCACCCAATTGGCTGCCTGCTCACCATAGCGCCTGCGAGTCAGATCAATATTTAAACCATAATCGTCACGACAAACTCGCTGTCTATCGCTGCAGGTGATCCCTGCTTGTGCCTGAGCTGCCATAAACAGTATCTGAATCACTAATACAAGTAGACTGAACCACCCTATCGTCTTTATCAATTTCATGGTTGATTCCTTAAGCTCACCAGCTGATTGTATCTAAATAGTATAGTCACAAGATGTTGGCCCAAAGCGCAATGCACCTGATGTGTACGGCAGCGAGAAACGAGGCTGTGTTTTTGGCATATCTTGTGACGATACCGCGCTATCTTTTGAGGTGCAGGAAAGCGTTTTCAACCAGATGCTGTAATTTGTAGAGGTCTTCATCCTGTTCGCGTTGAGTCTTGCGGTTTTTCTTCGGTGGTATAACGGCTGTCATTCCCTGATGTTCAGCCTGTTCAGGAGTAGTATTACTGTCATAACCGCGATCGGCCAGAAGCTCTCTGTACACGACAAAGATGAAAACCATCTGATTTAGCGACGCTAAATTTCAGGATGATTGAAAGCCCGCTGACGATCTGTTGCATGCTCTTGCGAGGCTGCAATGAATTTAGCAATGCTTGAAAGGCCGGGGACTCAACATGGAAGATACACGAAGCACCCGCTACTACCGGATTAAAAAGATGATGGCTCTGTTGGCACTGGCGTTCTGTTGGGCGCATAAAACGGGTGAATGAAAACACACAGTGATCAAGCCGCTGAGAATCAGGAATCATGGGCGTCCGGAAAAGAGCCTGTTCCGTTATGGTCTGGATTATCTGGCTAACCCGCTGATCGGCGCCATATCCGGCATGCAGGAATCGCCGAAATTGCTGATTTCAGGAATAATCGCGGAGCTGAGCTACGCTCCAGTCACCTGGCGGCTTGCGCCGCAACAAGTCACTCCTCGCTGGCTCAGCTCCGCGATTGCCGGCGGCGCAGCCGCCGGCAACGTCAAGCTAACCCGCCGACCAAAGTGCAGCAGCACTTTTAATCGGTCGGGTTGAGTGCAATGTTATGCATTAATTTTCATGCTCTGACAAGCTGCTTCTCGCCGGCTTTCGAACGGTACGCCGAATCAGCCCGGACCGAATGACCGCTGTTCTCTTCGTCCAGCACCTCATCAAACATCCGACTGGCGTGTACGCTGGCGTCGGTGACAGCGTAGCGCCGGATCAGCTTGTGCGCCTTGTCGATATTGATGTGGTGCTTGTATCCGT